>Ga0105044_10003364_pt1 | contig 21960 bp, 18 predicted proteins | sample MAT01_FD_78092 | JGI IMG/M metagenome (GOLD analysis project Ga0105044, IMG submission 78092) | Freshwater microbial communities from Lake Fryxell liftoff mats and glacier meltwater in Antarctica - MAT-01 | ecosystem: Environmental > Aquatic > Freshwater > Ice > Liftoff microbial mat | place...
ACCGCCTCGGTCACCACCGGGTCTAGCACCGCGGAAAGGAGGTCGGCTGTTGTACCCACCTCTATCGCCGCCTCGATCTCCACCGCGATCTCCGCCACCTCTGTTGCCACCAGCCTCACGGGCTTGTGCAGCATCTTCAGCCGAAAGCATAGACAAACCAATCTTGCCATCGTCTTTAATTTCACTGACGCGGACATGAACGGTGTCGCCTAACTTCACGAACTCGCTTGGATCTTGAACAAATTCAGTAGACATTTGAGAGACGTGAACCAAACCATCTCGACCTGGTAAGTACTCAACAAATGCTCCATAGGCTTCAACTCTGGAGACAGTGCCATCAAATTCATCGCCAACCTCAATGACGCGCATCATGTCTTGAATGGTTGAGATAGCGGCATCAATCTTAGCTTGATCTGGAGAACTTACATTCACAATACCCAGCGTTTTGTCATCGTTTTCATCAACTTCAATCTCTGCACCGGTTCGCTCAATGATACTCTTAATCATCTTGCCACCAGGGCCGATTAACTCGCCAATTTTGTCAGCAGGAATAGTGATTTGTTGAATCTTGGGTGCAAACTCTGATAGTTCCGTACGTGGAGTTGGAATAACTTCCAGCATTTTACCCAGGATGTGCATCCTGCCATCTCGTGCTTGATTCAAAGCTTGTTGCATCACTTCAAAAGGGATACCTTTCACTTTGATGTCCATCTGCAAAGCAGTAATACCCACTTCACTTCCGGCTACCTTGAAGTCCATATCGCCAACGTGATCTTCCACGCCTTGAATATCTGACAGCACAACATACTTGCCCTTACCATCTGTGATCAAGCCCATAGCAATTCCAGCTACGGGATTTTTAATGGGCACACCGGCCGCCATCAATGACATGGTTGAACCACACACAGATGCCATACTAGTAGAACCATTTGAACTGAGAATCTCAGTTACAACGTGGATAGCATACGGGAATACTTCTTGAGAAGGCACCATGGCTAATAAGGCACGCTCAGCTAATGCTCCGTGACCAATCTCGCGACGCTTGGGTGAACCAAAACGACCAGCTTCACCAGAAGCATATGGAGGCATATTGTAGTGGTGCATGTAGTGACGCACTTCCATACCTTGAATACTCTCGATGTGTTGACCTAGAGAAGGTGAGCCAAGAGTGGTAATTGTGACACTTTGAGTTGCTCCACGTTTAAACATGGCGGAACCATGAGTGCGAGCAAATACGTCTACTTCACACCAAATAGGACGAATCTCTGTGGTAGCACGACCGTCTGGACGTACCCCATCTTCCAAGATTGAACGGCGAGCATCCTCAGCTACCAACTCACGCATGATCCCTTTAACTTGACCTTCTGAAACCAAATCAGTAGCATCTTCTGCCTTGCCTTTGTTCAGCTCAGCAACTACTTGAGTTGCAACTTCAGAGGAATTACTTTTTTCCAATCTGCCTTCGGCTTCCATGATGGCATGAATTTCTGTGGCGAATTTTTTGGAAATAGTCGTGGATAAAGTGGCAGCTGCTGTTTCTTTGACGGTATCTGTCTTGGATAAACTCAATTTTTCTTTTCCAACTTCTTTGGCGATAGCTTCAATTTGAGTACAGACATCTCCCAAAATCTCTTGAGACTTTTGAAAAGCTTCCAAAACTACACTCTCCTCAACTTCGTTGGCACCGGCTTCTACCATTACGATAGAACTGGCGGTTCCAGAGACGATTAAGTCCATGTCACTGGTACCCATTTGAGAAATAAGTGGGTTGAAACTAAATTGCTTGTCTGCTTTGGAGTAGCTCACCCGAAGACCAGCCACTGGACCGTCAAAAGGAATGTCACTCACTGCCAAGCCAACGGCACTTGCCAAGAGAGCTAACATATCTGGATCGTTCTCGCCATCAAAAGAGAAAACAGTGTTGATGATCTGAACTTCATTCTTGATACCCTCTGGGAAAAGAGGACGCATCGTCCGATCAACGACGCGAGCTTTGAGAATAGAATCATCACTGGGACGACCATCACGCTTCACCCATTGTGAGCCTTTGATGATGCCAGCGGCAAATAATTTTTCAGCGTACTCCACTGAGAGTGGGAAGTAATCTAAATCTGTCTCTCTACCAAGGGCAATAGTGGTATGAACCACTGTTTCACCACAAGTGACCAAGACAGCTGCACTGACTTGTTGAGAAAATTTACCGATTTCCACGGTAATCGTTTTATCACCCAGGGTGATATTCTTCTTGAACGTATCGGGGTATGTAGGATACGACATATAAACCTTTCTGAGCAAGGAAAGGTACTATAGATATAAGAAGGCGGCGCCGGCGGCGCCGCCAAGGGGAAAGTTCTAAGCTCTACGCTATGATTCTTGATGAATTTTTGTAAATCTTGACGAAATAACGCCTCTAACAAAACTCAAGAATACTATCGTGCAACCTAGAACCCTACCGGTTCCTTGCTGTAAGTAAATTTGATTATACCATTGGTGGAGAGGAAGAGTATTGGTTAGTTACAAGCTATTTATTGAGAGTTTGGGGAAAAGTCTAGAGTTTTACCAATCAAAGCTTTTCTTATTCTATCAATTGTGATTGATTTCCCGCCAACCATCTCCGATAAAAACAGCCACTTCAATAAGAACAGTCAAGCTTAGATGACAAAGTGCAGTAACTACTATCTGTGCAATCTCAGGAGTAATTATGCTCAAATCAACCACATCCTCAATAACATGAGAACTAGAAAGCTCTCTTAATTGCATTACTTACTCAACTCTAAACGCTCGATGAGCTTTTGGTAACGCTCGGTACTCTTATCCATAAGAAAGTTGAGCAAGCGGCGACGCTTAGCTACCTGCTTGAGTAAACCACGACGAGAGTGATTATCTTTTTTGTGTTTTTTTAAGTGATCGGTAAGCTCTTGAATGGAAGCGGTGAGAAGGGCAACCTGCACTTCTGGAGAACCAGTGTCTCCTTCAAATAACTGATAGTCAGTTATGATTTGATTTTTTTGAATTTTGGCTAATGCCATATGGTATGTTCTTTTCTGCGTTGCAGAAAGCCTTTCCTTTACTCTTTTCAGTCTTTATAAACCAAAAAAAGAAAGTAACCTTTGTACTATTTTGATACTATTATTATACCACAAATTAAAAAGAGCTTATTCCTCATCTTCAATCGTAAACGCCACCAATACGTCGCCCACTTGGAACTTCACCTTATTTTGTTTGAACGTCACACCGCCTTCGTTTTTAGCTTTAATGCCGTCTGTCTCCAAGCGGTTTGACTGCATAGATTTAATAGAAACATCAGTGATAATTGTATCTTCTCGCTTGAGATGGAATTTATCTGTTTTCTTAATCTCACCAGTCTTGACCCGTACGCCAGCAATTTTATCACCACGCATCTCAAATAACTGCAAAATCTCAGCCTCACCCGTGACTATTTCATCTATGGTTGGTTCAAGCAATTTCAACATTTGCTTCTGCAGATCTTCAATGAGCTTGTAGATCACATCATACTTGCGCAGTGGCACACGGGCTGCTTTGGCTTTCTCTTTAACTCTGCCTGGGATCTTAACGTGAAAAGCAATAATAGCAGCGCCGGTTGTCTCAGCCAAACTGATATCTTGATCGTTCACTGGACCAACATTACTACTAATAATCTCAACACTGTCTAGATCTATTGTTTGTTCAATTGCCTCAAGTGTGCCTTGCACATCTGCTTTTAAAATTAACTTAATTTTTTCAGTTTCACTAAAAGCGGCGGAGAAGTTTAAGGTAGCAAAAGCATCTGACTCGTCCTGCGTCATGGCGGGAGCTTCTGCCTTTACTACTTCTTCTGTTTCCAAGACCTCGCTGTACTCAGCGGCCATATCTCGCACGGTACTACCTACCTCAGGCACCTCTTTGAGACCAGAGATTTCAGCGGGCTCACCAGGAAGAGCTGTGTGCAGCTGTACACCCCTGTCGTTGATGAGAGATCGCACTCTACCATCAACATCATCGGTATAAATATCTTGGCGAATTTTGAGCGTGCCTTGACGGACAATCACGCTGGCGGTAGCGCCCTTTTGAGCGTCTTTGGTAGCTTCAATGACCACAGCTTCTAGAGGGGCTTCTGGATCGGCTTGGTAGTTATTTAACTCTGCCAACAAAGCCACAGTTTCTAACAATTTATCAATGTTTTGACCAGTTTTTGCGGAAATCTCGACGGCTTCAATGTCTCCACCATACTCTTGAATCATAATGCCATTCTCAGCTAGTTGACTCTTGGCAACTTCAGCACGGACATCTGGCAAATCAATCTTGTTGATAGCAACAACCACGCCAACTTTGGCTTCTTTGATATGACGAATCGACTCAATGGTTTGAGGTTTGACACCATCATTGGCGGCCACTACCAAAATAACAATATCAGTGACTTTTGCACCGCGTTCTCGCATTTTATTGAAGGCAGCGTGACCTGGTGTATCTATAAAAGTAAGTTTCTTACCTTTGTAGTCAACTTGATATGCACCGATATGCTGCGTAATACCACCGGCCTCACCCGCAGCCACCGTGCTGTGACGGAGGTAGTCCAGTAGCGTTGTCTTACCGTGGTCTACATGACCCATGATAGTAATAACTGGTGGTCTTGGTTGTAATGCCATTGGTATTATGCTTTTTCTGCTATCACTGGTGTCTGTGCAGCATCTTCTTCTGATTCTGTTCCTGTTTCCGACAAAGTTGGGAAGGCTAGCTTCTCAGCTGCAGCATGCTCTGCTTCTCGAATGGCATCTGAAGCTCGTCGCTCCTCCACACGTTTGAACATCATGTCTTTTTGATCTTGTTCGAGCTCTGGAGCAGCCATCCATTTATCGGCAAAACGATCCAAATCATTGGTGGTGGTTAATTTATTTTCAATTAAATACACACGTGATTCTGGGGTTAAGCCATCAAATGAGTCAATTTCATACTCTTCGTCTCCAGTGACACTAGACAGCACTTTGCCACCAGCGGTAATAGTGACTTGGATGCCCAGTAACTTAGCTGCTAAACGAACATTCTGTCCGCCGCGACCAATAGCTAAGGATAATTGATCTTCTGGAACCGTGACGACAGCTTTGCCTTTTTTCTCATTCAACTCAACTTTTAAGTTTTCGGCAGGAGCCAAAGCAGCCTGCAAGTAACTCTCGAGATTTTCTGAGAAAGGTATGATATCGATTTTTTCATTATTGAGTTCTTTGATGACCTCTTGGACACGAACGCCACGTTGACCCACACATGAGCCGACTGGATCAACACCTTCTTGAGTTGATTTAACAGCTAATTTTGTGCGAACACCGGCCTCACGAGCTACCATGACAATCTCAACTGCACCGGAAGCAACTTCTGGCACTTCTCGATCAAATAACTTGCTCACCAAGGCTTTATCGGCTCGGGAAACGATAACTCTACGACCTCGATGAGTATCTCGGATATCTTTGATGTAGACAGTAATTCGACTATTCATGCGATAAAACTCACCCCGCATTTGTTCTTCGGGGGGCATGTAACCTTGACCACGACCTAAATCAAGCACTACAGTCTTACCATCCATGCGCAAAACTTGGGCGGAAATAATCTCACCAATGCGAGATGAAAAATCAGCGATAATCTGATCTTTTTCTGATTCTCGAATTTTTTGCAAAATAACTTGCTTGGCTGTTTGAGCGGCAATTCTGCCAAAACCAGCGGGAGTGACTTCTATTATTTTTTTCTTATCCCACTCCAAAACCTCGAGGGTCTCTTCGTTCATCTTGATGATAGGTGCTTGAAAAATATGAGATTCACCAGTCGCTTCATCCACCGTTGAGAAGTAGTGCAGTTCTTCACTTAAGTCACCAATCTCTTTTCTGTACGCAGAAACCATAGCTTGACGAATGGCTTCATAGATTGATTCAGCAGAAATTTTCCGCTCATTCGCTATTTGTGTGATGGCAGCAGCGAACTCGGTGCGAATAACGGTAGTACGTGCTTGGGCCTGTGCTTGTTTCATAAGTATCTGTTCTACTTGCTATATGGCTATTTAATAAAAAAGGACCGCCTTTCAGCCGCCCTCCCAAAACTCAACTTTATAACTATACCGTTAGTATACCTGAAAAAATGACTTTTTCAAGATGTGTGAAAAGCAGAGACAGGTCAGTTCAAGAGAGCTCAGCCTCTGCTTGAAACTCCTCCAACAACTTTTTCTGCTGTCGGGAAATTTTTTCCGGAATTACAACGATGATGCGAACATATAAATCGCCCTTACCTCGGCTTTGAATATGAGGCACGCCCTCACCTCGGAGCCGAACCATGGTGTGGGACTGCGTACCTGGCCGTATCTTGAGCTTAAGAGTTTGATCGATAGTTTTGACACTCACCGTACCGCCCAAGATAGCCGTTACGATATCGATGTTTTCATCTAAGTACAGATCATGCCCATCACGCTTGAATCGAACATCTGTTTTGACATCAATTGTTATATCAAATGAATCATACCGAATTCTAGTGCCGTCATTTGCACCCGCCGGTACTTTAATCGTATGTTTTTTACCCTCAATCTCAACTTGTTTTTCGGTGCCCGTGACTGCTTCAAGAAACTCAATAGAAAGTGAGTAGCGAGGTCGGCGGGCCTGCGAGGCAAAACCCCCACCAAAGAAACTCTCAAAAATCTCGAAAGGATCACCAAAATCAACATTTGCTCCCTGACCGCCTTGCTGTGAGGTGTTATACGACCACGTAAATGGCCCACTCCGTGCTCCACCGCCAAAAGGATTCGCGCCGCCAGCACCGAAGCCACCACTAGCAGGATCAAACGCGGCATGACCAAATTGGTCATAACTTTGTTTTTTTTGCTGATCAGATAAAACTTGGTACGCCTCGTTTATTTCTTTAAACTTGGTTTCTGCATCTGCTGCTTTATTGCGATCGGGATGGAACTTAAGCGCCATTTTTCGGTACGCTGACTTTATCTCTGCTTCTGTTGCAGTTTTTGAAACACCCAGGACCTCGTAAAAATCACGTTTTGTTGCCATAGTTGCACTTAGAATAATTTCATGCGATTTGTGTCAGCCCAAATTGTAACAAGCTTCAGTGAAAAAGTTAAGCAGACAATTGCGGTGAGTGCTAGAAAAGGTGAATGACCCCTACAGCATTGAATTAAGTGACTAGACCTCCACTTTTAAGAAAATAGAGACAGAAAGATGAAATAAAATGTAGGTACTTCTCTTATTTTTTCTTTTTTCCCAACCGCTCCGACCGATTCTGCCACACCCAATACAACAAAACTAACGCGGTTGAGAACAATGACATTTGCACTCCTACTCGCCACTGCCACGGCTGATACTTGAGTAGAATTTTATTATCTCCGGGTTGAAGTGGTAACTCGCGCAAACCGTGAGTGTTGATTAAGGTGGTAGGCTGATCATTGACCCAAGCTTTCCAGCCAACATCGTAGCGATCCGCCAATAAAATCTTGGGCTGGCTCTCTTTATTCAGTGCAGTGATCTCAAAACTATTGGGCGTTTCGGTGTAACCATCGTACGCCACTCTCGTGCCATCCTCATATCTAAAACGAGATAAAAAGGGCATCTCATACATTCGCCAGCGTTGATTATCAGATTCTGAAACCAATCTAAAACCCTGTGTTTCAGCCGTTTCGTTGGGGTAGGGATAAAACGTATCTACTAAATACCATCTCACAGCCCAATCCTGGAGGAGTGGATTATTGGGTTTAATTTCTGGTAGATTATTCAAGCTGGGTTGATTTTCTCTCCCAAATCGCTCTGCCACATCCTGCGGTAAAAGAGTAGTGTAGCCGGTAATGCTCGGCACTCCTGCAACTGCATTCCAATCAGGTGTTATGCCATATCTCATTTCAATCTGTCGAGTAGCGTTTGCTAGCTCTTTCTCATCTACATACGAATCACTAAAAGGTGCTCGCACTACAGTGGCATCCCAGTACGCTCCAAAGTCCGTATACGGCGCATTATAATTTCGAATCAAGGTGCGACTTGAAGGCGAGTACATACCAAAGAAAGAACCGTAGTTACTAATAAAATCTCGATCATATACTGCCTGCGGTGCAAACTGGTAGTGACCTTGGGTATTGAGCAATATATCCAATCCAATAAGCAGGGCAAGCAACCCCCACTGCTTGTACTTCCAAGCAAAAATACTTGCCAAACCTGCGACAGCACTCAGTAATACCCCCATGGAAATAACTCGAAAAATAAGTTGGTCTCGCTCGAGCGTGTGAAAAGCACTGGCAGCTAATCGGCCTCCCAAATTAAGATCTACCACGTGCCAGAATTCTGCAAAACCAAAAAAGCTCAGGGCTACTGCCGCCATACTTACGCCGGCAATGGCGAGTAAAACCAATTGCCACTGTTTCAAAGTTTTCTGCCCCGGCAGTTCTAATACAAAGATAGCCAGGAGTAACGCCCCGGACAGAGCGCTGATCATTAATGCCGTACTAGGACCACGAGTTGCCCCAATCAGCGGCAGAGATTGCAACAAACTATACCCGGGTAAGAACCCGCCCAAAGACAACACAATTCCCAAACCAAACAAGCTCCATAAAGCAATTTGAACTCTAGAGAATGATCGCATTTTTAACTGCACAAATCCCAGCATTAAAAAAAGCCAACCAAAATACAGACTAATATTGGATGGCCTACTCCACGATAAACCCCACTTTATGCCACCGCGTGGATACTCAAAAAAAGCTGGTACAATCATCTTTATGAGCTCTAACGGATGCAAAGAACCCACCGTAGCTTGAGTGGCCGTTTGAATTGTTCTGGTCGAGTTTTGGACCGTCTCTAAAAAAGGGAGCCACACGGCGCCCGTTATGCCCAAAGTTGTCATCCCAACGCTCAGCCAATACCTCAGCCAATCCTGCCATTTCCCTGGCGATACGGCTGCAGAAAGCACCGCCGCACATACCAACGTGTAAATAAGATGTTGTGGGTAGCCGCCCAGTAAATGCAGCGTCAACACCACCACACCAACGAGTGTCCAACGCCAACCTTCTTTCCAATGCAAGCTAGCCCAAACCACCCATGGCATCCAGGACAAGGATTGCAGGGAAGAAATATTATTTACAGAGCCAGCCATCTGTGGAGAAAATGCAAAAACTACCGCAGCTACCAAAGAAGCACCTGAATGTCGAGTTATTTTTAAGGCTAGCAGATACGTACCGATAAATGCCACCAAAACATGAAAAACAACCACTACATTCAGTGCTTCTGCTGCGTGTAAAAATACAAACAGAGCGGTACTGGGATAAAAAATAGATTGATTGATATCACCAATCCAAGAGATACCCCCAAACAAATAGGGGTTCCACAACGGTAGTTGACCAGACCAGAGTGATTGAGCTGTATATAATTTTCCAGGCACCATCAAGCTAAAATTATCACCGGCGCTCAGAGTCTTTCCAGTTATAAACGGCCAAAAAGCCACCAAGCACAAAAAAACGCTCACTCCCACCACAGTCACTATGTGGTGGGACGAGAGCGTTGTTACTTTTTTTAGACAATAAGCAACTAGAAAAGAGAGATAACGCATCACCATAGTCTCAATTGTAGCAGACTACTCCTTGACTACCTCACCCTCTTCAACATCTTTTTTGTCTGGATTTGCGGCTGCAGATTTCTTACCCTCGCCTGCCTGATCATCAGCTGCACTAGCAGCATTTTCAGCTTCTGAGTCTGCACTAGCAGCTCCAGCTTGGTTGGCAGCGCTCATAACTTGAGCAATCTTTTGCGCAGAAGTCAATGTTTCCTCCGTAGCTTTTTTGAGCTCTTCAGCCGTAGCTTCTGGCTTGTTGCCCAGTTCTTCCAACTTATTCACATTGTCCTCAATGGTTTTTTTATCTGCTTCTTCCAACTTTTCACCATATTCTTTGAGTTGTTTGCGTAACTCAAATACTACTCCCTGAGCCTGATTGCGAGCCTCCACCAATTCCCGCTTTTGCTTGTCTTCCTCGGCGTATTGCTCGGCTTCCTGCTTCATACGACTCACTTCCTCTTCAGAAAGATTGGTCGAGTTTTGAATAGTAATTTTCTGCTCTTTGTTGGTATTTTTATCCTTGGCAGTTACATGCAAAATGCCGTTACTGTCAATGTCAAAGATAACCTCAACTTGAGGCATACCGCGTGGCGCAGGTGGGATACCGCTCAAAACAAATCTACCCAAAGACTTGTTATCTGCAGCCATCTCGCGTTCACCCTGCAGCACATTAATTTCTACTTGCGTCTGATTATCTGCAGCCGTAGAAAAGATTTGCGACTTACTCGTTGGCACCGTGGTATTGCGAGTAATCAGAGGTGTGCGAACACCGCCAAGAGTCTCAAGACCAAGCGTGAGTGGGGTAACATCAAGCAAAACTATGTCTTGCACATCACCACCAATGACACCAGCTTGCACAGCTGCGCCAATAGCTACCACCTCATCTGGATTCACACCTTTGTGAGGCTCTCGTCCGAAGAATTTTTTGACTTCTTCTTGAATCTTTGGCATGCGAGTCATACCACCCACCAAAACAACTTCGTCGATCTCGCCTACTTTTTTCTTGGCATCTTTGAGTGCAGCTGCTACGGGAACAAATGATTTCTTAATGAGAACATCCACCAGTTCTTCAAGCTTGGAACGGGTCAAAGTAAGCGTTAAGTGGAGCGGTTGACCATCATCACCTTGGGTAATAAATGGCTGATTAATCTCACTTTGTTGGGCACTTGAAAGCTCAATCTTGGCTTTTTCAGCGGCATCCTTAATTCGTTGCAGTGCCTGAGGATCTTTGGCTAAATCTTTGCCATTTTCTTTTTTAAACTCACTCACGATCCACTCAATGATGAGACTGTCAAAGTCATCGCCGCCAAGGAAAGTATCGCCATTGGTAGCTTTAACTTCAAACACGCCCCCACCGATCTCCAAAATGGAGATATCAAAGGTACCACCACCCAGATCATATACAGCAATAGTTGCGCTCCCTTTTTTATCAAGACCATACGCCAAAGAAGCAGCGGTTGGCTCGTTGACAATGCGCTCAACAATGAGGCCAGCAATCTCTCCAGCTTGTTTTGTTGCCTGGCGTTGTGAGTCATCAAAGTAGGCTGGTACGGTAATAACAGCTCGAGTGACAGGACTGCCCAAATAACTTTCAGCATCGGCTTTAGCCTTGGCCAAGATTTTAGCTGAAATTTCCTGTGGACTATATTTTTTTCCATCTATCTCGACCATAGCCATGCCATCCTTGCCATCAAGAATAGAGTAAGCCACATGTTTGGTAGCATTTTTAACGGCCGCATCATTGAATTTTCGACCCATAAAACGCTTAACTGAGTTGATGGTTTTCTTGGGATTCAAGATCATTTGGCGTTTAGCGGTATCTCCCACCAAGACATCCTCACCTTTAAATGAGACAACGGATGGAAAGGTATTGCGACCTTCCGAAGTCGGAATAATTTTGGGTGAACCACCCTCCATCACAGCAATAGCTGAGTTGGTGGTGCCTAAGTCAATACCGATGATTTTTCCAGTAGCTTTTGAGTTTTGATTCTGTGTATCTGTCATACATCTCCTTGTTGTTTGTATATTAGTAATGCGATTTTAGTACTGCTGGTTATAGTGACACATTAATTGCTGTTTGTGCCTATACCAGCGCTTCTAGTTGCCGGTGTACCAACCACCACCCGGGCGTGACGGATGACTTTGCCATTCAAGCGATAACCCTTACTGATGACCGTCACAACGGTTTCCCCATCCTCAACTTCTTTATCAATCACTTCCATGGTGGCGACATCGAACGGTAGGTCCTGTACAAAAATCTCCTCCAAGCCAAAGTTTTGGAGCGTAGTCGCAAACTGCTGCACCACCATATTTAAACCAGGATTATTGAGTTGCTGAGCTGCCATTTCTAAGTGATCAAGCGGCTGAAGCAAATTTTCAATTAAATCGGCATTGGCCAAAGAAATCAGCTGCACTCGCTCATCACGACTCCGGCGAACTACATTTTGATAATCAGCCAAGGCTCTTTTTTCTTTTTCTTCAGCCTGATGTAACTGCACGAGGGCTGCTTCAAGTTCATCTACTACTAGTACTGGATCAGCAGATAGTACTGGATCAGCAGAGTCGTTCATGGCTGCGCTATCGCCCCTGCTTCTAAAATCCAAATCTCTGTCGCCCTTCTCTCCAGCGGTGACCTTAGTCTTTGTGTCGTTGGTGGTGGTTGATACTTTTGGTGTCATAGGCAAAAAATTCCCTAGTGCTTCAAGAATGTAAAAATTATGTTGCTAATTCTTTAATTAAACCTCGAAAGTATTTAAGCATCGGAATAACATACGCGTAATCAAAACGTGAAGAGCCGAGTACTCCCAACTGAAAACTAGCGTTGTCCAACTCAACTGTCGTGTAGATCATCCCAATGGGTTGTAAGAACTGGTTACCCAATTCTGCCCCGTACACCACATGAATAATGTTTTCACTATCTCCATACTCAAAGATCTCTTCCATTAAGGAAACTTCCTCGATGAGCTTTAAAACTTGACGCATCACATTTATATCAAAAAACTCGGGCATTTGCAGAAGGTTGGCGTAACCAGAGTGATACATGCGGCGATTGGTAGTCATGGCCAACCCCAGAGCATGCGAGCGATCTGCCATCACTTTTGTGGCCTCCTGAATGAGCTCATCCACGACATCTTTACTTTTCCACATCTTTTCCTTGGCAGAAACCTCATCTGCCACCGACAGCTCGCGCTCTTTCATCAGCTCATTCACATAAAGCTTCATAGCCATTGGCGTTGGTGTACGGCCAGAGCTACTGTGATGTTTTTGCAAATACCCTTTATCAGTCAGATAAACCATCTCGTTGCGCATGGTAGCGGGCGAGACACCGATCTGGAATTTTTTATCTATAGTATCCGAGCCAACAGGATCAGCAGTTGTAATAAATTCCTCGATGATAGCGCGTAAAATTTGGACTTGGCGAGCGGTTAAATCAATCATACTATGGCGTGCAGCTATTGAGCATTTTGTGATGCTATTTAGCAATCATACAAACTGTCTGCTAAAGTGTCAAGAAGTGCTGTGAGATAAAAAAACACTCGCATCTCAGCCCAAAAAACGCTATACTTACTTGTGTGGCTCATACTACAATTACTTCATCACCACGCAGACACACAAAAAACGTGAAAGTACTCAAGAAAGCAGCTCGAGCCCTCTCCCTTACTCGTGGATTAATCGTCATGGCAGCCCTCAGTGCCATTACTCTTTTTGCCGTGCTGCAGTTTCCACAAGTGCGAAATTTTTTCTCCAAAGCCGATGGTGAACCCGCTCATATTCGCGTCGATACAACTGCTGTACTTGGACCGATGCCTCGACCGTGGCGCTATCTCGCTCAAGGTGGTGAAGACCACAACTGGCGCATGGGCGGCATTACCGATCAAGTCAAAGCCCTCAAACCAGAATATATTCGCATCGATCATCTATATGATTTTCACGATATTGTTGGCGGTACCCCAGGCAATCTCACTTTTAATTTCTCCAAACTAGATGGACTACTCGATGATATTGCCGCTACAGGAGCCAAGCCATATATTTCCGTTTCTTACATGCCACCGGTTATTTCCCAAGGTGACATTGTCGATAAACCGCAACGATGGGAGGATTGGCAGCTAGTAGTGCAAAAAACAGTAGAACACATCAGTGGCAAGCGCGGTACGAGTGATGTGTATTACGAAATTTGGAATGAACCAGACCTCTTTGGAGGTTGGAAATACTATGGTGACAAGAACTACCTTGATCTGTATGGATACGCAGCTCGAGGTGCCGCCAACGCTCGGGGCGTAAAACCATATAAAATTGGTGGAGCCGCTACTACTGCTCTTTATAAAAATTGGTTTACGGCACTCCTCAACTACGCTGATGACAATAAGATGAGACTCGATTTCTTTTCGTGGCATAGATATGACAATGATGTGGATCAGTATCGACGAGACATGCTGGAGCTGCGTACATGGCTGCGAGACTTCCCTCAATATGAGCCAACACTAGAACTCCATATTACTGAGTGGGGCCATGAAAGCGACATTGATGCTGGCTATGACACCAACTATGGAGCAGCGCATACCGTGGCAGGAGCAATAGAAATGGTGGGTGTGATTGAGAAAGCCTTCACTTTTGAAATTCAAGACGGCAAGGATCCTGCTGGACAAGCGGCCTGGGGGCGATGGGGATTACTCCAACATGCTGATTTTGGTTCAAAAGCTAAACCCCGTTACTACGCCCTCCGATTGCTCGACAGAATCGGTTCACAGCGGCTCCAGTTACTCGGCAAAGGGAGTTGGGTGAAAGGCTTGGCAGCACGAAATGATGACCAATCAGTTTCTCTAATCTTGGCCAATTATGATCTAAAAGGGAGTCATACCGAGCTCGTTCCCGTTACGTTTGAAAATATTGTGCCTGGTAGTTTTACGATCACTCAAGAACCACTCTCTGGACCGAAAAAAGTTGAGAATGTTGCCACCACTTCTTCCCAATTACGCATCAATGTGCCGATGACTGCCAACTCAGTTATCCTGCTGAACTTGAAGCAACAAGCGCAATAATATTCTCCCTAAATTTTTCCTGACCAAACTGCACTGCATGAGTGTGAATTTCTTCTCTATCCCAAGTGTAGGTTTGAGCTAGGTGCATTACCTCTACTAAGCCAGCCACGGATAACTCATCAAAAAACAAACCAGTTTTTTCCTCAATAATTGTTTCGCGGGGACCGCCAGAGTTATGCGCCAAAACTGGCACTCCAAAACCCATGGCTTCTACCGGTACAATACCAAAATCCTCGTCCTCCACCGGGTAGAGCAATGCCTCGGCACCTGCATACAACTCTCGCAACTGATCGTCCAAAATAGCTCCTAAAAACTCAGTCTTGGGGCCAGCCATGGCTTTGAGCTCTTCTAGAATAGGGCCGGCACCAACCACCTTGAGCGCTACATTCATTTTTTTACACGCTTGCACCGCAATTTCTGGGTGTTTTGCAAAAGCCAAGCGATTAACATACAAATAATACGGTTCTTTTGAGGTGGTTTTTTTTGGAGACAACTTCTGCGGAACTTGAACTGGTGGATATATAATACTTGCCTCACGGCGATAAAATTTAGCAATTCTCTTTTTTGTTTCTGAAGAGTTAGCAATAAAGACGTCAACTTTTTGAGCCATCCGGAAATCAACCAACCGCAAGTAATGATTCAATACTTCGCCAAACAGTCGGAGCAGTTTATTTTCTTTCCAGGTGGACGTAGTTGCGTAACCATACAAAGAACGTGGAGGGGTATGGCAGTAGCACAAGTGTTGACCAATGGGGGCTCGAACTGCTTTGGCGTAGTAGGCATTTGATGATGAAATCACTACGTCAAATTTTGATAAATCAAGCTGGCCAAAAGCTGTTGGAGCTAAAAATCGCAGTGGTGAGAAGAGTTTGAAAATTCCAGGAATTTTCTGCATCCAGGTAGTGTGAATGTCCCAATCTTTAAATCGATGGGCATGTACGCCCAGACTCGCCTTGTCAAAAAAAGCTACATAAACCGGTGCTTCTGGATACATCACGTGTAGTGCTTCCAAAACCCTCTCGGCACCACCATACTCAAAAAGATAATCATGCACAAGAGCAATAGTGGGTTTCTTTTTTTTCATAGATTGAGGTTGCCAAATCTTGTAGTTCCCATGACTCTACTCAGGTTTAAAAAAGCGCATCTTGGACGCCTAGCTCAAAATCATCTTTGGGCAATAACTTCATGAGAGATTCAAATTCATATTTTTCTAAAAAGGCTTCAACCTCATCTTTATCGTAGGCGGTTAACTTGCAGTGATCGAGCTCAAAATCTATAGGGGCAGCACAATCAATGGTAGCCAATCCTTGACTCAGAAAAGCATCTTGCTTTCCCGCCAATAATTTGTTGAGTACCCCTTGTGCTAATCCTGTTTTTTCGGCATCTGTTTCTAAAGCCGCATACAACGCCGAAATGGTACCGAATTGGTGCAGCAACGCCACGGCTGTCTTTTGACCAATTCCTTTCACGCCCGGTATATTGTCTGAGCTATCACCCATTAGGGCTTTAAGTTCTACCACTTGGTTGGGAGCTATACCTAATTTTGCGGCTACACCAGCGCTATCATACTCAGCGTCTTCCTGACCTCGCACCCGTGAAGGAATTAAAACATGGGTTTTTTCATTGACTAATTGCAGTAAATCTTTATCCCCCGTCACAATCAGATTTTCTAGATCGGGTTCTTTTTTTTCAACATCGGTAACAATGGTGCCAATTAAATCATCAGCTTCATAGCCAGACAACTCAAAATGTGGAATGTTCATGGCTTGTACAAAGTCTTTCACAATCGCAATTTGTGGCTTTAAATCATCGGGCATAGCCGCTCGATTGGCCTTGTACGCATCATAGGTGCTATGACGTTTTGTTTTATCTTTGTGATCAAAAGCTACTACCACGTACTGCGGCTCACGTTCGCTTAGAGTTGTCAAAACAATGCGAGCAAAACCATACACAGCATTGACTAACAAACCGTTGGAGGTACTCAATTCTGGAAAGGCGTAATATGCCCGATAAATAACACCGTGAGCATCAATGAGGAGCAAATTGTTATCTGCCATACCTATCTATGCTTTCTTTTCTTATGATTTCTTTTCTTCAGAAAGTGACTCTATCACTGTTTCTTTGACTAAGTACTCAGTTTTGCGTTGGTTAGAAATATTAGCCTCTTCAAGCCGGTCAATGCGTTCAAACAATCTATTCCAATAAAATTCATCCTGAGAACGATTGATAAATAGACTCATCATTGCCACCACCATGCCAAACATAACTGCTCCAACTACTTGCAACACCATACCAATAAGTCTACCTGGCACACTCAGTGGCACTACATCTCCATACCCCACCGTCGTCATAGTACTGACGGCCCACCAAATACCATCAAAAAAAGTGAGATTGCGGCCGGCAGCTCTTTCAAGCAAGACCATAACAAAGCCCAGCGAAAGAGAAAACAAAACCATACCAAGCAGGAGTAAGCGGAAACGCCGCTGTTTAAAAAGTGGAGGACGAGAAGGAAGTCGTTGCATACCTTCAGTATAAACTAGAGTTTTGGCTTTGCCTTGGGCATTCCCATCAACTTAATGAAATCATCGGCGTCTATAGTCTCAACTTCGATCAGTTTCTGTGCAACGCTATCGAGTTGTTTGCGATACTTCGTGATAATAGTCACTGCTTCTTTTTGGGCCACAGTAATGAACGTAGAAATCTCAGCGTCAATTTTTTCCATGACCTTTTCGGAGACTTTGCTCGGCTCATACATAGCTCGAGCATAACCACTCGTCTCATACTGCGGACTTAAGTTGATAGGTCCAAGAGAACTCATGCCGAAATCCTCTACCATAGCTCGGGAAATACGAGTGGCTCGATCAATATCAGAACTGGCACCAGCGGTCATTTCGTTGAAAACTAGAGTTTCGGCTGCTCGACCACCCAAGAGCACTTTTAGTGTATCGAGCAATTCTGATTTGGTAGTTTGAACCTTATCTTTTTCTGGAGGTGTCAGCGTAAAGCCCAGAGCACGACCGCGTGAAAGGATTGAAATTTGATGCACTGGATCAGCGAACGCAGAGACGTGAGCAACGACTGCATGACCGGCTTCATGATAAGCAGTCATCTTGCGCTCAAGATCGTCGTGGAGTCTTTTTTTACTAGGCCCTAGCTTGACTTTCAAAGAAGCTTCGTCAATATCAGCCATAGTAATGATTTCTCTATTTTCTCTAGCTGCGCCAATGGCAGCTTCATTCATCATGTTTTCAATATCTGCTCCAGAAAAACCAATGGTGCGGCGAGCCACCATATCCCAGGAAATATTCTCCACAAAGGGCTTGTTACGGGCATGAATCTTCAAGATAAACTTGCGCTCATCTAGGTCTGGCAATGACACCTCAACTCGTCTGTCAAACCGACCAGGACGAACTAGAGCTGGGTCCAACATATCGCCACGGTTGGTGGCAGCCATCACGATAACATTATCATTTTTGGTAAATCCATCCATCTCAACCAAAATTTGATTGAGTGTCTGCTCTCGTTCATCGTGCCCACCAAAACTACCTTGACCGCGAACTCTGCCAATAGCATCGATCTCATCAATGAAAATAATTGCAGGAGATAATTTCTTGGCTGTACCAAATAAATCTCGAACGCGAGAAGCACCAACACCAACCAGCATCTCCATGAACTCAGAGCCAGCAATGGACAGGAACTGGACATTCGCTTCTCCGGCAACGGCCCGAGCCAGCAAGGTTTTTCCGGTACCAGAAGGACCTACTAGAAGGACACCTTTGGGAGTACGAGCGCCAACTTTTTTGTACTTGGCTGGATTTTTAAGGAAATCAACAATTTCTTCTAACTCACGCTTGGCTTCAACCATGCCGCCAACATCTGCAAATTTGGTAGACTGCTTACCTTTGAGGAAGACTTTAGCCTTACTGCGACCAATACCCATAATGCCATCTTGTTGTCCTCGAGCCTGGCGAAAAATAAAGAAAAAGAATATCAACATTAATAAGATGGGACCGACATTCAAGAAAACGTCCCAGGCGATTTCACTGACACTCAAATCACGAATAGTGACATCGGTATCAGAAAGAGTCACCCCAGATTGAGATAAGACGTCTGTGAGATTTTGAGAAGATTCTTTGCGCGATTTTTTTTCTGTTGCATCCTTGTAGTAGGCTGTGACTTCTGGGCCAGAAACTTCGACTCGTGCAACTTCGCCGGTTTTAATATCACTGACCAAGGTGGACAGAGAAATAGCATTATTGGGCTGTTTACCAAAGAGAGAAAATAAAAACGGCAAGAAGAGAATTGCCAAAATAATGTAAATTAAACCCTTACTAAAAAACTGGTTGATATCAATGTTAATATCAATTTTTTTGGTTTTAATTTTATTTTTTAGCTTCTCTGGTGACGGTTCTGTTTGAGGAGCTGGACTAGTTTTCTTTGCCATAGATTCGACCTATTGTAGCATAGCTTGTATGAGAATGAGGTTGAAAAAAAGAGTGTTACCGCACAGCGGTTCCTGCCAAAACAGTTGAGGGAGCAGGGATGACGGTTGGCTCTTCACCATCTGCCATAAGCATCATACCCTGGCTGATTGACTCGCCCATCTTTCGTTCAGCTAGGTTCACCACAAAAACAAATGACTTGCCCACAAAAAATTCTGGTTCGTACCATTTTCGAATGCCAGATAAAATTGTTTTATGTCCTATTTCTATGCCAAAATCTACCTCAAATTCTAACAGCTTGGGACTCCAAGCTGGCGCAAAGGCGGCAACAATTGTGCCGGTTCGCAGCTCTAATTTTTCAAAGTCTTGGTAGGTAATGATTGCTTGCATAAGATTTTTTCTCAAGATTATTGTAACCCCAATTATTTTAACCCCATCTTTTCTCGAACTTCAGACACTGTTTCTTTTGCTATAGCGCGAGCCTTCTCGGCCCCTTCTAGTATGACTCTTTCCACAAAAGCGGTATCTTGCTCTAACTCTGCTCGGCGAAGCTGCAAGGGTTTGAGCTCAGCAAAAATCGCTGCTGCTAATTCTGATTTAAGATCTCCGTAGCGCAAACCAGATCCAGTATAGAGTTGCTCTAACTCAACTCTTCTGTCTAAACCAACAAATAACTCAAAAAATTGGAGTAGGTTTTTGACGCCTTGCGGCATGCTCATCAAATCTCCTGTGCCACCATCGGTGGGAATTCGTGCTACTTTTTTCTGAATTATATCCAATGAATCGGTTAAATTAATAAAACTGCCCTCCACGGACTTACTCATTTTTCCTTCGCCACTGAGTGACGGTACGTAGCCACCAGCTGTAGCAAAACGCACGGGCTCAGGGAAATCAGTCCCATATTCAGCGTTTATTTTCCGCGCAATTTCTCGTGCAACTTCTAGATGTGGTTCTTGGTCAACGCCTACGGGAACAGCATGAGCCTTATAGATTAAGATATCTGCTGCCATCAAAAGAGGATAATTAAGCAGTGCCATTGTGACGGCATCTGGATGCTGCTTCACCTTGTCCTTAAATGTAGGTAAGTGTTGCATCTTAGCAATGCTCGTTACAGAAGAAAGGTAGAAAGCCAACTCAAGGTGCTGGTTAACCTCAGATTGTTGAAATAAAATTGACTTGTTTGGATCGAGACCGGCTGCTAAATAATCCACCATCACTTCTCTCCGATTCTGGCGCAGTTCAGCCACGGCATAAGGAGTGGTCAATGTGTGCACATCTGCCACCATATACAGCGTTTCGTAATCTGGATTATCTTGCAACTCGAGCATGCCCTTAACAGCCCCCAAGTAATTTCCCAAGTGTAATCTACCTGTAGCACGAATACCTGATAAAACTCTTTTTTTCATAACTGCTTTCTGATTGGAGCTGCGCCACTTAAAGCACGGTCCTACTTTGTAGTATATCTTACAATTTCATTTTTACATGCCAGCCCTTTTCTTAATTTTTTCACTTTTTTAATACAAAAAAAGCCCCCGAGGGAGCTTCTTGTTACAAAGGTAAGTATATTACAACTCCTCGATTTTGACACTCGGATTCATGTCGGGGGAATCAATCAACTTGAGGTATTTTTCTGTGGTGGTAATGCGCTTGTGACCCACCAATTGAGACACGTAGACCAACGGCGTACCAGCTTTGAGCTGCTCAATAATAAAGGTGTGACGCAAATCATTCACCTTGGCATCTTTAATACCAGCAATGCGGAAGTACCGATCAATGGCAGTGCGAATATTACGAACCAAGAAAGGACGACAGGTTTTGGTTAAAAACACGGTTTTTTCCTTGGTGCGAGGCCGTACTTTGAGGTAATCTGAAAGCGAGTTCTTTGCAGCAACATTCATAGGCACCTTGCGAGTTCCGTGGGAATTTTGACCTTGGATGGTAATGACATTACGATCGAAATCGATATCAACCAACTGCAGAGATGCCAACTCACTAATTCTCATTCCGGTTTGAAGTAATATCTCGACAATGGCAAAGATACGGATATCACTGCGAGCTGCATCGCGTAACGCTCGATACTCTAATTTGCTTAAGATGCGTGGTGGTAACTGATCGTATTTAGGGTGAATAACAATCTCTGCTGGATTTTCAGTCAAGATGCCTTGTTGAATCACGAAGCGGAAAAAAGATTTTATAGAATTGATCTTACGGGAGATAGATTTACCCGTGTAGCGCTGTTTGCGAAGCTGTTCTTTGAAACTTTCGATGTCGTCGGCAAGCACATCTTCTGATTGAGTTTTACCTGATTTTCCTAAAAACTCCACCAGCTGCTCAATATCTTTTGCATACGCAATAACTGTAGCATGAGCTTTACCCTGAGCCTGGAGATTCTGCTGATACCTCAGGTGTAAGTCTGTAAGTGTTGGCTGCATACTGTTTTCTAGTCTATACTGCACAAAAGGAACAACCTTTTATGTCGTGTTGTACTTTATTCTCTTGGGCAGAGAGTCTTATAATAACATATTTGAGGATTAAAGACAATGAATAAACTACTCTCTCACCCCTTGTTTATTCTCTTACTCACCCTCTTCTGCGGATTATTTTGGCTGTCATTGTACCGCAGCACCCAGTCTTTTTCTGCATCAAAACAAAATCTAGCCAAAGTTAAGACTGAAATTAATTTTAAAGCCCAAGAATTATCCAAGCTTGAATCCGAGTACCAAACAGCCCAGCAAGATTTTACCAAAGAAAAGATTCCTCGCAATGAATTACTGCTGCAAAAAGAGGGAATTTATAGTTCAACTACCACCACAAGAGAAAAAAAGTGTTGAAACAGTAGAAGTTGCCACCCACACGCCGTGGCAAAAATGGAAAGATTTACTGTGGTAAAATTGAGGAAACTAGGA
>Ga0105044_10003366_pt1 | contig 21947 bp, 20 predicted proteins | sample MAT01_FD_78092 | JGI IMG/M metagenome (GOLD analysis project Ga0105044, IMG submission 78092) | Freshwater microbial communities from Lake Fryxell liftoff mats and glacier meltwater in Antarctica - MAT-01 | ecosystem: Environmental > Aquatic > Freshwater > Ice > Liftoff microbial mat | place...
GAGCTGCTGCTGGTTGATGAAGGCGACATCGAACAAGCGGTGCTGATGCTGCTGGAAATCGAAAAAACCGTGGTCGAAGGCGCAGGCGCAGCCGGCTTGGCCGCCTTGCTCAAACACCCCGCCAGCTTTGCTGGGTGCCGCATCGGTCTGGTGTTATGCGGCGGCAACATCGACCCGCTGCTGCTGGCCGCCATCATCGAGCGTGGCATGGTGCGTGCCGGCCGCCTGGTGCGCATCATGGTCAACGCCCGCGACACACCGGGTGTGCTGGCCCGCATCACCGCCGTGGTGGCCGAGGCAGGTGCCAATATCGACGAAGTTCACCACCAGCGCGCATTCACCAGCCTGACTGCCCAGCATGTGGAAGTGCAGCTGGTGCTGCAGACACGCAATCGGGCGCATGTGGCCGAAGTGTTGACCAGCCTGGCGCAAGCGGGCTTGGACGCTCAGATCAGTTGAGCTTGGGCAGGTTGCTCATCGGCTGCAAACCGTCAGCCTGAACCGATTGTCTTGCAGCCCATCAGGGAAAAGTCACCGGCCAAAGGCCTCTGCCAGAGCGCTTTGCAGTTCCTCCCGGCTTTTGGGCTGATGCAACAAGGCCACACGACGCCCGCTGGCGTCAAACAGCAGCACCGTGCCGTCGTGAGCCGCCTGGCGCTCAGCAAAGGCCTGCCCGTCGGGCATCGCCAGGTGTGCGACCAGGAATTCGACGCGGCCGGCGTAATCGGCGCGGATGTCGTTCATCAGCTCCATCACCTCTGCGCCGCCCACATAGTGGCCATGTTGGGCCAGCACCAGCGTTGGTTGACCAGCGCCGACTCGCGTCAGGTCGGTCGAGTAACCAGCGCCAGGCAGTTGCTGCCAGACAAAGGCGCTCACTGCCCCCAGAAACAGCAGGATCAGGGGCCATTTGATCCAGGGCCGGGTAGCGCCGTTGGCGTGACTGGACGGAGTGTCAGAAGGTTTCATCAGGCTGCACGAGGAAGTTTCAAGGCAAAACGATACACAAGGCCGACACACTGGGCCAAAGCGCAAGAACCTAAACCCTGCATGGTTTAAGGGACATCGGCTGAAGGGGTGGCGCAGGAGGTTGAAGCGAGCGCGCATCTTTGGCGCGGGCCAGCCGAGTCGCGTCCACTAACGGGCAAAGGCCCAGCTCAGCCCACGCCGCCTTGCAGGTCTTCGAGCCTGTAGCCCAGCCCACGCAGGGTGTGGATCAGCGGATGGTCTTGCCCTTCGTCGATCTTGCTGCGCAGGCGGCGGATGTAGACGTCGACGATGTTGGTCAGTGGGTCTTCGTTGGTGCCCCAGACGTTGGCCAGGATGCGTTCGCGGCTGAACAGGCGCCCAGGGGCTGACATCAGCAACTCCAGCAAGGCCAGCTCGCGGGCGGTCAGCTGCAGCGGCTGCCCGGCGCGGGATGCGCGCATGGCGTCGCGGTCCAGCGCCAGATCGGCTACGCACAGGCGGCTGGCGCGGGTTTCGGCCTGCGTCCGGCCGCGGCGGGCCAATGCTTCGATGCGCGCCAGCAGTTCTTCAAACTCGAAGGGCTTGCACAAGTAGTCGTCAGCCCCCAGGCGCAGCCCGCTGACGCGGTCTTCGAGCGTGCTCATGGCGCTGAGCATCAGGATCGGCAGCTGCACTTGCGCTGCACGCAGCGTCTGGCAGACCTCCAGCCCGTTCATGCCGGGCAGCATCACGTCCAGCATCAGCACGGTGCCCTCCGCAGCATGCGGGTCGCGAGCTGCTTGCATGGCCATGGCCAGACCCTCTGGCCCCGTGCGCGCCACCTGCACGTGGTGCCCTTCGGCGCGCAGGCCCCGCTGCAAGAAGTCTGCGATGCGGGCATCGTCCTCAATCACCAGGATGTTCATGCAGGACGGCTTGACAGGGCTTCAGGTCGCGCAGCGGATGGGTTTGCCGCGGTCACGTTCTGCGCTGGCGCCGTAGCCCGCCTGAGCGGCAGACGCAGCCTGGCCGTCGTGCCCTGGCCCGGCTGGCTGTGCAGCGTGATCTCGCCGCCGTGTGCACGCGCCAGCGCCACACCGATGGCCAGGCCCAGGCCAGAGCCATCGGCGCGGTGCAGGCGCGCCTGCACGCCGCGAAAATTGCGCTCGAAGACATGGGGCAGTTCTTCTGGCGGGATGCCGATGCCAGCGTCGCTGACTTCAACCCAGCAGCTTGGCTCGGGCCCGTCCAGGCGCGAGACGCGAGTGCGCACCAGGCCGCCCGGATGCGAATAGCGCACCGCGTTGTCCAGCAGCAGCGACAGCAACTGGCGCAAGCGCTGCGGGTCGGCCAACAGCGGCAGCGCCTGGGCCGGCAAGGGCTCGGCTTGCAGCGTGATGTTGCGTTGCCGCGCCAGGGCACTGGCCTGGGCCAAGGCCTCGGTGAGTGGCTGCGCCAAATCCAGCGGCTGGCGATCGAGCGCCAGCGTGTCGATGTCGCTGCGCGCCATGGTCAGCAAGTCGTCGATCACCAGGCCCAGCTGACGCGCCGTGTCGGTGATGCGTTGCAGCGCAGCTTGGTACTCTTGCACCGGCTTGTCGCGCCCACGCAGCGTGATCTCGGCTTCGCCGCGGATGGCGGTGGTGGGGGTGCGCAGCTCATGGCTGATGTCGGCAAACAGTTGGCGGCGCCGGGCGTCCACGTCACGCAAGGCTTGCAGTGCACTTTGCAGCTCCAGCGTGCGGGCCTGCACGAGCGCTTCCAGTTCTTGGCGCAAGCGCGCTTCTTGGCTGCGGCGCTGGGCCAGCTCTGCGGCCATGGCGTTGACGCTGTGGGCCACAGCGGCAAACTCGTCAGCGCCATCGGCGGCAATGCGGTGGCTCAGGTCGCCGCGTTGCAGGGCTTGGGCACCGGCGCTCAAGCGGTCCAGAGGCCGGCGCAAAGCGCGTGTGAAGTAAGCCGCCATCAGCAGCGCGCCCAGCGCCAAAGTCAGCGCGACCGTCAGCCACAGCACGCGCATCCAGCCCAGGGTGGCGTTGGCGGCGTCGCGCTCCTGGGCCACGGCAGCGGCTTCGCGGGCAATGCTTTGCGTCAGCAGGCCGCGCAGATCGGTGCCCTGGCTCAGGTCAAAACTGTTGTTCAAAGCCAGCCAAGCGGCCCGCGCATCGGTGCCGGCTTGCAGCGGCTGAACGTTTTGCAATTCGCGTTCGAGCTCTTGCAGGCTGCGCGACAACACCTGCAGCGCTTGCTGGCGTTGTGGGTGGATCGGCTCTGTGGCGTCCGAGGTATCGACCGCAGCCAGCGCGGCGGCTTGTACAGACAGCTGTTGCAAACGCTGCAGGGTGCTGGCCATCAACGCCAGCAAACGGTCGCGCTCTGCCGTCTCGGCCCCGGCTTGCAGTTGCCACTGCGCCACCCAGCTGCGTAGCCGCTGTTTGGTGGCTGACAACTCGACAAAGCCCAGCTGGATGTCGCTGACTACGCGGCCGCGTTGCAGTTTGTGCTCGGCCACGCCCAGCGCCCACAGCGCCACCAAGCCTTCCAGCACGGCGGCAGCGGCCAGCGCGGCCAGCGCGAAGGTCAGGCGTCTGCGAAGCATGGGGGCGATTGTGGCTGCCGCGTGCTGCCGGCAGCGCTGTTCATCTGCCGTTCATCCAGGCTTCAGGCGGGCCTCATGCCAGCTTCAGCGCAGGTTGGGGTGCAGGGCTTGCAATAGCGAGGCGTTCAGGGCGACAGGTTGTCGTCCTGCACACCCGAATCTTGATCACCCTTTCATCTGGAGCCGAAAAATGAAGACCCCCAAGTTGCGCACTGCCCTGTCCATCGCTGCGTTGGCTGCGACCGGTTTGCTGGCCACCCCAGCTCATGCCAAGGGCATCGTGGTCAACCAGGCGGTGACAGAAGCTGAGGTGCTGGCTGCACAAAAAGGCTGGTGCCAAGCACTGGTAGACATCAGCAGCACCCACGCCAAGAGTGGCCAGCCAGCCGCCAAAGCGCTGGCTGGGAAAGTCATCGACGCAGCCTACGGTTATCAGATGGGTGCCGTGCTGTTCAAGCCCACGCTGACGGTGGTGCCGCAGACCTTTCGCACCACCCGTGCCGGCGCGCTGGCCTACTTCGTGGGTGGCGACCCGGCTTTTGCCAAAGACACCGGCTTTGCGCTCAATGGCTGGACGAAGTGCGAGATCGGCAATGCGGCGGTGTTCATCGCCGGTGATTCGGCCACCACCATGGGCCATGTGATGATCACAGGCAAAGACGGCAAGATCACCACCGTGGACAAGACCTGGAAGTTCGTCAAAGACGACGCCGGCAAGCTGCGCATCGTCGTGCACCACTCTTCGTTGCCCTTCGCTGGCGGTTGAGTTTTTTGAGCTGAGTTTTTGATCTGAGCTTTTGCGCTGATTTTTTGAGGACAAGGCGGGCTAGCATCTGGGCTGCATTCCACTCTTGCGGCCATTTGCTGGCGCCGCCCTCACCATGTCTTCTGCATCTGAAGTTTCTGCCGTTTCTGCCGCTCTCGCACCCGTGGCCATCGTCACTGGCGGTGCCCGCGGCATCGGCTTGGCCATCGGCCAGTGGTTTTTGGCCCACGGCTACCGTGTGGCGCTGATCGACAACGATGCAGACACCCTGCGCAAGACCGAGCACGCGCTGGCCCAAGCCACACTCGCCCAGTCAACCACGCCGGTGTTGGCCATCTACGCCGATGTCTCTCAGCCTGAGCAAGTGGCGGCAGCGGTGGCGCAAGTGGACCAAAATTTTGGCCGCATCGATGCGTTGGTCAACAACGCCGGCGTGGCGGTGTTCAAGCGCATCGGCGACACCAGTTTTGATGAGTGGCGCTATGTCATGGGCACCAACCTGGATGGCCCTTTCTTGTGCACGCAGGCTGTGGCGCCCGTCATGCTGCGGGGCGGCGGCGGCGCGGTGGTCAACATCGCGTCGATCTCTGGCCTGCGCGCCAGCACGATGCGGGTGGCCTACGGCACCAGCAAAGGCGCCCTCATCCACCTGACCAAGCAGCAGGCGATTGAGTACGGCAACGCCGGCATCCGCGTCAACGCCGTCGCGCCGGGCCCGGTCGAGACCGAGATGGCCAGGAAGGTGCACGACGAGACGATTCGCCGTGACTACTTCGACGCCATTCCGCTCAAGCGATATGGCACCGTGGAAGAAATTGCCAGCGCAGTGGGTTATCTGTGCAGCAAGGAAGCGGCTTACGTCAACGGCCAGGTGCTGGCGGTGGATGGTGGCTTTGATGCCAGTGGGGTGGGCCTGCCTACTTTGCGCCGCATGTGAGTGGCAAGCTGACAAGCTGACAAGCTGACAAGCTGTCAAGCGCGCAGAAGCACAGGCGTGCGGCTGCTGCGAATCGACCTCTACAACGCCACGGTTGAGATCCACGGCACCGCCGTGATCACCAGCAGGCCCACCATCAGCGCCCCCAGATACGGCCAGATGGCGCCCAGCACCTCGTCGGGCGACACATCGCCGATGCGGCAGGCGATGTAGTAGCCCACACCGATGGGCGGCATCATCAGGCCGATGTTCATCGCCGTCACAGCCACCATCGCGTAGTGGATCTCATGGATGCCCAGTTGCTTGGCAATCGGAAACATGATGGGCGCCAGCAGCAAAATGGCCGGCAAGCCTTCCAGGATGCAGCCCAGCACCAGAAAGACGACGATGGTCACCAGCAGGTAGGCCACCACGCCGCCGGGCATGTGGGTGAGAAAGGTGGACATCTGCTGGATGACGCCGCTTTGCGCAATCGCCCAGGCCATGCCCGAAGCGGTGCCCAGGATCAGCAGGATGGCGCCGCTCAAGGCCGCCGTATCCACCAGCATCTTGTAGACCTGGCGCGCGCTCAGACCACCGTAAAGCAACTTGCCGATCACCATCGCATACAGCACCGCGATGGTCGAGACTTCGGTGGCGGTGGCCACGCCGCCGCCCACCGCACCGCGGATCAGAAAAGGCAGCACCAGCGCCGGGCCGGCCAGCAGCAACAAGCGCCCCACCTGCGCCAGTGAAGCGCGCCGCACACCCGACATCTGCTCGTGCCTGGCCTTCCAGCGCGCCAGCACCAGCAGCGCCAACAGCAGCACCAGCGCCACCACAAAGCCGCTTTGAAACAAGCCGGCGATCGACACCCCCGCCACCGAGCCCAGCACGATCAGCACGATGCTGGGCGGCACCGTGTCGGCCATCGCAGCACCGGTGGCCAGCAGCGCCACCATCTCTTTGGGTTTGTGGCCGCGGCGTTTCATCTCCGGAAACAGCGCCGGCGCCACCGTGGCCATGTCGGAGACCTTGCTGCCAGAGATGCCCGAGACGATGAACAGCGAGCCCAGCAGCACATAAGACATGCCGGCCTTGATGTGGCCCAGCAAAGATGCCAGCCAGTTGACGATGGCCTTGCCCATGCCGGTGGAGTCGAGCAAACAACCCAACAGCACAAAGATCGGCACCGAGACCAGGATCAGGCTCGACATGCCTTCGTCCATGCGGCTGATGACCACCGTCAATGGCGTGGTGGTGGTGAATCCCAGGTAACACAGCGTGGCAAGCGCAAAACAAAAACCGATGGGCACACCGGACAGCAAACACACCACCAGCACGCCGCCCAAGAAAAGCACCAGATTGAGCCGGCCCAGGCCACGGAACATGTCCTGGCCCCACCACAAAGCCAGCGCGATGGCGCCCACCACCAGCGCGGCACCCAGCAGTTGTTGCCATTTCACGGTGCGCAGCGCAAAGACACTCAATTGCAGCAGCATCGCAGCCAGGCCAAACCCGATCGCCGATACCCGCCAGGCATTGCGCAGGTTCAACTCCGGCGTGCGGATCACCCATTCGTCCACCGCGTACTGCCAGGCCAGAGGCGTCATCACCAAGAGCGTGACAGCAATCGCGCACAGGGCAAAGGCCTGCATGCGGCCGCGCCAGGGTTCAGCCAGGCGCTCGACAAACAAGGTCAGGCGCAGGTGCTCGTTGCGGTGCATCGCAATCACCGCACCCAGCATCGCCAGCCACAGGAACGAGATCGACACCACTTCGTCGATCCAGATCATCGGCACCGAGAACACGTAGCGCGCGGTCACGCCGATGAACAGCAGGCTGATGATCAGCGTCAACAGCGCTGCGGAAGTCCACTCCAGCGGCCGCATCAAGCGGGCCGTTGCGCGTGTCAAGTCGCTGTGCTCAGGTTCGATCGGAGAATGGATGACTGCGCTGTCCATGGGCTTACGCGCGCGGGCCTGCTGATTCCGCGCGAAACTGCTTCAGGCTCATTTCAGGCCAGCTTGCCCGAGTACTTTTCCAAAGCGGCCATCGCCTCTTCGCCGAACTTGCCGCGCCACTCTTTGTAGAAGCCGGCTTTGGACAAGGCGTCGCGGAAGCTCGCCACATCGGGACGGTTGAAGACCATGCCCTTGGTCTGCAGCGAGGTCTCCAACCCGAGGTTGAGTTGCTTGATGTCCTCGCGCTGCTTCATCACCGCATCGGTGACGTGCTTGTTGATCAGCGTCTTGACTTCGGCCGGCGTGCCCGCCCAGCGCCTGCCGTTGGCCAGGATCCATTGCCCGTCCCACATGTGACCGGTCATCGAGACGAACTTCTGTACTTCAAACAGCTTGGCGATCTCGATGATGGCCAAGGGGTTCTCCTGCCCTTCGACGACCTTGGTTTGCAGCGCCGAATAAACCTCGCTGAAATTGATGCCGGTGGGCGCAGCACCCAAGGCCTTGAACATGCTGGTCCACAGCGGGCTCACCGGCACGCGAATCTTGAAGCCCTGCAGGTCGGCTGCCGTGTTGATCGGCTTGGTGGAGGTGGTGATGTTGCGAAAGCCGTTGTCCAGGATGGGGTCGAAGACATGCAGGTTCACGCCCGTGATGGCGCGGCGCACAAATGCCCCCAGGTCGCCGTCCATCGCCTTCCACACCGTGTCGTAGTCCTTGAACGCAAAAGCCAGCCCGTTGATGCCGGCCAGCGGCACCAGGGTCTGCAGGATCAGGCCCGACAGCGGAAAGATATCGATCGCGCCTGAGCGCACCTGGCTCAGCATGTCGGTGTCGCCACCCAGCTGGTTGTTGGGGAAGATCTGGATCTCGACCTTGCCGCCGCTGTCTTTTTTGATCGCTTCTGCAGCTTCACGGATACGCACGTTGGACGGGTGCGTGGCAGGGATGTTGTTGGCCCACTTGAAAGTCAGGTCGGCGGGCTGCGCGAACAGCGGTGTACCCAGCGTGGCCAGCGTGCCGGCGGCGGCTGTGCTTTGCAGGAAGCGGCGGCGGGTTGTTGGGGTGGTTGTGGGGGTGGTTGTTGGGGTAGTGTTCATCTGAATGTCTCCTGTCGTTGAGAAAATGAAAGTTGGCACGTGATCTGGCATTGGGCGCGGATCGCTGGCGACGAGTCAGCGCAGCTTGGCTTGCAGCAATTGCAGCGCCGCTTGCGCCACTTTGGCTGCAGACAGCCGCGATTCGTTCTCCAGCACCTGCGCATAGCCTACCGGGATTCTGGGTGCGCCCAGGCGTGCCACGCGGCAACCCGTGGCCTGGGCCGCAGCAGCGGCCACTTCGGCGCCAAAGCCTGCCACCTGCACGGCTTCGTGCACCACCAACAAACGGCCGCTGCGTGCGGCGCTGTCAAACACCGCCTGCTGGTCCCAGGGCCACAGCGTGCGCAAGTCCAGCACGTCGGCCTGCACGCCTTTCAGTTCGGGCAGGTCCAGGGCCTGCAGCACCGGCTCGATGCCGCGTGACCAGGTCACCACCGACAAGTCGCTGCCGCTGCGCAAACGATTGGCGCGTCCCAGCGGTACGGCCAGTGCGGTGTCGACTTCAGCGGTCTGGCCCCAGAGCTCTTTGTGCTCCATGTAGATCACCGGGTCGCCGCAGTCCATCGCTGCCTTCAGCAGCGAGTAGTTGTCCTGCGGCGTGCCCGGAGTCACCACCACCAAGCCAGGCAGATGCGCGAACCAGGCTTCCAGCGACTGCGAATGCTGCGCCGCCGATGCCGACCAGATGCCGATCGGCAACCGTGCCACCAGCGGCACACGCCCCTGGCCGCCGAACATGAAGCGGTTCTTGGCGGCCTGGTTGACGATCTCGTCCATCGCGCACAGCGCAAAGTCGATCACCCGCATCTCGACCACCGGTCGCAAGCCTGCCAGTGCCATGCCGACAGCGGCGCCCATGATGTTGGCTTCCGAGATCGGCGTGTCGATGATGCGCTGCGGGCCGAAGCGTTCTTGCAAGCCACGGTACTGGCCGAACACGCCGCCGCGGCCCAGGTCTTCGCCCAGGGCCACCACGCGCTCGTCGGCCAGCATGGCCTCTTGCAGTGCCAGCGCTGCAGCTTGTGAATAGTTCAGAGTCTGGGTGCTCATCGCCACACCCCGGCACCGGTGTCCATGATGTCGTCGTAGGCCGCAGAAGCTTCGGGCCAAGGGGCTGCCTCGGCCTGCGTCAACGCGTGCTCGATCTCGGTTTGCGCTTCTTGGTCGATGGCATCCACTTCGGCAGCATTGGCGCCCAGACTCAGCAGACGCTGCCGAGCCAGCAGCAGCGGGTCATTCTTCAGCGCCGCCTGCACCTCGGCCGGGTCTCGGTAGGTGCCTGGGTCCACCGAGACATGGCCCTTGAAGCGGTAGGTCACGGCATGGATCAGGCGCGGGCCACCGCCAGCGCGAATCTCCTGCACGGCCAGTGCGGCCGCGGCATCGACCGCTTCGACATCGTTGCCATCCACTTTGACGCCTGGCAGTGCCAGCGCTTTTGCCCGCGCCGAAACACCCGCACCCGCCGTCATCGGGCCGGTGGGTGTGGTGGCCGAGATGCGGTTGTCCTCACACACAAACAGCACCGGCAACTGGTACACCTGGGCCCAGTTGAGCCCCTCCAGAAACGGCCCGCGGTTGGCCGCGCCGTCGCCAAAAAAGCACGCCACGATGTGCTGCGGCTGGCCCGGGCGGTGTTGAATCTTGAGCGCATGCGCAGCACCCGTAGCCACCGGGATGCCGGCCGCCACCACGCCGTTGGCGCCCAGCATGCCGACCGAGAAATCGGCGATGTGCATCGAGCCGCCCTTGCCCTTGTTGTAGCCCGTGGCGCGGCCAAACAGCTCGCACATCATGCGCCCCGGGTCTGCCCCTTTGGCCAAGGTGTGGCCGTGCCCACGGTGGGTGCTGGTCAGCAGATCTTTGCGCTGTAGGTTTGAACACACGCCTGCAGCCACCGCCTCCTGGCCAGTGGACAAGTGCAAGGGCCCGCGCACCAACGCCGGTTTGGCAGCAGCGGCCAAGCCCCATGCAGCGACGCCGCCCTGACTGGCGACTTCCGCCGCGTCTTCAAAAGCGCGGATGCGGCGCATCAGGCGGTACAACTCGATCAGCCTGTGGCGGCCAGCGGGGTGGGAGCTCATCAAAGAAAGAAGGCGGCGCGGCAACGAAACACGCGCACAGACAACGGAGAGAGCCGATTCTAGGCACCGCCTTGCCTGTTCCGACTAGGGTGCAGCCCGAATGGCGCCGTGACGACACCCGGGCGCGGCTCGCGCACAAGACCGGGCTGGATTGACCCGCTGACCTGGGCCGGTACGGCTGGCTCTACACGGTGAGCAACTGCATAGCGCCCGCCAGGCTCTTGATACCTTTGTCGCCGGTGACAAAGGTGTGCGCGCCTGTCAGCACAGCCGTTGCGATATGGATCGCATCGGGCATGCGCCGAGAAGGCGTTTCCGCGCGCATCCTTGCTGCCAGCACAAGCACCTGCCGGCTGATGGGCTCTGTGCTCAGCTCCTCATCGATCTGCTGTTCATACAAGCTCACCAGGCGGTCGTTGCTGCCTCGAATGGGATGGACCAGGACCTCGGCCAGACTCAGCTCGCTGGTGATGAATCGAGCCCCCGCAGCTTGCAGTGGCTGCAATAAGAGTTCAACCGGGCGCCGCTGGCCGGGCGCACCCTCTACCAGATAGATCAGGATGTTGGCATCAAGGTAGACGCGCTGCGGGCTGCTCATTTTCCCCTCTCACTTGCCCCACGAAGCGCGCTCATCCTCCAAGCCCTGGTCAATGTCCTTGCGGGGCCGCGTCAAGCCTCGGCTGCGATGCAAAAACGCCAGCATCGTTTCCTGGCGCTTGCCGGCCTCCAGGACTTGTTGGGGCCGCAACAGGAACCCGCCTTCATCGGTTACCGAGACTTCCAGGTAGTCGCCTTCCCGTACCTCGCTTTGGCGCCGGGCGCTGACAGGCAGCGTGATTTGAAACTTGTCCTTGACACGAACGAGGTTGGCCATGGCCGCAGCTCCTGAAAGATAAAAACTAAGAAAGTTGGAAATGACGAGTATCTCACTCGCAGGATGCAGGTCGCTCGGCCAGTGGAGGCGACATCGGTGCCGCCCCTGAGTCTTGTTTGCTCCCAGGCCCGCACCCAAGGCCACGCACAGCTCCTTCTGCTACATTTGCGACCCATGCAATCCGCAGTTTTTTTCTTTAGCTACTTTTGGTTCTCGCACCGCTCGGCGGCTGGAGAGGCAAGCGCGTAGTCAAAGACTGCAGTTCGCACCCCCTAGCAAACCGCCGGCAAACCCGGCGGTTTTTTGTTTTCTGCACGCACCACATCACAAGAAGGAAATCGCCATGAGTCCCAAATCTGCCGCCCAAGAGGGCTGGTATGCGCTCAGCGAAAAAACCGGCCAGACCGACGATCAGCGCATCCGCGACGTGACGCCGCTGCCGCCGCCCGAGCACCTGATCCGTTTCTTCCCGATCGCCGGCACAGCGGTTGAGAGCTTGATCGCTAAAACGCGCGACGCGATCCGCAAGATCATGCAGGGTGACGACGACCGCTTGCTGGTCATCATCGGCCCTTGTTCTATCCACGACCCGAAGGCGGCGCTGGCTTATGCCGAAAAGCTCAAAGCTGTGCGGGCTCAGCATGCGGGTGAGTTGGAAGTGGTGATGCGCGTGTATTTTGAGAAACCGCGCACCACGGTGGGCTGGAAGGGCCTGATCAACGACCCCTACCTGGATCAGAGCTACCGCATCCACGAAGGTCTGCGCATCGCGCGCCAGTTGCTGGTGGACATCAATCGGCTGGGCGTGCCGGCGGGCAGCGAGTTCCTGGATGTGATCAGCCCGCAGTACATCGGCGACATGATCGCCTGGGGTGCCATCGGCGCGCGCACCACCGAAAGCCAGGTGCACCGCGAGCTGGCCTCGGGCTTGTCAGCACCCGTGGGCTTCAAGAACGGCACCGACGGCAACATCCGCATCGCCATCGACGCGATTCAGGCGGCGGCCCGGGCGCACCATTTCCTGTCAGTGCACAAGAACGGCCAGGTCGCGATCGTCGAAACCAAAGGCAACAAGGATTGCCACGTCATCCTGCGCGGCGGCAAAGCGCCCAATTACGACGCCGCCAGTGTGGCAGCAGCATGCGCCGAGATCGAGGCCGCCAAGCTCGATTGCCGCTTGATGATCGACGCCAGCCACGCCAACAGCGACAAGCAGTACCAGCGCCAGATCGAGGTGATGAAGGATGTGGGCGCGCAAATGGCGGCCGGCAGCCGTTGCATCTTCGGGGTGATGGTCGAAAGCCACCTGCAGGCAGGCGCGCAAAAGTTCAGCGCAGGCAAAGACGACCCGGCCAGGCTGGAGTACGGCAAGAGCATCACCGATGGCTGCATCGGCTGGGATGACTCGGTGGCGGTGCTGGAGCAACTGGCGGGCGCGGTCAAGGCGCGGCGCAAGAGTTTGCGCAAGGGCTGAAGCAAACGGTGCCAAGATCGTTCTCTTGATACTGATGGCTGCTACCACTCCGGGCCTGGCTTGGGGATGGCTGGCTACGTTGCTTTGGACGACCCGCCCCGAGCGCTTGCTTTTGTTGCCAAACTTGAACTCAAGTGCGCAGCACTGGGATTGACCGCGTGTTTGGATCTCAAGCCTTCAAGTAGTCCACTCCACCGGCCAACCACCGATCCACCAGCGCCTGCGCCGCTTGCGGATCTTCTTGCAGCAGCCGCGGCGCCAGCGCGCGGGCTTCTTTCAGCAGCGGCTCATCGGTGGCCAGATCGGCAAAACGCAGCAAGGCATCGCCGCTTTGGCGTGCGCCCATGAACTCGCCAGGCCCGCGGATGTGCAGGTCGCGGCGCGCGATCTCGAAGCCGTCGGTGGTCTCTGCCATCGCCTTCAGACGCGCCTTGGCGGTGGGCGACAGCGGCGCGCTGTAGAGCAGCACGCAGACGCTGGCCACCTGGCCACGGCCGACGCGGCCGCGCAGCTGGTGCAGTTGCGCCAGGCCAAAACGTTCGGCATGTTCGATCACCATCAGACTGGCGTTAGGCACGTCCACGCCCACCTCGATCACGGTGGTGGCGACCAGCAGGTGCAGCTCGCCTGCAGTGAAGCGCGCCATCGTGGCCGCTTTGTCGGCAGCCGTCATGCGGCCGTGCAGCAAGCCGACTTCGCAGCCAGACAGTGATTCGCTCAGCGCCTGGTGCGTGGCGGTGGCGTTTTGCAAGTCCAGGTGCTCGCTTTCTTCGACCAGCGGGCAGACCCAGTAGGTCTGGCGACCTTCTTTCAGCTCTTGTCGGATGCGCTCGATCACCTGCGGGCGTTTGCTGTCGGCGAAGAGTCTGGTCAGGATCGGCGTGCGGCCGGGTGGCAACTCGTCCAGCGTGCTCAGCTCCAGATCGGCGTAGTAACTCATCGCCAGCGTGCGTGGGATGGGCGTGGCGCTCATCATCAGCAGATGGGGCTCCAGGCTGAGGGTGTCAATCGTGTTGCTGGGGTTGCTCGTCTCGACCCGCACTGTGGCTTGAGTCGCGGGCCCGTCCGCCTCACCGACCTTCGCTGCCTTCCCAGCCCTGGCCACCCTGGCCGCCCTGGCCGTATCCACGCCCGGCTCGGCAGGCTCGTTGCTCAACTTGGCCCGCAGCGCCAGCCGCTGCGCCACGCCAAACCGGTGTTGCTCGTCAACGATGGCCAGCCCCAGGCGCGCAAAGTGCACGTCTTGCTGGATCACGGCATGGGTGCCGATGGCCAGCATCGCTTCGCCGCTGGCCAGCTGCTGCAGCATGTGCTTGCGGCCTTTGCCTTTGCGGCTGCCGCTGAGCCAGGCCGTGGTGATGCCCAGCGGCTGCAGCCACTGCACCAGCTTGCCAAAGTGCTGCTCAGCCAGGATCTCGGTGGGCGCCATCAGCGCGCACTGCCAGCCCGCGTCGATGCTGGTGGCGGCTGCCAAAGCCGCCACCACGGTCTTGCCCGAGCCCACATCGCCTTGCAGCAGCCGGTGCATCGGCTGCGCGCGTTCCAGGTCTTGCCGAATCTCTGCCGCCACCCGGTGTTGTGCTGTCGTCAGCGCAAAGGGCAAAGCCGCCAGCAGCTTCTGCGCCAAGCCTTGCGGCTGGCTGCGCAGCGCGGGCGCACGCAGCAGCGCGCGCGCTGCATGGGCTTGCGATTGCGACAGTTGCTGGGCCAGCAACTCTTCAAATTTCAGCCGCTGCCAGGCTGGGTGGCTGTGGTCCTCCAGCGTCTGGATGGGCGTTTGCGCGGGCGGCTGGTGCAGAAAAAATACGGCATCGCGCAAGCTTGGAAACCCCGGGGGAATGCAGTGCGCAGGCAGCAACTCCGTCAAATGTGCGCGCGCCAAGCCAGAGGCCACGGCCTTGCGCAGGTAGGCTTGTGGCAGCTGCGCCGTGCTGGGGTAAACCGGCGTCAACGTGGTGGGCAGCGGGGTGTCGGGCGTGACCGCGCGCCAATCGGGGTGCACCATCTCGCGGCCAAAAAAGCCGTTTCGCACTTCGCCGCGCGCGCGCAGCCACTGTCCGCTGTGCACGGACTTGGGCTGTGAGGGGTAGAAGTTGAACAATCGCAGCACCAGCTCGCCGCTGGCGTCGGCCAGCCGCAGGATCCACTGTGGTCGGCTGCGAGTCTCCACCCGGCTCTCCAACACCTGGCCCTGCACCTGCGCCGTGTCGCCGTCGCGCAGGCTGGCTATGGGTTGCAGCCGCGTTTCGTCCACATAACGCATCGGCAGGTGCAGCGCCAGGTCGATGTCGCGCCGCAGGCCCAGCTTGTGCAGGGCCTGAGCCGGCCCCGACAGTTTTTTGGCTGGGGCCTTGGGTTTGTGGGCTGGCGCCGGAGACGGGAGCATGGAACAATTTTGGACTCGTTCGCAACTTAGGCCCCGCCATGACGGTGACCCCGCCTTTCAGGCCCCTGGCCAGTGCCGGCCTGCCGTCCGCGCAAGCAGATGCAACAGTGGGTGCAGCCGCGCCTTTGACAGTGGATGACTTCGACTTCGAGCTGCCGCAGGCGCTGATTGCCCAACATCCAGCCAAAGAACGCAGCGCTTCGCGGTTTCTCGACGGACGCGGCGCGCTGCCGCAAGACCATGTCTTCCATCAGCTGCCCAAGTTGCTGCAGCCCGGCGACTTGCTGGTGTTCAACGACACCCGCGTCATCAAGGCGCGCTTGCGGGGCGAGAAGTGCGACACCGGTGGCGCGGTCGAGGCCTTGATCGAGCGTGTGCTGCCGCCCTTTGAAGTCTGGGCCCACCTGCGCGCCAGCAAGTCCCCGCGCCCAGGCACCCGGCTGCGTTTTGAGCAGGCTTTTGAGGCCGAAGTGCTGGGCCGGGCGGGGGCGGATGACGCGCTTTATCACCTGCGCTTCCCGGCCGACCCGTTTGCGTTGCTGCAGCAGCATGGCCATGTGCCACTGCCGCCTTACATCACGCACGACGACAGCGCTGAGGACGAAGCGCGCTATCAAACCGTATTTGCCGCCCGCCCTGGCGCGGTGGCTGCGCCCACCGCTGCGCTGCACTTTGACGAGCCGCTGCTGGCAGCGCTGCAACAACGTGGCATCCACCGCGCCGCGCTCACGCTGCACGTGGGGGCTGGCACGTTTCAGCCGGTACGCGTCAAGCAACTCAGCGAGCACCAGATGCACAGCGAATGGTTCGAGGTCGGCGCAGCCACGGTGCAAGCCATCCAGCAAACCCAAGACGCTGGCGGGCGCGTGGTGGCGGTGGGCACGAAGACGATGCGGGCGCTGGAAAGCGCGGCCCGGGGCGGTGAGCTCAAGCCCTTCACCGGCGAGACCGACATCTTCATCACGCCGGGATTTCAGTTTCGTGTGGTCGACCAGTTGATCACCAACTTCCACCTGCCCAAGAGCACCTTGATGATGCTGGTGAGTGCATTTGCAGGGCACAGACATGTGATGGCGCTGTACCGGCATGCGGTGGAGTCACGTTACCGCTTCTTCAGCTATGGCGACTCGATGTGCCTGGCGCGGGCCGAAACAGCGTCCGGCTGAGTCGCCTCCAGCTGACCCGCGCCCGGCCGAGCCATACCCTGTCGAGCCCCGCCCTGTCGAGCCAAATGACGCGTGGTGCGAAGCCATGACAATCCGCGCATGCTGAAATTTGAACTGCTCAAAACCGAAGAACTGGCCCGCCGCGGCCGCCTGACACTGAACCACGGCGTGGTTGAAACGCCGATCTTCATGCCGGTGGGCACCTACGGCACCGTCAAGGGCGTGATGCCGCGCTCACTGCACGAGATGGGCGCGCAGATGATCCTGGGCAACACCTTTCACCTGTGGCTGCGGCCCGGGCTGGATGTACTTGCACAGTTTGGCGGCCTGCACCGCTTTGAAGGCTGGCACAAGCCGATCCTGACCGACAGCGGAGGCTTTCAGGTCTGGAGCCTTGGCAATGCCGACGGCAAAGGCCGCAAGATCAGCGAAGAAGGCGTCAAGTTCTCGTCGCCGGTCAACGGCGACAAGCTGTTTCTGACGCCCGAGCTGAGCATGCAGATCCAGACCGTGCTCAATTCAGACATCGTGATGCAGCTGGATGAATGCACGCCTTACGAGACCGGCGGTGTGCTGACCACCGAAGCCCAGGCCAGAACTTCGATGCAACTCAGCCTGCGCTGGGCCGCGCGCAGCCAGCAGGAGTTTCAGCGCCTGGCCAACCCCAACGCCTTGTTCGGCATCGTGCAGGGCGGCATGTTCGAGTCGTTGCGCGAAGAATCTGTGCAGGCGCTGGCTGAGCTGGACTTTCCGGGCTATGCCATCGGCGGCGTCAGCGTCGGCGAGCCGAAAGAAGACATGCGCCGATTGATGGCGCACACGCCGCAGCGCTTGCCGCCCCACAAGCCGCGCTACCTGATGGGTGTGGGCACGCCTGAAGACCTGGTCGAGGGCGTGGCCCAGGGCGTGGACATGTTCGACTGCGTGATGCCCACCCGCAACGCCCGCAACGGCCACCTGTTCACGCGCTTCGGGGATCTGAAAATCCGCAATGCGCGCTACCGTCAGGATGAATCCGTGATAGACCCTACCTGCAGTTGCCATGCGTGTGCGGGGGGGCCGGCCGCTGCCGCCGCGGCGCGCTCGCTGGACGAAGACAGCGGCGCAGCAGCTTGCGCTTCAGAGATTGACTTGGGCACTGGCTTAGGCGCCGGCGGCTTCAGCCGCGCGTACCTGCACCACCTGGACCGTTGCGGCGAAATGCTGGGCCCGATGCTGGCCAGCATCCACAACCTGCACTACTACGTCCACTTGATGGCCGAGCTGCGGCAGGCGCTGGACGAAGGGCGCTTCGAGCCCTGGCGACGGCAGTTCCATGTCGATCGGCAGCGCGGGGTGTGAACTTGCGTGCTGCCAACCGGCACCCGATGTTCGGCGAGCTTTCACGCAACAAGGGATCTCAGCTGCTTGCGGCATCCCTCGTCCTCTGCCCGCTCAACTCTTGGCTGACCTGTCCAGCGCACTCTTTGCGCCGTCAAACTGCCCCAACGCAGTGGCCAGGTAAGGCAGCAGCGGCTGCAACTCGTCAAACAAGGTGTGCGGTGGGTTGGCGACAAACATGCTGCTGCCCATCATGCCAAAGCCTTGCGCGTCGGCCTGGGCCACCGTCAGCCGCGCATGCAGCCAGCCTTTGGGCGCGGCGCTGTCGGCAGCGGCCTTCAGGCGCTGGGGCAGCTCTGCGGCCTGCACCAGTTGCACCTGCGGCAGCCACAACAGCACCACGGCCTGCGCGAAGCGCTGCAGCGCTTCGCGCAGCGCAGCCAGCGCACGGGTGTAGTCGGTCTTGATCTCGTAGCTGGGGTCGATCAGCACCACCGCGCGTTTGCTCGGCGGGGGCAACTGGCCCTTGAGCGCTGCGAAGCCGTCAATCATGTGGACCTCGATGCCGGGTTGATCGCCCAGATAAGAGGCCAGGATCTTGTGGTCGGTGGGGTGGATCTCGAACAGCCGCAACTGGTCTTGCCGGCGCATCAGCGCGCGCGCGACAGCGGGTGAGCCGGGGTACTGGCGCGGCGCGGGTGGCGCCTGGCCCGGCGCGATGGCCTTGTCGCTGTTGAACCCGTGCACCAGTTGCACCAGCTCGGCCAGCGGCGGCGGCAGGTCTGGCCTGGCCCACAGCGCGCCGATGCCTTGCTCGAACTCGTTGTGCTTGTGGGCATATTCGCCCTGCAGCGAATAACCACCAGCGCCGGCATGCGTGTCGATGTAGCGCCAGCCCTTGTCCTTGAGGTTCATGTAGCGCAGCACCAGCATCAAAACGGTGTGCTTGAGCACATCGGCGTGGTTGCCGGCATGGAAGGCGTGTCGATAAGCGAGCATGGGTGGACTGTGCCACGTCCTGGCGATGCCGGTCTCAACAGCCGCGCTCGCTGCTGCAAGCCAGTTGTCGTGGTGGATGCCTGCTGTTTGTGCCCATCCAAGCTTGCTGGGTTACGCTCTGGCGCTTGCTCTAGGCCTGCCCTGCGCCTGCCGTTTTCTCTACCCAGCCCTGTACTTCAACGATGCCCACCTCACTCTTTGACCCTTTTCAGGCGCGCGACATCGCGCTGGGCTGGCGCCGCATCTCCGATGCCGTGCATGCCGAGGGGGGCCGCATCGTCGTGCAGTTGTGGCATGTGGGGCGCGTCTCGCACACCTCGTTGTTGCCAAGCGGCCAAGCGCCGGTGTCAAGCACGGCGCAACCGGCCAAAGGCAAGACCTGCATTGCCGGCGGCTCTGCGCCTTGCTCTGCACCCCGTGCCCTGGCTACCGATGAAGTTCCCGGCGTGGTGGCCGAGTACGAACAAGCCGCACTCAACGCCATCGAAGCCGGCTTTGACGGCGTCGAAGTGCACGGCGCCAACGGCTGCCTGATCGACCAGTTCTTGCGCGACAGCATCAATGACCGCGTTGACGCCTATGGCGGCGGTGTGAAGAACTGCGTGCGCTTCTTGCTGGAAGTGATGCAAGCCGTGGCGGGCGCGATTGGCGGCGGCCGCACGGGCTTGCGGCTGCGCTTGCGCCTGGGCGCAGCGCTGAATGCGCCGGACAACACCACCTTTTATGGCGGCGATGCCCACGGCTACACCGGCTACCCGCGCCTGGCCACGGCGCAAGCGTGACGGGGGTAAGCGCTGACTTGCATGAAGTGGAACGCCGACAGGGCCGCGCCCAGGGCTGACCCAGCCACCAGCACGGACCGCCCGACGCGGTCGATGACGGATGGCTGATTGGCCCAGACCGCTGCGGCTCGCACTGACCCTGCTGCTGGGCATTGTCGCGGGCGCACTGGCCGAGCGTTGGCGCGTGCCGCTGCCCTGGATGATCGGCCCGCTGCTCGCCACCGCCTGCCTGGGCGTCCTGGGTGCGCCCATGGCCGCTTCGGACCGGCTGCGCAACATCGGCCTGTGGTTGATCGGCATGGCGCTGGGCCTGTACTTCACGCCGCAGGTGGTCCAACTGCTGCTGCCGCTGGCCCCAGTGGTGCTGGCGGCGGTGGTCTGGGCGCTGCTGATGGGCTATGCCTTCTACCGTTTCTTGTGGCGGCTCAACGGCGGCGATCGCGCCAGCGCCTTCTTTGCCGCGGCCATCGGCGGTGCATCAGAGATGGCGGTGCTGGCCGAGCGCCATGGCGCGCGCGTGGACCGGGTGGCAGCGGCGCACTCGCTGCGTGTCTTGCTGGTGGTGGTGCTGATCCCGGTGGCCTACCAAAGCCTGGGCATCCACGGCCTGGATGCCAGCAGCAGCAACACCCACAGCTTCAACCTGCCGGGGCTGGCGTTGCTTCTGGCCGCCAGCGCTGCCGGCATGGGGCTGTTGTGGCGGCTGGGTACGCCTAACCCCTGGGTGCTGGGGGCGCTGCTGGTCACTGCAGCGCTCAGTGTCAGCGGGGTGCAGTTGTCGTCGCTGCCCAAAGCGGTGACCAATGGCGGGCAGTTGTTCATCGGCGTGGCTTTGGGTGCGCGCTTCAGCCCTGAGTTTGCACGCGCGGCGCCGCGCTGGCTGGCCACGGTGGCGCTGGGCACCCTGGTGATGATCGGCGCCAGCGCAGCTTTTGCCTGGGTGCTGGCGCAGTTCTCGGGCCTTCATCCGGCCACCGTGCTGCTCGGGACTTCTCCGGGCGGCATTGCCGAGATGTGCATCACCGCCAAGGTGCTGCAACTGGGCGTGCCGGTGGTCACGGTTCTGCACGTGGTGCGTTATGTGGCGGTGCTGACGCTGACCGCGCCGATGTTCAGGCGCGAGATGGCGCGGTTGGGTGCGCCGCAGGTCCGAGGCTGAAGCGACCCCTCGAGCAAGGGTGGCGGCCCCCAATCGACCCCAATCCGGCTGCAGACACGGGTCTTTCGCCTGTGGTTGTATTGAACACCGGTACAACGTTCAAATTTCTCAAGATACTGACAGCGTCAACAGCGGCATCTTTGATGCACAAACCGGCAATGTTGCGCAGTTGCTCACCCTTGTACTTCGGCCACCACCCGCTCGGCCATGGATCATTTGGCAGACGCGGTCCGGATAAAAACGGCTTCTGGCTTCCGGCTTCTGGCTTCTGGCAGCGGGCGCTGGCTGCTAGCCACTGGCAGCCAGAAGCCGTAGACCGGATCGAAGTCCAGATTGCGCACCCAATGCGTCATCTTTGGGTATTCGACGATCGCCAGCGCGCAGCGCCACTCTTCGCTGCGAGCGAGCCTGAGCACGTCCGGATCGGTCGCGATCTCAAAGCGCCGCACTTTCCACGCCTTTGATGACAGCCGCCATCGGCAGTGTCAGATCAATGGCGCTGAGCGCCAGTTGCTCGGCCTTGCTTTGGTCTGTGAAAAGCCAGGAGCCAGCATCTGTCAAGACAAAGACTTCGACCTGGCGAGTCGTCGGGTCGATGAGCGCGTATTCGCGCAGCGACGGCACCGTGCGGTAGAGCGCAAATTTGTCGCGTTTGTCATAGCCTTTTGTGCTGGTAGACAGGACTTCGATGATCAGCACCGGGTCCTTGATCACCTGCTCGTCGCCAGCCTGCTTCTTGCCGCAGGTCACCATCACATCAGGGTAGAGAGAGCCTTCAGCGATCTGCGCCTTCATGCCCTGAGAGAAGACCTGACACTCGGTGCCATCCACATGCTGCGCAATATGTGCACCCAGATTCATGATGACGCGGTTGTGCCGGGCACTGCCGCCCGCCATGGCAAAAGTCTCACGACGGAAAAACTCGTGTCGTTCTGTCTGGAGGTCTTCCCAGGCAAGAAACTCTGCCAGGTTCCTTTTTGCAAGCGGCAATCCCATGTGCCACTCCCCATCCATTGCAATACATGCGTTTGATCCTATCGCAGCGCCAGACTGCAGAGCAAGTGTAGAAGTCTGGCGGTAGAAGTCGGGCTTGTCAGGCTCAATCCAGCTCAGCATTCAGCAGCCCCGCATAGGACTCGTAGGCATACACCCGCCCGCGCCTGCGCTCGCTGGTCTCAACCACGATGCCAGCCGCTTGCAGGGCGCGCAGCGATGTGCAAGGCGCTGTAGAAGCCCCGGGGAAGCCTCAGGTGCTTGTCCAGTCCGCTGAACAATCCATTGGCACACAACGCGGGCAAGCCCGCCAGCACCCCGGCCATCAGGACGTCCCGAGCAGACTCAAAGCGAGCGGCTGCGCATTGCGCCAGGCCCATGGCCGCAGCAACCCGTTCATCTGCTCGGGTGCAGGCC
>Ga0105044_10003367_pt1 | contig 21944 bp, 23 predicted proteins | sample MAT01_FD_78092 | JGI IMG/M metagenome (GOLD analysis project Ga0105044, IMG submission 78092) | Freshwater microbial communities from Lake Fryxell liftoff mats and glacier meltwater in Antarctica - MAT-01 | ecosystem: Environmental > Aquatic > Freshwater > Ice > Liftoff microbial mat | place...
GATCTCTACCCGCTATGCGCTACTCGCTGATTTTGGAGGAGTTTGAAATGGCAATACAGGCAGCGCTGGAAAAACTGGTACGGAGTACGCCACAGTCGATTGGTGCTATTCTGGTGGATTGGGAGGGGGAAGCGGTGCAGGAATTCTGCTACTGTGATCCCTATGAGATACGTTTCATTGCAGCGCATAAAGCTATTATACTGGCCGCTTTCAAGGAGCTTCATGTTGATGCCGGACAAAATGTTCTGCCGGATGAGATTGTCGTAACTTCTTCAGGTGTGCATCTAATAATTGGCAGTGTTGATCAGGATTATTCGCTGGTGCTCAGTACTGATCGAAGTTGCCCGGTAAGTCTGGCCCGGCACCATTTTCGTGAAGCACTGTTGGAAATAAGGAAGGAGATTTGATGTCGGAACAGGAGAAAAAAGGATTTTTTCGCGGTTTAATCGAAAAGATCGGTGCTGTTGTGTCCGATTCTGATAATGCGGTAACGGTTTCGGTGGCGGAAACTCCGGATCCGGCTTTGGTGCAAACGGCACCGGCTCTTGAACAGTCCAAAAAACCGAGTTTTTTTGAACGTCTCAAGACCGGGCTGCAAAAGACCAAAGACGGGCTTGTTGGGCGGATTGACGCCCTGGTATTGGGCAAGAAGGTAATTGATGCCGATACGCTGGAGGAGTTGGAAGAAATATTGATTACCTCCGATATTGGTGTCAAGACTACCGTAGAGCTGATTCGTACCATGGAACAGCGACTGGGGCGCAATGAGCTTAAAGATGGCGAAGCCCTTCGCGCAGCGTTGAAAGAGGAGGTCCATGCCCGTCTCAGTGCCCATCACTCCCGTCTGGATATGTCGACAAACACCCCGTTTGTGCTGCTGGTTATCGGCGTAAACGGGGTTGGTAAAACCACTACAATCGGGAAACTGGCAGCCCGTTTCAGTGCTGATGGCAAGAAGGTTCTGCTGGCGGCGGCGGATACTTTTCGTGCGGCCGCAGCAGAGCAGCTGGTAACCTGGGGGCAGCGCTCCGGTGTGGATGTTATACGCCACAAGGAAGGAGCCGATCCGTCGGCTGTTGTTTTTGATGCCTGCAAGGCCGCCATGGCCCGTAATGTGGATATTCTGATAATTGATACGGCAGGGCGTCTGCACACCAAGGTTAATCTGATGGAGGAGATGAAGAAGATTCGCCGGGTGATCGGTCGTGAAATACCGAATGCTCCCCATGAAACGCTGCTGGTGGTTGATGCAGCCACAGGCCAGAATGCACTTTCCCAGGCACGCCTGTTCAAAGAGGCTGCTGGAGTTACCGGCATTGCCCTGACTAAGCTGGATGGCACGGCCAAAGGTGGTATCGTGGTGGCGGTCAGTTACGAATTCGGTCTGCCGGTGCGTTATATCGGTGTTGGCGAGGCGATTGATGATCTGCGTGATTTTGATCCGCAGGAGTTTACAGATGCCCTTTTTCAGGCCTGACAAACTGTGTGTTACCTGAGGTGAAATGCCTATGGAACCCCGCAATTTCAGACAATTAGGGCTTGACTTCGCCCCATCTGGCGGTTATATTGATCACCTTAAAAAGGAGACTGAACCCTTGAATCAAGAACTGTTTGAAACGCTGGAAGTAAAACTCGACGAATTGGTGAACAAGTATTTTGCGCTGAAGGATGAGAATAATCAGCTGCGTGAAGAAAATCATCAGTTAAAGGCGGAGCGTCAGGGTCTTAAATCCCGTATTGACGGTATTCTCAGCAAGCTGGAAGGTATTTAGTGCGTGATGCGGAGGCGCATGCGTGATGACAGAAATGCCGCAAACATGTGAACCCATATGAAAACGACCCATATGCTGAAAGTATTGGGCCGGGAATTGCCGATTGTAAGTTCGGCCCCTGCAGAGAAGGTGCAGGCGGTTGAAAACTATGTGAATGATCGTCTTCAAAAGATTACGGTTTCATTGAACAGAAATGATCAAGAGCTGGTTTTGATACTGGCGTTGCTTAATATAACAGAAGAATTGCTTGACCTGAGAAGTTCGCAGAAAATGGATGGAACCCTCGATGAACGTGTGCGGGGGATGATAGCCAGGCTGCAGTCGGCCTGACTTAATACCAGGTCTCTTCATGGAGATTTGATCATATATTCGCATATCAATCAGTTTCTGCATGTGTAGCCAGGCTGCTCATGTTGCTGATATCTGTAACAACAAAGAATATATCCTCAAAGAATGAGCAGAATTACTCAAAAGGCACAGCAGCTTTAAGTACTATAAGGTTCTGCTGCATTGTTGAGTCTTTCAGGTTCCTTTTCCCTCCTTGTTGGACATGTCTGCCGGTTCCCCGGCAAAATGTTTATCGTGCCCAATCCGTACCTCCTGAAACGAGAAGTTATGCCCAAGCGAACACTTCGTCAGCAAATGCTGACACAGCGTAAAGCGTTGAGTGACGGCCAGTGGCAAGCGAATAGCCTGCTTGCTCAGCAGCAGCTCCTGGGGTTGGAAGAATTTCAGCGGTCTGAGTGCATTGCGCTCTACTCGCCGCTGATGAATGAGATTGATACGGCATTGTTGCGAGAGCAGGTCTTTGCTGACGGTAAGCGGGTGTTATATCCTTTGGTCTGCGGAGAGAAGATGGTCTTCAGGCAGGTTGAGGGGGATCACCAGTTGGCTCCTGGCAGTTTCGGGATTCTTGAGCCGTGTACAGTGGGAATGGACCATACTGCTGAAGCTGCAGATCTGATTGTGATACCTGGGGTAGCTTTTGATTTGACAGGGCATCGTATTGGTTTTGGCAAGGGATATTATGACCGGTTTTTACAAAACCCGGCTCTTAAGGCTTGTCTGGCAGGTTTTTGTCACGATTTTCAGTTAAGGGCTGATTTTATTCCAGCCGATTTGCATGATGTCAGGATGGACATCATTGTTACGGAAAGCCGCATTATCCGTTGTTTGAAGTAAACGGCGCCACCACGCTGGCCCGTATTCACATAGAGGAGGTTATAGATATGTATGAAGTTTTAATGCTTGTAATTACCCTTGCAGCAGCCGGAATCGCGTATTACGTCGGCAGCAAGCTGAATCGCAAGGATTCAGGTGAGATCGTCAGGCAAGCTGAAGAACTGGCCACCAAGATGGTCGACGATTCACGACGCGAAGCTGATACGATTATCAAGGAAGCGGAGCTTAAGGTTAAGGCAGCGTCTATTGAAGCCAAGGCAGGGCATGATCGGGAAATAACTGAAAAGAAAAAGGATCTGCAAAGTCTGGAAAAACGTCTTCAACAGAAGGAAGAACATCTCGACAAAAAGGTAATTTTGTTTGACCAGAAGGAAATTGATTTTTTACAGAAAGAGCAGGCAGCATCCAATAAAGAACAGGTCCTTGCATTGCGTGAGGAAGAATTGAAAAAATCAGCAGATATTCAGAGGGCCAAACTGGAAGAAGTGGCCGGTATGTCTGCTTCGGAAGCAAAAAAAGAGTTGATGGATTTAATGGAAGAAGAGGCCAAGCACGATGTGGCCAAGCGTATCAAGGTACTGGAAGAAGAGGCGCGTGAGACGGCTGATAATAAGGCCAAAGAGATAATTTCACTGGCTATTCAGCGTTATGCCGGTGAATATGTTGCAGAAAAGACCGTCTCTGTTGTGCCACTGCCTTCGGATGAAATGAAGGGGCGCATCATCGGACGCGAGGGGCGTAATATTCGCGCTCTGGAAGCTGCTACAGGTATCGATCTGATCATTGATGATACGCCTGAAGCGGTTATTTTGTCCGGTTTCAATCCGGTTCGACGTGAAATCGCCCGTTTGTCTCTGGAGAAGCTGATCGGAGATGGTCGTATACATCCGGGTCGCATCGAAGAGGTTGTTGCCAAGTCTACCGAAGAAATTGAGCTGACCATCAAGGAGGCCGGTGAACGTGCTGCGTTCGATTTGGGCGTTCACGGCATCCATCCGGAAATTCTCAAGCTGATTGGCCGTCTGAAGTACCGCACATCTTACACACAAAATATCTATCAGCATTCTCTTGAAGTCGCGTTCATCTGCGGCATTATGGCCGCTGAACTTGGTATAAATGTGAAACAGGCCAAACGCGCCGGATTGCTGCACGATCTTGGCAAGGCTGTTGACCATGAGGTTGAAGGATCTCACGCTGTTATCGGTGCCGATCTGGCACGTAAATACGGTGAGTCTGCCAAGATTGTCCATGCCATCATGGCCCACCACGAAGATGAAAAACCGAACAGTGTGTTGGCTGTGCTGGTACAGGCGGCTGATGCCCTTTCCGGAGCCCGCCCTGGTGCGCGTCGTGAAATGATGGAAACCTATGTCAAGCGTCTGGCCGATCTGGAGCGTATTGCCACCTCCTTTAACGGTGTCAGTAACTCATTTGCAATTCAGGCCGGCCGTGAAATCCGCGTCATGGTTTCCAGTGAAACCGTTACCGATGATCAATCACTGATTATGGCCCGCGATATTGCCAAGAAGATTGAGGCTGAAATGACCTATCCGGGTCAAATAAAAGTTAACGTTATTCGTGAGACAAGGGCTGTTGAATACGCCCGTTAAAATTGAGCAATTCTTTTCTGCAGTATTTTAAAATAGATTGAAGGTTAAATGAGTGTAAAAATATTATTTATAGGTGACATCATCGGCAAACCGGGCCGCCAGGCACTTTCCAGAGAGCTGGATCGCCTGGTTGACCGGCATTGCGTTGACCTTGTCATCGCCAACGGTGAAAACGCATCGGGAGGTTTTGGCCTGACTCTTGAAACGGTTAAAGAGCTTTTTGATCTGGGCGTTAACTGTATTACCAGTGGTAATCACATCTGGGACAAGAAAGAACAAGTACCGCTAGTGCTGGCCAATCCCCGCATTGTCCGTCCGGCTAATTATCCGGAAGGCACTCCTGGTCGTGGCAGTATGGTCGTAACGACTCCGGGTGGAGTCAAAGTGGGGGTGCTGAATCTGGAAGGACGGATTTACATGAAAAATCTGGATTGCCCCTTCCGTGTTGCAGATCGCGAAATTGAACTGCTTAAAAAAGAAACTCCGATTGTTTTTGTTGATTTTCACGCCGAGGCGACCTCGGAAAAAGCTTCACTGGGCTGGTATCTGGATGGACGTGTCAGTGCAGTCGTTGGCACCCACACCCATGTGCAGACGGCCGATGAGCGGATTCTGACGCAAGGTACAGCCTATATGACCGATGCCGGTATGACCGGAAGTTTTGATTCCTGTATTGGAATCGGCAAGGAAGAAGCGATCCGTAAATTTTTGACTCAGTTGCCGGTCAAGTTTGAGATACCTAAAAAGGATATCCGGATTAATGCGGTAGTTGTTACCGTTGATGAAACAAGCGGATTGGCTTTAAACATCGAGCGTATTGCGGTTTGTTGTTAAGATAAAAAACTATTGCCACAGAGGACACAGAGGTCTCAGAGAAATTCAAAAGAATTGAATCAAAACAGTCAGACAAAAAAGCAGGATTCTTGATTTTAGTCTGACCGGTTATTTCATTTTATTTGTTTTTTCTCTGTGCTCCCTGTGGGCTCTGTGGCAAAAATGATTTATAGGAGTTGATATGACAGTAGCCGAACAGATGGCCGTCATCAAGCGTGGAACGGTTGAGGTTCTGATTGAAAAAGAGCTGGAGGACAAGCTCGAAAAGTCACTGAAAAGCGGTATGCCGCTTAAAATAAAGGCCGGTTTCGACCCTACCGCTCCTGACCTTCATCTGGGGCATACCGTGCTGATTCAAAAGCTGCGTCAGTTTCAGCAACTGGGTCATGAGGTCAATTTTCTGATTGGTGATTTCACTGGCATGATCGGTGATCCGACCGGTAAATCTGAGACGCGCAAGGTTTTGACCAAAGAGGATATTCTCAAAAACGCTGAAACCTATAAAGAGCAGGTTTTCAAGATTCTTGATCCTGAAAAAACCAAGGTGGTTTTTAACTCAACCTGGTTGAATGAGCTGGGCAGCGGCGGCATGATTGCCCTTGCATCCAAGTGGACCGTGGCCCGTATGCTGGAACGTGATGATTTTCACAAGCGATTTACCAGTCAGCAGCCGATCAGTATTCATGAGTTTTTGTATCCGCTTGTTCAAGGCTATGATTCTGTTGCCATGAAGTCTGATGTGGAGCTGGGCGGAACGGATCAAAAGTTCAACCTGCTCGTGGGACGTGAGCTGCAGCGTGAATGGGGACAAACCCCGCAATGTATCCTGACCATGCCGCTGCTTGAGGGTCTGGATGGTGTCAACAAGATGTCCAAGTCGCTGGGTAATTACATCGGCATCAATGAACCGGGCACGGAGATTTTCGGTAAAATCATGTCTGTCTCTGACGAGTTAATGATTCGTTATTACGAGCTGCTGTCTGACATGACTCTGGTTGAGCTGGATAAACTGAAAGTCGGCCTGAAAGATAATTCCGTACATCCGATGGAGGTCAAAAAAGCCCTGGGCCGTGAAATTGTTACCCGCTTCCATGGTGCAGCTACGGCAGTTGAGGCGGAAGAGGCATTTGTAAAACGTTTCCGTGACAGTGAAATTCCTGATGAAATGCCTCAGGTCAGTTATTCACTTAAAGATGGCGCGGTTTTGCTGGCCAAGGCAATGACAGAGTCCGGATTAACCAAATCCAACGGTGAGGCGCGTCGTTCAATTGAACAGAGCGGAGTGAAGCTGAACAACGAAAAGGTTTCCAATACCAATCTTGAATTGTCTGAAGCCGGTGATTACATCGTGCAGATCGGCCGACGCCGTTTTGCCAGGATTGTTTTGAGCTGATTAACGGTTTGATTTTATTATTTTGGTCTATGGCCCTGAGACTGAACGTGTCAGGGCTTATTTTATTAATTGAATAAAGGGTTTATTGATGATTCATCTTTCAAATATCAACAAGCAGCATGGCTCACAGATACTTTTTCGTGAAGCCAGTTTCCAGATTCTACCCGGTTCACGCAGTGGTCTGGTTGGTCCCAATGGTGCGGGCAAGACATCTCTTTTCCGTATCATAACCGGTGAAGAAGATGTGGACTCCGGTGAAATAACCAGCGCCAAGAAAACCACTATCGGCTATTTTTCCCAGGATGTGGGTGATATGTGCGGTCGTTCTGCCCTGGACGAGGTTATGGCCGGTTCGGCAGAAACTGTACGATTGTCAGCCGCACTGAAAGAAATGGAAATGGCCATGTGTGAGCCGCAATCCGATGACGAAATGGCTGCGCTGCTGGATCGTTATGGCGTTGCTCAGGAAGAGTTCGAACACCGTGACGGCTACAATCTTGATACTCGCGCCCAGACGGTTCTGACCGGCCTCGGCATCGGCCCTGATCGTTTTGATCATCCGGTGGAGTCTTTCAGCGGCGGATGGAAGATGCGTATCGCCCTGGCCAAGATACTGACCCTCAAGCCTGATGTGCTGCTGCTGGACGAACCGACTAACCATCTGGACGTGGAGTCAATCATCTGGCTGGAAGAATGGCTGGCTAACGAGTATGACGGTGCCATGCTGATGACCAGTCATGATCGTGATTTTATGAACCGCATAGTTACGCGCATCATCGAAGTTGCCAATAAAACAGTTACCACCTATGGCGGCAACTATGATTTTTATGAGCGTGAACGTGACATACGCCTGGAACAGTTGCTGGCCAGTCACAAGCGCCAGCAGGACATGCTGGCCAAGGAAGAAGAATTCATTGCCCGGTTTGCCGCCCGTGCTTCCCATGCGGCTCAGGTGCAGTCCAGGGTTAAAAAGATTGAGAAGATCGAACGCATTGAGATTCCGCCGGAAGAACGTACCGTCCGTTTTGATTTCAATGATCCGCCGCGCAGTGGTGATGATGTCGTGTCCCTGGATAGTCTGGCCAAGCTCTGGATCACGCCGGATGGCATAGAACACCCGGTTTTCAGCGGTGTCTCGGGAACCATTCGCAGGGGTAACAAGATCGCTCTGGTCGGTGTCAATGGCGCCGGTAAGTCAACCTTTCTGAAAATGCTGGCCGGCGAGACTGATCCTACTTCCGGTACGTTCAATCTGGGGGCCAATGTTGAACTGGGATATTTCAGTCAGCATGCCATGGAATTGCTTGATCCGCGCAAAACAGTCTTTGAAACATTGCAGGATGCCATGCCCATGTCTAACATCGGTGTTATCCGTAATTTGCTGGGTGCTTTTCTGTTTTCCGGCGATGCGGTTGACAAGAGAATAGAAAATCTTTCCGGAGGAGAGAAGAGCCGGGTTGTTCTGGCAACTCTGCTGGCACGTCCGATTAACTTCCTGGTTCTGGACGAACCGACAAACCACCTGGATATCCGTTCCCGTGAAATGCTGCTGGATGCCCTGCAGAATTTTAGTGGAACAGTCCTGTTGGTCAGCCATGACCGCCACTTCCTGCGATTGCTGGTTGATCGGGTTTTTGAAATTGATCATGGTGAGATGCGTGTTTATGAAGGGAATTACGAGTATTATCTGAGCAAGACACATGGTCATCACTAATACCAAAAATATTTATTATTCATTGTTTGATTTAAAAGATTGACATAGTTGAACGTACACTGTTATCTTATCACTTGTCCGCGGATTTATCCCGGAACAATTAAACGAGCAGTATCAGGAGAAGTTGCACATGGTAAACGGAACAGTAAAATGGTTTAATGACAGCAAGGGGTTTGGTTTTCTTGAGCAGGAGAATGGCGACGACGTATTCGTGCATTTTTCAGCGATTACGGGCGACGGCTTCAAATCCCTTGCAGAAGGTGATAGCGTCACGTTCGAACTAGTAAAAGGCCCTAAAGGTCTTCAGGCTGCTAACGTATCCAGAAACTAGTTAAAGAACCAGATTCAAACAAAATGGCCCCGGAGAAATCCGGGGCTTTTTTTTTCTTCAATTGCAAAGGAATCAAAGATATTATGGCTCAACCATGTACTATTTATAAAGCAAATGTTCAGTTATCCGATATTGACCGCAATATTTACGAGACTCTGCAGACGACAATTGCCAAGCATCCATCGGAGACAGAGGAACGTATGCTGGTGCGCCTGCTTGCGTATGCGGTCTGTCATGAAAAAGATCTGACTTTCACCAAAGGTGTTGCAGCCGGGGCTGAGCCGGATTTATGGGCTATAGGCCCGGATGGGCGCATTCAGACCTGGATCGAGGTTGGTTTGCCTGATGCTGAACGGCTGGTCAAGGCCAGTCGCCACGCCGGACAGGTTATTCTGTTTGCGTTTGGCTCTTCCAGGAATATTTGGGAAAAACAGCAGCTGGCTAAATTGGCCGGTATGGACAATATCAAGATTTTTGGAATCAATCAGCAGTTAATCTCAGCTTTAATTACCACACTTCAGCGCTCCATCAGCTGGTCGCTGACGATTACGGAAGGCTCTCTCTATTTGACAGTTAATGGAGAAACCTTTGAATCTGAGATGGCTCAGCTGACCGTTTAGTCGAAATATCGGGATTTTATAGGAGTAAAATATGGATCAGGCGGATACTGTAATATCTGAAGGTCGTGGGTTCATGAGAAGTCGTGTTGTTCTGACTGCCTCCAAATTGGATATATTCACCAAGCTAGATGATCAGCCGAGCAATGCGGAAGATTTTGCAGCAACAAACAGCTTTGATTTGAGAGCCACAACTCGGCTGCTAGATTGCCTTGTTGCAATCGAATTGCTGGATAAACGGAACAATATTTATCATGTTACTGAAAATGGCTCCTACTGTTCATCTCGTCATCCGGAATCGGTTTTGCCCATGATGCAGTATATGGATCGCATGTGGGATGTGTGGAGCAACCTGACGGACATCGTCAAGCATGGCGGCGACAGTGAACAGGTGCCGGGCATCGTGCTGGACAATTTCAACTGGAAGGCATTTATTGGTGGCATGCACGTAATTGGTCGTAAAATGGCCGGTACTGTTGCCGGCGATTTCGACCTGAGACACTTTAAAAAAATGCTCGATATTGGTGGTGCTTCCGGCACCTATTCGATTGCATTTCTGAAACAGAATCCGGCCATGAGCGGTGTGCTGTTCGATCTGCCAAATGTGATCCCCATGGCCAGAGAGCGTTTGATTGATGAGGGCATGACCGAGCGGGTAGAACTGGTGGAAGGGGATTTTTATCAGGATGAACTTCCAGCCGGTTGCGATCTGGCTCTGCTTTCAGCAATTATTCACCAGAATAATCCGGCCAGGAATCTGGAGTTGTATAGAAAGATATTCAACTGTCTGGAGCCTGGCGGTAAAATTCTGATCCGCGATCATATCATGGATGAAAGTCGTACCAGTCCGCCGGCCGGAGCAATGTTTGCCATTAATATGCTGGTTAACAGGCGTGGCGGTGATACCTATACGATGAAAGAAGTGCAGGATGGTCTGGAGCAATCCGGTTTTGTAGATGTGAAACTGGTCAGAGAGGGTTGGTTAATGGATGCTTTGGTGGAAGGACGGAAACCATAATGCCGAACTTGCTTTTTAAATATCTGATAATACTTGTAATGAACATTATGTTTCTGTCTGCCTGCAGCAGGGTTCCGTTGACCGGCTATAGTGATTCAATGCGTCTGACCACAGTTCCAGTTGTGACTGCCGGTCAGGCCGATGATCTGCCTCTCGGCTCACTGGGTGCTGCGGTGGAAGAACAGATCCGTTTTCTGGAAAAAAAGGCAAGCGTTGCTGAATTCAATCTTGGTGGAACTATTTTTTCCAAACAGGAGTATCTGGCCGGCTTACGGCGTGTTGCTGAATTATGTCGTCAGTTAAAAAATTCAAATGATCTGTTTGGCATGATTGCTGAAGAATTTGATTTTTACGAGGTCTACGGGAAGGATGGTTGGGGTGATGTATTTCTGACCTCTTACTTTGAGCCGGTTATCCCGGGAGCAAAAGCAAAGAGCGACCGGTTCAGTCAGCCGTTGTACGCCAAACCGAAAGATATCGTGCAAATCCGGTTGAAGGAGTTTACAGCAACCGCTGGTGATCATCGTACGTTGCAGGGGCGTATCGAGAATGGTCGGGTTGTGCCCTATTACACCCGTAAGGAAATTGATGGTGAAGGCAAGCTGATCGGCAAGGGGTTGGAGCTCTGCTGGGTTGATCCTGTGGATGCCTTTTTTATGCAGGTGCAAGGTTCCGGGACGGTGTTACTGGAAAACGGCGAAAAGCTCCGAATCAACTATGCGGAAAAGAACGGCCATCCCTACAAACCTGTTGGCTCAGTTTTCAAGGACCAGATCCCGCCTGCCCAGTTGAATCTTCATACTATTGAGCGGAAACTGCGTAGCCTGTCGCCAACAGCCATGCAGCTGGCCATGAATGTTAATCCCAGTTATGTTTTTTTCAGACTGAATGACCAGAGTGCCGTTACTTATATGGGGCTGCCCGCTACAGACGGCCGCACAATTGCTACTGATCAGCGTTACTTTCAAAAAGGACTGCTCGGTTTTCTGATGTTTGACAAGCCACATTTCATATCAACGGAAGCTGTTCAGCCGGAAAAGTTTGAGCCTGCATCACGCTTTGTGCTTGATCAGGATATTGGCGGGGCGATTACCGGAGGCGGAAGGGTTGATCTGTTCTGGGGACGTGGGGCTGTAGCCAAACAGTCGGCCGGGGTTATGAAGGACAGGGCCCGCATGTATTACCTGGCCCCAAAGAAAAAATAAGGATCTATCCGGCCATGGCTCGCTCATATTCTATTCTGAGCGGGCCTTTTTCCATTGTTGTAAGAATATCCCAAGGCAACGTTGCATCCAGAGGTATTGACCGGTAAACCAGCGCATCTGTTTCAATCCCGCAACTCCTGGCCGCTTTTTTCAGGTTGTTTCCCTGTGCCATTTCCTCTAATAAATCTGAACAGCGTCGATCGCCACGGGACAACAGCGCCTGCAGATAGCACCCCTTCAGGCTCTCCACTTTCAGGTTGACGTTAGCAATGCTCCGCAGACTGTTTTCCAGAAACTTGACTTTCTTTTCCAGTGAAGGCAGCGGTTCCATGCCGCACCATTGTAAAGGTGTGAAAGGTTTGGGTATGAAGGGATTGACGGAAAGGGTGATTTCACCAAGACGCTTGTTTACACGCGCCCGCTCAAGTACCCGCTCACGAATCGCCTTGACCAGCCTGATCAACTCATCCAGATCTTCTTCAGTCTCAGTTGGCAAGCCGATAATGAAGTACAGTTTGAGATTGAGGATGTCGCGTGAAATCAGCATTTCACAGGCATCCAGTATCTGCTGTTCGGTCAGGTTTTTGCGGATCAGGTCGCGCATGCGCTGCGAACCGCCTTCGGGAGCCAGGGAGATGGTTTTGTGCCCGCAGGCGACCAGTGCATCCACCATTTCCAGGTCAAGTCGGTCAATACGAAGCGATGAGACTGAAACCTTGGCTCCCTTGTCGACAATATATTTGCAGAGCTTACCGATATCACGATAATCAGAGACCGCGGCACCGACCAGCCCAATTTTGTTGCGATAGGCCAGTCCGGCGTCTACAGCCTTGACAATGCTTTCATAGGGGTGCTGACGGAAGGGGCTATAGATAAAGCCGGAGGTGCAGAAACGGCATCCGCGTGGGCAACCGCGGCTGACTTCGATCAGAAACATGTCGCCGAATTCGGTGTTTTCGGTCAAAATAACCGTTTGCGATGGTTTGAGTTGTTCCAGCAGCGGGCAGGCCCGGATTATCTCCCCGGGGATTCCCGGGGTGGTTTCAAATCCGCTCAACTGCCCATCATCGTAAATTGGCTGATGAAACATAGGGACGTATATCCCCGTCTGAGCAGAAAGTACACGCAGCAACCCAGGTCTGCCCCCGGATTGTGTTGAGAACAGTGCCTCTATAACTCCAGGCAGAATTTGCTCCCCTTCGCCGATACATATCATGTCCAAAAACTCGGCCACAGGTTCCGGATTGATGAAGAAGGCAGCACCGCCGGCAATAATCAGCGGGTCGGATTCGCCCCGGTTTTTTGAGCGGACCGGGATTCTGGAGAGGTTAAGAATCAGGGGGATATTGAGGTAATCAGGTTCGAATGAGGTTGAAAAGGCGATGATGTCAAAATCTGCCAGGGGGCGTTTATTTTCCAGGGAGAGCAGAGGCTGTCCCGTGCGGCTCAGTTGTTCCAGCTCATTCCGTTCAGGTAGAAAAGCGCGTTCACAGAGCATATCGCTAGAAGAGGCCAACAGGGCATAAACGGTTTGAAAACCGAGGCTGCTCATGCCGGTGGAGTAGCGATTCGGGTAGACCAGACAGATACAGAGCTGGCCGCCACGTCCGTGTCCGCCCGGGCAAAGGTTGGTTTCATCTGCAAGCAGATTGTGTGGGGTGTTCTTCTTGTCGCGTTTCATGATCAGAACACTATGGTTGAAAGCGGGCTATCTTTCAACTGATTTCAACTTTGCATTTTATATGGTATATGGTGTCTTGTTCAAAAAACAGCAGACAGGAGAGATATGATGAATAATCTTGATAACGCCTTTAAATCACTCTTTGAAATAAATATGGGTATCAAACCTGGTGAGAGGGTTCTGGTTTTCAGTGATCTGATCCGTACAGATGAAACCGTTACGGAAAGTGATCTGGACAGACGTACGCGCTTGCATCAAGTGGCTGGCCTGGCCGCTGCCTTTGCTTCAAAAGTCTGGGGTGCAGGCTCGTTTATTGATTTTCCCGCCACTGCCGCTTCGGGTGTTGAACCGCCAAAGAATCTCTGGCTGGCCACATTTGGAGCCAGTGCCATTGGTGAACTTGACGCTGCAGACCTGTTTGACAAACTGTTGGCCAAAGCGGCTTCGCCCGGTGAATTTGCCACAGCCCTGGAGATTGTACAGATACACAAATCCGATGTTGCCGAAATAATCATCGCCATGAGTAACAACTCCACCAGCCATACCCGTTTTCGGGCCCTTGCAAACAGCTGCGGTGCACGTTTTGCCAGTTTGCCGCATTTTGATCCGGAGATGTTTCATACATCCATGAATGTGGATTGGAATGCATTGGCAGGCCGCACTGAACGACTGGTGGCGGCTGTTAATAAGGCCGAATGGATTCGGGTAACCACCCCGAATAGCACTGACATGATGATCTGCAAGCAAGGACGGCATGCCGGAGGAGATGACGGTATGCTGACTGTGGCCGGCAGCTTCGGCAATCTCCCGGCCGGTGAGGCCTATCTAGCCCCGCTGGAAGGTAAAAGTCATGGAACCATGGTGATTGAGTGGGGGCCGACCCGCAAGTTGGACCAACCGTTGCGACTGACCATTGAAAATGGTGTGGTAGTTGCGATGGAAGGGGATGATCTTCATCGCAGCAAGCTGGAGGCACGTTTTATTGAGAACGTAAACTGCCGGAATATTGCCGAGTTGGGTATCGGAACTAACGATAAAGCCAGCCGACCGGACAATGTGCTGGAAGCAGAAAAAATTCTCGGGACCATCCATATTGCCCTTGGTGACAATACCGGTTTCGGAGGTAAGGTCAGTGCCCCATTTCACGAAGACTATGTATTCTACCAGCCGACCATGACTGCCATTATGCTTGATGGCAGCCAGCAGATCATTATCGACTCAGGAAGGTTACTGGTATGAAAGAACTTACCCTCGGATTTTCACCATGTCCCAATGATACATTTATGTTTTATCCGCTTGTCCACGGTCTGGTCGATACCTCCGGACTTTCGTACCGGGAGAGGCTGGAAGATGTGGAAACACTCAACCAACTGGCATTGAAAGGTGAGTTGGATGTGAGCAAGGTTTCCTATCATGCCTTTGGACATATTCGGAACGAGTACGCACTGCTCCGTTCCGGCAGCGCTCTAGGGCGTGGTTGTGGCCCGTTGCTGGTGGCTGCTGACAATATTTCACCTGCAGATCTGCGTGGAAAAACCATTGCCGTGCCTGGGCAGTACACTACGGCACTTTTGCTGTTGCGTCTTTTTGATCCAACGCTGGAAAATTTTCTGTTGATGCCGTTCAATGAGATTATGGATGCGGTGTTGCGCGGCGACGTGGATGCCGGGTTGATAATCCACGAGTCACGATTCACCTATCAGGGATATGGTCTGCATAAGCTGCTGGATCTAGGTGAATGGTGGGAAGTGGAGACAGGATTGCCAATTCCTTTGGGCGGAATCGTCGCCAAACGGTCACTCGGTGTGGAAAAAATTGCTGCAATTGAAAAAGCGCTCAGGGATGGAGTGGCCTATGCCCGTTCAAACCCAACCGAAGCCGCGCACTACATCCGTGAACATGCCCAGGAAATGGGTGAGGATGTTTGCAGAGCCCATATTGGGCTATATGTAAATGAATTTTCGGCTGATCTGGGCGATGAAGGGGTGCGTGCGATTGAATGTCTGATGGAGAGGGCAGAGAAAGCCGGAATTATGCCCGTTTCTGAAACCGGACTGTTTGGGTGAAATTTTAAATTTTTCTGATTGACCGAGATAGAAACATGGCCATCCTGTTCTACAGGATGGCCATGTTTGATCAACACTTCTGGAAGAGTGTTACAGAAGTTAATTAATCGCAGCGTAGGCTGAAGAAAAGGCGGTCACCAACTCACCGGTCTGTTTTTTCATTTTGTTTTTCCATGGGCCGACAGCAACAAGTCTCAAATTTTGCGGTGCAAAAACAAAGCGGGCGGTTTCCATAATTTCAACAGCAGTGATGCAGCGAGCCTCTTCCTGATCAGCTTCGATGCTGCGGACAACGCCCATCAGTTCGCCCCACCCGTAGCGTCCTCCCATTTCATAGGTTGAATCACGGCTGAACTCCAGGTCAAAGATATATGCCTGTTTGACACGATCCAGTTCGTCTTGAGGTATCGGTTCTGTACAAACACGCAGTATCTCTTCAAGGGTGACGTCGATAGCCTGGTTAAGTGTATCCGGTGCGGTTGAGAGGTCAATGGAGAAGCAGCCTGTCTCGTCGTAGGCACCGAGAGCCGCTTCGACGCAATAGACAATCCCGAGTTTTTCACGCAACCGAAGATGGAGTCTGGAACTGCCGCCACCGGCAAGTAATCGTCTCAGCAGTCGTAAACCCATAAAACGGGAATCGCCCCGGCGTAATGCCAGGAATGCAATCTGCAAGGCCATCTGGCTGTCTGAGTCGCGTACAAATTTAATTTGAGGTTTGGTCTGTTGTCGGGTCACAAGATTCAGCGGTTTCGGCATTTCACCCACCCAACCTCCAAAAACAGCAGTAGCCTCTTTGAATACGTTATCGCTTTGAACAGGCCCTGCAACAACTACTACAGCCCCGCACGGAATGTAATGATTTGATAAGTGTTTTTCAAGATCCTCACGATTTATGCAGGCGATACTTTCCAGGCTCCCAATGGTAGGCATGCCGAGCGGGTGTTTTGGCCAAAGCATGCGGCTGGCGATGGTGTCTGTATTGATTTCTACACCCTGTTCATTGAAGTCTTCGCGTGCTTCCTCAGTGATAATCCGTTTTTCAATCTCAATCCCTTCCAGTTTTGGTCGCATCAGCATTGAGGCAAATATTTCCATGCCCCGCCTTATGTAATCAGGATGTATGCGTGAGTAAAAACTTGTTGATTCGGCATCAGTTGAAGCATTCGGCATGCCGCCGATTGTTTCAAATGCTTTTTCAATTTCAAGAGAGGATGAAAAATCTTCTGTCCCACGAAAAAGGATATGTTCCAGAAAATGAGATAGCCCTTCTTTGCCTGGTGGATCATTGCGTCCGCCGGCCTTGATGTAGATGGCCAGTTCGGCACAATGTAGGTGAGGCATTTCTACGCAGACAATGCGTAATTCATTCTCAAGTGTATGTGAAAAAGGTTTGATCATTAAATAGCCTTTCGAATCAGAGAAATGCGCTGTGTATATTCTTCCTTGGTCAGTAGCAACTCTGTGTGGGGTTCTGACCAGATTGGACGTGGCCAGAGTGGATCGGAAGAGAAGCGTGGGACCAGATGCCAGTGCATGTGCGGCACCATGTTTCCCAACAACTCGTAGTTTATTTTATCTGGTTGAAAAGTGGTATAAAGTGCCTCTGCTATATGGCTGATCTCTTCCGTTAATTCCGATCTGATTGATTTATCCAGATGAAAAAGTTCGGTTAAATGGTCTTTTGTGAAAAGCAATGTGTAGCCGGGAAAAAACTGGTCGCGATTGAGTATGACATAGGAGTGTGTCAATTCAATTATTTGCAGATCGCTGTCCTGTTCCCATTTTTGGCATATTATGCAGTTGAGTGAGTTTGACATTTTATCCGGCATCCTCAACATTAGATTTGTTTTTTCCAGCGGGTACGCAGGCGGACCAGCTCTCTCTCGTCAGTCTTACTGCAGATCTGATGCAAGCAGCAGGTGATTTCACCTGATTCGATGATTGAGCAGCGAGACACGACATATTCTCCGTAAAGTGCTTCAGCCCGGAAAGATGCTTCCAGTTCGACAAGTGTCCCGGATGCGATGTTGTCAGGTACGGTCTCTAAAGCCCAAGACATGTAAATGACATTGTTTACATGCTGGTTTATGTCCAGGTCTGTACGAAGGACGCGAAACATGATTTCACTGCAGGGGCTTTTCTTTGGGAAGTCAGGCAAACTTTCAAAATCAGTTTCAATAGCACGGGTGGAAAGCATTGGATAAAGTGGGAGATATTGATCCAGCTTAACCGGTCGGCGTGTTGCAAGTTTGACTGCCGCCCAAGATGTGGTCGCTCTGGCAGCGATCGTTCCGGACGAGTCAACAACTTCAAATTCCCTGCAGGTAAACAGGCCTTGCCTGATGGATGGCCAGGTTCTGATCAGAATTGATTCTTCTGCTCGTTGGTAGCTTTCAGCCTTTAAGTGTAGTCTCGAAAGAACCCAGGTAAGACCCTGTTTATTCAGGTCCTTAACAGAAACACCAAGCTGGGCGGCATGTAGTCCAGCGGCATCTTGTAAACAGTGCAGCAGGGCAAGTGGCTTGAAGCTGCCGTTGAAGTCAAGTTCATGATATCGGACCGTAAATGATTTTTCAAAGGTTTGGTTCATTAAGCGGGTCCTCCAGTAATTAAATATTACTACTTAATTACATAAAAATTAACAGAAATGGTACAAAAAAAGCCCCGAGTCCGAAGACCGGGGCTTTTTTAGGTGTACGCCCATCGCAATCAAGCGACGGGCTAACTAGGGCAACCCTCTTTGCAGTGGGACACCGGACGAATTCTAAATCTTTCAATCCACATATTCAGGGTCTCCTTTCAACGTGATGTAAAAACAAATAGGACTATTTTTATCTTAAACCAAAACCTGTATTTGTCAACCAAAAAAAATAATATTTTTCGTGCAAAATATTATTCAAAGTGTAGCTGACGGGCACCTGCCTCATCAAAACTTTTCTTGACCCTGCTGGGTAGAATTGTTATAGTGCCCGTCGTTCCTTTTGTTAGATAATAATAGTAGTAAGTCAAGTGTTGTTGATGGGGGAGCTACTGGTGTTGGAACGTGGTTGTGTGCAGATATATACCGGCAACGGCAAAGGCAAAACAACGGCTGCACTTGGATTAGCACTTCGTGCTGTCGGCCGTGGTTTGAGAGTTTGTTTTTTTCAGTTTATAAAGGGTGGCGGCCCTTACGGCGAACACCTGATTGCTGAAAAACTGGCCCCTTTGCTGACCATAATTAATACCGGTCGTCCAGGTTGGGTCAATGTCAAGGACGTAAGTGAAGATCGGCGAGTTGCTCAGGAAGCATTTGAGCAGGCCAAAAAAATACTTTTGTCAGGTGACTATGATTTAGTAGTGCTTGATGAGATCAACGGCGCAGTTGGATTTGGTTTGATAGACGTTGAACAGGTGCTTGAATTAATTCAGATCAAGCCTGAAAAAGTTGAGCTTGTTTTGACCGGTCGTAATGCTTCTGCTAAGGTTATTGAAGCGGCTGATCTTGTAACTGAAATGTGCGAAATAAAGCATTATTATAAGGCCGGAGTGCCAGCCCGTACAGGAATTGAAATGTAGCAGGCTGGTTATACTAAAACGTTTTTTCTGTGATATAAGTCTTAGAATTGTTTTTGTTAATAAATAGGCAGTGCTTGATATAGTGAATTAAGCGTCTATTCGGTGCATTAGATGCAGTCATGCAGTAAATTATTTTTTTATGAAAAAGGAGATTTCAATGGCAAGAAAATTACGCGTACTTGTTGGTAAACCAGGACTGGACGGACATGATCGTGGTGCTAAGATTGTTGCTCGTGCTTTCCGTGATGCTGGTTTCGAAGTAATCTATACCGGTCTTCATCAGACTCCTGAGCAGATTGTTGCTGCTGCTATTCAGGAAGATGTTGACTGCGTTGGTCTGTCCATTCTTTCTGGTGCACACAACACACTGCTTCCACGTGTAACACAGTTGCTGAAAGAAAAGGGTGCAATCGGAATTAAAGTTTTCGGCGGCGGCGTTATTCCTGAAGATGATATCCCAGGCCTCAAGGCTGCTGGTATCAGCGAAGTTTTTACACCAGGAACATCAACAGAAGATATTGTTAAATGGGTATCCTCAACTATTACTACCAGAGCTTAATCTGATAGGCAGTAATACTGCCAAAATATATTATTAAAATTAAACCGGGTCGGGTCTTAAGTGCCCGGTCCGGTTTTTTTTGGCAGCATTTATAGTCCTATTCGATCTTCCGGGTGCTATTCACACTTCGCGAAGACATCGGACCGATAATCGAAACACCTTCTGATGTTTTCAGTTGTCTATCTGTGATTTTTGCCCTCTACCTCTTGATCGAGTCCGGCTTGTAACTTCATTGGCTTTATATTCCAAAAAAGAACAGGAACAATTCTATGTCACTTGCAGATATGGTTCTTAAGGGCGATATACGATCAGCGGCGATGCTGATGCGTGATATTGATGACAATATGCCGGAAGCGATTACAGAGCTGAAAAAGCTCTATATCCATACTGGTAAAGCTTACATCATTGGTATAACTGGCCCTCCGGGGGCCGGTAAGTCAACTCTGGTTGACCAGTTGACAGCCTCTTTTCGCAACCGGGGAAAAAAGGTCGGAGTTGTTGCTATTGACCCGACAAGCCCTTTTACCGGCGGCGCGATTTTGGGTGACAGAATCCGCATGAATCGCCATGCAACAGATGAAGGTGTCTTTATCCGCAGTCTGGCAACACGTGGTGCCCTGGGTGGTCTTTCCCGGTCAACGGCGGACGTGGCACTTGTCATGGATGCCATTGGTATGGATATCGTCATAATTGAAACAGTTGGTGTTGGGCAGGATGAGGTGGATATCGTTAAAACCGCCCATACTACCTGTGTTGTTATGGTTCCTGGTATGGGGGACGATATTCAGGCTATCAAGGCCGGTATTCTCGAAATTGGCGATGTTTTTGTAGTGAACAAGGCAGATCGTGATGGTGCTGATCGCACTACCAGAGAGCTTGAGTTCATGCTTGAAATGCGCGATCCTTGTGATGATGGACGCTGGAATCCAAAGGTCATGAAGACTGTTGCCCAAAGAGGAACCGGTATCGAAGATCTGGTGGATGAAATTATGAAACATCGCGATTTTCTGTTTTCAGGCGATATGATCAATGAATTCCTTCGCAAGCGTAACGAGGTACACTTCCTGGATATCCTTCGCGACAACCTGATTAAAAATGTTATGGCTTTTATGGAACTTGATGGAACTCTCGACAAGGTTGTGGACGGCATGGGTGACCATTCAAAAGATCCATATACTGCCTCTGAAGAGGTAATCATAAAGTTGCTTGGTAAAACCTACTGATATTGAAATATATTTTGAGGCTGCCCAATATCTTCAATAGTGCAAGTTTATGGTCCTTTGTTCCAGGCATCCTTTTGATTAATTCAATTGAATTATTCAGGATTTGATTTATACTCAATCGACTCCTCTATCAGGAGTGATTGATTCACTGGAGGTATAGATGACATTTACTGATTTTGCGATGATTGTCATTGCGGCATCAACTGCAATATTTGTATTAACAGTGGTACCAACCCTGCTTGCCATAAAAAGAACGGCATTGTCAGCTGGACTTTTGACTGACATGATTCAGCAGGAACTTAAGCCGACTCTGCAGGAGTTGACGGCAGTTCTGGCTGAAATGAAGACAATATCCAAGGGTGTTGCAGAAAAAACCGATGATCTGAATTGTTTTATGTCTGCACTTGGTGAAACCGGAAACAATCTTAATACGATCAACCGGACAATCGGTACGGTGTCAAATGTTCTGAATGTTACTTCGGTCTGGGCAACTGGTGCCAAGGTAGCAGGGAAATACATGTTTCAACGTTATCTCAATATGCGGGGAGGGAAATGATCATGTCAGATGAAAAAGGGATATCCACCGGAACAGTACTTGTGTCTTTTGTTGCCGGAGCAGCTATAGGAGCAGGATTGGCTTTGCTTTATGCCCCTAAAACCGGCCCGGAAATGCGTGAAACAATATCTGATTTCACAGAAGATGCTGTTGATAAGATTAAAGAGTACACCAAAGAAGCACAGGAAAAAATAAAAACTGCAATTGATGACAGCAAGGAAACAATTGTAGAAAAAAAATCAATACTTGCTTCTGCTATTGAAGCCGGCCGTGAGGCTATGCAGAGAGAAAAAGAGCGTAGTTCTGCCTCTTGACTTGTTCCAGATAAAACTATGAAAGCCCACTTCGGTGGGCTTTTTTTATAAGGTGAGTATTTTGGAAAGAGCCAGGCAACTATTCAATATTATATTGTGTTTGACTCGGAAGTTTAACAGCGATCGTTGCATGACACATGCGTCTGCCCTTGCATTCTCTAGCATGTTTTCAATCGTACCGTTTCTGGCGATAGTATTTTCTGTGCTGAAGATGATGGATTTGCATAATAGTATAACCCCTGTAATTCTTTCTAATGTGTCAGCCGGTTCCCACGAAATAGTAGTCAGTATTATGAAATATATCAGCA
>Ga0105044_10003369_pt1 | contig 21941 bp, 15 predicted proteins | sample MAT01_FD_78092 | JGI IMG/M metagenome (GOLD analysis project Ga0105044, IMG submission 78092) | Freshwater microbial communities from Lake Fryxell liftoff mats and glacier meltwater in Antarctica - MAT-01 | ecosystem: Environmental > Aquatic > Freshwater > Ice > Liftoff microbial mat | place...
CCACTCATGGCTTCCCAGTTTCCATCAAATGCGAGTCCGACAAGTTCGCCTTTGCCATTGATTACCGGGCTTCCGGAGTTTCCTCCGGTAATGTCGTTGCTGCTGATGAAATTTACCCTCAGGTTGCCATCCGCGTCTGCATACTGGCCATAATTGCGCTCCTCATGGAGTTGTTTGAGTCGCGGAGGGACAAGGAATTCATCGTTCGTGCTGTCTTCTTTCTGAAGGATTCCATCCATGGTGGTGTAGTAATTGAATATCACACCATCTTTGGGCTGGTAACTTCCCACATTGCCAAAAGAAGCCCGCATGGTGGAATTGGCATCCGGATAAAACTCCTTATCGGGCATCATTTCGCGCAAGCCGGCCTGAAACAACCTGTTGCCTTTAGCCAACATCTCATTGGCTTCTGCATTGGCCGCAGCCTGACCTCTATAGATTTCAAACAAATCTGTTGAGATGATGCGCAATGGATCCTTGTCAAATGTTTTTTGTTTCGGATTTTCGATGAAGGCGTTGAGTTTTTCCTTGTCGGCAAAAATGCTTTTGGCGTAAGCCTTTTCGGCATATTTATTCCACTTGCCTTCCGTCGACGAGCCTTCATCTTGCATGTAAGCTGGTTGCTGATCCTGCGGTACATTTTTGCTGTAAAGCTCACTGGTCGCGGCAAAGAGTTTTTGGTCAGTCGAGAGATTTACACCCTCGAAAAACTCAGCTGCGGCGAGTTTCAGGTTGTCTTTCATCGCCTCTTTTTCGGGGCCAGCTTCCATGGCCATGTAAGCTCCCAGTTGATTTGACATGCGGTAAGTGAAAAGGATGATGTCGGCTCCAACCAGGCCGCCTTCCAACACATAGGTGCCACCAATTACCGTGTTGTCCTTGAGTTCGTATCCCCTTTTGATCATGCTGAGCACTTCGCCGTATTTTTCTTTTCGTGCTGGTTCTGCATCGGCCCATTTCTGAAAATCGGCTTCCAATTCTTCCTTGGTAGCCTGCACATTGAGTTGTTTCAATTGTTCTGATTGGCCAATGAAATACTTCCAGTAATTGGCAATTTGAGCAAACTTTGAAGCGTACATCAAGCGGATTTTATCGTCCTGCATATCTTCACGCAACACATTCAGCTTGGCGTCTCTGATCTCGACAATGGTTGGATTCTTTTTGTCAAGCGCCTGGGCAATACCAAATGAGCTGAGGTAGCGATCGGTGCTTCCGGGATATCCAAACGTCATGGTGAAATCTCCATCTTCCACCCCATTGAGCGACACGGGCAGATGGTGTTTTGGTTTCAATGGTACATTTTCAGCGCTGTATTCTGCTGGTTTTCCATCTGGACCCGCATACACGCGAAACAGAGAAAAATCACCGGTATGGCGCGGCCACATCCAGTTGTCGGTATCGCCACCATATTTGCCTACCGATTCTGGCGGGGTGCCTACCAGGCGCACATCGCGAAAGATTTCATACACAAAAAGGTAAAATTCATTGCCGGCGTAGAAGCTGCTCACCTCGGCCTCGTAATGGGTATCTTTTTCTGCTTCGGCAGCAATCGACGTGCGCAATTCTGCTATTTTTTTATTTCGTTCTGCTTCGGTCGTGATGCCTTCCACAGCAGATAATACCTGGGCTGTGACATCTTCCATGCGAACGAGAAATGACACAAAAAGTCCTTCATTCGGCAATTCTTCTTTATACGAACCCGCCCAAAATCCATTGGTCAAATAATCGTTTTCAACCGTACTATTTTCTCGGATAGCGTCGTACCCACAGTGGTGGTTCGTGAGCATCAATCCACTGGCTGAAATTATTTCGCCCGTGCAAAAACCGCCCATCGAAACTATGGCATCTTTCAGGCTGGCATTGTTCACGCTGTAAATTTCTTCCGGGGTCAATTGCAGCCCCATTTTTTGGAGATCCCGCTGATTCAGTCTTTGGATGAGCATGGGAAGCCACATTCCTTCATCGGCTTTGGCTGGCGCAAGGGCAGTCAAAAATAGAATGACCGACAGGATTAATGTTCTTTTCATATGTATTGGGTTGAGTTCAATTTGGGCAAAAGTAAGGATTCGGAACCGGAAATTTGGCACTACCAGTAGCGGAAGGTATAAGTAGTGATATAGATATATTGGCGGATATCGTCGCGGCGGAGTTCAGCTTTCAGCATCATGTTGCTGCCTTCATACACGTATTCTTTCCGGTACACCAACGTCTCATTTTCATATCTTTCTTCCGAAAGTAGGTTACCGACAGCGTCGTAGCTGTATTTCAGGGTGTATTTCTCTTTTGCAGAAATGATTTCCTTTTCTGAAAGCCAACCATGGCTTTCATAGGCATATTTTTCTTCGTAGCGGTCACTGCTCATCACATATGAGCGGCTGTATTGGATGAGGTAATCGTTCTCATCATAATACCTGATTTCCTTTTGGTAAGGACGACCGCCTGCATTGAACAGGGTGGAATGGAGTTGTAATTCATACCGTTGATGGGTCATTTTTTCAGTAGAAATTTCCGTGGTTTTACCATCCCAGTTTGCTGAGGTTAGCCTGCCCGCTTTTTGCGGCCTCCCGTATATTCTGCTTAGCGGCAAACCTGTATTATCGTATGCGTAACAATAACTGAACATACCGGCCGCATCGTTTTTGATTTCGCAGCTCAATCGCTCCCCGGCGTATTCAAAAATGGTCACAGCGGTGTCCCGCAAATTGTGGTTGATCAGGGCCTGCATCTGCAGATTTCCATCCGGATAAAATTGGTAAACCATGCTTTCATTGGTTTTCCTTATTCGGTCTCTATCTTTTTTTGATTCCTGAATGGCCCTGATTTCCTTTATTTTATTCCTGGCGATAAACGAAGGATCAAATTTTTGCGCGTGGGTGAAATCATTGCCATATGGCTGATCAAGAATCTGGGCAGACAGTGGGGATACCGCACAAAAACAGGCAATCAAAGAAATGATGTATTTCAAGCCGGGTCGTAAATTTTTTGGAGTTCCTGAATCGCCTGAGAAACGTCGTAAAGCGGTTCCTGACAGGTAAAATTCCGACAAATGTATACCGCCATTCGGTCTTTTGAAAATCTGTTGTGAAAGATCGGAAGATTATTGTTGCCGGCGCTTACCGCAAATGTTGACAGCGGGTAATATTGTGAGCGAATTTGCTGTTCTATTGTTCCGGAATCCTGCCCTGTAATGGTGATATCCAGATTTCCCAAAGCGCGTTTCAAATGCAAATCAGCCCACAATCCATATCCCGCGCCGTAGCTGGTGAGCGCTTCCTGCACTGCACCGAGCAGTCGCGAAGCTTTTTTACGAAAGTGTGAAAGGTCAAAATAGCCTGCAAGGGTGTCGAGATTGTGCGCCATCAGGGCATTTGAGGATGGTATCACATTATCGCTCAGTTCGACAGGCCTCGATACCAAATCTGTTTGACCCGATGCGGTGAAAAAGAAGAGGCCTTTTTCGGCATCATAAAAATGATCGAGGGTAAATAGCGTCATGGCTTTGGCTTTTTCGAGCCAGGAAACGGCGTAATCTGCCTGATAGAGTTTGATATAGGCATCGATGAGCCAGGCGTAATCTTCCAGAAATCCATTGATCTTTGCCGTGCCATTTTTCCAGGTTCTGTAGAGGCCACCGGTCTCGTGGTTGGTCATCTCTCTTTCGAGAAAAGCCACGATCGATTGCGCTTCAATCAGATCGACAACATCTTCGGTGTAATGATAAGCCGCAGCAAAACCACTGGCGAGCATGGCATTCCAACCGCAAAGGCATTTGTCGTCGGTTTGTGGTCGGATTCGCTTGTTGCGCTCTTTCAACAAACCTTGATTTACCTCGTTCCAATCGTGGATAATCCCGGTTTCTGATTTTTCCTGGTCTTCCGCCATTTCGCGAAAGCCTGTTTTCCTGACGGGAATGATCCGGTCTTCCCACAATCCATTTTCGTCGGTGTGATAAAATCTTTCGAATCCATCGCGGTTTATTTGATCCTCAAATTCTGTTGGCCAGGTGTAAAACAAGCCTTCGATTCCTTCGCTGTCGGCATCAATCGCACTGTAATATCCACCGCTTTCGTGCCGCATTTCACGTTTCAGCCAGGATTTGATGCCCGCTGCGATTTCGAGATATTCCACTTTGCCATATGCTTTGTAGGCTTCCGCGTAAAGTGGCAGGAGTTGGGCATTGTCGTAGAGCATTTTTTCGAAATGTGGAATTTTCCACTCCACATCCGTGGCGTATCGGGCAAATCCACCACCCACCTGATCGTAAATTCCCCCACGGGCCATCTTGTCGAGGGTAAGTTCCACATGGTTGAGAACGTTGAGGTCATTGCGAATTTTTCCATAGTGCAGCAGGAAATTGTAATTCACCGGCAGTGGAAATTTGGGCGCCTTGTCTGGTCCGCCGAGGCGGTTGTCAAACATGGATTTCCATTCCTTGACGCTTTGATCCAGCGCTGAGTAATCGAAACTTTCCTGACTACCCGAGGGAATGATTCCGGAAACCTGCATGCCTGCGACAAGTTTTTCACCATAATCTGTTAAGGCTTCAGGCTTTGTTTCCCATATATTGGCCAATTGTTCCAGTATGTTTGTCCATTGTTCCCTTGGAAAATAGGTGCCGCCATACACCGGTTTGCCATCAGGTGTGGTGAAACAATTCAAGGGCCAGCCACCTTGTTTTGTCATCAACTGCACGGCTTCCATGTACACGTGGTCCACGTCTGGTCTTTCTTCGCGATCAACCTTGATGCAGATAAAGTGGCGGTTCATGATTGTGGCGACAGCCTCATTTTCAAAACATTCATGCTCCATCACATGGCACCAGTGGCATGCAGCATAACCCACGCTTACGAGCATAAGCTTGTTTTCATCCTTCGCTTTTTGACTGGCTGTTTCACCCCAGGCCATCCAATTTACCGGATTATGGGCGTGCTGCAAAAGATACGGACTGCTTTCCGTGCTCAGGCTATTGGTGTGTCGTTGATTTTTTTCCATGGTATCAGAAATTAAATCAGTGTGGAGGTGCTTTAAAAACTGCCCTCGTGGCTGTAATCAAAGTCAAAATTCCGACCAATTAAAAAGGATTTGGCCCGAACCTTACCGGTGGCGCGCAATTCCAACTTTTGACTCATGGCCACGCCCAGGATGAGAGGCAACATGGACAAACTTCCTTCATTAAAATCAGTGCGGATGTGCGCTTCCACAATGTCGTTGAAATTGGCTGGTATCAGCACTTTGTCGATGAGTTTTGCCTTCCCGGCGTGTTTTCCCGAAAGGTAGAGATCGGCATCGGTAGAAACGATCTGAATCTTGTAGGCGTTCGGATTTTCCACCCGCATTTTGGCTGTAAACTCAATACCTTTTGTGTCAAATTTGTGGATCTTCACGTCGGAGACTTCCATCATTTCCACATTTTCGTAACTGCACGATGAGAGGCTCACCGAAGCCAGAATCACAAAGAGGAAGAGCCTGCTATTTTTTCGAAAGAGCGGCCAAATGTTTAAAAAATACGGGAATGGTTTCGATGCCTTTGTAGAAATTAAACAAGCCATAATTTTCGTTGGGGGAGTGTATTTTGTTTGAATCCAATCCGAAACCCATCAGGATGGTTTTCAAACCGAGGGTTTTTTCGAAGAGGGCCACAATCGGAATGGAGCCTCCGCCGCGCATGGGTATTGGCTTTTTGCCAAAAGTTTCTTCCATGGCCATGCTTGCCGCTTTGTACGCCACCGAGTCGATGGGTGTCACGGCAGGTTCTCCACCGTGATGTGGTGTTACTTTCACTTTAACGGATGCCGGGGCAATTTTTTTAAAGTGGTTCGTAAAAAGGGCCGTGATTTCATCCGGCGATTGGTTGGGCACGAGCCGCATGGATAATTTGGCGTAAGCCTTGGAAGGCAACACTGTTTTGGCGCCGGGTGCTGTATATCCGCCCCAAATTCCATTCACATCGAGTGTCGGGCGGATGCTTGTTCGCTCCAATGTGGTATATCCTTTTTCACCATGCACTTCGGTGATATCAAGGTCTTCCTGATATTCATGAAGATCGAAAGGCGCCTCATTCATCGACTTGCGTTCTGCATCGCCGATGGTCACCACCTTGTCGTAAAAACCGGGAATGGTAATACGATTTTCACTGTCGGTAAGCGAGGCGATCATTTTTGCGAGTACATTGATCGGGTTGGCAACCCCACCGCCGTAGATACCGCTGTGCAGATCGCGGTTGGGTCCTGTTACTTCCACTTCCACATAACTCAGTCCGCGCAAACCCATGGTGATACTTGGATTTTCGTTGGAGAGCATGGCTGTATCAGATACGAGTACCACGTCGGCCGAAAGCCGGTTTTTGTTCTTTTCCAGAAATGGACCGAGGCTGTCTGAGCCAACTTCCTCTTCGCCTTCGATCATGAATTTCACATTGCAGGCGAGGGTATTGGTTTGCATCATCACTTCAAAAGCTTTGATGTGCATATAAATCTGTCCTTTGTCGTCGGCTGCTCCGCGGGCGATCACGAGGGTATCTGTCACCACAGGTTCAAAAGGCGGTGAATCCCACAAATCGATTGGATCGGCAGGCTGTACATCGTAGTGGCCATATATCAAAATGGTGGGGAGCGCCGCATCAACGATTTTTTCTCCGTACACAATAGGATAACCACCAGTCGGGCACACCTCCACGTTGTCAGCGCCGGCATCCACCAATCTGTTTTTGATGTATTCAGCCGCCCGGAATACATCATCCTTGAAGGTTTTGTCCGTACTCACCGAAGGTATTTTGAGCAATTCGACGAGTTCTGAAAGAAATTTCGCTTTATTTTTTTCGATATAATCCTGGGCTACATTCATGGTTGGCGTTTCTGATTTTGAATCGCCAAATATAACATTCTGAATACAGACTTGTTATTCCAATGCTGGCCCGCACCTGATTTTCCACGGAATTATGTACTTTTAGCTCCGGGCAACTCACCGATTATTTTTTCGTCCCCTAAAGACAGTCATAGATGTAAACCTGAAGATGCGCACGCAAAAACTTTTTCTTACGACCATTCTGATCATATTCTTTGTTTTTTCAGAAATCTCTACGCACGCGCAGGTTGCAATTGACAATAGCCTAACGCCTACCGAACTGGTACAGCAAGTACTTCTTGGAAATGGCGTTAGTGTTTCAAACATAACCTTTAACGGGCAATCAGGAGATGTGCTAAACGAACAAATTGCGCGCTACACAGGTCCGAGTGCAGTTATTGAGTTTCCTGAGGCAATAGTTATGAAGTCTGGTCATACAGCTAACATCGCCGACCCTTTTTTTCCGGTTCCATTTCCATTTCCGGTTCTTGAAATTTCCAATGATCCCGATCTTCAAGACATCAGCAATATTCAATCAATAAATAACTGCGCTATTCTGGAATTTGATTTTGTCCCGAATGGAGATTCCCTCGTGTTTAGATACGTTTTTGCATCTATTGAATATCCAGGGTTTACTTGCTCCGGCTTCAATGATGCTTTCGGTTTTTTTCTAAGCGGTCCCGGCATAAGTGGGCCTTTTACGAATAATGCTATAAACATTGCCTTAATCCCTAATAGCAACACTCCTGTCGCAGTAAATACAATAAATTCAGGTGTGTCATCCCAGCCCGGCGGTGAACCTAATTGCTTCAATGCCAATCCAAATTGGGTCGCAGACGCCATCTATTTTGTTGATAACGGACTGCAACCTCCCGGAGATGTTATGTTTCCCGGCATGACAGTGACGCTCACTGCTTATGCTCAAGTGATCTGCGGGCAAGAGTACCATATCAAACTTGCCATAGCTGATGCTTCCGATAGCTCTTTAGACTCGGGTGTATTCTTAGAAGCGGGATCTTTTGCATCCAACAGTGCAGTTCAGGTAATTCTTGACATACCAGTCGGTGTTTCTGACTCTACTTTATATGAAGGTTGCGGAGTGGCCAGTCTACAGTTTGTTAGACCAGCTGCATCATTGGGTATTGAGGAATCGGCCTTTCTCGATATATCAGGTTCCGCTATAAACGGAATAGATTTCACACCCATGCTTCCGGACAGTATCGTTTTTGGCGTAGGAGTGGATACGGTGTCTTTTGTTCTCAATGCACCCAACGAGGGCAATTTTGAAGGGCAGGAATTTGTGCAAATATTCATTACCAATATAGCCTCGGGTTGTGCTGGCACAGAGGTGACTTCTGAATTTTCATTTTTTATCAATGAAGCTGACCCCCTGCAGATTTCTGGATTTGATGGAGCCCTTGAAGATTGCAACGACGATTTAGACCTCTTTCCCACCATCACAGGTGGATTTGGTCAATATAATTATTCATGGTCGAATGGAAGCACGGCGGACACGGTCAATGTTTCTCCTGGATTCACGACCAACTATTTTCTCGTCGTTTCTGATACCTGTGGAGCGGGTAGTCAACAGACTTCCTTCGAAGTGGAAGTTCCTGTCTATCCAATCATGATGGTTGATCTGGGTGAGGACATCACCGTAAATGAATGTGACGTTACCGTGCAAATTATCCCGGAAGTAAGCGGAGGTTTTGGAGGTTACACCTATCAATGGACAGAAAACGGTGCAGTGATCAGTACTTCTCCGATACTGAGTTACCTCGTGGAAAATTCTATCACCCTCACCCTATCGGTTTATGACGATTGTGAGGCTTTGGGTACGGACCAGATCGATATCATTTTGCCAGCCGTGGAAGTCACCGCATTCTTGCCAGATATTTTCAGTTCGAGCAATTGCCTACAAGAGTTTTTGATGCCCGTCATTTCAGAAGGTGGAATTGGCACAAAAACGTATACCTGGATAGTCGATGGGGTGGAACAAATGTCTTCCCAGGTGCTCTATTTTATGTACCATCCGTCTATGGGTCAGAACGTTGTAATGCGGGCAGAAGATGAATGTCAGAATATAGCCATCGACAGCACCGTGGTGGATTTTAATTTCCCTGAAATTATACTTCGCACCAGCCCTGACACGTCAATTTGCGAAAACACATCAGCTGAACTTCGGGTGGAAGCAACATCAGGTTCCGGATTTTATAAGTACTATTGGGAAACTCTCGATTCGACAAGTCAGGTGGTCAATATTCTACCGGAAAACTCCCGCATGTATCCGGTCGTGGTTAAAGATACCTGCGGCACTGAAGCGCGGGCCAATGTGCGGGTGGATGTGCGCCAGGTTTTTGCCAATTTCGAATATGACTATCAGGGATACTATGGGGTGAATCTCCGCAATCTTTCCAGGCCCTACGAAGCGACCTATCAATGGGATTTTGGGGATGGTGAGACCAGTACGGACTTGAATCCCATACATTCTTTCCGAGGCGCCGAGCCGTATGATATGATGCTTGTCACGATGGACGACATCGGTTGTACAGATACGATCATCAGATCGACCAAACCACCTATTGAAATATTTATCCCTTCTGCGTTTACGCCCAATGGTGATGGAATCAATGACTTGTTCGTGATCGAAGGGGCAGAAATTATTGAATTCCAAATGTGGATCTACGACAGATGGGGCAAACTCGTCTTTGAAACCAACGACATACATGTAAAATGGAATGGCAGCCACCTCGGTGGAGATTACTACGCCACGACCTCACTCTACAACTACTATATTAAATACAAAGGCGAAAAAGAAGAAGAAGCCTATGAAATAACCGGAACTATTTCGGTAATTCGCTAATTGAAAACAAAGTCTTAGTCAATGAAACAATCCTCTTTTAAACTCATACTTATTTTTTGTGTCATTGGCCTCGGTTATGAAGGTCAGGCTCAGATTACCACCGACAACACGTTAACCATTGAACAATTGGTAAATGAGGTTCTGTTGGGTGATGGGGTTACGGCAAGCAATATCACATTTAATGGAAGTGCGGCTCTTGCCAGTACCATATCACTTCACAATGGTACTTATAATGCCACTAATAGTCCCTTTCCTATTGATACAGGATTGGTCATGGCCACTTCTACAATTGATCTTATTAATGGAGGTTTCGGTACACCAATTGAAAATTATACGGACGACCCTGATCTGGTTAATATTTCCGGTGGTTTTAATATGAATAATTGTTCAGTAATAGAATTTGACTTTACTGTCAATTCGGATTCTCTTCTGTTTGAATATATTTTTGCTTCAGCGGAATATCCTTCATTTACTTGTAGTTCATTTAATGATGTATTTGGTTTTTTTCTTAGCGGGCCGGGTATTAACGGCCCGTTTACCGGGAATGCCGCGAACATTGCCCTTATTCCCAATTCAAATGTGCCAGTCGGGGTTAACACCCTTAATAGTGGTGTACCTTCTGGAGGAGGCTCACCAAATCCTTGTTTATCAGTTAATCCGAATTTTGTCGAAGACAGTCAATATTTTGTTCCCAATCCACCCGCAAATTCAATAACTATACAAGGTCATACAGTCGTTTTAACAGCCCGTGCTGCAATAGAATGTGGCGGAACCTACCATATCAAACTGGCTATAGGTAATGCCAGTGATCAGGCACTTCAATCTGCTGTATTCCTCAAAGCCGGCTCTTTTTCCGCTTCCGGTCAGGTGTTTGCCACTGTAGAACCTTCCCTTCCAGGTGTTGACCTTTCCCTTACTCCTTTTGACGGAGTGGTTGTGGCTGGTTGTTTCTCACCTTTTCTTCAATTTGTTCGGCCTCCGGGTGCACCAGTGGGTTCTGTCACTGTAGGTTATGGCGGGACTGCCATTGAAGGAACGGACTATGAGCTTGGTCCCAACAGTTCGGAATTCAGTTTTTCCGAAGGTGTCGATACCCTTAATTTCTTTATCAATACATTTCCAAATCCGGCTGCTGGAGACAAACTTTTTCTTGAATTTTATGTGAGTTATGAAGCATGCGGTGGCACTGTAATTGACACTATTTCGATTCCAATAATCCAACCTTATGCAATCACAGGAGAGGCTGAAGATGTGATCGTGACCTGTCCGGCAGACTCAGTTGTTGTCACGGTCCTGGGTATAGGCGGTATTGAGCCGTATGTCTATAACTGGGTGGGCATCAACCCGGGAGCCAGCGTTTTGGTTGCGGTACCCGAAGCCGAACAGTATTTTGTCTACGAAATTCTCGATCAATGCGAATTTCAAACCTTTGTTGATAGCGTACTCGTCACCAACAACATTCCGCCACCGCTCATGATGACAATCCCCCAGCCCACCAGCCCGCTCTGCCCAAGCGAACCGGTGCTTATTACAGCTGTGATTGCAGGGGGCAATGGAGAATATTTTTATGATTGGAGCCCGGAGCCGTCCGCCACCAATTCTTTACTTGTAGATTTCATCCAAACGACAGAGGTATCGCTCACAGTCACTGACACATGTGGTACCCAAGTTCAGAATACGGTTCTCATTGAATATCCGCTGTATGATTCATTGCAGGTTACCTTTACCAGGCCAACCGACAATTGTCCTGATGCGCCCCTTGAGCTCGATGCTACTGTGACGGGTGGTGGGGGAGAAGTCCAATTTATCTGGACCCAGGATCTCGGGGAAGGCGAATTTGTAAATTCCGATACAGAACAATTGGCCATTGTGAGACCGAGACCAGGAAAGAACATTTATACCGTAGAAGTGACAGATCGTTGTCACCGCTTGAATTTGTTTGGTTTCACGCCCGGAATCGCGGCGCATACCGATTCAATCCAAATCATTTATCTCGATGAAATCCCAAATGTCATTACGCCAAATGGAGACGGGATGAATGATATTTTCGTCATCGAAGGTATTCAGGAGTTTCAGGATGCCCGGGTGGAAATTTATGACCGTTGGGGAAGATTGGTTTACGAATCCGATTCTTATCCAGCCGGAAATCCCACGATTATCAATTCTGAAGGTTTTGGCGGAGCAGATATAAACGACGGGACCTATTTTTATGTGGTGAATGTCGACAGTGGAGAATGCGTGAAGTCTGGAAGTCTGCAGGTTTTGGCAGGACAGGACTAATCACAAAGGGAAGACCACCCGAAAAATAGTCCCAGACGGTTTGTTGTCTTCCACGCTGATTTTCGCGTTGTGCAATTCCGCCAGCTCTTTTACAATGTACAATCCGAGACCCGTTCCTTTTTTGGAGCGGGTTTCTTCATTTCCCATCCGGTAGAATTTCTCAAAGATGCGGTTTTTGGCGGAAGCCGGAATACCCGGTCCACCATCCGTCACGGTCAATATGCCGTGAACTGTGGTTTTTTCCAGGCTCACATCAATTGATGTTTCCCCGGCATATTTTACGGCATTTTCAAGCAAATTAAGCAAGATCGACTCGTAAGCTGATCGATCAACCCGCGCAGAAACAGCATCCTGGACGATTATCTGAATCGGATTTTTTCGCGAGATGGTGCGGTTTACACCTTCGCAAATCTGATTGGTGTGTACCGATATATCCGTAAGTTCGAATTGAACAGGCTCCTGACCACTTTCGATGCGGGTAGCGAGCAGTACATTGTCGATGAGGGAGTGCAACCGTTCGGTGTTTTCGATGGCCATGCGCTGTAGCGGTTCGCGCTGTTCGGCATCAAGGGTATCGCGTTTGATCAGGGTTTGCAGGCAAAGTTTGATAGCTGCCACAGGTGTTTTTAGTTCGTGTGTGATCGATAGGAGGAAGTTTCGCTGTTGCCTTACAAGCGCTATTTCTTTGCGAATGGTGCGCTGCATGATGAAAATTCCGGCCAAAAGGAAAGTGATAAATACCGTTCCTTCGCCCACGATCATCCATATTTTCAGACGCACCACTTCTGCTCCTTCGGCGGCAAAATAACGGGAGTTTAAGTCGATGAGCAGGTAAGCCCACCAGGCGAATTGAAGCAAAATGTACGCTGTGAGCAAATAGAAAAGGATGCGAACCATCTTTCCTTCGCTCTGCCGCTTGTTGCGTCGGGGTGTCAGCACTGTTGTCTGGGTATGGGATGCCATATTTTGGAGGTTTCTATCAATGTATAACATCCGGAACAGAAAATATTCCTGAAGGAAGCAAAGATAGAAATTGGTGATAAGCCAGTCGTTCGGTCTGCGCGTGCAAAGCAAAATTGGCTACTTTTGCCCTTCCCGGAAAAATGAAAAGCGCTTACCGATTCGCTCTCAACAATCTGCCACGACCTTTGCTTATCAGGCTGAGTTATGTGTTCAGGATTTTTGCGCCTTTGCTGCTCAAGGGCAATAAGGTATCCTGTCCCGTTTGCGAGCGGAGTTTTGGCTCTTTTTTATCGTATGGTTCCGACCGGGCCTTGCGGCAAAATGTCCTCTGTCCGCATTGCCTTTCTTTGGAACGACACCGTCTGATGTGGTTGTTTCTTCATGAAAAAACCCGATTTTTCACCGATCAATTGCGTGTGCTGCACATCGCTCCGGAGCAATGTTTTCACAAAAGATTTAAATCATTGTCCAACATAGATTATGTCACCGGCGATCTGGAGTCGCCATTGGCTGATCATCATTTTGATCTGCACCAGATTCCCTTTCCCGATCAGTCTTTTGACGCGATTATATGCAACCATGTGCTCGAACACGTGGCCGACGACCGCCAATGTGCCCGGGAGCTTTTTCGGGTTTTGAAGCCTGGGGGATGGGCCATTATGCAGGTTCCGATCGATTATAGCCGGGAGGTTACGTTGGAAGATCCGTCTATTACATCAGCTGCCGATCGCGAACTCCATTATTGGCAAAAAGACCATATGCGGTTATTCGGATTGGACTATCCGAAGCGGTTGGCAGAGAGTGGATTTTCTGTTCGGATTGATGATTTTGTAAACAGCCTTGATGCCGGATTGCGGGAAAAATACCGTTTACAAAAGGAAGAACTGATTTATTTTCTGACAAGGGAATAAAAAAAAACCCACCCGCATGGGTGGGTTTTCGTGGTGATGGACGGAATCGAACCGCCGACACAAGGATTTTCAGTCCTTTGCTCTACCGACTGAGCTACATCACCGGTTTTGCAAGGCGCAAATATAAAGATATTTTCAAAAAACGTGGAGAAAATCCGGAAAGCGAGAAAAAATTCAGACCTGGTCATCGATATCGGCAATACCCGTATCAAAATTGCCATGTTTGTAAATGATAAATTGGTGGAGGTTTTGTCATTTTCCAATCAGTCGGCCAAAGAAATTAGCGGCTTGATTGAAAAATCTGGCGCCCGACGTGGAATCCTCAGCGCGGTGACACATATTGAGCCAGCATTGAAATCCTTGTTGAGCGAACGGATGGAATTGCTCGAAGTGAGTAACGCGACCAAGCTACCCATAACGATCGGATACAATTCGCCCGAAACACTTGGTACTGACCGTATCGCCAATGCAGTGGCTGCAGCAAAATTTTATGCAAAATCAGACGTTTTAATTATTGATTTTGGTACCTGTATCAAATACGATTTGGTCAATGCAGACGGAATTTTTTGCGGTGGGGCCATCGCACCCGGTGTGGCCATGCGATTTGAAAGCATGCATCGAATGACGGGAAAACTTCCCCTCATTTCCGATTGGGGAAGTTCAAATGTAAGCTGGCCGGGAAAATCAACCCGCGAGAGTATGATTGCGGGTGTGATGCTCGGCATCGAAGGCGAAATGGCACAATATATTGAGCGCGCAGCAAATGATTACGACAGTTTAATGATTATTTCAACAGGTGGTGACTATAGCTTTTTTGAGAAAGCATATAAAAATATCATCTTTGCACACCCATATCTGACCCTGGAGGGATTACATGAAATTCTTAAATTCAATATTGATTAGGCCTGCTTTTGTTTTTATAGCATTGTTAATGAGCTTTCAGACAGCCATGGCCCAATCGGATATCTCTTCGCTTTATTCATTGTTCGGCCCTGGTATTCCAACCCACCGACAATCTATTTCTCTTGCCGGGATGGGTGGAAGCGGCGTGGCCATTTTTGACCCTTTCCGCCTCAATCTGAGCAATCCTGCTGTGCAGGCCTATCATCTCGAGCCTGTTTTTGAATTTGGTGGGCGCGGAACATTTTCTACGTATGCGACGGAAGAGGCCTCTTTTGATAACAGCGCCTTCACCATCAACAACATCAGTTTGAGTTTCCCACTCAAGAGGGGAAGCTGGGGTTTGAGTATGGGTATTGTTCCCTATTCCAGCGTGGGTTACGAAGTGAATTCCAGTGGATTTGATGAGGCAACTTCCCGGAACTTTATATCTGAATATTCTGGGAGTGGAGGGCTTTCCCGTGCTTATATCGGCACGGGGACGAGAATTTTCAATCGGGTGGATTCAGCAAATAATGTGACATCTCTCGCACTTGGAGGCAACTTCAATTATAATTTTGGAACAGTGGTCACTGATAGGTTAATCTATTTTCCGGACAACACGTCACAGCTCGGAGTGACTTCAACTGAAAAAATTCTGATACGGGATGTCAGTGCAGAGTTTGGATTGCATTTTAATACAAACCTGATCAAACGGACCAGTGCGAATGGCCGGTATTTGAAATTTCTTGTCGGGGCGGTGTATGACATGGGTGGAAATCTGAGAAGTGAACTAACGAACTCCGCATTTAATCTACGGGTCAATTCGACTGGTGCCGTTTTTGAGCGCGATACCCTCACTTTCTCGGACCGTCAAAAAGGTCGGGTAAACATTCCCGGACGTTTTACAGTAGGTGTAGCCTTTGATTATGTAAGCACAGACCGAAGGCGGATCAGACTTTCAGCTGATTACAGCATGCAGGAATGGTCAGCTTATAAAGTGAGTTTTGACAATAGTTCGCGCAGTTTTGATTTCAACAACAGTGAGCGTTACAGTGGTGGAATCGAATTTACTCCTTCCATTTCTTCTCTCAATGTTTTTGAAAGAATTGAATACAGGGTGGGTTTTAAATACGAACAAACGGGCCTAAACCTCCGTGAAACAGCCATTGAGGATTATGGCATAAGTTTTGGTCTTTCCGTGCCGCTGCATTACAGACGAGGACTAACGCAGTCTACATTTCATGTGGCAACGGAGTATGGCCAATATGGCACTACACAGAATGGGCTGATACAGGAAGATTACTTACGGATTTATGTGGGATTTTCGTTCACCCCGAATTTCAGAAATAAATGGTTTGTCCAACCCAAATATGATTAACAAGTTGAAAGAGATGAAAAAGTATGGATTTGGTTTGCTGATGTTTACAATGTTTTCCGCAGCGGTTTCCGCACAGGAGTCAGATTCGCAATACGGCAACACACCGGAGGAAATTGAAGAATGTAAAAAGAATCTATCTCTGTACAGAGAGTACCGCGACCAAAAGCTCGCCGATCAGGCGCTGCCTTTTTGGAGAGAGGCCTTGAGAATATGTCCACAAAGTGCCAAAACCCTGTACACTGATGGCGCGAAGTTTTACGGTGATATCCTTGATGAGGTCAGCAAAGATTCTACCCGTCTCGTGGAGCGAAACGCGTATATTGACACACTCATGATGGTGTATGACAAGCGTATCGAACACTTTGGGGAAGAAGGAAAAGTGCTGGGTATGAAAGCCAACGATATGTTTAAATATGACCCAGCCCGCGCAAAAGATGCCAATGCACTTATGAAAAGGTCGTTGGAACTTGAAGGGAATGAATCGGATGCGGTGGCTGCTTCGAAGTACTACGAGACGCTCTACCGAATGTATTTAAACAAGGAAGCGACCAAATCGGATTTGCTTGTGGAATACATACCCGTACTTGATATACTTGATTATAATATTGCCAAATTGGAGGACGAAAATCTGCGGTCGCGTTACGAAAAAGCAAAAACCAATCTGGATGCATTTTTTATTAAAATTGCCGAGTGTGATGATATCAACAACATCCTGAAAGAACGAATTGCGGAATCGCCAAATGACATTACATTGAACAAAAAGGCCTTGGCTGTTTTGAATAAAAGGGATTGTACTGATGGACCACTCTATCTGGAGGTAGCTGAGCGGGTATACCGTGACAAACCAACGGCGCCAGCCGCATATAGTTTTGGTATTCAAAAATTAAAAGCCAAAGATTACGGAGAAGCCGGAAGATACTTTGAAGAGGCAATTGAACTCTGTGGAGATTGTATCGAATTAGACCAGTATTACCTCCGGGCGGGTCAAACAGCCACAATACAGGGAAATTCTTCAAAAGCGATTGGTTATGCCAACAAAATTTTAAACATCAAGCCCAAGAGTGGCGAGGCATACATCTTGAAAGGCGACGCCATCGCCAGTGGCGCCAAAGCCTGTGAAGGTGAAAAATTGAAAAGTGCCGGAGCATATCTGCTGGCAGTAGATTATTACAACAAAGCGCGATCGGTAGATCCTTCAGTGGCCGATAAGGCAGGGCAAAAGGCTGCAGGTTATCAGAAATATTTTCCTATTCTAAACGATGTTTTCTTTGTGGGCTTAGCAGTAGGAGATAGTTACAAAGTGGAATGTTTTGGAGAAAACACCACCATAAGAACTGCCCCATAATTCGGGATTTGAAATCCTTTTCAGAAAAAATTCTATACCTGCTTCCGGCTGCTTTTGCAGCCGGAATGCTTTTATCCTGCACATCCAATTCGATAGAAGAGGTGTTGGAATTCAACAAAGATGGGATTGAACCATTGCGCACCACCCTGGGCGTGACTTATATGTTTACAGATTCCGGAAAGGTGAAGAATGAACTTCAGTCGGGTAAGGTAGAACAGTTTCAAGTCGCTGATTCATCTTACAGTATTCTTTCTAAGGGATTTTCGCTTACGTTTTATACGAAAGATCAGGAAATAGATGGCATACTGACCGCCAAAAACGGTTTCATCAACGGAGACAACAGTCTCATGATCGCACGCGACAGTGTGGTTTTTGTAAACAACATTGGAGAGACACTTCGGACGGAAGAACTGATTTGGGTGCAGGATAGTGCCCAGGTGTACACCGACAAATTTGTAACCATTGAGCAGGCCGATGGCGTGATTTACGGAAAAGGGATGGTGTCAGATCAGAATTTTACAAATTACAGGATCAAGGAAGTTACCGGTGAACTCTATTTAAAAGAAGAAGACAAATGATTGAAAAGGACAACGACAAGATGCGTAAGATCAGTATTGTGATGGAGCGTTTCTGGCTGGCACTGGCCATTGCATCTCTGGCAGTGGTGGTATATTTCTTTCTGGTGGATGGTGTAAACAGGGTTACGCTGCAATACTTGGTTTTTCCTGCGCTGGCAGGTCTTATGTATGGTTTTCGGGCTACATTTCGACGCCGGCACGAGAAGAGAAATGATCCACGGTAATCGGGTCATTGTGTATCTTTGATTCCTCAAATGGTAGAAATCCTCATTGTCATCGCAGCTACACTTGTGTTATCGGCTTTTTTTTCCGGTACCGAAATCGCATTTCTGACGGCAAATAAGCTGAAGATTGAACTTGAAAGCAAACAGGGTTCTTTTTCCTCCGGTCTGATTTCCGGTTTCATGCGCAAGCCGTCGAGATTTATCGGGACCATGCTTGTGGGTAATAACATCGCTCTGGTCATTTACGGTATTTTCATGGCCCTCTTGCTCGAACCATTCATTGAGGCTTTTGGTTTTTCAGAAGTTTGGGTACTGATCATTCAAACGCTCATATCGACCATGGTCATATTGTTATTCGGAGAATTCATACCCAAAACCCTTTTTAGAATCAACCCCAATTTTCTGCTTACTTTCATGGCGATCCCTATTCGTGTGATTTACCTCTTTCTTTGGGTACCCATGTATATTATGGTGGGATTGTCGGAATTAATTCTCCGCATATTCCGGGTGAAAATTGGTGCGAAGGAGATCGGTTTTGGAAGGGTCGACCTCGATAATTATGTGCGCGAGATTGCCGAAACAGCGGAGCATACAGAAGAAGAAATAGACCACGAAATCCAGATTTTTCAGAATGCCCTTGACTTTAAGGAAGTGAAAGCCCGCGACTGCATGGTGCCGCGAACGGAAATAAGCGCCGTGGAGATCGAAACACCAGTGGATAAACTTCGCGATCTTTTTATCGAAACAGGTTATTCAAAGGTGCTGGTGTATCGCGACAATATTGACAACATTATAGGTTACATCAACTCCGTGGAGCTCTTTCACAGGGCAGATTCCATCAAGCGATTAATCGTCCCGGTCATTATCATTCCTGAAACCATCTCAGCCAAGGAAGTTCTTGAATTGTTTATCAAACAAAACAAAAGCATCGCGGTGGTGGTGGATGAATTTGGTGGTACAAGCGGAATGCTCACCATCGAAGATATCATCGAACAGATATTTGGCGATATTGAAGATGAGCATGATACCGAAGAATTTCTCGAAGAGGAGATCAATGAGCGCACATTCAATTTTTCGGCGCGACTTGAAATTGATTATCTCAACAGCCGATACAAAGTCAATTTACCAGAAAGCGATGAATACGAAACACTGGCGGGATTTATTATCCATCGGCACGAGAACATTCCGGATTTAAACAGCATCATAGAAATCGATCAGTTTCGGTTCACCATTACCGCTGTTACCAATGTCCGTATCGAAACTGTAAAGCTCGAACTCATAGAAGAAGAATAGTTTCATTCCAACCCAGATATTTGTATATTCGCGTCCTTCAAAAAAAGCATATTTAATGGCAGCTATAGGTAAAATCAGGGAGCAATCGACACTCCTTTTAATTGTAATCGGAGGGGCCATGGTGGCCTTCGTTTTGGGTGATATTTTTTCCGGCGGAAGTGGTTCCCCATCCGATCAATATGTGGGTCAGGTCTATGGCGAAGAAATAAATCTCCGCGATTACGAGTCCAGGGTAGAAGCTCAGAAACAGAGCATGGCCAGTGTTGGTCAGCCTGTGTCGACCCAAGCAGAACAGCAAATTAGAAACCAGGTGTGGAATAGCATGATTCAAGAGCGAATTATGTATGCCGAATTGAATAAACTGGGCATGCGGGTTTCTCAGGATGAGTTTGATGACATACGTTTTGGCGAAAATATCCGTTCAGAGTTCGCTTCAGACGAAAATTTTAAGAATCAGGAAACAGGTCAATTCGATCCACAACTTGTACAAAATTATTTCTCTTTCCTCAATCAACAGTATCCTCTGTTCTACCAAAATCAGGTGAACCGTATTGTGAATGAAAGACTGTACGAGAAGTACAACAATATGGTGAAGAAAGGATTGTACGTCAACACCCTCGAAGGCAAAGACTCATACTATGCGCAGGAACGCAAAGTGCAAATGAACTTTGTTGTTCGCACATTTGACAGTGTGGCTGATAGCACCATTCAGGTAAGTGATGGTGATTTAAAATCTTATTTTGAAAAGCACAAGGAAGAAGACCGATTTGATCGCACAGCGCAGGCAGACATTTCTTATGTTGTGTTTGAAGTCACTCCTTCTGACGAAGACGAAGTGGAAATAAAGGAAGAGCTCGCTGACCTAAAAAATGAGTTTACGAGATCAAAAAACGACTCTTTATTTGTTTTGAAATTTAGCAACAGCCGCAATGCAAACCCTGTGCAACTAGATACGAAAGACAATCCTGAATTGGATGCGCTGGTCGCCAATGCCAATGAAGGTGATGTAATCGGACCTTATATAGCCAATGGCCGTTATGCCATTGCCAAAGTGCAAAAAGTTGGATCCGAAGAGCAGGCCACGGCCCGACACATATTGCTTTCCTCACAAGGAGGTGCAGACAAGTCGACTTTGAAACAAAGAGCGGATAGCATTAAAAATGTCATTTCATCCAAAAAGAACTTTGAAGAAATGGTGGCTCTCTATTCCGAAGACCCAGGATCTCAGGCGACAGGAGGCAAATACGATTGGTTTAACCGCGAAGCCATGGTGGCACCTTTTACGGAAGCATCATTCGATAAGCCAATCGGATCACTTAACGTGGTGGAAACTGATTATGGTGTTCATATTGTGGAGCCACTTGAGCGACGAAATGGTCGCATAGTGACTGTTTGGGAAGTAGATTCCCGCATTGAGCCCTCCAATGAATCTTTTAACAGGGTATATGATGAAGCCAATGAGTTTTCCATTGAGGCATCTGATCTGGATGGAATGACAAAACTGGCTTCAGAAAAAGGTTATGAAATTAAAGTTGCCGATGCGGTGAAAAGAGATGCCACCTCAATCGCTGGCGTGCCCGGATCGACAGATGTTATTAGGTGGGCGCACAATACCCAAACTTCCGTTGGAAAGTTGAGTGAACCTTTCGAATTCAACAACAATATTGTTGTTGCAGTGCTCAAAGGCCGAAAGGAAGATGGACGTGCGACATTTGAGGATGTTAAAGAAGAGATCAAGCCCGAAGTTATAAAAGAGAAAAAAGCAGAACTCTTCAAAAAGGAAATGGATGGGAAAAATCTGGAGCAATTGGCTGTAGAATTTAATCTGACCTCTCAACTTGCGGCGAATGTATCTGAATCCCGACCATCATTGCCCGGCGCTGGAAATGAGCCCTACGTTGTAGGTTTTGCTTTGACATTGGCAGAAGGTGCCTTGAGCCCACCGCTGAAGGGAAATCGTGGCGTCTTTGTGGTCAATGTAATTTCTAAAACTACGGTAGAACCACGCACCGAATATCTTACGTATGTGGATGAATTGCAGGAGACCCGCACAGGTCAGGTGAGCACATATACCTCCGGCGTTTACCGCGCTCTGAAGGAAAAAGCCAATGTAAAAGACGACAGGTCTAAGATTTATTAAGACTGTTGTTTCATGATATTTTAGAAGCCCCTCGGATAGAGGGGTTTTTTTATGGTTAAGAGTTTGGGAATTGACTGAGCTTTGTCATGCTCAGCGAAGCATCTTTTCAATTGAATAGACAGACTCCTCCTGCTGTCGGAGTGACAAAGCTCCGAGCTTTGTCATGCAGAGCGGAGCGCCCGCCTGCCGGCGGTCAGGAAGCATCTATTGAATTGACTGGACAGACTCCTCCTGCTGTCGG
>Ga0105044_10003371_pt1 | contig 21936 bp, 8 predicted proteins | sample MAT01_FD_78092 | JGI IMG/M metagenome (GOLD analysis project Ga0105044, IMG submission 78092) | Freshwater microbial communities from Lake Fryxell liftoff mats and glacier meltwater in Antarctica - MAT-01 | ecosystem: Environmental > Aquatic > Freshwater > Ice > Liftoff microbial mat | place...
ATCTTCGCTTTCTTCTCCACTTACATATAGCACGCTCAAATCCTGCTGGCGAAGCGCCACCTGAAGCATGAGTGTGGACTTTCCTATACCAGGCTCACCACCAAATAGAACGAGGCTGCCAGGAACGATTCCACCACCGAGCACGCGATTTAACTCGCCATCGTGAAGCGTGATGCGCTGCGAAATGGAAGTGTCAAGATCCCTGATTGGTTTAGGTACCGAAGTAGGTCGGCGGGACGGAATCCCAATTCCGGTGCCTGGTTCTTTTTGCAAAACCTCTTCCACAAACGTATTCCACTCCCCACAACTGGGGCATTTGCCCATGTATTTCGGACTTTGAGCGCCACAATTCTGGCAGAAGAAAGCAGTCTTTGTTTTAGCCATGTTAACCTACGATCACGCGGTATGGGACCGTTTATTTTAGATCTGAAAGATCGGTATCAAATGAAATCGCCCCCTCAAAAAAGGAGGCGATTTTCAGAGTAGCAGCCAATGCTTGCCTATCGAAGAATTGTAATGAATCCTTCAATTTCCTTTCGAAGTCCGAAGGGCAGTTCAAGGATGTAGTAATATGTACCCTCGCTGAGATCTTGAGGGCCCCAGTTGTTCTTGTAACTATCTGATTCGAATACTTTTCCACCCCAACGATCAAACACTACAAGTCGGCTATCAGGGTAGTTTTCCAAACCGGCAATAAAAAAAGTGGCGTTCAAGTCATCACCATTCGGAGTAAATACATTCGGGATAATCAGAGAGCATGCGTCGGCGTATACCACCCATGCGGCCGCTGCGGATCCACACTGATTATTGACCGTACCAGAAATAGTGATCAACTCTCCCAAACACGTTTCGGGAATTTGATCGCTGCAAAATTGGAGTGAGCCAGTCGCGGAGGCTGGAGTAAAGCCCGGACAGTTGGTAGACCATGTGTACGATACACCATTGGTAGCAGATAAACTGAATGTTTCACATTCATTTGGGCAGAGAACGCGTGGATCTATACTTCCTTCAGTGGCAGTAGGGGCGGTGGTTATGGTCACATTGGAACACCCTTCTGTCAAGGTGCCGCAGCCGAATGTGTCCGTAACAGAATAACAATACGTACCCGAATTGGTTACCGTGATCGAAGGAGTAGTTTGACCTGTGCTCCATGAGATGGTATAGCCGCTAGGGACGCCTGCGGTGAGGACTACCTGACTCTGATTGCATTCTATAATTTGAGCGGATGGCGTCGGATTTAATGTGGCCGCAGGGACAAGCGTAATCTCAGCAGATGCCTCATTGCTTGTGTCGCAAAGATTGGAAACAACGACTGAATAACTGCCAGTTTGGGTGACATTGAGTGTTGAAGTACTCGACCCGCCTGGTGTCCAATTATATTGTAGGTTAGAGTTGTCGAGATTAGCCGGAATTGGATCCAGAATGAGAGATCCTCCGTTGCAAATGAACTCATCAGAAAGCGATGGCTCAGGCACGTTGGGTTGAAATTGTATGCTGACTGTTGCTGATGCAGTTCCGCAACCATTGGTGATGCTTGCAGTCATATTCGTATTTGTGTAGTTTGAATACGGACCGGCCACTGCCGAGAGCAGATCTCCGGATTCGTTCACTCCCTGACCAGTCCAAGTGATAACGCCAGTTCCTCCAATATCGTCAATTTCAATGTCTACCTCATGTGTTTCATTTCCACACAGCAACACGTCAATTGCTGGTGTCATTGTAAGTGAAGGCGCCTCCGTAAACTCCAGTTCATAGCAATGATCAATGGAGCACGCTGGGTCGTTAAAGCAGAGCGTGTAAAGACCATATTGAGTCGGTGTGAAAACGCTGTTATACTCGTCCATATTGGTCATTGACCAGCCCGTTGGGCCATTAATAGTCCAACTTCCGAAAAGAGGCTGTGAGGTGCAACCCGAAGTGCCACACCATATTTCTCCGGGTGTGAGTCCAGGGCCGATAATGGTTTGCCCCTGATTGCTACAGTTAAATATCCAAACCTGATTGCCGGCATCACCTATTCCACTAGAAACGTAGGTGATGCAGATTTCGTCATCTACTGAAATTGGTGCACTCGCAATGGTGAACGTGGTTGTGGATGTCATGATGTATTCGTCCACACTATTGTCGGGGTGGGTAACGGTAACCACCAAACTGGAACCTTGCCAGCCCTGTGCACTTGTGCTGAGTAAATACACTGTCACATTCCCCTGAGCAGGATTTGAAAACCCACCTGTGAATGTTACGGGTTCAAGTCCATCGCAATACGCACCATTGTTTTCATCGTTTGTTGGATCGATAAACGACTCGATGATTTCAACAATTTGAATATTGAATCCTTCGCAGCCGGCTTCATCTTCTACGATTACTTGATAGTGACCAGAAAGATCACCGCTCACTTCGAGGCATTGTTCATCGGTTGGTTCGCCTGGAATTAGTTCTCCTGGGTAACCTGGGTAAACACCCCAAGAATAGCTTGACCATTCTTCACTCAAACAGGCAAGAGCAGTGGTGCCTGGACACAATACAAGCGGATCGTTATTGCTTTCAAGATCTGGGATAAAATAGGTCGTGGCATTAACTGCTGCCGTAGTCACTGAGGTACACGTTCCGGTGTAACCGGTAACTGTTACCACACCTCCGAATTCAACCAAACAATCCTGAGTATTACATCCTGTGCTCCACTGATACGAGGAGAAGCCCGGAGTTGCACTAAGGAGAGTTTCACCACCGGCACAAATTGCCAATTCACCAGAGATGGAAATTGCTGGAGGAGTAATATTCTGTACGAAGAAGGTATAATTTAATTCCGTTACACCTGCAGGAGTGCCATTGTCTGCGGCAATAATGGTGATCGTGTTGAGACCAACGTTCGCCGCACTTGCGGTAAATGAGCCGCTGACATTTGCCGTGTTTCCATTTTGCACACTTATGGTCAATCCTGTGCCGCTCTGCTGTGAGGTCACTGTAGTTTGTTGACCTGCCTCTGGACTCAAAAACTGCATATTGAGATTGTATACATCCCCAAGGCAGAGATAAATTGTGTCGCAGGGGGGTGAAGCTGTCGCAATGGGTGGAATGTTAGCTGAAGAGTTGCACACCGAAAAGTTGAAGACCTTATTGTCGAGCCAGTTAATGCCATCCTGTTGATTATTGCCCTGTCCATAAGGACCATTGTACACAGCGCTCGGTAAGTTGAACCGACCGAATTGGATGTGGGAATTTCCTGAAACACGGTCTGCTCCAACTGTAGCTGGCGTTGGACCTCCAAATCCTCCACCTCCACCAATATCACCATGGGCCCATTGCATATCCTGATAGCAGAATTGTACGTTGGTTCCCACTGGGAGAACTGTATTGTTTTGCGCAGCAAGGATGACCTGAAAGGAATTGACTTTATCGCTATGGTTCGCGTAATATCCTACGTCGATATAGTTTACATAAAGGGCTTCTGGAGTGATTTTATACTTCAATTCGCCGGACTGACGGTAATCAAAGTCTGCCCAAAAACCACAGATATGATCGTATTGCGGTTCAGCGCCGTTGGTTGGTGTAGGAAATTCAGAAGGAGTCCAGTCGATATAACCTGAACCAAAAGCAATCGATCCTTTCGAGGTGAGGTAGAACTGATTCATGTCTTGCCCATAGAAACAGAAATCAAAGGGCAGGTTGAAGGGCCCGTCCCAGCAATCTACTCCGGGACCGCCGCCGCCACAGTTGGGCCAATCGTTAGGATCGGTTGTGGTGTACGTCGCATCGGGTTCGATCCAGCAATTGCAATCATCGGGAGGAAGCATCTTCTGCATGGCCATTCCGAAATTGACAAGCTGTCCCTTATTCTCGCGGTATAGTTCACGCACTCGCGCATCATTGTAGCGTGGGTCCAGACGAAATACCGCCCAGTCTTCGCGAGGCATATAAAGCAATCGTTCATACGTGTACAACTCTTCTTCGCTGAGCTCGGGCGAATAGCGCCAGAATTGTTGCGGACCTCCAACATGAGTTTGTGACCAACTCGTTGGAACAAGCAACAGGATCAAAAGAAGGCAAACGATGTTATTTTTCATACCAAGACTATAAGACAAAGGAATCCGAATTAGAGCGAACAGCAAATATAAAGGGTTCACTTGCGCAACAGCCGAAGAGTTCCGCTGTTTTCAACTGGGTTGTTGCGGCGATCAACAGCCTGAATCACGTAGCGGTAATTGCCCGCTGGGGAAGCATCACCATTCATGTTTTGCCCATCCCACGTGAATTGTGAAGTGCTCTCGAATACAGTCTTCCCAGATTCATCGAAGATGATCCAACGAGAAAGCCTTTCAATATTGATGGAATTAATCAGTGGATCGAACACATCATTTCTAGAGTCTCCATTGGGTGTAAACACATTGGCCGCATAAAAGGAGGCCGGACGTACCACTTCAATTTGGATTTCTTGCGTTTCTTGTTCGCCTGTTTTACCTGTTACGGTCAACCGCACCGTGTATTCACCTTCCTCAGAATACGTGTGGGCGCCCGCCATTGATGCGGAAACGGAACCATCTCCAAATTCCCACAGGTAATCGGAGGCGTTATCTTCTTGAGGAATGAACAGCCAACGCAATTGATTTTCGTCGACTACTTTATGAGAAAAGAGCGCAGTTAACGGCGTAAATGAGGCTGTGCTTGGTTCGCGTTCGGACTGTGTTGCCACCTGAGATTGCGAGGAAGTCGAAGATTCGTTGATAAAAGAAGAGTTGATTTGAGGTGCAGATTCTTTTAGATTCTCTGGAGCAACTTGTTCAGCGCTTTGAACGCTTTCAGTTAACTGCGAAATTGTTGTTTCTTTCTGTGGGCTTTCCGAGGATAGATCTGCGGGAGATCCGATTTTCTGCTGCGCTGCATCAAGAGCTTGAGGTATTTCTTGGGTCTCTTGCTTTGGGGAATCTGGCGAAGTTGAAAATTCTGTTTTGGTACGCTCAGGAGTGACAACTTCTGGGGTACTCACAGCCAACTGACTGATGCTATAAGTCAGACCAGCTGCCACCGCTAGTCCTCCGACCCATTTTGCAATAACCCATTTTGCCGCTGCTCCTCCGCCAGCCGCTGCGGGCATAGCGGCAGGCAACTGCGCCTCTAGAGCTGTCCAAAGCCCGTCTGAAACGGGCAATTCGGCCTGCTCCATCTTTTGAGTCAGCAACTCCCTGAGTATATCTTCTCGGTTATCCAACACTTTTTTCTATACTAATAATAGCCTTTTTAAGCCATGCTTTTGCTTTCAGGTACTGCGTCTTTGAGGTGTTCTCAGAAATACCCATCAGTTCTCCAATTTCCTTGTGTCCGTAGCCTTCTATCGCAAAAAGATTGAACACAGCTTTATAGCCAGGGGGCATTTTCTCTATCAGGGCTAGTATCTCATTGGCCGACATCTGCCCTAGTGCATTGAAATCCTCCGCATCGAGGTTTTCTGCTGCATCTAAATCGGTGTGTTCTTTCCATTTTTTTCGCGAACGGATATACGTCAGCGCCATATTTACCATCACACTTCGAATCCATCCCCCCAATGAGCCTGTGGCCTGCCATTGGTGCATTTTTTCAAAGACTTTGATAAATCCTTCCTGTAATACATCTTCAGCCTCTTCACGGCTTTCCGTGTAACGCGCGCATACAGCCAACATCTTACGGGCGTACTGCTTGAAAAGCGCTTGTTGTGCTTCCCTATTGCCTTCTAGGCAGCCTTTTGCCAGTTCGTGATCGGTCATGCCGCATTGCGTGTAGAGTGATGCACAAACAACCCAAGAGGTTGTCTGCAACTCGGAGAAGGAATAAAAACGGTGAAGGCGCTGATTATCGGATCATAGTGACGATTCCTTCAAATACCTGGAAAATACCGTCGCTCAGGCGCTCTACTTCTATTCTCCAGACGAATGAATCGGTCTGAGAATAGAACTCACCTCCGTACACGTTACCGGTCCACGCCTGCTTCGGATCTGTGGACTCGAACACAAGAGTGCCCCATCGGTTGTATACATAAAGGTGATAAGAGTCTGGATTGTAGCCTTTCACAATGGGCCGGAACACTTCATTCACACCATCCTGATCAGGTGTAAACGCATTGGGAACCCACACCTGCAGAATACTCTCAATTACAAGGTCGCGACAAAGTTCCGCGGAACAGCCATCTGTATTGGTAGCCTCCAGACAAACCTGAAAGACCGCGAGATCTATATCGGGAAAGGTGAAGAATGGATCCTCTTCTTCAGAGGTGCCAAAGGTGGCAAACGACCAATCATAAGTCTCGCCGCCTTCTGTGAGGTTGAAGAATTGCACCTCCGTTTCAAGCACATTTACATCCAACGGGTCCCATGTGAAATCAACCTCAGGGTATCCAAACACCTGAATGGCGGTATCCAAGGTATCTGATGCGACACATCCGTCTGGTGAGGTAACGGTTAGTATTGGAAGGAATGAGCCATTCGATGGATAGGTATATATCACTTCTCCGCAAATGCCAAGGTCCACGCCATTTCCAAAATCCCAATTGCAGGAATCCGTAAGGGTGGGGTCGGTCTCATTCACAAAGGTCACTTCAAGGGGAAAACAGCCTGATAGAGTATCTACTGTGAAAATGACTTCAGGAGTTACAAAAACGGTGATCAGCAAGGTATCGTAAGCCGGCGTGTTGCAGCCGTCTGCTGCATAGGCATAATATTCTGTCGTTACGTCAGGACACACATTCAATACAGGACCGTCAGGACCAATAGTCGGGTCGTTGATGGTTGCGGGTACTTCAAACCATTGTACGGCGAGATTCGGGCCTCCGCCTGATGTTTCTGTGGTTAAATCCAAACATTGTCCGGTGCACAATGTCGTTTCACCAATACCTCCCTGAAGAGTCAGTTGAATAGGCTCACTCAACTCTGCGCTTGTGCTGTCAATACCACTTCTGCAGCCGTTTTCGTCCACCAGCACAGCATAGAGAGTAATGTCTTCTATGATCGTAAAATCAAAGGGAGTTCCAGTGCCAACTAAACAGCCTTGGGCCTCAGGACAGTCGTACCACTCAATTTCAATGTTGCCAAAACCACCCTGACCAGTTCCTGTGAATTGTATCACATCCTGAAAGCAAAAAATCGTAGCGAATGGATCGGCACTTACGGTGAGGGGAGTAGATACAGAAGTTAACGCCTGTGCTAGCAATTCGATTTCGCAACCGAACTCATCTACCACATACAGATCGTAACAATCGGCTGCGAGAAGGCCCGTGAACACCCCTGTAGCCTGAGTTTCATAGCCAAGCTCCGGACAATTGTATATCGTGTATTCCAAAGCGTTTGGCTCAACGATTTCTATCTGCCCCGTTGCATCATACGAGCAAAGTGGCGGAGTGAAAATAACATTATCAATGAAATTCTCAGGCAAGGCATTGATTATTATTTGAAGGTTATCCGCCGTCGTGTTGCATCCTTCATCATCTGTCACAGTGTATGGATAGGTCAACGGACACAACCCATCCTGTTCAAAGCCTGCCGGATCTGGCACCGCTGCACCCCAAACAATGGTGTAAGGCGCAAACCCGCCAGAAGGTGTAAGGCTAATCGATCCTTCACATTCACCAAAACACTGATTGGCTGTGAATACTTCATCCAATACCAAAGGATCGCCTGCGACTAAGTCAATTGTAGAAGTGGATATGCATCCATTGGCATCTGTACCTTCTACTTCAAAAGTGACTGTGCCCAAAGGAATAACTGTAGTCACTGCGGTATTGGCGGTGCCGGTGATCATGGTTAGGTCACTCAACCACTCGTAGGTTCCACCTGCGCCAGCTCCGGAAGCGGTGAGTGTAATCGTTTCGCCAAAACAAACGGCGGAGTCGTCCGCAATGATTGAAATTGTTGGAGGTGCATTCACTGCTACTTCTACGTCGTCAGTGGCTGTGCAGGCAATTCCACTCGCTGTGATGGTGGATGTTAGTGTGAACACGTTTACTCCGCCTGCTCCTATCGTGGCTGTGGGCTGAGCAATTGCGTCGTTGTCTAGTAAGGCACCATTATTCCAAGAATAGGTAGTGCCAGCTATGGCTGCTGCTCCAAGGATTACGGGCACATTTATGCACGTTCCAAGGTCTGCGCCAGCATCCGCCACAGGCACGGGCACTTCGGTGATTGTTATGCATGCATTTTGTGTCCCCACGCACCCATTCGCATCAGTGATTTCTGTTAAACAATAACTCCCTGGCGCACTGGCACTGAAGGTGTGAGGGCTTGTTGCAATCGCATTGATCGAATTGACTGCACCATCAATCGTATAATCCACGTCCCAGTCGGTTGTGCCCGTGAGCGTGAATGTGACATTTACACTACCGCCAGCGCAATACGCTGAGTTGGCACTCGTCCATGCCGCTGCAGGCAAAGGATTAACGGTAATCGTTTGACACAGATTTGGATAGTTCTGCACGCAGCCGTTGGCATCAATTACAGATACTATGCAATAGGTGGTAGATGAGAGCGGACAAAGATTCCACACAAAAGGTGACGCAGCAATAGCTGGAAGATTCTGATTGGCTCCGCCATTGGCAGTGTAAACAAGGCTCCAAGGGCCCGTGCCTGTCAAGGTGATGGAAAGATCCGTGCATGCTCCCACACAGATAGAAGTAGCTCCAGCCAGCGCGGCTGTTGGAAGAGGATTGACTGTTAATGTCGCGACAGGTGAGTCAGTCGTGTTTGTGCAACCATTATTGTCGGTCACGGAAGTCACAAAGTAATTGCCTGCAACTGTGGCCGGGAAATTATTGGGGCTGATCACGCCGGGAGGGCCGACGACAACATTCGCGGGAATACCGGGAGTTGTCATTGTGTAGGTCCACGGGGATGAACCCGTAAAGCTCACTGGGAAATTATGAGATCCACCGGCACAAATAATTCCGTTTCCATTAATGGTGGCGGTAGGCAGGGGATTTACAGTGAGAGTAACTGCTGGCGAGTCTGTGTTATTGGTGCAACCATTGGCATCCGCAACAGTAGTTACGAAATAATTGCCTGCGGCAGTTGCCGAGAAATTATTGGGTGAGGTCACAGCAGGGGGACCAACTGGCACGTCAACTGCACCCGGGGTAGTCATGGTATAGGTCCATGGTGAAGCACCGGTGAGGGTTACAGCGAAGTTGAATGTGCTTCCTACGCATACTGCTCCATTGCCCACTATGCTTGCTGTAGGAAGCGGGTTTACAGTGATGGTCTGACAAAGGTTCGGGTAGTTCTGCACACAGCCGTTAGCATCAGTAACAGAAACAATGCAATATGCCGTAGTTGTTAGCGGACAAAGGCTCCATGCAAAAGGCGAGGCGGCAATTGCCGGAAGATTCTGATTGGCTCCGCCATTCGCTGTGTACACGATATTCCAAGGGCCTGTGCCGGTGAGCGTTAATGTAAGATTTGCGCATACTCCAATGCATATCGCGGTTGCCCCACTGAGAGCTGCAGTAGGAAGTGGGTTTACGGTAAGTGTGGCGCTAGGCGAATCCGTTGTGTTGGTGCAGCCGTTGTTGTCGGTTACTGATGTCACAAAATAATTGCCCGCAACGGTGGCAGGGAAGTTATTGGGGCTAGTCACGCCGGGAGGGCCAACGACCACATTCGCTGGAACGCCGGGAGTTGTCATTGTGTAGGTCCAGGGCGAAGAACCCGTAAAGCTCACTGGGAAGTTATGTGATCCACCGGCACAAATTATTCCGTTTCCGGCGATGGTCGCAGTTGGCAACGGATTTACAGTTAAAGTAACTGTAGCAGAGTTGGTAATTGTGGTACAACCATTTGCATCAGAAACGCTCGTGACAAAATAATTGCCCGCTGTAGTAGCCGGGAAATTGTTGGGTGAGGTGACTCCCGGAGGACCTACAGGAACATCGATTGCACCTGGAGTTGTCATGGTGTAAGACCATGGCGAAGCACCCGTGAAGGTTACCGGGAAGTTGTATGTGCCTCCTGCGCATACTGCCCCGCTGCCAGCAATGCTCGCTGAGGGGAGTGGATTCACAGTAATCGTTTGGCAGAGGTTAGGATAGTTCTGAACGCATGAGTTTGCGGCCGTTACTGAGGTGATGCAATAGGCCGTGGTGGCTACCGGGCAGAGATTCCAAACAAAAGGGGAGGTTGCAACTGGCAGATTGATATTCGCTCCGCCATTAGCAGTGAATGTAACAACCCAAGGCCCTGTTCCTGTGAGTGTAATGGTGAGGTTGGCACATGCCCCTGCACAAATTGCCGTAGCTCCTGAGAGAGCAGCAGTTGGCAGAGGGTTAAAGGCCACGTTGGCGGTTCCTGCAACAGCACCTGTGCATCCGTTGCTAAGCGCAACGCTTGTCAGCGCATACGCACCTGCAACTGAAGCTGCGAGGGTAAAGGGGTTGTTCGGAGTTGTAATTGCAGCCTGATTAACTCCACCAATGGAATGAACGAAGGTGAAAGGACCTGTTCCTGTAAATGCAACAGTGACGTTCACCGTGGAACCCGCACATCCTGTTCCTCCTCCTGCCATTGTCGCAGTTGGGGCCGGACTAATCGTTACGGTCTCGCACTCATTTGGATAAGACTGGCTGCATCCGGTGGCATCGATCACCGAACTAATGCAATAGGCAGAAGTCACCAACGGACATACGTTCCAAACAAAGGGAGAAGCAGCCACATTGAGCGCTGCTTGGGCCACTCCATTGATGGTGTAATTGAGGGTCCACGGCGCTGTTCCTGTGAGGGCAATGTTGAGGTTAGTGCAGCCACCTGCACAAATTGAAGTGCCACCAGTGAGGTTGGCTGTTGGAAGTGGATTTACAGTGACTGAGACAGCATTGTTTTGCGCATTTGCGCACGCTGGAGCATTGGTATACTCCACGTTGGTGATTGTATACGTAGTCGTAGCTGCGGGATTGAATGTAATGACTTGGTTATCGGTCCATGGATTTGCCGCTGCATTCGGGGCTGCTGGCGGATCCACTGGATTAGCCGTAAAAGTTACGTTGTAGTTTCCTAGTTGATTAATTTGCACGGTGAGCGGCAAATTGCTTCCTACGCAAATTGGTCCGGCTGGATCGAAACTAGCGGTGACCAAGGGGCGCACGGTAAACGTTACAGAACTGTTTACCACTGTTGGACAGGCCGGCGGATTCAAATAGCTAATACCTGTAAGCGTGTAGGTGGTAGTTCCCACTGGCGGATTTACAGTGAACGTGCCGTTGTGATTGATGGAAGCCGGAACCGTAGCGCCGGAGCCGGTTACAGTCAGCACGTATGGTTGCGTATTATCGCCGGTTCCAGTGAATACGATTACGGCTTGAGCGCCTTGGCAGAGGGTGGTTACTCCACCCTGAACGGCTATCGAACCATTCGGTGCGGGGGCATTAGCAATCGTGGCGCATACGTTTGCTGTGCAACTAGGTATGGCTGTTTCTGTAACAATCACACAGTATTGTGCATCGGGCAAATTCGTGAGATCTTGAGTGGCAAACGCTCCAGAATTCCAGTTGTAGGTGTAGTTGCCGGAGCCCCCAACCACGGTGAGGTTAATGGCTCCGTTATTTTGAAGGCAGGTTTCGTTGGTGGCCACAAACGTGACACTTGATAAAGCTACCTGAACCGTGAGCGTGTCACGAGCGGCACATTGGGCGGGAACTCCATTGAGAACGGCTTCGATTTCGGTATCGGAACCAATGGCTTCGAGCAGTTGAGTTCCGCCGGTTCCATCAAATCCTGGAGTAGCATCTCCGCTGAGCACGGACCAAGTAAAATTGGCACCACCTGTGGCTATTACTGTTACTGGTTGACCCGCACAAATAAGCGTGTCTGTTACCGATAAAGTGATGCTAGGATAGATGTTGACTGTGATGTCTAAATCATCAAATCCCGGCAGCACACATGCATCATCGGTGGCTTCAAAATGAATGTTGAATGGTCCGCCTACCATGGCTTGGGTAGTGGCCATGCAAAATTCTCCCGCTGCAGGATTGAGGGTGGCTCCCGTTGCAAAAACAGGGGTTCCAGGGTCTAATGCCGCGTCCCAGGTTGCCGTCAGTAGCACCGTCCGGAAAGGATTGGTATTGGAGGCGGTGACGGTAAAACAGAGTGGATCGCCGGCACAGATGTCAATGGAAGTAGGTCCTGCTAAGATTGCAGGAGCGTCAAGAGTGGTTATTGGAGGGTTGTCAAACGTGGTTGGTGTGGAAGTACAATCGCGGATTACGAAGGTCATGTTTTGGTAAATCGTACCCACATAAACACCACCCTGCTCAATGAGAATACAGATCGTAGCCAAATAGTTGCCAACGAATAATCCAGCGGAATTGAAGGAAACAACTCCCGCTCCGTTCACTGAAAGCGCATTGATTGGCGCATAACCGGGGCTGTTGGCAATGGTATTGAAGATGTCCTGATCATCGAGGATGGTCTGCGGAGTGGCAATGCTGTAGGTAAGTGTATAACCGCCGGACCCGCTCACGGTTAGTGCATTGTTGATCACCCCGGTGTTTCGGCATTCATAAGGAATAGGCGCATTAGTGATCACGATCGAATTGAGACAGCCGGCAGCGGGGTTGATTTGACAACTGATGAATGCATCAGGTAAACCGGAGTAATCAATGTTGTTGAAGTAGTTCCAGTCGCCGCCATTCCAAAAAGATGTCCATGTGCAGGTCGGGTCAAGGGTGACCGTTCCCGTATAAACTACTTGCTGCGTGCCAGGGATAATTCCTCCGTTACACGAACTATTGACCAATTCGGTTGGACATAGATCAGAGATTTCAGTCACGCTGACTAAGTTCATACCGAACGAAAATGGCAATAATCCACAACCACTGGGCACAAGAAATGCTGTTTCAACCGGCAGCGCTGGTGTTGCTCCGAAACAATCCTTGTAAATGGTCAATGTAAATTGATACTGATTTCCTCCAAGGCACTGCCAAGTGATATTGCCTCCGAGAACGTGATTAGCATGAGCCTCCACAGCCATCAACGCCAGCACGCCAACTAAAAGAGATCGCAGAAGTTTCATTCGGTCCGTTAAGTCTTGTATTCTTAATACAAGAAGGTTTTTCTCAAAATCCGCTAAAATAGTGAGGTTCTTGGCAGATTCAACGACTCTTCTTAAGATGAAATTGGTCCAATCGTCTTATCTCTGCTCAAGATTTTTTTGCTCGCCTAGTAAGATAGACCAGCAAAACTTTGAAAAGGTGGCTTCAAGGGCACATTTAACCGGATAAAAAAAGCCGGAGGCATGAGACTCCGGCTTTATGGGATCACTATTTCAGTTGAATTCTGATCAATTCACTGAGACTCGCGTTACTCGCTTAGTAGTTCCCTGCACTACTTCCGCGGTGTAAATTCCAGCAGGTAGATCAAGATTGAGATCGATGATGTTTTCACCACGAACCATAAAGTGCGTGGATGTTTTTACCGCACGCCCGGCTGTGTCAAATAGACGAACCTGAACGCTTCCCCCTTGACTGCTCAATACGCTCAAGCGAGCTGGACCATTGGTTGGATTCGGATAAATACTTATTTCAAACGGATTCTTCTCGACTTCACCAACGGCATCTACATCTACAGGAAGAATCACTGATTCAAAGGCCGGACATTGCTCAAACTGACGCACGAGAACGGAATAGTTTCCATCTTCAGTGGCCTCGTATTCGTTGGAATTAGCTCCTTCTATTTCAATGCCATTGAGCGTCCAGGTATAATCTATTCCTAGGTCAACCGCGATGAGGGTGTTTCCACTCGCAATCAATTGCGGGGCCCATTTGGTCATGTTGGAGAAGCGAATGAAGCACGGAAACAATACGCTATCAATGAATGCATTTCGGTTGTTCTGTTGCGTGCGGATATAGTCATTCTTGGCCATTTCCATATTGTCGGGCAAATCATTGAAGTGCCAGCTTTTCAGCAGATACTCATCTTGACCGTACGGAATCACAATTGAAATTTGCTCAGGCAAACTGAAGTCATTTATCGAAGTGAAGTTCTTCGTGGCGTGATACATTATAGCGCGAGCCGCATCTCCCTTGATGCCATTGCGTGGTTCATATACTTGCTGGCCAATAGCATTGTCGCCAATTGCAGTTTCTTCAAACGTAGAGGTTGGACTTACCACCTCTCCATAGGGATAGTTGGAGCGCACTGCATTGCACTCTACTTGAAGCACAGGTATCAGATTGTGCAAGTCAGAGACTTCAGGTGAATCATCAAATCCTGTATCAAAGAAGGTTGGCATCCACGACTGAGGATAGGTATGCTCACGACTGAGAGTGCCATCGCCACCGCCCGAAAAGGCAAACCCTGATTGGTAGGTATAGTTTACTCCTGAGTACTGACATTCTACGGCATTCAGCGAAAGACCAGCAACTGCAGTGTCTTTCACATAGAATGTATTGATCAATGTGCTGATGTAATTCGAGTAGAATACCTGAAAATAGTTGGACGGATTCATCGCGGCAATTACCTGATTTACAAAGGCCGGACTGGTGCGGTCCACTGCGTTGTATGTTGTGCCGGTATTCGGGGTAGGTGTGGTCGCAATTCCAGTAAGTGGAGCAGAAGTCAGATAATTTTCAAAACCCTCAGGACCATTCATGGCGAATAGCGCAAAATGGTACTCGGTGCTCACCTCAATGCTGCGCGCATTGAACATGCCTGGCTCTCCCAGATAAACTACTTGCGAATTTCCAATCCATTCCCCTTTCACATAAGTGGCACCATCCTGGGGAGTTTCAGATACAGCACTTCCTTTTTTGCGAAGCACAAGATACCGCTCAGCAACTGGGTTGCCAGCACCAAAAGCGACATTGAAATCCCAACTCACCAAATTTGGAAAGTTCAGTCCTGTAGCCTGCGCAGCGGGTTCGCTGGCAAAATCTCCGGCGATTGCATAGAGGTTGACTATATACTCACTCTCACTTGCATCGTTGCTGAAAATGGTCAGGGTGCAAAATTTCGATCCTGAACCTACGCCATCGAACAAAACGGTGAGAGCCTCAGAGGAAAGAGCATCCACAGACACAGGAATACTCACGAGACTAAACTGCGCGGCGTCCGCACCTGAGATGGTGATATTTAAAATAGAGAGCTGGTTTACTAGACCAAGGTTTTGAATCGAAAAGTCGGTCGAGGAGGCATTGCCAATACTGTACGTGAATCCACTTGGAACATTATTCAGGCCTTGCACTACGTTGATCTCCTGCTCGGGAGAAGCCACAGGAATATTTACTGATACCTCATCAAGCGCGAAGTTGTGTCCGCTCACTTTAATCGCATAGAAGAAGCGAATGAAGCGGCTAGTGGAAGCGGGTGCATCTGTAAAGAGAGTAAAGGCCGCTGTTGGAAGTTCTGAATCCGTGAAAGATCTCAGAGTAGTGAAACTGCCCGGCGTGCCATCAACTGATTCTTGGATTGTAAACGTACCTAGCCAACTTCCACCTGAATTCTGCCCTTTCACATAATAGGACACAGCACCCGGCTCTTCGGCAAACTCTACCAGCACAAATTCGCCGGTGGCGTCGAGTCGGCAAGCCTGTCCGGCCTGTCCGCCAGCATAACGGGTATTGCCTGAGCCGAGTGATTCACTCCAACCTTGCGGGGCAGCTACATCGAAATTCCACGAAGTGGGCAAGATAGCCTGTGCAATAGCGAGTGTAGTGCTGAGAGCTACAGCCACGAGTGCAAGGGTCATTTTAGAGAAAAAATTCATCGTATCTGTTATTTGTTTGTTCGTCAAAAAGTAAAATTCACTCCCGTATTCCACCGGAAGCCCATTCCCATGTATACGCCGGCTGAGCCAGCGTCAAACTGGTTACCGTTCTCGTTGTTGCGGGCATCTGAAACGAACATCACGTTAGTTACGTTCATCAGATTGACCCTGAATCCGAGCTTGTATTTTTTCTGTCCGATGAGCATGTTATAGCCCAAGTTTACATCAAGCTGATAGTAACCGGGCATTTTCCAACTTTGGCGGTTTGCATTGTCTCCTTGGAGTGTTTCCGGATCAAAATCGGAATAGTTCAAGTCGAAATACGTAATCCTTGGCCGAAGGTACAGCCCTTTGATTGGTTCGTACCGAAATCCGAAACTGCCTTGAAATTGCGCCGCATCGCCCACCTTCACACCGTTGGCATTAAACTGAATGGTATCAATCACCACCGTTCCAGCTTCATCAGTTACTATGGCTTCTCCATCTGAAACCCATCTCCAGTTTCCAACCGACAGCACTCCGTCCAATTCGACTTTATTGGAAATCTTCAATTCACTTTCAACCTCCAATCCCTGATGAAGCGCGTTCATTCCCGGAATACTCACGGGATATACTTCTGTACCAAACTGGAAAGTTTGGCGCACCGGCTTGTTTTTCCATAAGGTGTTGTACAGGTTCACTGCTGATTTGAAATTTCCCTGTTTGAATAAATAGCCTATCTCTTGGGCAATTACCAATTCATTCTGCAAGCCATTGTACGTGTTGAGCGATGTTCCTACAAAGACATTAGAGGCCAGCTGTGAGCGTGAGAGGTATCCTCCGTTCGCGAAAATGCTGTGATTCTTGTTGATGTTGTAGTTCAAACCACCTTTGATCGTGGCAGCAGGGAATGTTTTCCAGCCACTCGTCTGGTAATTGTCAGTAGCGCTCTTTAGGGCAAAGAAATCGGTTCGGTTATAGGCATTGACTGAACCAGTCACATTAATAAACGCCGACCAATTATCGCGCTTGTATTCGGCGAGAAAAAACAATCCGCCCTGTTTGACGTAGGTCCGGATTTTATAACCGAATATATCGCCTTCTCTTTTCGCAATATTGGTGGGATCATTTTTATCGTCGCCTGATGCATTGGGCACGGCGTAGTCTCCGCCAAGCAAATCATAAATCTCCTGATAGCGATCGGTGAAATAATACCTCCCGTCAAATCCTCCGGAAAGCTCCAGTCGTTTGTGTGGCTTGTATTTGAAGGTAGATAACGCACCAATCCAGAAGTGATTATTGATGCGTGAAAGAATATAATTTTTTGCTTTGTATTGTGAAGTGTCATCAATTACGGATAAGTCGTAGGGGGGTAAGAAAATAGTACCCTGCGTATTGATGTCGTAGATCTGTTGAAAATTGGTCTGGCCATTCTGATCAAAGGAGGAAGTCTTCAGAGCCGTTCCTCCACCGTCACCAAATGAGGCGTATACAATGTTGGATATCGCCATCGCTTCGTTTAGCTTGACGAAATGCTTTAAGTTCAAAATGGGTTTGTGATAGTAGTTGACTCGGTCGGAGATTAATTCTTCCTCTGGATTTTCTCCGCCTCTGTTGCGCACCAGCAATCCCCAATAGGGATTATGACGCACTCCAAAATTGCCACCATCAAATGCAGCAGTATCTACTCCCAGATTTGCGGCGTAATCTTTATTGTAGAATGAAATAGCTTCTCGCGTTGGGCGTTGAAAGTGCTGCTGAGGACTGCCCATCGCGGAAAATGATAGACTTGAATTGGTGAAGTCCTTTTGAATTTTTACGAAATAGAAGAGCTGCTTCGATTGTAAGTTTTCAACCCAACCATTATTTGTCTTGTACGACAGGGCGGCAGTTACACCCCAATTGCCTTTCAATCGTCCGGAGTTGTATCCAATCGACTGCCGGAGATTTTGGTTGTTTCCTACTTCTGAAGAAAACGTGAGTTGTGCCTTTTGATCAATTCCTTGAGACAGCACATTGATGGTTCCCCCAATGGATGGAATAGCGAGCTTACTAGCGCCCAAACCGCGCTGCACCTGTATTTTTTGAGTCACCTGGTCCAAGCCGAACCAGTTGCTCCAATAGACCAGCCCATTCTCCATGTCATTCATCGGAATACCGTCCACCATCACGGCCACATAGCGTGAGTTGAATCCTCGAATATTGACACGTGCATCCCCGTCACCTCCTCCTGTTTGCGTCGCATAAATGCCCGGTGTAGAGTTCAGGATCATCGGCAAATCGCGAGTGCCCAACTCTTCCTTGAGCTTGATTGGAGAGATATCGGAGTAGGCCACTGGCGTTTTCCGCTCGATGGCTATGTCCGCTACAATTTCCACCTCTTTCATCTGCACGGATTCCATCACAATCACTAGACTGATCGGTGATGAGCCCACTTTCACCTCACGCTTCACGGGAGCCATGCCCACATAATTCACAGTCAACGTATATGTGCCACGCTCCAGCTTCAGCTCAAATACGCCATCGAGATCGGTAGTTGTGCCCTTGCCTTCGGCATATAGGACGGTGGCACCCGGGAGTGTTTCTCCGGAGGTGGCATCTTTGACCACACCACCCACTTGCACTTGCGATAGCGCGCCAAGTGAAAAGAGAACTCCAGTGAGCGCACTTAATAATGAAACTATTCTCACGGGAAGAGCATTTTTATTTCAGCACAAAGGGGCGTTTGCACCCCCCTTTGCCAATGTTGATCGAAACTGTGAATACTTATTTAGAAAGCAACTTGCGATGCACCCTCGTTCCGTCGGCAAACCAAACTTCAATGAAGTAAATTCCGGCCGCTTGCTCAGGCAAAGCGATGGAGTAATAGCTGCTGCTCAAACCTTCTTTCCGGGTGACTAGGCGACCTGAAGAGGCGTATATGGCATAGCCCAAAATTTCTTTATTGCTTTTGATAGAGAGTTCGCCCTGCGCAATGGGGTTTGGGAATACGGAGAAAATAGTCTCTTCGATCTCACCCACATTGTCTGGAATAAGGCAATCACACGTATGTGAACCCAACTGATCAAATGTATTGGAGGGAAGACTGTCCCACTCCAAAGCGGGATTGAATGTACCGGGATTTACTAAGACTCCTTTTTTGATTGTGCTCTTGCGGATCAATGTATTATCTACTGTCCACCAACGGGTATTGGGATCGCCTGGTTCAAACCAGCCAGTGCCCGGATCTTCACCGATTTTGCCAACAATATCGAGGATAGTGGCTGTACCTTTTACAAGCACAAAAGCATCATCTCCATTAAAATACATTGGAGAAAATTCCTGCACGTAAACTGGATTCAGGAAAGTATCAGCAGCAGCTTCCAACTCTTCTGAAACCGCCACTTCGTTGCCGGTTCCATTTGGATCGCGCTTGTCTAAAACGAAAACGCGCGTGCTAAACGGCTGAATGGTACCGGTAATTGGCAGCAGCATCGGATTTCCCGCACCATCACGATCGCGACCCATTTTATATTCGCCATCTCCTAAGTTAATAGGTTGGCTGGTCGGGTTATATAGCTCAATCGCTTTGTTGTTGAATGTTCCCTCGACATATTCTGAAATAAAAATGTCGGAACAGTCTTGGGCTTGAACGGCGTGCAGGGAAATCAGCGCACCGCAAACGAGTAGAACTCTTTTCATCAGAGAAGGGTAAATTGGTTAATCAAACAAGGCGACAAATTTAGTCAAGATGGACTGTCGCGGACAGTTTTCTGCCCAAGGTTTACTCAGAAATAGCAATGCCTTAAAGCGGCTGATCGAACTGCTCTTGGAGAGCACCATCTCAATGATGCAGCGTTACCAACAAAAAAGGCTGCCCAAAGGACAGCCTTTTTTCGATATGAAAGAATCTTGTTAGTTCACTGGAACCATAAATAACCCACTTGTAATACTGACAGAGGATGTGCCTGCGAAATCCGACAAGTTACCATTAAACGTTCCACGAATGAGGCCTGGCAGTGGCGTAGTGATAAACCGAACAAAATTGAGTGATCCATTGGTTGTCTCTGTAGTACCGGAACCATAAGAAACACCAAACTCATCGGTATAACCAATTTGCTTATTGGAATTGTCGTCTGATTCATGGTTACAGTTGCTCCGGTAACCCATCCTGCCGGTGGCACATTGGTGCTGATCTGTATGGTTCCTCCCTGCAAACTTGTGCCTGCTACATTAAGGGCTGCACCATCAAAGCTGAAGGTAACGTTGTTGGCCAAAACCACGTGGGTTAGGTTATTCACTTTAAAGGAGAGAATGGTATCACAATTAGGGCAGGTCGAACCTCCACAGTTGATCCAAAACTCATCGCCATCCAAAACCGAGTTGATGCAGCTTCCGTCTGTGATGCAAGGTGCACAGAGAGTTCCGCCGCAGTCAATACCGACTTCATTGCCATTCATGAGCAAGTCGTCGCAGGTTGGACAGGGCTCACAATTAGGGCCACAGTCTATCTGCTCTTCATTGCCATTGAGAATGCCATCATCGCAAAGGACTGCGCAGGGGCCGCAGAAAGTTCCTCCACAGTCGATACCTGACTCGTCGCCGTCTTGAATGCAGTTGCGACATTGTGTGCACGCACCGCACTCTCCTCCACAGTCGACGCACGTCTCGCCCAATTGGGGCTGCCAGATGCCATCGATGCAGTGAAAACATGCTTCGCAGGGACCACCGCAATCTACAAGTTGCTCCTCATTGTTGAGGATACCGTCGTAGCAGTTTGGTGGAATTTTGTTGTCGTCATTAAGACAGCCGGCCAGGAAAAAAGATCCGGTGAAAGCGACTGCAAAGACTAGGATGTAATGCCTCAGGCTCATGTGGTGATTCTGATTTCGGGTGTCAAATATACGGTGAAAGACCATAAACTCGGCAACAGGGTTGCGTAGGTGGTCAGTATAAATTGTTTCGATTTTTTCGAAAAAGTCCCTTGGGTTCGCTCGTTTGAGCTAATTACGCAATTGAAATGAAGACGGACTGGAAACTTAAGGTGCAGCCTGAAGCGGCTGAAATAGAGCGTGTTGTGAGTGATTGGGCGCTGGAGCCGGCTATTTGGAGGCTGCTCTTGCAACGGGGTATTTCCACCCGTTCAGAGGCGGAACAATTTTTAAAGCCTTCGCTCAATCAATTGCACGATCCTTTTCTGATGAAGGATATGGATCTGGCCGTAAGCCGACTTATCAGTGCTCTGCAATCCGGTGAACGCATCCTCGTTTTCGGAGATTATGATGTGGATGGCACCACGGCTGTGGCTTTGGTGTATTCATTCTTGTCTTTCATCGAGGCCAATTGCGATTTTTATATTCCGGATAGATTCACAGAAGGATATGGTTTTTCAGAAAAGGGGGTCCATTGGGCAGCCGAAAATGGCTTTCAACTCATTATTACGCTCGATTGTGGAATTAAGGATGGAGCGCGAATCGAACTAGCCAATAGCCTTGGTATGGAGGTGATTGTGTGTGACCACCACAATCCTGACGCCATTCCACCAGCGCTGGCGGTGCTTGATCCAAAACGACCTGATTGCCCCTATCCGGATAAAGGCCTGAGCGGCTGCGGAGTAGGATTCAAACTTCTCCAAGGGTATTGTCAGGCCACTCAAACCGCTATGGATTTTTTGTTTCGCCAATTGGATCTCCTTTCCATTTCCATCGGAGCCGATATTGTTCCTCTCGTGGGAGAAAACAGAGCCCTTGCATTTGAAGGCCTCAAAGTGCTACAACAATTCCCACGACCAGGGATCACGGAAATGCTTAATCTAGCTGGTTTCAAGCGACCTAACCTGACTATTTCAGATGTGGTTTTTATTCTGGCCCCGCGAATTAATGCGGCCGGACGAATTATGTCTGGGAGAAATGCGGTTCGCCTCCTCATATCCAATGACCCCGCCGAAGCCGCCGAATACGGCAAGTTGCTGGAGGCAAACAATACTACCCGAAAGGGATTAGATAAGGACATCACCGTGTCGGCTATTCAAATGGTAGAGGAAGATGCCTTCTATAACGATTCCTTTTCTACCGTCATTCGCGGCGAAGACTGGAGCAAGGGCGTGATCGGAATCGTCGCATCTCGATTGGTAGAGACTTACTATAAGCCGGCTATCGTGTTGACACGGAAAGAAGGTACCCTAGCGGGAAGTGCCCGCTCTATTTCGGGTATTGATTTGTACTCCATCCTGGGCGAATGCTCCGACCTCCTTATTCAGTTTGGCGGTCA
>Ga0105044_10003373_pt1 | contig 21932 bp, 15 predicted proteins | sample MAT01_FD_78092 | JGI IMG/M metagenome (GOLD analysis project Ga0105044, IMG submission 78092) | Freshwater microbial communities from Lake Fryxell liftoff mats and glacier meltwater in Antarctica - MAT-01 | ecosystem: Environmental > Aquatic > Freshwater > Ice > Liftoff microbial mat | place...
AGTGTGCGGCAAGATCTCCAGCAATACCTCTTCGGCGGTACGCAACACACCCGGGGAGAGGAAAGCGTCCTCGCAACCGTAACCCGTAATGCAAAGCTCAGGCAAACACAGGATACTGGCGCCTGCGGCACGCGCCTCGGCGATGGCACCGAGAATGTTGTCCCGGTTACGCTGCCAATCTAGCGCGGTTTGGTTGAGGCTCGCGGCCGCGACCCGTATCCACTTCATGAGACCACTCAGCTTCGTTCCGGCTCGTAGCCCAGATTCGGTCCGAGCCACTTCTCCACTTCGGCTATCGTCATGCCTTTTCGAGCTGCGTACGAGACCAACTGGTCTTTCCCGAGCTTTCCTACGTTAAAATACTGAGATTTGGCATGGCCGAGGTAGATACCGCTCACGCTGGCCGCGGGCGTCATCGCTAAGTTCTCCGTTAATTCGATGCCCACCGAGGGCGCACCCAGTAAGTCGAACAGCTTGAATTTTTCGGTGTGGTCCGGGCACGCGGGATAACCAAAGGCCGGACGAATGCCGCGATATTTTTCGGCGATGAGGTCGGAATTCGAAAGATCTTCGTCCTTCGCATAGCCCCACTCACGCCGCACGCGTTGATGCATCAGCTCCGCAAAGGCTTCCGCTAGCCGATCGGCGAGCGCCTTCACCATGATGGCGTTGTAATCATCCAGCTCCTTCTCAAACACCTTCGACAGCTCTTCGGCGCCAATGCCGGCGGTCACAGCAAAACCGCCGACGTAATCCCGAAGGCCCGAGGATTTGGGTGCCACAAAATCGGCGAGCGAGCGACTCACATCAGCTTCCAGGCTCTGCTGTCGCAGCATGTTAAAACGGGAAAGCTCGTGGCTGCGTGTTTCGTCCGTATACAGAATGATGTCGTCATTCTCGCTTGCCGCCGGCCAAAATCCGTAGACCGCGCGGGCCACGATCAGCTTCTCGCTCATGATGCGCTCCAACAGCTGATTGGCGTTTTCGAACAACTCCTTGGCAGGAGCGCCATACTGGGGATGCTCGAAAATCGTGGGATAACGACCCTTCAGCTCCCAGGCGATAAAGAGGAACGTCCAATCGATGTAGCGCGCGATCTCCCGGAGCGAAAAATCCTCGAGCTTCTTCACACCCAGAAACGCTGGCGTGTGCACACTCTGTTCGTTCCATTCGAGCTTGGGTGCGCGCTTCTTGGCATCCTCATAGGCTAGCAACTGCCGGGAGCCGCGGTTGCCATAAATGACGCGCAACTTGGCTTGATTCTCGCGATTCGTAATGTCCAACGTCTGCTTACGGCCAGCGTCCAACAGATTCGAGACGACGCCCACCGCACGCGATGCGTCGAGCACGTGCACCACTGGCTCTGGGTACTCATCGGCGATCTTAACGGCGGTGTGCTGCGGGCTCGTGGTGGCGCCACCGATGAGCAGCGGGATCTTGAGGCCTCGCCGTTTCATCTCGCGCGCCACGGTGACCATTTCGTCTAAGCTTGGCGTGATAAGACCCGAAAGGCCAATCACGTCGACCTTGTGCTCCACGGCGGCATTCAAGATCTTATCCACCGGGACCATCACGCCGAGGTCAATCACCCGATAATTGTTGCACGCCAGCACTACGCCCACGATGTTCTTGCCAATATCGTGGACATCGCCCTTAACGGTTGCCATGAGCACGCAGCCCTGAGCCGACCCATTCAGCTTCTCGGCCTCCATGTAGGGCTCCAGGATCGCCACGCCGCGTTTCATCACACGAGCGCTCTTCACCACCTGTGGCAAGAACATCTTTCCGGCTCCGAAGAGATCACCCACGGTGCTCATGCCGGCCATCATCGGCCCTTCGATCACAGAAAGTGGCCTGCCGAATTTCAGGCGCGCTTCTTCCACATCCTGATCGATAAAATCGACCAGGCCTCGCACTAATGCATGCTGAATACGCTCTTCGACGCTCCGGTTCCGCCAAGCGAGATCTTCCTCACGCTTGGCAGCAACGCCGCGCACGGATTCGGCAAATTCAACCATGCGCTCGGTCGCATCCGGGCGCCGATCGAAGAGCACATCCTCTACCCGCTCCAGAAGATCTTTCGGGATGTCCTCGTAAACCACCAGCTGCGAGGCGTTCACGATCCCCATGTCCATGCCAGCCTTGATCGCAACGTAGAGGAAGGCCGAATGGAAGGCTTCGCGCACGATGTCGTTGCCGCGAAATGAAAACGACAGATTGCTCACGCCGCCACTCACCTTGGCACCCGGCAGATGCGCCTTGATGAGTTTGATGGCTTCGATGAAGTTCAAGCCGAAACGATTGTGGCCCTCAATGCCGGTCGCAACAGCGAAGATATTCGGATCGAAAATAATATCGGTCGGATTGAAATCGAGCTTCTGCGTCAGCAGCTCATACGCCCGCTGACAAATCGCGAACTTGCGCTCCGCCGTTTCGGCTTGCCCTTGCTCATCAAATGCCATCACCACCACGGCCGCGCCGTAGCGTTGCGCCTTTTTGGCGCGCTCTAGGAATTCTGCTTCGCCCTCCTTGAGGCTGATCGAATTCACGATGCACTTGCCTTGCACCCATTTGAGCCCCTCCTCGATCACGCTCCACTTCGAGCTATCGATCATGACCGGCACGCGGGCAATATCCGGCTCGGTGGCTACCATCCTCAGGAATGTGCCCATGGCTTGCTCAGAATCGAGCATGGCTTCATCCATGTTGACGTCGAGGATGTTGGCGCCGCTGCGAACCTGCTCGGCGGCTACCTGGAGCGCGGTGGTGTAATCTCCATTTTTGATCAAGTTGGCAAAGCGGCGTGAACCGGTCACGTTGGTGCGTTCACCGATCATAAGGAAGTTGGAATCTGGTCGGATAGTGAGCGGCTCCAGGCCACTCAAGTGCGCCAAGTGGTCGGGCTCAGGCGGAGTTCGTGGCTCTACGCCCTCTACGGCTTTGGCCACTGCCCGAATATGATCGGCTGTGGTGCCACAGCAGCCACCGATGATGTTCGCAAACCCGCTTTCAGCAAATTCGCGCAAGAATGCCGCCGTTTGGTCGGGAGTTTGATCGTATTCGCCGAAAGCATTGGGTAGCCCTGCGTTCGGGTAGCAGCTCGTGAGGATCGGAGCCAAGCGAGACAGCTCCGCCATGTAGGGGCGCATTTCCTCAGCCCCGAGCGCGCAGTTGATGCCCACACTGAGTGGCTTGGCGTGCGCCACCGAAGCCCAAAAGGCCTCTAAAGTCTGACCCGACAGCGTACGACCACTGCGATCCGTGATCGTAACGCTCAGCATCACGGGCAGACGCTCACCACGCTCCTCGAACACCTGCTCCATGGCAACGATGCATGCCTTCAGATTCAACGTATCAAAAACTGTCTCGGCCAGCAGCAGATCCACTTTAGCATCGAGCAGCGCGCGCACTTGCTCGGCATACGCATCTCGCACTTCGTCGAAGGACACCGAGCGGAAGCCCGGATCATTCACATCGGGAGAAATACTGAGCGTGCGATTCATCGGGCCGATCGCCCCTGCGACAAAGCGTGGCTTATCTGGCGTGCGATCTGAATACTCAGCAGCGACTTCCTTGGCCAAACGCGCCGCCGCAATATTCAGATCATAGACCACGTGCTCCAGTTTGTAGTCAGCCTGGGAGACGCGGGTGGCATTGAAAGTATTGGTCTCGATGATGTCGCTGCCAGCATCCAGATAGGCTGCGTGAATGTTACGAATGATGTCGGGGCGTGTCAGCACCAGGAGATCATTGTTGCCTTGCACATCTTGGCTATGGTGCTCAAAATGTTTACCGCGGTAGTCGAGCTCACTTGGCCGATGCCGTTGGATCATCGTGCCCATGGCGCCGTCCAACATGAGGACGCGTTCTTTGGCCAGCTTGCGCAGGATCTGTTCAGTTTTGGACATAGGTTACTCGGCTATTGGTTTTCTTGCGGTGGCAGTGAGCACTTCGAAGTAGGGCTTACGGCGTTCGCGGAGCGCGATACCACAGGACTGCGTTTCAAAGTGAGCAGAAGCGATGATTTGGCCCAGGTCCTCGACGGAAAAGCCCGGGCGAACGTGACCATACGCGGCCGTCACGTCCGAGTGAGAGTGGCTATGCAGCGTGACAATCGACACCGTTCCCCCCGGTCGAAGTACACGAAAAGCCTCGGCCAAGACGCGTTCCGGCTGGTGTGCGTAGGTCAGTACGTTGAACAGTAGAAGCGCGTCAAACTCGGGGCGCTGGAACGGAAGCTCGTGCATATCGCCCAGGGCAAAGTGCACATTTGAAAGCCTCTTCAGGCGGATCTTGGCGGCATCCAACACGCGTTCATGGCGATCCAAGCAGGTGACACTCGCCGCGCGGGGAGCCATCAGCTCCGCGATCGCGCCGTCCCCCGAGCCCACGTCCAGGACATCCCCCAGGCGAATGAAACCTAAGAGGCCTTGCGCTGTCGCTTCCCAAGTGCGGCCAGGTGAATAATGGCGCTCCATCTCGCCTGCAATCGCATCCAACCAAGAATCATTCACACGCGCGGCCTTCAGCTCGATCGCTCGGCGTTGATCGGCCTCGAGCACTTCGTCCTCAACCTCATGCCCGACGATCTCCCAGAGACGGGCAGCAACCTTGGGCATGCTGGCCTCGTTGACCGCATAAAAGCTGGATGCTCCCACCTTTCTGTCGCGGAGCAGGCCTGCCTCTTTAAGCTTTCCGAGGTGCGTTGAAACCCGTGATTGCGGAAGCGAGGTGACGGCCGTAAGCTCCGCCACGGTGAGTTCGCCGCTGCCAAGCAAAGCCAGCAGCCGGACCCGAGTTGGATCGGCCAGAAGGTGCAGCAGCTGGGCAAGGTGGTCGAGCGATGCCATCCGTACATCAGGATATACGGATATTGTGGCGAGTCCAGGCATTTGAGCTTAGCTACGAGGGCAACAGACCCCGTAAGTGACGGACATCCCACTCGAATTAGCCTCAGCTAACCTTCCGTTGGGTTAGTTTTCTCCCTATGTGCTACTTCCCGCCCACAGGAGCAATTGATCGATGAATCCCGAGACGCGCACGCTTTTGGAAAGCACCATCCACCATCATCCCGTCGTCCTTTTCATGAAGGGCACGCGCCATGCGCCGCAATGCGGCTTCTCGGCACGAGTGATTCAGATGCTCGATTCCTTGGGCGCGCCTTACGAAACGGTGAATGTTCTCGCCGATCCGGGCGTGCGCGAGGGCATCAAAGAATTTTCGCAGTGGCCCACCATCCCCCAGCTCTACATCAAGAGCGAATTCATCGGCGGCTGCGATATTGTGACCGAACTCTTCGCAAACGGCGAGCTTGCCGAAAAGCTTGGCGCGGAGGCGCCGCCCCCGCCTAGCGTCAGCATCAGCGATCGAGCACAACAGGCTCTCCTCGCTGCCATCGAAGAGGAGGGCGATTTCGTGCGCTTGGAGGTGGGGCCGAATTGGGAGTTCAGCCTCAGCCTCGGACCCAAGCAAGCGGGTGATACGGAAATCACAGCTGGAAAGCTCACACTGCTCGTGGACCGCATGAGCGCGACCAAAGCCAACGGCACCCACATCGATTGCGTCGAGACCCAAGACGGCCAAGCCTTCAAGCTTGAAAACCCGAACGAGCCAGCGCGCGTGAAGGCGTTGGAGCCGAAAGAGCTGAAAGCACGTTTGGATAAGGCGGAAAAGCTACTCTTGATCGACGTGCGCACGCCCGACGAGGTGGCAATAGCCAGCATCCAAGGCGCTCGCCGCCTCGACGAGCAGGTGTTTGCTGAGTTGGCGACGGTGGACAAGGAAACTCCGCTGGTCTTCATGTGTCACTCGGGTGCGCGTAGCGCGCGCGCTGCGCAGCAATTCTTGGCGGAAGGCTTCCGCAATGTTTCCAACTTGGTGGGTGGTATTGACGCTTGGTCCACCGAGGTGGATGCGGCTGTTCCACGCTACTAGCTTCGCCCGCGCAACAGCTTGGGGCCGCCGCTTGGCCCCGCTTGGACTCCACGGTGTAACACCAAGCTTCGACCTGCTTGGCGCCCACTCGAGAAGCTTTCACTCGCGGCGTTTCCCCCGTAGTATGCCATGCGGACCCGCGGATAGCGGCGTTTGAAAAACGACCTCAGCTCAACATCTCCCAACCAAACCAAGCCCTCCTCACGGTGCTTTTCCTTTTGGCCATTGAGCTTATCGAGAAAGCCAGCCATCACGCCGGCAACGTAGCGCTGTCGATCGCCGTTGCCGGGCAGGCCGTTGTCCCTTTTATGCGCACGCCAGAGCTGCTCTGCAGAATGAGAGAGAAATGCGTGGGCGTATTCGGCCATCTCGACGTTCTCGGGCGTCCCACAAATTTCGAAGATACTCCCGCGTTTGCCAGCAAACGGCTGCCAAACCGGCACCCACAGGCCCTGAACAAAAAAGTGCTCCGTCAGGATATTAGCTAACGTCCGCCCGGCTTCGTTCACGCGCCCAGTGGGCGCCCCGAGGTGCCGATGCACATAGCCGGAAACTGGCTCCGTAGCGGCTTCGATGTTGTATTTTAACATGAGCCTTTGCGCTGCCGCCGTTGCAGCTTCTGCTTCGTGCTGATTGCTGCTTTGAGCCAACGCCAACAGCTTGGCCACACGCTCGAGCATGCGAATCGTTTCAGGTGCTTGGCTCTGTGCGCGCGGCAATCCTGAACCATGCCCATCAATTCCCCGTTCACGGCACACCCGCTGGAAGCTGGGCCCGTGCGGTGGCTCCTCCACCGCGAGCACTTCGAACACAAATTGGTGCGCCATCTCGTGCTTCAGAACTTCCAGCAACACGCCCCAACCATGTTCAACGAGTAGGCTCCTGGCGAGCTCAAGCGAGCGATCTTCGCTGCTATAGCGTCCGAAATGCCCGATAGAATCGGACCAACGCAGGACTGGCCAGCGGAGCTTAGCGCCAAAGTACGTATCGTTGAATTCCCCGTAGGCCTTCCGCACAGCGCGCAGCGCTGCTTGTTCGAGCTCAAGGCTGAGGATAGGACCGGACTCCATCGCGGATGAAAATAACGCCCCCTGGCCCGCTTGTCTCCCCATTGCCACCACCACCAAACCGGCTAGCTTGAGGTATGCAGGCGGATTGGTCAAAGCTCAGGCAAAAAGAACAAGCACTCGCGTACCATGCCGAAGGTCGGCCCGGAAAAATCGAGGTCGTCCCCACCAAGCCAGTAGCCAGCCAATTCGATCTGTCGCTCGCCTATTCGCCCGGCGTGGCGGTTCCGTGCCTCGCCATTCGCGACGATCCAAGCGCGGTGGATCGCTACACGGCCCGGCGCAATCTGGTCGCTGTGATCACCAACGGTACCGCCGTGTTGGGGCTCGGTAATATCGGCCCGCGCGCGGCCAAACCCGTGATGGAGGGTAAGGCAGTGCTCTTCAAGCGCTTTGCGGACATCGACGTGTTTGATCTCGAACTCGACGCCTCTGATCCGGCACGTTTCGTCGATATTGTGCGCTCGCTCGAACCCACCTTCGGCGGCATCAATCTCGAAGACATCAAGGCGCCAGATTGCTTCTTCATCGAGCAGGCCCTGCGGGACCAAATGAATATTCCCGTGATGCATGACGACCAACATGGCACAGCCATTATCTCGAGCGCGGCACTGATCAACGCCGCAGCTCTCCAAGAGAAGGATTTGGGCGATTTGATCGTCACCTGCATCGGTGCGGGCGCCGCGGCCACGTCTTGCATGCGGATGTGGACTCGCATTGGCGTCAAGATTGAAAACATTACAATGCTCGATCTGAACGGGATCGTGATTCTAGGCCGGGAGGATTTGGACGATTATCGACGCCCGTTCGCGCGCCCTGCAGCCGACCCGCGCCGCAGCATTGCCGATTGTCTGAAGGGAGCAGACGTGATGATCGGCCTATCAGCATCTGGATTAGTGAGCGAAGAAATGGTGCTAACTATGGCTCCGAATCCGATCATCTTCGCGTTGGCCAATCCAGATCCGGAAATCGACTACGACGCCGTGCTGCGGGCGCGGCCGGACGCCATTGCAGCTACCGGGCGCAGCGATTTCCCGAACCAAGTGAACAATGTGCTTGGGTTTCCGTATATTTTTCGGGGCGCCTTGGACGCCGGTGCCACGACAGTGAATGAGGAGATGAAAGTAGCCGCGGCTCGCGCGTTGGCAGCCCTGGCGCGCGAAGAGGTGCCCGATGATGTGCTGCGCGCCTACGGTCGCACACGCCTGCGCTTCAGCAAGCAGTACATCATTCCCAAGCCCTTTGATTCGCGGGTCCTCTACTGGGTGGCTCCAGCCGTGGCCAAGGCGGCCATGGAGAGTGGTGTGGCCCGTGAAGCACTCGACATCAACGAGTACACGGCACGCCTGTATCACAAGATTTCGCCCACGCGCCGCGTGCTGTGGCACATTACGGAAGCCGCCAAGGAGCACCCTCGGCGCATCGTTTTCCCTGAAGGCGATCAGGCAAACGTGTTGCGTGCTGCCGAGCTCATCCTTGATGCGGGAATCGCGCTGCCGATCCTGCTCGGCAATAAGGAGCGTATTTTGCGCCTGAAAGCAGAGCTAGGCTTGGAGCTTCTAGGGGCTACCATCGTTGAACCGCGCGAGGATCCCAAGTTCGCAGTGTATGCGGAAACGTTCTGGAACAAGCGAAAACGTAAGGGCATTACCCTGCATGAGGCGGAGAAAACCATCCGACAATCCCGCACAACTTTCGGCATGTTGATGGTTGAGTTGGGAGATGCGGATGGTCTCGTTGCAGGTTATCGCCAAGATTATCCCGCCACCATTCGACCCGCGCTCCAAATCATCGGTATGCGCGAAGGGGTTAAGCGTGCAGCCGGCATGTATATGATTGTGAGCAAGAGTGGTGTAAAGTTTTTCGCGGACACCACGATCAACATTGATCCGGATGCAGAGACTTTGGCAGAAATAGCGATCTTGGCGGCTGAAACAGTGCGTGAGCTGGGCATCGAGCCGAAAGTCGCCATGCTCTCGTTCTCGAACTTCGGCGACGCACCGCACGCCCAATCTCAGAAGGTGGCCAAAGCCACTGCGCTCGTGAAGGCACTGGCGCCCGATTTGATGATCGACGGCGAGATGCAGGCCAACGTAGCGCTCAATGAGGAAGATCGGGGGCCGTACCCGTTTTCAAGTTTGAAGGGGCCGGCCAATGTACTTATTTTTCCGAATTTGGACGCGGGAAATGCGGCCTACAAGATCCTGGCTGCAACAGCGAACGTGGATGTGGTGGGGCCGATCGTCTTGGGTCTCAGAAAGCCGGTCAATGTGCTGCAGCAAGGTGCCAGTGTGGACAACATTGTGCACATGACGGCGATCACCGTGGCCCGCGCCAATCGGCTGCGCGTTGGTTAATCGCCGTTGGTTCTTGCTCCGCTCCAAGCTCGCCGTGTACCCTTCCGCGCACGATGACACCCTCCGAGACCAACTTGTTCAAAGCGCTCGTGGCCGTAGCTTGGGCCGATGGGAAATTCACTGAACCAGAGCAAGGCATGATCGAAGCCTTGCTCTGGGCCTTTGGCGCGAGCGAAGAGGAAGAAGCCGAACTGAAGGAATACTCAACCAAGAAGCGTACCCTAGCGGAAATTCCAGCAAACGAGTTTTTAGCTGGCGAGAAAGAAACGCTCGTGGCTCACGCAGCGCTTCTCACCCATGCCGACGGCAAGCAAACTGCCGGGGAGCAGAAGGTGCTCGCTGGGCTCGTCAAGCAGCTTGGGCTCACGCCGGAGGAAGCCAAGCCGATCATCGCCAACGCCCGCGAACGCGCTGCCAAGCTAGCCAGCAAGCTCTAGCCTCCCTGCAGAATGGCCGCTGGGAGTGGCTTAACGCTGCCGCAGATCCACGGGACCGTCGAAGGGGGGTCGCTGCATTTTTCCGAGCGCCGTAACCCGCACTTTGGGAAGCGCACGCAATAGCTGGCTTCGCAGTGTTTCCGATCCGAAGAAGCCGACACTGGTGAGCACGTGGCCGATCCGAGCCAGTGGCAAAATCGGCTCTTCCACGTGCTGGATATGAATCGCCCGACCCACCGGCGTGAGCGCACTGAGCGAAGTGCTCTGCGAGAGCGCGACGATGCCCGGCTCGGTGTCGAAAACCTTACCCACGTACGTCAGCGTGTCGCAAAAGCGAACAAGATCGGCTTGTTCATCGAGCGAAAGTTCACCTCGGGGTACGCGTTTTCCTATGCTCGTGAGCTCCGCAACGACACACTCAGCGAAGCGATTCACCTCGTCCATCGAACCCGTGACAACCACGCCACGCGGGCTCAAACAACCACGCTGTTCAAACAGCACCGTGTCCAGCACCAGACCTTGCGCCTGGGTTTGCATCTCCTTGGGCGTGGCGTCCGACAGCTCAACCAGTGCGGCGCCAGCTCCTGGCCCATGCCCTAAGAACTGAACACCAGCGGGCAAGCTGGCCTGCACCGTGCGCAACGTATCCTTCTTTCCGTACGCCCAGAACACATCCCCGTGCGCTGGCGCCAGCTCTGAAGTGATCTCAAAGAGCCCGGGGCAAGCCTCAAAAAGCGCCGCTACGAACACAGGATCTCGGCGCGAAACCCGCACCAGCACGCGCTCCGAGCCCGCAAGAGCTAAAGCCAGGGCGCGATGCGCTCCCACGAATACGTTTGCCGATAGCAAGACCCAGGCACGTTTGGACGTTGGCACGCTGGCTATCAGCTGCTCAATTTCAGCTTTGCTCGGAGAAACTTCGAGGCTGTTTTCCAAAGCTAGCTCGATCCCTTCCGGGGAAAGGCCCGTGGTTTCCAACCAGTGTGCACGAACGCGTTTCCCAACCTGGCTGTCCTTGTCGGTCACTTCACGTGCCGCCGCGACCAGCGCACGCACGCGTTCCTGCGGAGTCATTCGGCACCCTCCAGTAAGGCTTCGATCGCCAATGAACATCCGCGTGCCACCGCTCCAGGTTGCCGCCCTAAGAGTTCAATCCCCCCATCCCGAGCTCGGACCAGATCTTGAGTGATCACCGCAACTGCGGAGTCGACATTCCCGAGATCAACAAACCGCGCGAGCCCCACCGTGCCAGGCACCACGGGACGCAAGTGCAACGGGTCGACTGGCGTGACACGGAGCCAAGCGGGCGGAAGAAACACACCGCTTTGCCCTTTCAAGCTCACTCCGCGAGCGGTTCCCTCGTAGAGCTGGCTGGAGAGCTCTGTCATCCCGTATTCTGCGACAATTTGGCACGGATCGAGCTCAAACCTGAGTGCTAGCCGTGCTCTCAGATCGCCCAGATCGAGCACACTGGAGCGCCGTTTAGGCCCACCGGTGTGCATCACAACGCTGGATGCTGGCAGCGGGAAATGCACGCCATCCAATTGTTCCAACAATTGCCAGAGGGCCAACGACGTAGAAAGCAGGAGCAGAGGCCGTTGGATTTCCTTTGCGTAGCTGCAAGCACGCTTGAGCCCTGTTAGGTTGGCACCCTCTTTTCCGAACAGCCAACGCTCGAGCGGAGGCTCCGTTACCCCCCCGTCAGCCACGAAATCGGGATCGAAGCTGCGCATGAATTCGCGCATCATAAATACCAACGATGATTCTACGGGGTCGCTGGGGTTCGGAGTGAGGGCCACCACGACGGCAGATTCTTCAGACATGAGCGCCCTGCGACCCAAGCGTTCACTCAATGCGCTGTAGGTCAACGTGGAACGCAGCGCGTGCACGCCCTGCGCCTCGGCTGAAGTCCCACTGGTTCGAAAGCGCACGACATCAAGCTCGGGCGGATGCACCGCCACACGTGTGAGCTTGAAGGCGTCAGTCGGCACACCGGGGATGGACTCCACGCTGTCCAAGCGCGAACCGAAACGCGCCACTAACTGACGAAAACCAGCGATATGCTCCGCCTGAAATCGCGCAATCTGGAGTGCCAGCTCGTCGAACGTGACGCGGCTTTGGCCCGCCGCGAACGCGCGCACCTCACGGTGCAACGCATCAGATTCTTCAAGCGTTGCAGCCCTCACGCCGAAGCTCCACCGAGAACCTCACTCAAAGCTTCAATAAAGCCGTCAACCAGCGACTCGTTGAACGTCAGCGCTGGAGTCAGCACCAGCGAATCACGGTGCGTCCCACCACTCGTCACCAGATAGCCACGCTCCAGGAGGGCTTGGGCGACCCGACCACCCACGCCACGTTCATGCCCGAGCTCGATCCCCAGCATGAGCCCACTCCCCGTCACGCGGGCGCGCTCGCCTAAGCGAGCGACCAACCGGGCACGAAAGCTCTCTCCGAAAATCCGCGACCGCTCAATCAGCTGCCCCCGCTCTAACTCATTGAGCAGGGTGATCGCCGTGGCGCAGGCCAGCGGCGCCCCCGCGAACGTTGTTGTGTGAACCACTTCCGCTTCCCTCGCCCAGCTTTGCATGACGTCTCGCGCACCCAAACAAGCAGAAATCGGTAGACCCCCGCCCAGGCCCTTGCCGAGGCAGATCAAATCGGGAGTCACCCCGGCTTCGACTGAAAATAGCCATTTTCCCGCCCGGCCAAGCCCCGTCCAGATTTCGTCGCTGATGAGCAGCGCGCCGCGCTCATGCGCGAGCGTTAGCAGCTGACCGATGAAGCCCTGGGGCGGAAGCACACAACCTCCGCGGCCTAAAATTGGTTCAACAACGACCGCGCCGATATCGTTAGCCTGAAGCCTCTTGCGCAGGCGCTCGTAGACGACACTGGCTTCAGCCTCCGACGCAGGATACGGAAGAAACTCGACCGCCGGATTGAGCTGTTCTAAGAACGGCTCGCGATAGCTCTCGCGGAGCCCACAAATAGCGAGCGGTCCGTAACTGAGCCCGTGGTAGGCGCCTTCAAACGCCACCACGCCAGGCTTCTTGGTATAGAGCTTGGCTGTCTTCAACGCCGCGGTGACAGCGTCCGCACCTGATTGGCCGAGGATCACCTGCGCATCACCGGGATAGAGAGCTGCTAGGCGTTCCAGTAAGGCAACTTTGGCATCTGCGGAGAGCATGTCGCCGAGTGCCTGAAGCATGCGAGGGGCCTGAAGTTCCAGGGTGCGAAGGATGCTGGGGTGGCCGTGACCAAGCAGGAGTGAGCCAAATCCTTGGGCCAGGTCGACGTAGCGATTGCCGTCCACGTCGAGCACGTTGTCGCCCTTCGCGAGCGAGAGCACGATCGGTAACCGCTCACTCTTGTTGGATCGCGGCGGCCCCATCGGCGCGAGACGATGCCGAAGCCTAAGCGCCCAAGTGCGCGAGCTGGGCCCTGGAGGCCGGACACGCACCGCGGGACCCTGATCCCCTGAGAGAGCGCCAAAAGGTGGCGGACCGTCGCTCAACATAGCCCTCAATAGCACATGCGGTTGCGGCCGCTGCGTTTGGCTTCGTAAAGCTTCTGATCGGCCAAGCCGATCAGTTCCTCAGCCGACTTCTGGTCGGTGAGCTCGGCGCACCCAATGCTGATCGTGAGCGGAAAAGCTTCGGTTTGGAATACGAACGGGTGCGCTTCCACTCGGCTGCGGATGCTCTCGGCAAGCGCCGTAGCGCCATCCAGCGGAGTTTCCGGTAGGACAATCACGAACTCTTCACCGCCATAGCGGGCGAAGACCTCATCCCTGCGGATCCGATCCTGAACCAAGCGTGCGAGTTCGCGAAGGGCGTAATCCCCGGCAAGATGGCCGTATTGGTCGTTCACGTTTTTGAACAAATCAATATCAAACATCAACAGGCTCAACGGACGCTCATGCCGGCGGGCGCGCACAATCTCCCGTTCCAGCGCCTCAAACAGGTAACGCTTGTTGTGGACCTGGGTCAGCCCATCCACAATCGTCATGCGATAAATTTCCTCATGATACTTAGCTTCAGCATCAGCACCCGAAAGGAACTTGAGAATGGAGGGCCCGATCTTGACGCGGTCGGCATTCGCGAGCAGCACTTCGCTGTCGGGTTTGATCTGCTCTTCGTTGACGTACGTACCATTGGTTGAGTTGGCATCGGTGACGTACCAATTCGAACCACGTCGCGTGAAGTAAGCGTGACGCCGCGACACGGAATCACCCTCCAAGACAATTTCGCTATCGGCTCCACGTCCCACTCCAATCGGCTCGTGATCGAGCACGAAGCGCCGGCCCAGCATTCCGGGTTCCTGGCTGTAGATGACGACCAAGCAGTCCGTTGTGGATACCTGCTCTTCGACCTTATTTTCGAGAACCTGGGTGACTCTCGTTTTCTCTTCGAAGTCACTCACGTCAATGCCACCAAGTTTCCCGAATGATGCCCCGCGCGAAGACCCTCAGCCGCAATGGGGGACGGCATTTGTCGCACAGCTTGCCGAGTTCCGGTGGACAGAAATCCGATAGAAATGGCGATAGGTGGGCAGGTGTAGGCAGAACACGGGGACCTGACGGCTCAGGGCCATGAAGTAAGCCACCGCGACCAGTCAGAGTCAAATACGACCCAGTCAGCCCGGCTTGAGAGCCCAGCCCAGCGCATTCGATCAGGCACTAGAATATTCCCCGTGTCCCCACCCGATGATGCCCAACCCCTCGCACTCGAGATCACCCTCTTCACGTTTAAGGAGGGCCTGCTAGCGCGTGCGGCCCACGACCTGCAACTGCACGTCGAACGCGTGGAGGCGCGTCTATGTTCCGGAAACAGGTTGGCGATCAAAGTTGACCCATTGAGCATCCAAGTGGATGGCGCGGTTGTGCACGGCGAAGTTCATGCGGACATACTCTCCGCCGCCAATCGCCGCGAGATCCAGCACACACTCCAAGAGACCGTGCTCAAAGTGGCAAGCTACCCGATGCTGCGCTTTGATGGAAAGTTTGAAGAATCTTCGAGTTTGGTGGAAATACATGGGACGCTCGAACTGTGTGGCGTGCAGCAGACGCTCACCACGCGCGCTCACGCCAAGGAGGGAGCGCTCTTCGCTGAATTTGAAATCCGCCCCAGTGCTTTTGGCATCCAGCCCTTCCGCGCCCTCATGGGAGCTATCCGTGTGCAGGATCGTGTCGTCGTCAAGATACGAGCGGTACGTCCAAGCCTAAACTCCGCATCAGCCTCAGCGCGTTGCCCTCCGTGACCGGCCCTTCACGCAGTTTGAAATCGAACGTCATTTGGCCATTTTCGACATTCTCGCGCAGATGCACGAGCTGCACGCGCCCCATCTGGTCAGCTGGCAACTGGCAGAGCTCCAGATCGTGCGTAGAAACCGCGCCCGTAGCCTTCAATCGCAAAAGCTCACTGATGATCCAGCGCGCCCCGAGCTGACGCTCGTTGGAATTAGTACCATGCAGGATCTCATCCAATAAGAAGAGAACTCGCTGCTTGCTCTGAGCTGCGTCCATTACGGACTTGAGCTTCCGAAGCTCGGCGTAGAAATGACTCACACCGGACTGGAGTGAATCGCGCACGCGCATGCTAGTGTGAAGGCGGAAACAAGCCAGCTCAAGCCGCCGAGCGCACACCGGTCCGCCCGAAAGAGCGAGCACCGTGGCCAACCCCATGGATCTGAGCAGCGTGCTCTTTCCGGACATGTTCGACCCCGTAACGAGCAAAGCCGTTCCGGACTCGCTGAGCGCCAGATCATTCTCAACGCGCTTTTGGGGGCTGATCAACGGATGCCCAAGACCTTCCGCATGAAAACCGGCGCCCTCCGTGAGCAGGGTCGGGAAGACTAAGCCAGGCTCATCGTACAGCAACCCAGCCAAAGAAGAGAGCGCTTCCAGCTCACCGATCGCCTCAAACCATCCGCGCACTCGACGTCCAAACTGCTGCTGCCAGCGTTCCAGCGCAAGCGTGGAGTGGACATCCCAAAGCAAGGCGACGTTCACGAAAGGATACACGAGTCCGTTGTGTTTGAGTTCGAACCAGCCAAGCCGCGCACGAAAGGACTGCATCGCACTCGCGGCACTTTTGCCTTCGCTAGTTAGCTTCGACTTCAGGCGCTCACCCGCCTTGCCGGGAAGCTCCAGGTTTTCCAAGATCTTGAGCATTCCCGCATAGCGTACGAATGCGCCTTCGCTTGACGACACCGCGCCGAAAACCCGGTTCGCGGTGCTGGCGTGAAAAGCCATGAACCCCGCCTGTAGGACCCCGGGGATGAGCCAAGAAATCGGCGGCCAGCCTAAAATCCGCGACAACACCAGCAGCGTCAACGTCAGGCCCGGCAACAGCCAAGCAGCCCAAACGAGGAATGGCTTATTGAGAAGCTGTGTCGACCCCTCAGCCCATTCCAAAAAAGGACCTGGATCAATAGGCGGCTTGTACGAGGAGCGGCCCGAACGGCTCGCCGCCAGCGAAAGGCTTTCAGCTTCAAGCTCCTGGCGCTCCAGCAGCCTGGGAGCGAGCACCCGAACGAGCTCTTGGCGCTCCAAGATAACGTCTACCTCCGCCGCTCCGAGCAACCAGCGCGCGAGTGTCTGCTGACCGAAGCGAGTGTGCGCGACGCACAGCTTCTGAAACAGCGAGCCTGGGCCTAGGATATCAAGATCGTCCAAATAAGCATGATTTTCCGTCGAGAACGTCGCGCCATCGTCCGGGAGGTTCCGAAAAGCTTCTGTCAGCCGCATTTCTGCCGCTTCATTCACAACGAGCAAACGTCGTGCGGCATCCTCTCGGCGCAGCACTCGAGCATGAAACACGAGCAAGACTGCAAACGCCAAGGCGCCAAGCGCCGAGAGCCCCAACAAGAGAAGCTGCTCGGCCCTAAACAGCGCGAATCCTAACGCGACCACACACAGGCCAAATGCTAAGCCCCTCAAGTTCGAGATCAAACCGGAGCGCCCTTCGAGAGTCGCTACCAACTGCCGGTAGCGCTCGGCTCGTTGCACGTAAGTTTCTCGGGATTGGCTTAAATCTTCAGCGTGCGCCACATCTCCCCATTATCCTTCCCACCCGAAGGAAGCCACTCCGAGCAGGTCAGCGCCTGTTTATGGCTTTTCTGTCCTGCGCCTTTTCTGTCCTGCGCTTTTCTGTCCTGGGCTTTTCTACCACCGGCTTTTCTGCCTCCCGCTTTTCTGCGGCCGACTCTTCCGCTGTGGCCTTCTCAGCGGCGTTTGCTTTCGTCTTCATCGAGAATACCACGCGGACGCTCGCCCCCATGAGCTCCCCTTCGGGGTCCCCAACGTGGCGACGGTCAATCACCTCAGCCACACACCGTGCAGCCTGCTTCGACATGCCCTTAAAGCTCTTAACGCTCACTCCCTCTGCTCGTCCTAGCTCGCGTACCAAGAAGCGCGCCACGACCTCGGCCGTGGCGTCGCTGATGCCCCCGTTCTTATCGATGCAGGCAAGGTAGCGCGCGCGAGTACTGGGCACATTCAGCTTGGCGCCTGGAAATTCACCTTTATCGGCCTTAACAGGCTCGACCTCGACAGAAAGCTCCGGCTCCTCGGTGTCACTTGCAGGAAGCTCCGCGTCCGACTCGGCAGCGAGTGGCGTGTTCGCCTTCTCTACCTCTTTCTTGCCACCTTCAAGCTTGGCAACTTCTACTTTCCCGCCCGCCAGCACCTTCGCCTCTGCGACGCTCAGGCAGCGCAGCAGCATCCCCTTACCATTTGAAATCCGGCCCCAAGGGCAGCTCGGATCGTAGGGATAGCTGTTCTCCGGAGCTGACGTGTCAGCGCGGGCGCCTGTGGCCGTGGCGCTGAAAGCCATCCCAACTACGGTCAACAACCCAAACTTTCTGAGAATTTTGCGCATGAGAGCTCTTTCTAACTGTGCCGTGGCTCGCGCCAGAAACAGTGACTGAGGGGTAGCAGAGAGAGCGTGGACCTGCCCAGAATTTGGCCAAGCGCAGTGACTCAGCTTCTGAAATTTGGCAGAAGTTCCGAGTTCTCCCGCTTGCTGTGATCGCCATGCTGCTTTCCCCTCTCCCCCCGTCCACCGCGAGCGACACGGTGCTCACCTTCCTTGAGAGCATCGGGCAGCGCGCGGAAGCCGAGTTTTACCTCAAGCTTTTTCGGGAAGTACCCAAGGAAAGCTTTGGGCTCGTTGCCGTGGAGAATGCGGTGGTCCGCCACGCACTCGGCTCGTTCGTGGAACACCTGCGCTTCCTCGCTGATCTGGGACTTTACGCTCCTGTCGTGTTGGGCTTGTTCGGACCTGGCGCAAGCCACACGACCTGTGATCGGTTGCTCAAACGTCTACCCGCCGCCTCACTTGAGGCCGCCTTGTATCGTTCTGATGCGCCCCATCTTATCGAAGCGGTGCGTGCGGATCTGAGAGCTGAACGGCTGCCCGTGGTGTGGTTTGATCGTTCTCAGCACAGGAGCCAAGAGGCTCGCTTATCCGAAGCGGCTGCCATTGCCCGCGAGCTCAGCACGCAAAAGCTAGTTTACCTGCGTCGAAGCGGTGGCTTGCGCGCGCTCAGCTACGGGCTCGCTACGCCGAGAGAACACGGACTCGATCTCAACAACGGGACGATCTCTGTGCTCAACCTGCAGACCGAGGCCGATTTTCTGTTGAAGGGCACGGAGCTCAATGCAGACGACAAGAAGCTGCTAACGGCCATCGGCTCACTGCTAACACTCACGAATCAACCACGCTTGATGGTGAACGTTGCCTCCCCGTTGAACCTGCTCAAGGAACTTTTCACCGCGAAAGGGGCCGGCACGCTCATCAAGCAGGGCACACTGGTCCAGCGCTTCGAATCTTACGCTCCGCTCGATTTACCCCGCCTGACGGCACTCATCGAGCAGAGTTTTGGGCGCCAGCTTCTGAAGGATTTTTTCTCGGAGCCGCTGCTCGCGGTCTACGTGGAGTCAGATTATCGCGGGGCCGCCATCGTAATTGACAGCCCCGTGGGCCCTTATTTGAGTAAATTTGCCGTTGAGCCCAGAGCTCGCGGGGAGGGTATTGCGCAGGACGTCTGGAGTTCCGTTGCGCGAGATTTTCCGACGTTAGTCTGGCGCGCTCGAGCCCAGAATCCGATCACTGCGTGGTACACTCGGATTTGCTCTGGCATGCTGCGCGTTCAAGCTTGGCATGTGTATTGGCGCGGGCTTCGACCCACAGACATCGCAGCGGCTATCGAGCATGCCCTCGGGCGAGCGAGTGATTTTGTGGATTAAGGCGCGTGTGCGTTAGGCGGGCCGACGGTTAAGCCTCTGCTACCAGCTCCCCTTAACGCCGACATACTCAGCGCCTCAGGCAGAGCCAAAAGCGAAGAAGCTTCAAGGTCACGCTCGAAGATCCGTACGAATAGCTATGGGCCTCGGTGGGCCCGGTTTTCGACCCATAATTGCCGGTCTTTGCGCAGGAATACCTAGGGAATGACGGTGCCTGTGAGACAGACACATGAGCAAACCTTCCAAAGCGGTGTCACTCGGTTTCAGTGCGGCCACGATCGCAGTCTTAAGCGGGGCAGCGGCGCAGCCAAGTACCGACTTCCTCTACCAACTGAATTTCGGCGTTATCGACCCAAATGAGAAAACTGCTTCAAAGGATGACGCGTTTTCACCTGCCGAGCTGATGCGACAAGCCAAAGGCTACTTGGTGGAGTTGCAGCAAGCGGCCTCCTCGGTACAAAGGCAGGCAGCTGGAGCCCGCAATCAAAGGGATGTCGTGAGAGTGCTGTGCCTGAACGACAAGCTCGGCCAGATCACGCTCGCCATCCATTCAGCCGAGGATCGCGCCACAAAGCTATTTACTGTTGCCACTCGCAACAACCGCACGCTAGCTAGGCACGAATTCACTATCGTGCGCATTCTGAAGGAGCGTGCAACTTCGCTTGCCTCAGACTCGAACCAGTGTATCGGAGAAGAAATCGGTGTGGTGGGGGAATCCGACGTCGTTACGGAGTCAGCAGCCCGACTCGCTAGCGTCCCTTCACGCACTGAAAGGCCACCGCAGCCGGCCATTCGAGGTCCGTCTGGGTGGTGACTGCGCTGGCGCACGCGGAAGAAAAGACAAGCGAATACACTCCGCGACAAACCTAGCGTATAACAGCAGATTTCGTGCGCTGATCGAAACCGCTCACCTTGATGCGGTTCGTACCACACGACCACGTTGGGAACCAAGCTTGGACCACGCTGTCTCCCCCGCCGGCAGAGACGCTGCCGGCTTGGGGGAGACACGCCGAGCGGAACGCGAGGCGAGAGGGGGCAACAGGTATTCCTGTTGGGCAACCCAGTGCTAGCGTTCCGGACCGGCGGGCTACGAGTTCAGCCCCGTCAGCCGCCTATTTAGCATAGGAATCCTAATGCCTAGAACACTATTCCGAATCGCCGCAGCTGCCACTTCCGCAACGATAATGTTAGCGTACGCTTGCTCTTCCCAACAGCCGAACAACACGTCCGGCGTTGACCCGAATGCCAGTACGGGCGGCGCTCATGCCACGGGCGGCACCACCGGGCTGGGTGGCAAGCCTGCGACGATCTACCCGCTGCAACGCCCCGTACCAGTAGCGCTCACCATCCCCAAAGGGATCTGGTCGCCGCTCGTGCAGTTGCGGGACAAGACCGACACATGGACGGTTGGGCGTCCGGCGGATGGTTGGGTGGTGACGCCCATCCACGCAACGTTACTGCCAGATAGCGGCAAGGTGCTGATCACGGGCTGGAGCCGGGCTGGAGTGCAGGAGTGCCACCAGGGCGAGAAGCGCCACAACGGCACGAGTTGGGTGCTCGATCCCAAGGTGCTGCACGTCGACAAATCCTTCACGTTGAACGTGACGCCGCTTGATGAAAAGGGTGAACCGGCTTCAGATGTTCTGTATTGCGCAGCACATGTACCATTAACCGACGGACGCGTCTTCTATGCGGGCGGCGCACGCTATGAGAAGCTCGGTATGCCTGGAGAAATTGAACGCGGGATCAACTACGCGCGCATTTTTCGGCCCAAGACAGAGAATTTCGAACGTGTCCCACAGCCCATGACAGGTGGCCCCGCCATGCTCGCCGGCCTGCGTTGGTATCCATCCGCCACCAAGCTGCCCGATGGCACGGTGTTGGTCATCGGCGGCTTCACACAGTACGCAGATACTGGGCACCTGACGAATCTGAGCATCGAGCGCTTCTCGCCGGCGCTTTACGATCAAGGTAATAATCCTTGGACCGTGCTCACGTCGCACGCGGAAAGCACACCCGATATCGCTGCAGATGCTTTGGATTACAACCGTGCGCATCTCTTGTATGAGCCCGTGCCCGCCGACAACGCAGGCGGACATGCGCGCACCGTGGCCGCGGTGGGCGGTGTGGGTGCCGTGTTGCTGCTGAATACCGACGATGGCGTGCCGGGAGCCGAACGGATCTACCACCCGGCGAATGGACAGCGCCGCACCGCTGAGAATCTACCCTTGCGTGCTGGGCTCTCCACAGGTGTCCTGGTTTCAACGGGTGAGATCATGATCATGGGCGGAACAGACGCCGACGAAACACGACCGCGCCTAGATCTCTACAACCCTTACAAGGACAGCTGGCGCACCATCGATACCAAGCGAGGCCGCCGCCAACCCAGCTCCGTGCTCTTGCCGGATGGAACTGTACTTTTGATCCACGGATCGGGCGAAGAAGCCACGATTCCAGAACGTCTCGTCCCTCAGATTTTTGATCCGGTCGCTGGAACGATCAGCGACGACGTGCGCTGGCCCGAGGACACCGATCGCGGAGTACATAGCTTCGGGCTATTGCTCAAAGATGGCACGATCTTGATGGGCGGCGGAGTAGCCACGGCGCCAGTCTTCCAGATCGGCTGCGAGCACGCAGATTTGCGGATCTACACGCCCCCTTACCTTCGGGGCAGCAGCCCACGGCCCGTTTTGTCGGGGCTCACAGAGCCTTTGGCCATGTCGATCGCCGGCGCCGCAATAGCATTGACATACGACGGCACACCGCTCAAAGCAGACGGAGGAGCTGTGCTGATGGCAGTTGGCTCGATCACGCACAGCATCGACCAAAATCAGCGCTACGTGAAGCTCAACTACACGACAAGCGGCAAGACCCTCACCGTCACCCCACCCGA
>Ga0105044_10003374_pt1 | contig 21931 bp, 13 predicted proteins | sample MAT01_FD_78092 | JGI IMG/M metagenome (GOLD analysis project Ga0105044, IMG submission 78092) | Freshwater microbial communities from Lake Fryxell liftoff mats and glacier meltwater in Antarctica - MAT-01 | ecosystem: Environmental > Aquatic > Freshwater > Ice > Liftoff microbial mat | place...
AAGCGGGAGGGTGTCGAGGTTGCGGGTGCGACGGCGTCTTCGCTGACCCTGAATACGATTCAAGTGTCACAGGCGGGCAACTACACGGTGGTGGTGACGAATACCGTGGGTTCGGTGACCAGCGATGCGGCGACAATAGCGGTGAATCGGGCGGCAGTGGCACCGGCGATCGCAACCCATCCGATTTCTCAGACGGTTACAGCGGGCACGACCGTGGTGTTTTCGGTCGGAGCGAGCGGTAGTCCGGCGCCAACGTACCAGTGGCGCAAGGATGGAGTCGTTATCTCCGGCGCGACCACCTCATCGCTCACCCTAAACTCCGTCCAACCGGGCAACGGGGGCGATTACAGCGCGATCGTGACGAACTCTGCGGGAACCGTGGCCAGCTCCGCCGCGACATTAACCGTCAATCCCGTGCCGGTGGCACCAACGATCGCGAGCCATCCTCTCTCCCAGTTGGCGTCAACCGGGGCGAACGTGGTGTTTACGGTCACGGCAACCGGGATGCCCGCTCCAACCTATCAGTGGACAAAAGAGGGTGCGATCATTGCCGGAGCAACGGCCGCCACGCTCACCCTCGGTGGTATTGAGGCGTCTGCCGCCGGCATCTATCGGGTGATGGCAACAAATGCCTTGGGCACAGCGTATAGCAGCCCCGCCACACTGGAAATTCGTCCGACCGCGTTGCAACTACCCGCGATTACGCGTCAACCGGAGAATGGCTCCGCTCGCGTGGGAACGAGCTTTGGTTTTCGGGTGGAGGCGGTCGGGGCTGCGTCGTTGTTTTTTCAGTGGTACAAGGAAGGTTCGATCGTTCCTGCGGCGACCGGCGCGGTCTTGGCAATTCCCGCCGTGACCCTGAGCGACCGAGGGTCGTACTCGGTGGTCATTTCCAACCTCTTCGGTACGGTGACAAGCAACGCGGTAACGCTCGCGGTGAAGCGTTCGCCGAGGTTGTCGAATTTGTCGGTGCGCGCCTTTGCAGGCAGCGGTAATGAAACGTTAATCCTGGGTTTTGTCAGTGAAGGAAGCCTCTCCCAGTCACTCCTGGTGAGGGCTGTCGGGCCAGGGCTCGCCCCGTTCGGCGTATCCGGCCGAGCGTCCGATCCTAAATTTTCGATCCGTTCGGGTGACCAAAACGTGGGCGAAAACGATGACTGGGGCGGCGATTTATTACTTTCGGAGACGTTTAGTCAGGTGGGCGCCTTCAGTCTTCGGAGCGATTCGAAGGACGCGGCGATTTTGAGGAGTCTGGTGCCTGGCGGTTATACCGCCCACGTTTCGAGTGGCGACTCCACCAAAGGCGTGGTTCTGGCTGAGATTTACGACGTGGGTGGCCAACCGCCTTCCGCACGCTTAGTCAACCTGTCCGTGCGCAACTTTGTAGGGACCGGAGAAAGGGCGTTGATCGTCGGTTTCGTTGTCAGCGGGGATGAAGCTCAAACCGTAATCATCCGAGGAATTGGAGCCACGCTGGCAGCCTTCGGAGTGTCGGGCGTTCTTCAGGATCCTTCTATTCGGCTTTACTCCGAAGGTTCCATCCTCGCCGAAAACGACGATTGGGCGGGAACAGACGAGCTCGCCCGCGCGTTTTCCGAGGTGGGCGCTTTTGCCCTCCCGCGGGCGTCGACCGATGCAGCACTCCGAGTGACGCTTTCGCCTGGACCCTACACCGTGCAAATTTCAGGAAAAGGTGACTCTTCGGGCGTGACCCTGCTCGAGGTTTACGCAGTCCCCTGATCGCGGGGAACGGATTTTTCCGCGGCTCATTTTTTCTCCGATGAGTTAATCGCGCGGCTTCCGGCGCTCGCCGCCGCCCCGCTGTTCGCGCGTGCGGTCAACGTTCGGACGCCTGACATAAAGTCCATGAAAACAAATTGCTTTGAGGCAGAGGTAGGACGTTCAAAAAATCCGTCGAGCAAACCGGAGTCGAGTGTCACAGTGGCAATTCGGGTCGTGGCCCGAACGGATCCCTTGACCCATTGCTCCTGCAAAAATGCAAAGTTGAGCGGTCCAATTTTGCGGTGATCTCCATAGCGTGTCTCATCCGTATCGTATCCCGGGCTAGAAAGGATCACAGCGACTTCGGTCATCGTTTTGGGGTCGATGGTGCTAATCGATTCGGATCCGTCCGATTCACGGACACGGACAATCACATTGTCGGCAGACGAAACCTTGACTCGAGAAATCTGTGCACCTCGTTCGGTGTAGCCGATCAGAGGCGAATCGAAGCGCGCGAGGGTGGCCAGTTCATACTCCGTTTTACCAATGACGGCTACGGCAGGCTCTCCCGCCGTTTGGGTCCATCCGCGCTTGCCGTCGAAACCCAGCATGGCCACGACAATCCCGTCATCCAAAATGTGCATCCGCAATTTGTTCGGTCGTTTCTTAAAGATGGCGAATTTTCGGGCGAAGGCGCCCTGCTGAATCGAGCCCTCAAATGCGATGGAGTTGGGTCGGTCACTCGCGCGGCCGAAATTCGCGCTAACAAACGCGTCGACGATGGCCGGGAGCGACGCGGTCTCAGGATCGATTTTCGCCGCTTCCGTTTCCGCCCGATAATCGGTCAGGAAAAGGGCGAGACGGGATTCGAGTTCCTGGTCCGACATGGAGCCGTTGGCGAGACTCTCTCCGGCGACCCGGTTGCGCTCGGCCAAACGCTCGAGAAAGCGGGTGCTGAGCATGTTCTTGTCCGACGTGAGAGCGGTCGATTCGGGCATCCGGCTCAAGGCATCGTTCACGCGGGAGAGAACATCTTGGAGCGGTTGGGCTGAGGGTCGCGGTTTGAGGGCAGTCTTTTCGCGGAGATACACTCGCAAACGAGACTCCAGCTCGCTTTCGTCCATCTCGCCGGACGAAAGTTTTTCGGCGGCGATCGGGGAGGTGCGTCGAAGATAAGCGAGGAACTCCTCGACCGATTGTTCCGGCGTTTCGACCGAGGGACCTGGTGAGGAGCCCTCTGCCATGCGCAAAAGACGTTTGAGTTGCGGTTCCGGAATTCCGCTCGCCGGGGGCGGCTGCCCGTGCAGGTGAAATGAGGGGAGCGCCACGGTTGCCACGATCAAGAAAGACGCGGCAAGGATTCGATTGGTCAATATCTGCGCCTGCACCAAGATGTTCACGAAACCACCGTGTGCGATCTGCAAGGCTTTCGCTCAAGACAATAGTCGGTTCGTTACCTAGACGGCACAATCCGAGGGCGGCGGGGTTTGGGCGAGCCGGATTTTCGGAGCGCTGCGAAGCCGATGCCCGCGAGGGCAAAAGCAGCGAGGAGAGAGGCGAGAGGAGGGAGGGCATCGACGCGGTGAACGACGGTGACCGGGGAGGCGGGCGGCACGATCGAGTCGATCCAATTGACGCGGGCCGAAACTCGCGAGGCGTAAAAGCCCGTGGGAACCGGTAACGCGGATTGAATCAAATTCCATCCACCCGCCGAACCAAAGTAAAGGGCACGACAATCGAAAAGTGCAGCGATGAAGCCCGGGTCGGACCCGCCGGAGTAGCTGAAATAGGCGTCGACGGAATAGGCCACCCCGGCCAGTTTCCATCCGCTGCCGTCGTTAATGAAGATCGGACCGCTCGAATCTCCGACCGCGAGATGGGCCTCATTGGGACCCGCGCCGGCGTCGAGGGTGGCGTAAAGCAAGTCTCCCAGCGTAGGTCCCGAATAAATCAGTGTTCTCACGGTGTTTTCACCCCAGCGCAGTCGTCCATCGCCGCTGCCCCACATCCATCCCTTCAAAATGCCGTTTACTCGAACCTCCGACCCCCGGGTGAGACCGCGACCGAACACAACCAAGGATTTGCCCACTTCGTCGCTGCCACGATAAAGGGGCGCCCAGTCGGGCATCGTGCCGGCCACTTGCCAAATACTGAGATCGCTCACGCTATCGTTTATCACCGCAGTGGTGGTATAGCTCACGCCGCGATAAACAAAGGGATTCCCGACGCTGCCACCGACATGTTTTGCCGTTAAAAAATGATTCGGACCGATGGCGGTCCCTTGGAATCCGATCCATTCGCCGACCCATTGCCAGCCGCTTCCCGCTAACGCACCGGTGGGCGCGGTGGTGTTGTAGTTCACGTCGGCGGTCGAATAGTAGATGACCGCATGGGAGGGTGTAGCTAAGCCCAGGAAAAACAGAATTGCGCCAATGGTCAGAGGCCTGCCGCCCCAGGCTTCACGCCAAACGCTTCTACCAAGCAAAACAAGAATGGTCACCGACATAAGAGCATTCCCTCGACGAATCCAATTTCATCAAACGATTTTCTCTGTGGCTTCTGCGACCTACGGCTGGTTTCTGGCTGCAGAATTTGGGTTAATTTCTCGGAAGGAACTCCAACTCACTGGTGGATCGGTTCTGTTCTCGGTTTCAACTTCCTTTAGAGGGATTTCTTTGCCTCGCTTCTGTTCTCCGGCCGGCCTGACGTTTCTTTTGCCCGGCCTATGCCCCGAAAGACCGTCCACGCCAGCGTCGCACCGCCACAAATGAAACCGTAAAGAGTGCGAGCAGCGCGGCGTAAGATCCCGGTTCCGGAATTTCCGCAAATCGAGTGAGCGAAAATGTCCGATCGATTGACTGTTCGACGTGCGGCGATAGCTGCGCGGATTGAGCGCTAAGAGAGGCGGTCAACCAGATCGCGACGAAACAAGGAATTGCAGAAGGGAAGAGACGCATCGTTGGGCTTTAATTCGGAAAGACGTGAGTAAGTACTTCTACGAATATAGGGGGTCAGCGTGACAAAAATGAGGGGATCTCGTACCAGTCTCGTAGCGTTCACGTGACATTACGATTTATGCTCCGAGAGAGACTTGACTCGTGCGCGGGTCGGAGAAAATCGGAGTCGTCCGTAGTTTTCGGTCTTATCCATGTTCTCTCGATTTCCACGTCTGTTAGCCTGCTGCATCCCTACTTTCGCGTTCGCCGTTTTGGTGACGGTGTCGCGCGCACAGACCGTTGAAGAAATCCGGACCAAGGCAGAGGCAGGGGATGCGGAATCCCAATTTACCGTTGGATGGATGTACGACAACGGCAAGGGGATGGAAAAGAACGTCAAAGAAGCGGTGGTTTGGTATTCCCGCGCGGCGGAGCAGGGTCACGCTTCAGCCCAGACAAATCTCGGTGCGGCTTATCTTGAGGGGGCAGGTGTCGAAAGAGACCCGGAGACGGCGCACCGATGGTTCCTCAAAGCGGCCGCACAGGGGCGGGTGTGGGCTCAGACGAATCTCGGGACGCTGTATCTTAAGGGTCTCGGAGTAGCCGCGAACCGAGCGGAAGCGATCATGTGGTACCGGCGCGCGGCCGAGAGCGGCCACGCTCCGGCTCAAACCAATCTCGCGTGGATGCTTAGTTCGGGGAGTGAGAGCGACGAGAATCGCGCCGAAGCCGTGCGGTGGTATCGGAAGGCCGCGGACCAAGGTCACGCTGTGGCGCAGGCCAATCTCGGCTGGCTCTACGACGAGGGCAGCGGCGTAACCCGCGATCCGGTCGAAGCTTTTAAATGGTATCGAAAAGCCGCGGATCAAGGGCTTGCGCGGGCAATGACCAATGTGGGTATGATGTATGCGATGGGCGAAGGCACCAAGCGTTCCTCCCCCATGGCGGTGAAGTGGTACCACCAAGCCGCTGAAAAGGGGGACCGCGCCGCGCAGCGCGCTTTGGCCGTCATGTACGCTTTTGGCGAAGGTGTGCTGCCAGACGCTGAAGCGTCCTTGCGTTGGGACCGCCTGGCTGCCGAGCAGGGCGATCCCACCTCTCAGACCAACGTCGGCTTAGCCTTCGCCACCGGTTATGGAGTCCATAAGGATCCGGTCGAAGCGGTCACCTGGTATCGAAAGGCGGCGGAGCAGGGAGTGCCGACTGCGCAGTTTCTTCTTGGAGTGATGAATTATCTTGGGGAAGTACAGACGATCGAGTTGGCGGAAGCCGTTGGCTGGATTCAGAGGGCTGCCGAGCAGGATTACGCGGAGGCGCAGGCGATTCTCGCAATGGCTTATGCGAATGGTCGGGGCGTGCAGAAAGACCCTGCGGAGAGCGCCAAGTGGTATCTTCGTTCCGCTCGACGGGGGACGGTGGCGGCGCAGTTTGCATTAGGGCTCGCCTATCAGAATGGGTCGGGAGTCACTCAGGACACGGTGGAGTCGTTGGCGTGGTTTTCAGTGGCGGCGCTTGCGGGCGAAAAAGGGGTCGCTGAATGGAAGGCGAAGATGGAGTCGGCGGTACCCGAAGAGGTGCGATCGAAGGCAAAACGTCGTAGCGAGGAATTGCTGGCCCAGATCGATGACGGGCAGCGGCTGTAGCAACGTCTGCAGGGAATCCCGGCAAACGGGGCTGGATTGTTCCTTCTGTGTTACGAAGGTCGGAAAAACTTGAGCCGGGAAATTCTCGGGGCCATGCCTCAATCCCGTGTCCAGGACTTCGCCGATCGCTTTTGTGAATAAAATCCTCGCCCTTCTCTTGGGGTTCGCGGCGGCGGCCATGCTTGGGAATGCAGCGTTTGCCCAAACCGCCAAGACACCCGAGGCGCAAGCTCAGTATGCATTGCTGCTTTCCCTGGCGCAGGAGAGCGCTCCGGGATCCTCGGAGGAGGACAATCGCAAAGTCGTCAAGGAGTTCACCGATTACCTGCGGCGCACGTCGCCGATCATGTTGGAGAAACTTTCGAATGGGGTGCTCGATTCGGACGAATTGCGTTCGCGGTTTCGTATCTTTGTCGAGAATCGCAAGACGGCTTCGACCCGCGCGGTTCGAGGCAAAGCGGAAGATCCGATGGTGCGTGTGGTCGCCTCGATCGCGAAATTTCCCGATGTAGCGCAGACCCCGCCAGAGGCGAAGAAAGTCGCCGAACGATTTATCCAGCGCCTGAAAGACCGGAGCCGGATGGCCCATGAGGCTTTGCTCGAAGGAACGATTCCCGCGGAAGAGCTCGAGACCCGGCTGGCTGCGTTCGTTGCCGAACTGCGGTCAGAGGCGGCGGCGAGCTTGGTGGATCCGGCCAAGGCGTCGTTGCCCACGATTATCGACCGATTTGTGAAGGCCAATCTCGGTCAAGCTCCGGAGCGTGCCAATGCGATCGCGTTTTCGGGAACGATTGAACAGGCCGGGAAGCCGGTGCGGAGTTTTGTCATTTTCAAAAAACGCCCCAATCGGATGCGGATGCATATCCTCGAAAACGATGTGGTCGTCGGAATGCTCGGGTTCGATGGGAAAAACGCGTGGAGCCAATCCGCCGGCGAGCCGGCAGTACGCACGATCGGGAGCGCCGAAACCGATTTGGAATCGATGGCGCGGTTCGATCCTCCGCTCGTCGGTTACGCCGAGAGGAGCGCGGAGGTGGAGCGACTTCCCGACGATGCAAAAGGTTCGATCCGAATCCGGATTCGCGAAACGGACGGTTCCGAGACCATCTCGACAATCACGCCGGACACCTTGACGGAAATTGTGACCGAAACGCGGAGGTCCGACGGCGCTAAAGAGGAAACACGTTTGAGTGACTACCGAAAGGTTGGAGTGCTCAACGTGCCTCACGTCCAAGAACAGTGGGTGGGTGGGGTGCTGCGTACGACCACGTCTCTCCAGCAGGTGAATTTGGACTCCGGGATGCTCGGCGGCTTTTTTGACCGTCCAAAAAACCGGCCGATCGATTTTATGAATTACATGGGAGTTGTCCGCACGGTGGTCGCGCGCGAAAAACTTGCAGATCGAAACGAGGGAGGAACTAAACAGTGAAAACACCTTCAACCGGATCGCCTCCCGTTGTAAAGTCGTCCAAACCGCCGGAGCCGCGTCCACGCTGGTGGCTGAGGTATGTCACCGACGGCACTCCGCCGAAACGACGTGCGGTGGTTCGGTGGAGTCGAATCTTCGGCGCTCTCGGCGTACTCGCCGTCGCTGGATATCTTTCGCTCGCGACGGCATTGTGGGCGTACTACCGGATTCATCGCGAGATTCCCGGGGTGCAGTGGATCGACATTGCGGTTATCCCACGCTTTCCGCGGGTTCAGGCGGCGATCGGGGCACACTATCTGACCCAAGCACAGTCAGCGTGGGAGAAGCGGGACTATCTAAGGGCGATTCTGACCGCTCGCGCCGCCGTCCAAAAGGCTCCGGAAAATTTAGAGGCATCTCTTTTTCTGGCGAAATGCTGGCAGGACGCTGCACGGCCCGATGAGGCGATTCGCACGCTGCAAAGCGCGATGGCCTTTCAAGCGAAGGATGTCCGGCTGCAAAAGGCGTTGGTGGAGATTTGTCTTCTCGCAGGTAGATACACCGAGTTGATCAAACTTTTGAGAGTCGAATTCCCCGCGCTAGGGGTGAATCTGCTTCGTGGAGAAGATCGCGGTTTTCAACTCGCGGAGGTGCGGGCCGTGCTGGAATCCAGCGGTGCTGCCGAGGCGGCGTCGGTGGTGGCCTCACATCCGGGACTCGATTCGACCGCTGAGGCCGCGCCGGTTTTAGCATTGATCGACTGGGAGCTAGGCAGGAAAGAGCCCGCGTTTCAGCGATTGAAAAACGCCTTGGAACGGGCACCCAACGACGCAGGGATTCATGACGCCTACGTCGATTTTTGCCTGCGGCTGGACCGGCTGGACGAAGCACGTAAGGGCGCAAAAAAATTTCTCGATTTGAACCCTAATCTAGTCCCGGCGCAGATGAGATTCCTCGAGGCCTTCGATCCACTCCGTGGCGGTGACCGCCAAACGTGGATGAACCAGTGTGTGCGTTGTCTTGTCCAATACCGGCGAGTACCGGCGGCCATGCAGCGACTGGGGAATGTGGCAGCCTCGAGAGGATGGACGGATCTGGCTTTCCTCCTTTATGAAAACTCGCTGCAGGAGACCCTGAAGGGGTTTCCCTATGTGATCTTTTATCTGAGCAGTTTGCTGAAAACGGGTGACTACATGCAGGCCGATGTGGTTTGGCAGGACTTGGCGATTCGCAACGCCGAGCAATTGGCGACCGTGCCGTTTTTGAATGCGATGGTCGCGTTCGGTGCGGGTCGGGAGTCCGAAGCGCAGCAAGTGGTGGAGCGCATCCGTCGGGAAACGGTCGAAAAACCGCGCGAAAGGCGAAAATTGGCGGAGGTGTTTGTTCAGTTCGGATTTCCTAAAATCGCGCAAGAACTAACCCGTCCCGATGTCGGTACGGAGCCGGTGGTAGGAACACTCCGCTAAGATTCGATCGTGGGTTTTCGTCACCTCAGGTTCACCCAATTGACACTTGCCCGTCGTCGATTCGACACCGCGACCGCGTATTTTTGCGCTATGAATGGAAGGACAAACTTTACTGCGTTCTCTTCGCCATTCTATTGCGTGGTTGGGGCCTAGTTCCTGCGATGACTATTCGAGCGTTACTGTTTTTCGGTTTGGCGTCGTTTGCCAGCCTGCTGCGGGGGGGAATAGTTACGCAGACGCTTGAGTTTCGGTTGTTCGATGCCGCTCCGGCCGTGGCCCTGTCGTTCAACCCGATCGACCCTCGTTTAGGAGCCGTCACCGCTGTCCGTGCAAACGTCGAGGTCACGCGGCGAATGGACGTTGGGGTTTGGAAAACCGGAGGCGCCGATGGAATCGTGACCTTTAACGCGTCCATGACGGGCTCGATTCTATTCTTGGAAGACCAGAGTCTTCTCTTCGAGCCTGCCATCGTCTCACTGATGCAGAATGTTCCAACCGTCTCCTTCGGATCGGCATCGACGTGGGTGAACGCTTTTAGGAACGATTATTTGAGCAATCTGGAACCGCTCGTGCCTTCCGGGCTCAAAGGATCGAAAGACATTGCGGCGGCTCGTTCGTTCGTGCTCCCACTCACGTTCGACGGAAAGCTCGATCTCAGTTACGATGCAGGTTTTTGGAACCCGGAGGTGACGACGACCTGGACGCCATTTGGGACTTGGAAAGTGGACATGGTCGGAAAGGTCACCTTGACTTACGAGTATGGTACGATTCCGGAACCAGCGGTCACCACCGCGCTTCTTGGAGCGGCTGCATTAGGTTTTGCCGCGTTTCGGCGCAAGGCCCGGTCAAAGCTTCGCAGCCTACCGGTCGCGCTCGACCAAGGAGCGCATTGCGCTTCGCCGGTGTTGGCAGTGGCCGATCGCCGCGAGCGCGTTTCTTCCACGGTGGAGTCTCATTAGTATGGCGCTGCGTTCCAAGAAAAGCGCGCGGGTGCGCTCTCCTCTGAGGCTCGAGATACTTGAGGCTCGGCAATTGCTCGCGACCATCGTCGATGGTTCCGGTTTGCAGATCGCCTCGAACGTTTCGCTCAATGGCGGAGTCTACGACCAGATTCTCATGACCGGACCGTCCCTCACGGTCACCGCCGATCCGGGTGAAGTCGTTCGAGTGTCCTACCTCGATGCGGATGGGGATATCGTGCAAGCGGAGTTTGCGGGTAAAGGCTCGATGACCCTTTCACTGGAAAATTTCAAAACCGTCGGATCCGTCGGATACATCAATAAAAACCCCGGCCAAACCTTGAATGGCAAGCTGGTCGAATACGTTCAGGGGGTGGCCACCGTCGTGATCGATCGGCCATCGTCGAATACGAATCTGGGAATGTATGCCGCCGGGAGCATTCAGAATCCCGGGTTTTTCGCCGGACAAGCGAAACAAGGGGGCAATGGTTTGGCCGATATTGAGCGGGTGATCCTGATCGGCGATCCGACCAACGCCGCCGGCTATTCCAATATGGGCGGGATTCGGATGGGCGGAGTGGTGTTTTCCGCGGATAACGGGGTCGTCGGAATTCGCGGCGAAAACGTGGCGGTCCAGTCGATCGTCGCGATCGGCGACATCGATGCCCGGGGCTCGGCGGTGCCAACGTTGATGTTCAATTCGAACAGCCAGTTTCAAACCGTGATCGTTCGCGGCGGTGACCTCCGTCAGTCGAATGGAACTTCGTTCGACACCTTCGGCCTCGGCAATGGTGGAGCGCCGGGAGGTTCTCCGGGCTCGGCCACTAATCTTACTCTTGGCGGTTTTTCCTTTTTTAATAGCACCGATGGAGCGACCTCGGCGGGCAAAAAACTCTGGGCGACTCCGGTCAACCAAAGCGCGATTCGCCTCGCGACGATTGACCAGCAAACGATCATGTCAGGGGACTGGATCTATGACTGGAAGAACCCGCAAGCCGTGGTGGTGACTCAAAACGGATTCGATGTTTCGGCCGCTTTCGGCGGAGACTGGCTGGCAAAAGGGGGGATGCAGGTCTCACTGGACTACGCCTTCGAGCGTCGTACCTTCAGCGGGGCGCTCACCCTCACCGCCGATCTCGCTGCAGGGTTGGAACTGAATCTTGCGGATGCGAGATCGAACGTCACATTCGAAAGAAATCTTTACGGCCGCTTTGCGGTCGACGGTTTCGGTGCGAGCATCGACGGCACATTAACGATTAAGGGCAACCTAGACGGATCCGTCTTGGTGTCGGGGCTCGACCGTACGGGGGGGCGCGACGGGCAACAAAACGTCCTCAATGCTTTGGTCGTGGAAGGTCGCACCGGGCCGTTTACCGACGTTCGTGCCGAAGAGATCGGCCGAGTGACGATCAGGCACAACTTTTCCGGCATCGTTAGCACCGATGTCGATCGCAATAACGAATGGACCTTGTCGACGAGACTGACGGGTACTGGCTTTGCCGATGTCGAAGGCCAGATCGGCCCGGTATCGATCGGCTACGATGCCAACGGCAAATCTACCGGTGGATCGATCGTCAACGGTACTATCCAAGGGATGTCTGGGATTGGAAATATCCAGGTGGGCGGAGATGTCTATGGAACCCCCGTAGGTCTCGCCTTTTTCGCGACAGCCAGCAACTCAAACACCGTTTCGGCGGACGTCCGCAATTACGGCACGGCGAATATCGGAAAAATTAGTATTCGCGGCGATGTCGATCTCGACACGCCAAACACCGAACTGATTCGTATGGGCGGTGCCAGCCGGGTCGGCAATGGCACTTTTGGCGATATAACGATTCTTGGTTTGCCGACGATCGATAAGATTCCAGGACAGCAGACGGGTACGCGGACGGAGATCGTTCCGGGTAGCGAGTCGTTCGTTCGAATTTTGTCACCTTTCACCGACCGCGGATTCAAGCTAGATTTGGCGACCGGTCAAAAGTTTGTCCAGAACTTCGATCCAGACGGAGTGTCGGGACCGCTCGATGACACGTACATCGTCACGGATGCCGACGTGGCGGCGGGCGCGAAGATTTATGACCTAGCCTCAAAAATCATGGTGGCTGCGAAACGAGGCGATCGCGTGCCCGCACTCGCGGGCGGCATTCCGCTCATCGATTCTTTCGCTAACGTTCTCTATGCCCAGAATACCGCATTGTTCGAAGGCAAAACTCGCGTCGTTCCGGTTTTTTCGCCGGATACTTTTAACACGGTGAGCGGGAGTCGCGGCTCGTTGGATGGCGTCTATAATAATTTTGGACGGATCAACATCACCGGGGTTCTTGGAGCTCAGCGCGAGTCGACGGGATCGATCGCTTGGACAGACAGTGTCGATATGAACTTCGGCGGCATCACGGTTGGATCGGCGCTGCCGAGCTCAAAGGATGGGTCGCCCATCGGTGTCCCGAGCACGCTCGGAGCGATCAGCATAAACAACGTGTCGGGTGCGAAGGCAAACATGGTAGTTTCTGGGGTGATCGGTTCGCCTAACCGCTCCGTTTCCGGTACGAATGCCGATACGGTTTTTGTCGGTCTGGCGGGAATCGCGATCGCTGGATTTGAAGACGTTCACTTTTCCTCGATCTCCGCAGTGGCCGCCCAGAATAACGTCATTCACGCCACCCATTTGGGATCGGGCCTCGCGATCGCGACCGTCGGAGGAGTCGGAGTCGGTCAAGGGCCGAACACGGTTTCGCCATCGATCCGCTTCGACTCTCGCATCCTGCTGGACGATGGTTCAAGCGAGTCCCTGCAGACCTCATTGCTCTCGCTAAGCACCGGGATGATCAACTCCTCGATCGTTTTCGGTAGCGGTGCCGGAATTGTGATCGACGATGGCTCAACGACCGGAACCGGTTCCGAGATCGGTCCGTTGGTACTGCGAGCGGACTACGTTACGTTTGAGGGTGTTCTGATCGCTGGAAAAGTCGGTGCAATTTCGATCGAAGGTGGCAAAGGCATCGGGTCGACAAACAATACCGCGGTCAACTTCACGGGCAGGATCATCACCAAGTCGTTGGGCGTTGTCACGGTGTCCGCTTCGGTCGGGGATGTTATTTTCGATCCGCGATTCGGTTAGGTTGAACCCCCTCAATTCGTGTGCATTCGACACCCGTTTTACCGCCCATGTCCTCGTCGTTAACTCCCGTTGTGAAACAGGAAGGTTCCTGGTGGATCGGATGGTACGAGGAGATCCCCGGCTTGAACTGCCAAGGTCGCTCGCACGAGGAATTGCTCGAGAATATGAGGTCGGCCTTGCGAGAAGCGACCAATTTGAACTGCGTCGCCAGCTCATCCGTCAATGAAGCGGAGAAAAAACTGGAGAGTGTCGAGATTCTGCGGCGTACACTCATCAATCACCTGATCGAGCGGGGATGCGTGATTGTTTTAGAGGGGCATCGTCATTTGTGGTGGCACCATCCCAAGACGGGCCGGCAATCGTCAGTCCCTCGCTATACCGAACTGAACGAGTTTTTGGTCTCGCGAATCTGTAAACAGCTTCGCATCCCTTTCCTTTGAACGGGAAACATAGGCCGATTCCGTTTTGGACGGCGAAACGATCCGGTTACGGGGAACTGGGTAACTTGGAACTAGACACGGCATCGTTGCCGGAAGTTCGCGTCTGACTTCGTCGATCCTGCAGGACGATCGTCAGTACGTTCGTTGCACGCGGTTTTTGACCGAAATCCATCGCGCGAGAATCCAGGTCGAGTCGAGTTTTCCGGTGCGCTCGAGGGCTGACAGCAAAGTCCAAAACAATCGGCCTTCTTGCTGAAAGCGAAGGGTCGCGGCGCGGCGCTTTACGTCGCGCCAGCAGCCCTCTTCGGCGAAACCGGCCATTAAGCCGTCGTCTTCCGCCGCATCGAGTAATGCATACAAGAGCCGCGCGTCTTCTGGCGTGAGTGCGATATCCACAGGAGTGAAGAAGTGAATCCTATCAGATGAATATTTTTAACAGCCCATCTGGCAACCGAATCTGTGTTACAAATTCCTGAGGGGTGACGCTCGCCGAGATACCTACGCTAAACTGCAAATCGATCAATGAGACGGGGACTCCAAGTGGGCATCGATACCGGGCAAATGGCACCGGCCCCAGCCATGGCTGGGGCTGCGCGCCATGGGTTGCGTGCTCAAGGATCCGCTGGAAACACACGGCGCTCGCGGGTAGGTACGGGCGGGTTGGCGGTGTGCTCGAGGTGGCCGATTCGGCGCTCGATGCGTTCCATGGCGGAGGTGAGGCGTTGGTTGGATTCGGCCACGGCCTTTTCCGAAAGCGAGTGAGCCCCGGAGGGGAGCCAGCCGCCGCCGTTCTGCGCGAGCAACCGGGGGTGTGCGGTCACGGCTTCGGCAATACGGTTCATCGCGCGCGATTGGAGGCGAGCCATGATCGTGAGGGTGAGCAGAAGCGCGGTGCCTGCAATCCCGGCAAACCAAAGGAGCGAACGGTCGGAGCGTTGGGAGGCCTCCTGCCGGTGAATGCGCTCGTATTCGAAGCGAAAGGCGTCTTCCTGCTGGCGCTTATTGACCGCCGCCACGGTGGCTCGCATCGCTTCGAGTTTTGTCGTCAGGTCCGCGGTTTGTTGGCGGATGGTCTCCTGAGCGTCGACGCGGTTGTTGGCAATGGCGACTTGGGCCGACCGGAGCTGCTCGCGGAGGAATTGGTAGGACTCCAGAAGCTCGGCCCGGTTTCTTTCCTCGGCCGGCATGGTCTTTAACGCCGAAGTTGCGCCAGGTAAAAGCAGTGCCGGCGAAGCGTTGTTGGCCGGCGTTTCGACCTGCGCGTGTGCTCCGCTGGTGCCCCCGATCCACAAAAGTGCGACGAACGCGATCGTCGACGCGTGGGTGTTGAGCTGCACGAGGCGTTGTGCGGATCGCAAGGCCACGCTCACGGCTGCTCTGTGAAGCGAATGCGGCGGTACTCCATCTGCCCGCGGTCTCCTTCGAGACCGATGGGGCCGGTGGCGGGCAGTTTCAGATCGGAAACCAGCAACTCGCCGTTGCAGGTGCAGGACGCGACGTTGTCTCTCACGGTGACGACAATTTCGTTCCATTCCTGGGGTTTGTAGCGTTTGAGAGATTTATACGGACCGGCGAGCAGGTAATCGCGGCACTGCAATTGCGGACCGCGCAGGTAGATCCCGCTGTCCGCATTCGGCGTGGCGCGGAATTCGAGTTTCAGGATAAAATTCCGGGGAAATTCGCGACGCGTCCAGATTTTTTGCACCCGCCTGTATTCCGACGGAGTGGCGACGATCAATTTCGAGTGCCTCGCGAGAAAACGACCGTCGCCGCTGGCGGTCTTTCCGTCGAAATCGATCGGTTTGACGATCGTCGCCGGAGCGGGCAGGGCGGGGTTGGCCTTGAGCTGTGCCTGAGCGGTTTCGATTTCCTTGGCGGTCAAGGGAAGGTAGCGCCAACCGCTGAGATCGCGGCCATTGAAGAGGCTGATGTAACCCGGTTCCGGGGTGAACGGATCGAGCTCGGTGTCGACAAAACCGTGGGTCGCGAGGAGAGGCCGGAGCGCGGCCGCCCATTTGGCGTAACCGGCGGTGTTGGGGTGAAGGAGGTCCGGAAACTCCTCGGGTTTGGCGTCGCCCTTGGCGTCCGCGAAGAGCGTCCACGTATCCAAATAGGTCACCTGGCGCCGCTCTCGAACGAGGTCGCGGTAAAGTTCGTTGAGACGTTGAATTTTGTCGGACGGACGTTTTTTCGAAGTCGAACTCGGGAAGACCGCGCATAGGAACACGGGCATGGTGCGGTCCGCTTTGCGCAGGGCGTCGACGATCAGTCGGACGTTGCCCGCGATGACTTCGGGCGTGGCCTCTTCTTCCAGATCGTTCGTTCCGATGAGCAGCACAACGCCCCTGGGTTTGAGCGGAAGGACGTCCTCTGACAGTCGCACGAGCACGCCGCGCGAGGTGTCTCCGTCGATGCCGCGGTTGGAAAGGTGAACCGTGGGGAGGGCAGTGGCGAGACGCTCGCCCCAACCCTGGGTGATCGAATCTCCCAAGAAGACCAGCGAGCCCGTATCTTGGGCAGCGGTGGTGGCGAACGACTGACGCCGTTCGGACCAGACTTTGCGGAACCAGTCGGCGCGGCGGAGGGGACCGGAGCCGGGCAAGCCGTCATCCGTGGCCGGAATTTCGAACGTGACCGCATTCGTTGGCTTCGCCAAAAAAAGAGGTTTCAGTTCGGTGACGCAGCCCGCAAGAAACGGGAGGGCGATCCCCGCCAGGGTCGAAAAAGAGAGAGGCCGCCATGAGCGAGCGAGACGAATCGTTTTCAGCATGGTCATGGGGCGTACGTAGATTTACGAACCGGGGTTCCCGGGCTCAAGCCCAACCTTCCGAGTGAGGCGAGGAAACGGGGAAGTGTGCTGTCGCAGAGCGATGGGTACGCGGTGCGCGGCTCGGTGGCAGTCTTGAGGGTGGCGCGTCGATTTCCCGTTGGAGTAAGGACTTGAGCGTGCGCGTTGTTGGCAGCGCATTGCCGCGCAAGCCCGGCCACGAAAGAGAGGCTGTCTCGCAACGTGGCGGAAGTTCGAACGATAGAGTTTGGAGTCCGGCCTTGAGGCCGTCCGAAACCCGCTTGCAATCGCTCCGGACGGCCTGAAGGCCGGACTCCAAACTCTACCGTCTGGGTTGCGCGACAGCTTCTCGGTCGGGGCGGGGAATTGCCGACTTCGTAGGGCCCGCGTGCGGAGTAGTCGAGTGGAGCGACGTTGGCAGTGCGTGGCCGCACAATCCCGGACTCGACGGAGCGAGTCCCTCCATCGGCAAATACCCCGCACTGTGGCGAAAACGTTCTCGCAGGTTGCGAGCATCCCTCCAACGAGCTTTCGGTCGGTGTTTCCTCGGGTGGGCTGGGCAGGGAAACCGGCGGAGGGTTGGAAGCGAGGATAGGTGTCAGCGTCCGGTGCGACCGGTTCCGTATTGCCTGTGGGTCCGATGGGGAATCTTCTGTTGGCTCACTTGGCGGAGGCGGGCATCCGCCTTCGTCGTTCTTCATCGCCTGCACACCCGTTTCGCCACATGGAACGTCCCACGGCCCAGGAATTCGACCAGGAACTGTTGTATCTTTACGACTACTACGCGCACGGGCACATCGACCGGCGCACCTTTTTGGAGCGCGCCGCCAAATTTGCCGTCGGTGGACTGACGGCCGTGGCGCTGCTCGAGATGCGTACGAAGCGGCGTTGAAGGCCGCGCACATCGAGTACGAAGCGTTCGTTTATCCGAATGTGAACCACGGTTTTCACAACGACACCACGCCGCGTTACGACCGGGCCGCGGCCGAGCTTTCGTGGCAGCGAACGCTCGCGTTTTTCAAAAGTAAACTGGCTTGACCGAGGCGCGCCTTCAGACGCGGGCCGACTGGCGCGTTCGGTCGAAGGGGATTTTTCCAAGGCTCCGTTGCCCGGTGTCGAAAACGCGGACGTGCGCGTGCACGAAGCGGAAAAAGCAAAATGGCGCTTGAGCCTGCGGGCACGATTCGCTTTCACCTCATCGCCCCCTTGTCCCACATCGGTATTTATGCCGGGCGGAAACTCCCAACGTTATTTTCAGATGAAGCGGTCTCGCCCTCCTTCCGACGACGTGTCCTCGAAACGCACTCCGTGGACGCCCACCTGGTTTTTCGCGGGCATCTTCCTCGCCGCTTCCGGACCCGCATCCGCGACACCGCCTTCGGCGAAATCTGACGGTTTGCATCCGGAGAGCCCTGGCGGACTCTCCGGGATCGAGACAGCGCGGAGCGGAGCGAGCGATGGGCCGATCGACGAGTCTCGCCAAAAGCGAGTGGGATAAGTGGAGGCGCTGGCGACCTCCGGTCCCGGTGGACGCGCCTCGCTCGTCAGCGGTGCACACCAGGCGCGTAGGTCCCCCTGCCGCGGGCTCTGGCCCTGAGCCCGTCCTCGTCATTGCGCGCCAGGAGGTTCCCGGGGGATCTCGGACGCGTCTCGTTTCCGCGGAATTAATCGCAGATTTGCCGCTCGCCCCCGATGGGGAGACAATGCTTGCCTCGGCCATGGTATCTTTACCCCGTTGGTGGCTGGCGTTGGTCTGGGCTGTTCTGGGAACGCGGATTTGGGCGCAGTCCCCTTTCCCGCCGGGCGAAACGCGCCTGGGGGCCCTCGGCGATTTCGCCCCGACGACCGCGAATTGGACGGTCGGCGGAGGGGTGGCGGGCGATCCGCGCCGCGAGAAAACCCTGTCCTTGGCTCCGGGAAGCGGTGTCTTGGTCAACCTTCCCGGTCCTGCCGCCAAAGGCGATCTCTTCACCGCTTGGGAGCATGGCGATCTCTCGTTCCACTGTGAATTTTTGCTACCGATGGGTTCGAATAGCGGGATCTATCTGATGGGTCGTTACGAAGTGCAATTGTTTGACAGCTGGGGGAAGCGCAACCCGACCTTTGTCGATTGCGGAGGAATTTATGAGCGGTGGGACGAGACCCGCGGCGCCGGGAAAGAAGGGGTGGACGGCGTTTCGCCTCGGGCCAATGCGTGCCGCGCTCCCGGACTTTGGCAGACGCTGCACGTCGAGTTTCGCGCTCCGCGTTTCGACGCGAACGGCAAAAAAGTGGAGAATGCCCGTTTCCTCAAAATCGAACTTAACGGCTTCCTCGTGCAAGAAGACGTCGAAGTCGCCGGACCCACGCGAAGCGCCGCCTTCCTAACGGAATCCCCGACGGGTGCGTTGATGATTCAAGGCAGCCACGGTCCGATCGCCTTGCGGGCGATTCGCTGCCGGCCCTTGGGAGAGCCTGTGGCCGCGTCGAAGACCGAGCTCGCCCGGAAAAAGGCGGTCCCGGCGTATACCATCGAGGCGACCTCGCGCGTGCGGCTGCAACGGGGATTCGTTCCGTTTTTTCCATCCAAGCGACTTTACGCCGTCTCGGTCGGGACCCTCGCAGGTATGAACTATGCGTATGATTTTCAGACCGGCGCGCTGCTCCGGGCGTGGCGGGGAAGTTTCGTCAATACTTTCGAAATGTGGGATGGACGCGGTGCCAATCAGATCGCGTCTCCGGCCGGGCCCGCCTTGACGCTGAACGCAAAGCCGGCGCTGGGCGTGATCGAGTTTTCCGGGACCGACGGTTGGCCCGAGCGGGAAAACGATCTGTATTCGACGGAGGGTTACCGACTGGAAGCGGACGGCTCCCCCGTTTTCCTCGCGTCGCTTTCCGGCTTGAAGATCGCCGATGCCTACAAGCCCCTGGCCGACGGGAAAGGTCTCACCCGTACGCTCCAGTGCGAGGGTTCGTTGACGAGTTTTTCGACTTTTGCGCTGTTGGCGGAGGCCGATGTCATCTCTCCGGCACCGGGTGGTGGCTATCTGGTGGGAGATCGGCAGTGGTATTTGGATTGGCCGTCGAATTCGGAACACGTGCCCGTCCTCTGGAATACCGGTGGGAAGCAACAACTCGTCGTTCCGTTGACCAAGACCTCCTTTAACAAACCCGTCGTTTACACCCTCGTTTGGTGAGCCCCGCCATGACCCGCACTTCTTTTGTCTCCTGGGCGCTGGTCGCCCTCGCGCTCGCTTCGACGGCGCAAGCGCAAAATCCCTCTGCCGCCGAGCGCTTCGCTCCGCCGAACGCCTCGATCGTCGAGCGCGAGAATCGTTACTGGAAGCGTACGCCGCTGCCCGTGCCCGACGAGATCGTGCTGGAAGTGAGCGGCATCCTGCCCGTGCCGAAGCAACGCCTGCTGGTGGTTACGCGGCGGGGCGAAATCTGGTGGGTGGATGGCGCGTACGAGGCCGATCCGAAGCCGCGTTTCTCGCTCTTCGCGTCGGGATTGCACGAACCGCTGGGGATCGCCGCGGCACCCGGTGGAGGTTATTACGTCGCCCAGCGCCAGGAGGTGACGCTCATTACCGACACGGACGGCGACGGACGGGCCGATGTCTTCAAGACGATCTATCGGATTCCGATCGGGGGGAGCTATCACGAGTATGCGTTCGGTCCGGTGGTCACCCCCGGCGGAAATCTCCTGCTGACCTTGAACGTCGCCTTCGGCGGTGCCACCCAAAGTCCGGTGCCTTGGCGCGGCTGGGCGGTCGAGCTGACGCCCGATGGGCAGATGACCCCGGTGGCCGCGGGCCTGCGCTCGCCGGCCGACCTGCTTCTGACGTCCAAAGGGGCGTGGTTGTACTCGGAAAATCAGGGCGAGTGGGCCGGGTCCGGCCGGGTGACGGAGATTCAGCGGGGAGATTTCATGGGTCATCCGGCGTCCCTCGCCTGGAGCAAGCTTCCGGGCTCGCCGGTGAAACTTCGTCCCGAGGACGTCTCGAAGTCCGGGCAGCCGATGCAGGAAGTGCTTAAGAGCATGCCGGGTTTGAAGCGCCCCACGGTGTGGTTGCCTCACACCATCTTCGGTATTTCCACGGCCGGTCTGATCGAAGATCGCTCGGGCGGCAAATTCGGCCCGTTTGCCGGTCAGGTTTTCGTGGGAGACCAAGGCCAGAGTAAAATCATGCGCATGAACTTGGAGAAAGTAAAAGGAGTGTGGCAGGGCGCCGCTCACGGTTTCCGCGAAGGCTTCGAAAGCGGTGTGCTCCGGTTGGCGATGGGCGAGGAAGGTGTCCTGTTTGCGGGAGAGACGGCTCGGGGATGGGGTTCGGTCGGACCCAAGCAACAAGGCATCGAACGTCTCGCGTGGACGGGGGAAATGCCGTTCGAAGTGCAGGAGATCACCGCACAACCGGACGGGTTTCTCCTGAAGTTCACCCGGCCGGTCGATCCGAAGACGGCGGGAAATCCGGCCAGCTATTCCGTAGCGGGCTTCACCTATAAGTATCACAGCACGTACGGCAGCGCGCCGGTGAACCGGGTGGCTTGTCCGATCCGCAAGGCGGTCGTTTCGGCGGATGGGTTGACGGTGCGTTTAGGGGCGGTGTGTCTGCGGGAGGGTTACGTTCACGAAATCAAAGTGACGGGCGTACGTTCGGCGCGCGGAGCCGAGACCGTGATGCATCCGACCGCCTACTACACGATGAACGAGTTTCCCGATGGCGAACGGATCATTCCGTTCGAGCCGATGGAGCTCGAGATTTGCGTCGCCCCGGTACCCGCTTCGGCGAACGCCGAGAGCCGCAAGCACCCGATCAACGCACCCGCCGATTGGAAGAAGCGGGAGGGCGAGCGCACGCTTCTGGTCGGGACGCTGCCGGGATTGAAGTTCGACCAGGAAGAGTTGATCGTGACGGCCGGGGAAACCGTGCAGCTCGTTTTCCGCAATTCCGACGACATGCTCCACAACTTCGTGCTCTGCGCGCCGGGACGCGGGCAGGCGGTCGGCGCGGCGGCCATGACCATGGGGATCGACGGTGCGGCCAGTAATTATGTTCCCGATACCGCGGATGTCCTTTACCATACGGCGCTCACGTTGCCGGAAAGCACCGATCGGATCTTTTTCACGGCCCCCTCCGTTCCGGGGGATTACGATTACATCTGCAGCTTTCCGGGGCACGCCACCCTGATGAAAGGCGTGTTGCGCGTGAGGGCGAAGTAACCGCGCGGACCCCTTTCGGGTGCGGCCGGTTACTTTTCCGCCTCGGGTTTGACCGGGTCGTCCGCGATCGAAAAGATCCGTTCTCTCGAGCACACTCCAGTCGACCGCCCCGCGCTACAAAAGAGTTTGGAGTCCGGCCTTTAGTAATACTTAGTTAAGTTAAGACGAGTCATGAAACGTCGTCAGGCACCACGGACATCGGCCGGTCATACGAATCAGAGCCACCTGCAGAAGACGCCGGATCA
>Ga0105044_10003376_pt1 | contig 21930 bp, 17 predicted proteins | sample MAT01_FD_78092 | JGI IMG/M metagenome (GOLD analysis project Ga0105044, IMG submission 78092) | Freshwater microbial communities from Lake Fryxell liftoff mats and glacier meltwater in Antarctica - MAT-01 | ecosystem: Environmental > Aquatic > Freshwater > Ice > Liftoff microbial mat | place...
CTTGCTCTTGCTCTTGCTCTTGCTCTTGCTCGCGGTCAGCGCCTGCGCCGCCGAGCCAGCCCCGCCCATTCCCACGACCTCGGGCCGCGCCCTGCCCCGCCTCCTGCACGACCAGGCCACGCTCGGTCGCCCCGCGCTCGAGGCCGACCCGTCCCGCGATCCTGCCGCCGACCCGGTCCAGATCAGCCACGACCCCGATGTCCTCCAGGTCTACCGCTCGACCCGCGTGAGCCTGGCCGTGACGCTGCCGGCCGAGCACAGACAGGCCCGGTGCCGCTGGTCCTTTGCCGATGCCGAGGCCGCCCCACCCGGAAGCGCTGATCCCTCACGATGCGCGGTCGAGCACACCTTCATCGGCGGCGCCGCCGACGAGCGCGTGAGTGTTACCATCAGCGACGGCGCCTGGTCGAAGACGCTCACCCGCATCATCCCGCTCGAACGATTGCCGGTCAGCACCCGCCCAGTCGAGGCCGAGGCCGCCGGCAACGTCCCCGAAAAACCAAGGGGTCCCAACAGCTTCCGGATGGTCGTCATCGCCGACACGAGCGGCGCCGACAGCTCACGCCTCGCCGCGCTCGCCGGTCGTATCGTCGCGATCGACGCCGATCTGGTCGTTCACCTCGGCGGCCACGCCAGGGACGGCGAAGAATGGAACCGACTGCGCGAGACGCTGGTCGAGGGCTTGCGCGCCGCCAAGATCCCACTCTTGTCGGCCGTGTCGCCGTCGGACCTCGAGCTCGGCCCCGAGGTCCGCCGCCCCCTCGGCAAGGATGGCGAACAGCTCGATCTCACCGATGGCGCCCACTTCCCCGACCGTTGGAGCTTTTCCTACGAAGGCGTCTTCATGGCCTTCACGAGCGGCGCCGACCAATCCCGAGAAGCACTCGACTGGCTGCGCGACCGCCTCACCGAAGCCCAGGTCTACGAGAGCCGCCTCGTCTTCTCGTATCTGCCGGTACATCCCTTTGGCGAGCACGTACCCGACGGCGCCGGCAGCCACACGCTCGGCCCCAAGTTCAAGGTGTACGAGCTGCTCCTGAGGGCCCGCACAACGGCGCTGTTCTCCGCGGGCCACCACGTCTACTTCAAGGGCCGCTACGGCGCCCTGCCGGTCGTCTCGGTCGGCAGCGCCGGCTCGGGCGGACAGCGCCTCCTCGGCAGCGAGGTCGCACAAGCCCCCTCGTTCACCGTCATGGATGTCGAACGCGGCCTGCCCCAGCGCGTCTTTGCCTTGACGAGCACGCCTGCGACTGACGGTACCGAGCCGTTCGACACGATCCTCGACGAGGCCTATCTGCCCGAGACCGTCGAAGTCTACACGCGATGATTGGCCCTCCCGAGGCGCTTGCAGGCGGCATCTACGTGCACTTCGCCTACTGTGCGCGCCGCTGCGTCTACTGCGACTTCGCGCTCGCGACCCCGAAGCTCATCCCGGCCGAGCGCTACACCGACGCGCTCATCGCCGAGCTCACGCGCGCCGCTCCGACCCTCGGCGGTGAAGCCCGCACGCTCTATGTCGGCGGTGGCACCCCGAGCTTGTGGCCAGCGCCCCAGCTCGCGCGCTTCCTCGCCGCCGCGCGGGCCTCGCCGGGCATCGCCGCCGACGCCGAGATCACCCTCGAAGCGAACCCCGAGGAGGTCGACGACGCCTGGCTCGCCGCGGTCACGACACTTGGCGTCAATCGCGTCTCGCTCGGCATCCAGAGCCTCGACGAGCGCGAGCTGACCGCCCTCTCGCGTCTGCACGGCGTCGCCGGCGCTCTCGCCGCGCTCGATCGGATCGGCGCCGCGTACGCCGCTGGCGCACTCGCGAGCTACTCGGTCGACCTGATGTACGGGCTCCCGGGCCAGACGCTTGCAGCCTGGACCGACCAGCTCGAGCGCCTCGTCGCGCGCGCCGCGCCCCCGCACCTGTCGCTCTATGCGCTCACCGTCGAGCCGACGACCGTGCTCGGGCTGCGCATCCGTCGCGGCACCACCCCGTCCCCCGACGATGGCCTCCAGGCGGACATGATGTTCGCCGCCCGCGACCTGCTCGCGCGCCACGGCTACATTCACTACGAAGTCTCCTCGTGGGCACGTCCGGGCCACCTCGCCCGCCACAACAGCGCCTACTGGGAACAGCGCCCGTGGCTTGGCATCGGGGCTGGCGCCCACGGCTTCGTCGCCGGCCGGCGAACCCGCAACGAGGCACGCCCGAGCCGCTACATCGAACGCATCGCAGCCGACGGCCACGCCGAGGTCGACGTCGAGGTGCCGACCCCCGACACGCTCGCCTTCGAGCACCTCCTGACCGGGCTCCGACGCCTCGACATCGGCGTGCCCATCGCCCTTATCGCGCGCCGCTACGACGCCATCCTGCAGGCTGAAGTCGCGGCCGGCAGGCTCGTGCGTGCAGGCGACAGGATGCGCCTCAGCGACCTCGGTCTGCGCTTCATGGACGACGTATTGCTGGCCTTCGTCCCATGACCTGCGTGCTGCTATTTCGACGGCACGTCCCGCAGAGCCGCAGAACAAGCGGGGATTGAACGATTGCCTACCCCGGGGGACGATGATAAGGTCCCACTCCGATGCGTGGGGGGGTTCATCTCACGGACGTAGCGAAGCGACTCGCCTCGCGCTGTTGCTCGCCATTCCGGGCGGCGACGAAGCGGGGCGAAGACACGAGAGGCGGAAGCGATCTCATGGAAGATATCGTCGCGGCATTCAAGCTGGGTGGGGAGTGGATGTACCCCATTCTCGTCGTCTCGATCTTCGTGGTCGGAATCGCGCTGGAGCGTGTGTTCTGGCTCTACACGCAGGCGGGCGTCGACAAGAAGCAGATCATCGAGACGCTCGAGAAGTGCATCCGCTCGAACGACATTGAGCGCGCGTTGAAGGTGCTGCGCAGCACCAAGGCACCACTCGTGAAGGTGCTGCGCGCTGGCGTGCAGAACTTCAACGAGAAAAAGCAGACCGTGCAGCTGCTGATGGACGAGTCTGCGCTGAGCGAGATCCCGCGCATCGAGGCACGCACGGGCTACCTCGTGATGTTCTCGAACGTCGCGACGCTGTTGGGCCTCCTCGGCACCATCATCGGCCTCATCCGTTCGTTCGCGGCGGTGGCCACGGCTTCGGCCGGCGAGAAGGCGACCGAGCTGGCGCGCGGTATCTCGGAAGCGATGAACTGCACGGCGTTCGGTCTGATGGTAGCGATCCCCGCGCTGCTCATCTACGCGCTCCTGAAGAGCCGCGAGCACAAGCTGGTCGACGAGATCAACGAAGCGAGCGTCACGCTCTACAACATCATCTCAGACGTAAAGCGCTCGACCGGCGTTGAGTGATCAATCGTCCCGATAGCGACAAGACACGCGCGGGTGACGAGCCCGCACGAGGCGGAGGGTAGCTGGAAATGTTGGCATTCGCGGAAGCTTTTGAAGAGGGTGGTTTCTGGATGTACCCGATCCTGGTGATCGGCATCGTGGTCATCTTCATCGTGATCGAGCGCACTTACGTCCTTTACTTCCGCACCAGCAGCAAGCGTGAGGCGTTCCTCTCGCAGATGCGCTCGCTCATCATGTCGCGGAACCTGGACAAGGCCGTCCAGTATGCGAGCCACGACCCGAGCCCGCTCGGCAAGATCGTCAAGGCGGGCCTCTTGAAGGTCAATCACGACGACGAGGTCGTGCAGTCGGCGATGGACGAGGCGGCCCTGAAAGAGGTGCCGAAGCTCGAGAAGCGCACGGGCTTCCTGCCGATGCTCTCGAACGTCGCAACGTTGATGGGGCTCCTCGGCACCATCATCGGCCTCATCACGTCGTTCGCCGCGGTGTCGAGCGCGGACGCGGCGACCAAAGCAACGCTTCTCTCCAAGGGTATCTCGGAGGCGATGAACTGCACGGCATTCGGGCTCATCGTCGCCATCCCTGCGCTGTTGTTCTACGCCATGCTGCAGAGCCGCACGCAGCGCTGCATCGATGACATCAACGCCGCCTCGGTCAACGTGGTGAACCTGGTCATCGTCAACCGCGACAAGCTGGGATTGACGGTCAAGAAGGAGACCTAAATGGGCGGCGTAAACATGCCCGAGGGTGGCGGTAAACGCACCCTCGACTTCGACCTGAACCTCGTGCCCTTCATCGACCTCCTGTCATGCTGCATCGCGTTCCTGCTGATCACTGCGGTTTGGACCCAGATGGCGCAGCTCGACACCACCCAGAAGCTCGACGGTGGTCCGAGCACAGGTGAGAAGCCGAAGAAGATCAACATCACGATCGGCCCTTCAGGGTACGAGCTGATGATGCCGGAGGAGAAGAACGTCTGCACGATCGGACGCGACGGCGGCAAGTACGACATCGTGAAGCTCAAGAAGATCCTCGAGACCCAGAAGAACACGGTCGCCGGTCAGCTCTTCATCGGGATCGCCGCGGTCGACGAGCTGCCGTTCGAGCTGCTGGTCGACGTGATGGATATCTGTGCGGGCCTCGGCCTGAAGAACGTATCGCTCGGGCAGCTCGTGGCACCACCGCAGGGTGGGCCCGCCTGTGGTGGAGGTTAGAAGCCCATGCCGGTCAAGACTCCAGGACGCCGGGCAGGCTCGGGCAGCGTGCTCCGCCAGGTGAAGCGTAACATGGTCGCGAAGGCCTCGCGCTCGCTGTCGGCGTCGCTGAACCTGACGTCGATGGTCGACTTCATGAGCGTCATCGTCATCTTCCTACTGATGAACTTCTCGGCCTCGGGTGACTTCACCTACAACCAGGCCGACATCGTGCCGCCGGAAGCAGTTTCCGGTGCCGAGCTCGTGCGTGTGCCGGTGATCGGGATCTCGGCAACCGAGATCATCTTCGAGCAGACGCGCGTCGAGAGCTCTCGCGCCGTATTGGCGGAGAACGAGGACTACACGCTGCCACGCCTCGTCGACGCGCTAAAGAAGGAGCAGGAGGCGTTCAAGGACATCCGCAAGGACCAGGAGTTCGACGGAAAGATCCTGATTCAGGCCGACGAGGGGATTCCCTACAAGCTGATCCGCCGCGTGTTCCTCGCCGCCGCCAAGGCTGGCTATCCAAACATCAGCTACATCGTGCGTGCGAAGGGCGCGGGAACGCCCTGACTAGCAGCGACGACGCTGGTCCCAACGATCTCCTGCGACGGATCCTGACCGCCAAGGTCTACGACGTGGCCCAGGAGTCGCCGCTGCAGGTGGCGCCGCGACTGTCGGCGCGGCTCGGACACAAGGTGCTGCTAAAGCGCGAGGACCTGCAGCCGATCTTCTCGTTCAAGCTGCGCGGCGCGTACAACAAGCTCGCGAACCTCTCGCCTGAAGCACGTGCGCGCGGTGTAATCGCGGCATCTGCGGGCAATCACGCGCAGGGTGTCGCGCTGGCGGCGGCGCACCTCGGGGTGCAGGCAACGATCGTGATGCCGACGACGACACCGTCGATCAAGATCGAGGCGGTGCGCGCGCTCGGCGCCGCAGTGGTGCTGCATGGCGACTCATTCGACCAGGCCCGCGTGCATGCGCTGACGCTGGCGGAGGCCTCGGGTGCGGTGATCGTACCTCCCTTCGACGACCTCGATGTGATCGCGGGTCAGGGCACCATTGCGATGGAGCTCGTGCGTCAGCATCCGGGTCCCATCGCCGCAGTGTTCGTGCCGGTCGGTGGTGGGGGATTGCTCGCGGGGGTCGCGGCGTACATGAGCTATGTGCGCCCCGAGACAAAGGTCATCGGCGTCGAGCCGGAGGATGCAGCGTGCTTCCAGGCCGCCATGCAGGCGGGTGCGCCGGTGTCGCTCGCGAGCGTCGGGTTGTTCGTCGATGGCTGTGCGGTGGCGCGCGCGGGCGAGCTGACGTTCGCCATCGCCGGCCCGCTCGTGCACGAGATCATTACGGCGAACACCGATGAGATCTGCGCAGCGATAAAAGACGTGTTCGACGACACGCGCTCGATTGCGGAGCCGGCCGGTGCGCTCGCGATCGCAGGCATGAAGCGCTGGGTCGCGGCACATCCGGAGGTCCAGGGCGAGACACTCATCGCCATCGACTCGGGCGCCAACATGAACTTCGATCGGCTACGTCACGTGTCGGAGCGCGCCGAGATCGGCGAGGCGCGCGAGGCGATCTTCGCGGTCGCGATCCCCGAACGACCGGGCGCCTTTCGCGCGTTCTGCGAGACGCTCGGGCCGCGCAGCGTGACCGAGTTCAACTATCGATTTGCCGACGCGACCAAGGCGCATGTCTTCGTCGGCGTGGCACTCCGACGCGGCCGTCCCGAGCGCGAGCAGATCGTCGCGGCCCTGCGCGAAGCGGGCTACGAAGTGCACGACCTCACCGACAACGAGGTCGCGAAACTGCATGTCCGGCACATGGTCGGCGGTAAAGCCCCGGGTGCGACCGACGAGGTCGTCTACCGTTTCGAGTTCCCCGAGCGACCTGGGGCCCTGCTCAATTTCCTCATGCGATTGTCGGGTCATTGGAATATTTCGACGTTCCATTATCGCAATCATGGGGCCGCTTACGGTCGCGTGCTGTGTGGCATGCAGGTCGCGGCGGCGGACCGCGCGGCCCTCTTCGACGCGTTGACTGAACTCGGCTATCCATTCACCGACGAGACCAGCAACACCGCCTACCGCATCTTTTTGTAGCTTTTTGTAGCTTTTTGTAGATTTTACGATCGGCGACTTCCGGCGTTTCGTGCGGAGTGCTAAGCTCCGTTCATAGCAATGCGGGGGAAGGCGAAGCCAGACAGCTCGGCTTCGTGCGTCGTCATGCGCCACATCCTGTGCGCTCGACGAGGCAAGCGCCCGCATGTCCGGCGCGTTCCCCCGGTGCCGTCAAGCGCGCCAAGCAAGGGGAAGAAGGATGAGCGAGCCGACCCTGGTCGAGAACCAGCGAACCCAGACCCGTGACACCCGAACGCCCGACACACCTGTCGGCGGGGGCGAACGCCGGGGCCTGAAGTCACAGCTGCGAGCGGGTACCTACGATGAAGGCCAGTAGCTTCTCCAGCCAGAGGCCCCGGTCCAGCTCAAACCTGACCCGAAGGGCGGCGGCAAGAAGCCAGGGGGCAAGAAGCCAAACGGTGAGAAGAAGACCGACGGTGAGGTCGACGAGCTGCGCAAGGAGAACGCCGGCCTCAAGGACCGCGTCACGACGCTCGAAGGCTCCCAGTCAAAGCAGCAGGACGAGCTGGACCGAACGAACGCCACGATGCTGATGCTGGCTGAGCATTCGGTCAACGCGCGCCTCGGCGAGATCGTGGCGAACATCGGCGACACCGACGCGGCCCTGACCGGTCTCGAAGCGCTCGTCGAAGGCACGCTGGGGGTCGACGATCAGCGCCGCGAGAAGGACGAAGGCGTCGACAAGTCGATCAAGGCGCACAAGGCGTCCGTCGCTCCCGGTTTCCTCGACGGCCTCTCGATGATCCTGGACTTCGCCAACCTCCTCAAGACCGGTCTGACGCTGAGCGCAGCCCTGGGCAAGAAGCTACCGCAACGGAGCACGGCACTCGAGAAAGGAGGGGCCGGACTCGACATGATCACGGCCGGCGTTGGCGGCGGCAAGGACGTCGCGGAATTCAAGGGCGCGCGTGATGAGTCAGTGGCCGGCGACTCGATGGTCGGCATGATCAACGCGATCGACGCCAAGGTCGACGCGGTCGAGGCAGGCGTCGAGTCGCTTCGCGAGCACCAGTTCGGCAAGGAGAAGTACGCGGTCGGCTCGGCCCTTGCGAGAGCAGTGCGTGCGAGGGATGGCGTGCAGGACTCGTTCGAGGTGCTGGGCGAAAACGCGTCCAAGGACCTGGTCGCGAGGGCAGAAGCAACGAAAGCCGACATGATCAAGGCGAGTAACGGAGTCGCGGAGCGTCTCGGAGCGCTGGTACGACTTCTGAGAGCCCGTGACCCAGGACAGGGCGGCGGTGGCGAGCTTTCCAAAGGGAGCACGGGGCGTTCGGTCTTCGACCTCGTCGCTCGAGACCCCGAGGCGTGCACGCTACTCGCGGAAACAACCCTCGTGGTGCGCGTGAAGAGCCCGGAGGACTACACCACCCCAGAGGAACGCAGCGGGTTCTGGTTGCGCGTGAGCGACCCGGCACTTCGCGGCGACCTCAATCTCGAGCTCTTCGCCCATCAGGCCTATCCCGTGAGGCCTGGCGCGACCAAGAACGGCGACCTCTACGTACCCCCCGAGGTCGGACGACCGCTGTCGACCCTGGTCGGCAACCAGGTCAACCTGCCGTTCGAACGAGTTCAACTGCACGGATGGGTCAACCGTGAGTGGGCGACGCGCGCAGAGTGGGAGACGCACGAACACCGACAAAGGCTCCTTACCTATGAGGTCGATCCGGCCACCGACAGGATGCGTTGACCTTGGTCGCGGCAAGCTTCTGTCGGGTCCTGCTCACTCTCATCGCAGCGAGCGCGATTCAGGCTCCGTCGGCGCACGCTGAGCGGGCCGACCCATGGGTCGATCAACATCCGAGCTCACCACTGGTGAGGGATCTGCTAGGAACTTGGCAATTCGCATGGCTTGCGGACGTCGGTCACCGTGGAATCGAAGTTGAAGCAGATCTGGTGACTGGCACGACGACCGTCGCCACGGTAGCAAGGCGCTCTTCGTTGATGCTAATGGGATTTGTTGCGGTGGTAGATACCCTGAGCTGGAAAGATCGCCGCGAATACAGGTATCTGTCGCTCGCGCTCCAAGGGGACACGAGCCGATGCGGCCAGGGAGTTGTTCGCACGCTCCGACAAGAGAAGGAGGAAGGTGGCGGCTACATCACGACCCTCCACCCCTCCGACCTCCTAGACCTCGATGCCCTGGTCGGCAAACCGGTATGCGGCAAACGCATGGTCGAGCAGGTCGAGGAGCAGCTCGGGAGTACGGTCGTCACCTGCGTCGATCGCCCCTATGAAGGTGCCGCGAGCCTGGCGCAGCTCGTCATGGTCCTCGAGCATGGGCTGCTCACCTGGGTGATGTCGCCGGCGCCGTTCGCAGGGGATCCGATCGACGATGGCGACGCGGGCGCGCCCGGCCCCGAGCCGCTGTACTGGCCCGTGCCGCCGACCTGCCACCCGCTCTTCGCCGAGCGCCCTGCGCGCAAGCTGACGTTGCCAAGGCACAACATGGCGGTGGCCCTCGAGTGGATGAGCGACGTCGACCTGCTCTCGCTCCAGGCGTGGCAGGACGATCAGGAGACCGGCTATTTCGTGCTGCTCAATACCGAAGGGCGACCCGCGACGATTGGATACCGCGTGGAAGGCCTGGCACATGGGGTCTGGTACTACTTGAACCCCGATGGCTCGTTGCGCGAGGCACGCCTCTACGCGCTCGACGTGCTGCTCGAAAAGCTCCCGGTCGCGACCCTGCCAGGGCCCTGAGGCGTACAGGACTCACCACTGCTCGCTGCGGCGGACGGTGCGGAATAGCTTGCCGGCCGCCTGGCACTCGCGTTTGGCGGCTTCTTCGAAGAGGTCCATGCCCAGCGGCAGGTGCTGCGCGGCGGCGCGATAGGCGGCACGCAGGACCGCGTTCTTGATCGAGCCGCCAGAGAGCTCGAAGCTCTCGCCGAGCACGTCGAACTCGACATCGTTCGAGAGTGGCGCCGTGTCGGGGATGAGCTGGCGCCAGATGGTGCCGCGTATCGCCGCGTCCGGGAACGGGAAGTTGATCTTGAACGAGAGGCGCCGTTCGAGGGCGTTGTCGAGCGACGTCTTGAGGTTGGTCGTGAGCAGCACCAGCCCATCGTAGCGTTCGATGAGCTGCAAGAGGACGTTGACCTCCATGTTCGCGAAGCGGTCGTTCGCCTGCTTCACCTCGACGCGCTTCGAGAACAACGAGTCGGCCTCGTCGAACAACAGGACCGACTGCGAGCCGCGCGCTTCGGCGAAGACCCGTGTCAGATTCTTCTCGGTCTCACCGATGTACTTCGAGACGACATTGGCAACGTTGACGCGCATCAACGACAGGCCCAGCTCGGCCGCGATGACCTCGGCCGAGAGCGTCTTGCCGGTGCCCGGCTCGCCATCGAATAGGGCCGACAAGCCACGACCTTTATTGAACTTCTTGCCGAAGCCCCAGTCGCGGAAGACGATGCTCTGGGCGGCGACCGCTTCGATGAGCTCGATGATCTGCGCCTTGATGTCGGGTGGCAATATGAGGTCGTCGAGCTTGAGATCGGCGACATCGCGATCGGCATATTCGGCGAGCCGATGGCGCAACTGACTCCAGGCCCCATCCATGAGGTCGCGCTGGGTGATGCACGCCGACGCCGGCATGCTGTCGGAGACGATCGCGTCCTGGCCGGCCTGGGCGGCGCTCATCACGGCGCGGCTCGCGGCCGAGTTGGCGGCCAGCAGGACCGTGTTCTTGATGTAGCCGCCCGCGAACTCGAAGCGGCGCGCGAGATAGCCGATGTCGACATCGTCTGCGAGAGGCACCGAGGGCGGCAGGTGCACGCGCCAGATCTGCTCGCGCATCGCCGAGGATGGCGTGTCGAATGCGATACGATAGAGGATGCGCCGGTCGAGCGCGTGGTCGAGCGTCTTGGGCATGTTGGTCGCGAGGATGCAGATCCCGTCGAAGCGCTCGAGCGCCTGCAAGAGCGACGGCACCGGTCCACCGAAGCGCTGGTGGGCGGCGAAGAGACCCTCGCACTCGTCGAAGAACAGGATTGCGCGTTGCAGGCGCGCCTCACGCAGGAGGTTCTCGAGGTTCTGTTCGAACTGAGCGCCCTGCCCCGCGAGCCGCGACGAATCGACCAGCAGGAGGCGCAGCCCGAGGTGTTGGGCGAGCGCGCGTGCCGTGAGCGTCTTGCCGGTGCCGGGCGCACCTGAGAACAAGAGTGTCACACCGCGACCATAGGCGATCGCGCGGTCGAGCCCCCAGTCGCGCATCGCGCGCAGGTAGGCGTCGTGGAGGGCGACCAGCTCGAGCAGGCGGCGCTTGTCGTCGAGCGGCAGGATCACTCTTTCGAAGGTTTCGCTCGGCTCGATGAGCCGCGAGAACGCGTGCAATGCCTCGTCCTCGCCGCCCTGCCCGATGAGGAGGGCGACGAGCCGCGGTGGCAGCTTGAGCTCGAGCGCCAGGAACTCGTCGCCATCTGCGATGCCGCGCCCGATGAGGAGGAGGCTGTTCGCGAGTAGACGGCCGGACAGGCCGAATGCCGCGCGGCGCGCCATGCGCTCTTCGAACGAGTCGGTGAGGATCGTCAGCGCCGCGTCGATGTCGAGCGTCGCGCGGTAGGCCGAGCCCTTGGCGCGGCCGAAGAGGTTGTTGAAGCTGCCGTCGATGGCGGGTGCGAGGCACAGGAGCAGCACGTCGCGCTCGAACGTGTCGAGCTCGAAGCGGGCCTGCAAGGTCAGCAGCGCCGGAATGAAGTAACGCTGGTCGACCACCCGCTCCTCATGGCGCGCGGACTTCGTGGCGAGCTCGGCCTGCAGCGCTTCGGCGTCGATCGCCGTCTCCGACAGGGCGAGCACCGGGTCGCGCACGGCGAGCCCCTGGCGCTCGCGTTCGGCGATGCGGAGGCGCGCCCGGAGGCGCATCAGATCGAGCGTGGCCCCGAGGAACTCGAGGTCGTTCTGGTAGCCGGGGCCCGGGTGGGCGGTCGCGAGAGCGGTCGAATCGATGACGTCCATCGCCGCGCACAATAGCCTGGAATGCGCTTCCAATGAAGCACGGTTCTCGCCGGGTCGTGCGCCATGCTAGGATTGTCGCCGAGTGCACACCCAGGACCCCGACCAGCTGCCTGTTTCGATCCCACGCGACCGGCGATCAGCACGCGCGGTCCCGCTTCGCTTCGCGCGGGGCGGACACCTCGAGACGCGCCATACGATAGCGATCATGAGCTTCGTGATGGCGCTGGCGCTGCTGCTCATGTGGGGCTTCCCGGACGATCGGGGCTGGCACTTCGAGACGGCACGCGCCAAGACCGACCGCACGGGCACCTACGATCTCGCCAAGGCGCGCATGCTCGCGCGCGTGGTCGGGCATATCCGGGCGCACTACGTCTCGCCCGAGCGGGTCGATCCCAAGCGCATGGCGGCCGCCGCCTTGTGGCGGGTCCAGGCAGAGGTACCCGAGGTGCGGGTCGCGGTGCTCGGCAAGCAGGGTGCGGCCATCACCGAGGCCTCGGCCGCGACGTCCCAGCCCGAGCTGCTGCGCGTCACGGTCGGCGAGATTACGCGCGAGTTCCCGCTCGACAAGGTGACCGACCTGTTCGAGCTCAACTGGAAGCTCTCGGATGTGTTCGAGTTCCTGGAGCGCCACCTGCCGCCGCAGGTCGACCTCGAGGCGCTGGAGTATTCGGCCGTCAACGGCCTCCTGAGCACGCTCGATCCGCACACCGTGCTGTTGACCCCGCGGGTCTATCGCGAGCTGCAGCTCTCGCAGAAGGGACGCTTCGGTGGGCTCGGCATCACGGTCGGCGAGGTCGACGGCTTCCTCGTCATCCAGCAGGTCATGCGCGACACGCCCGCCGCGGACGCGGGGCTCGAGGTCGACGACCGGATCGTGCAGATCGGCGGTGCCTCGACCATCAGCATGGACCTCGACGAGACGGTCAACCTCATGCGCGGCGAGGTGGGCAGCGAGGTGACGTTATGGATCATGCGGCCGCGCAAGAAGACGGCGACAGGCACGGCTGCGACGACCGCGGCAGGCGGGGCATGGAAGGACGCCAAGCCGTTCAAGCTGACGCGCCGCGAGATCCAGCTGCCGTCGGTCGAAGAGGCGACCCTTGGCGATGGCATCGGCTGGGTGCACGTGCGTGGCTTCCAGGAGACGACCGACACCGATCTCGAAGCGGCGTTGCGCCGGCTCGAGAAGGCGCCGGGCGGACTGAAAGGCCTCGTGCTCGACCTGCGCGACGATCCGGGGGGGCTCCTCGACAAGGCGATCGCCGTGTCGGACGCGTTCCTGTCCAACGGCACCATCGTCACGACCGTGCGGGAAGGTGGGCGCGAGCGCGACGAGAGCCACGCGATGCAGGCCGCGACGCGCGCCAACCTGCCGTTGGTGGTGCTCGTCAACCGGGGCTCGGCGTCGGCCTCGGAGATCGTCGCGGGCGCGCTCAAGCGCAACGATCGCGCGCTCATCATCGGGCAGACGACCTTTGGCAAGGGCTCGGTGCAGGTCGTCTATCGCATCGACGAGGCGGCGTTGAAGCTCACGGTCGCGCAGTACCTGACACCGGGCGATGTCTCGATCCAGGGTGTCGGCATCGTGCCGGACATCGACCTCGTTATGCTGCGGGTGCCGCAGGTGCCAGCGGGCGAGGCGTTCGACGGTCGTATGGACCTGCATCCGGCGCCCGAAACGGCAGGCGGCGAGGCTTCGTTGGCGGCGCACCTGTCGTCCGAGAAGACGCGCAGCGAGAAGCCCGCGATGGTGCTGCGTCTACTCGAAGACCAGCGCACGCCGATGCATCGACAGCGGCGTGGTGAGCCACGGGTGGCGGACGCGGTCGTGCGCCTCGCCAAGGACGTGCTCGCGGTGGCGCCGGCGGTCGACCGGAAGCAGGCGCTGGTGCAGCTCGCGGGGTTCATCCCGGCGCGCCAGAAGTTGGAAGACACGCGCCTCGAGGAGGCGCTGACGCCGAACGGGATCGACTGGCGCGCGGGCCTTAAACCGCTGCCGGGCAAAGCGCTCGAAGCGACGCTGACGCTGCCGGCCGAGGTCACGGCGGGTAAGCCGTTCGTCGTGACGTTGTCGCTGAAGAACCTCAGCAAGCGGCCCATCGCGCGCTTGCATGCCGAGCTGGAGAGCGGGATAGGCGCAGTGGCGGGGCGCGAGCTGGCGATCGGCTACCTCGAGCCGGGCAAGGCGACCGAGCGCAGCTTCACGATGAGCCTGCCGGCCAGCGTCGGTCGCGCGGGTGACGAGGTCGTGGCGCGCCTTTATTCGGACGGTGAGCTGCTGCCACTGTCGGCCACGGCGGCGCTCGCGGTGGCGCCGGTGGCACCGCCGGTCTTCGCGCACGCGGTCCAAATCGACGATGCGACTGGCGGCGATCCGGCCTTCAAGACGACGGGCAATGGCGATGGGCTCCTACAACGGCGCGAGCGCGTGAAGGTGCTCGTGCATGTGACAAACATCGGCGCGGGGCCAGCGCGGGCGGTGTTGGCGACCTTGCGCAACGAGTCGGGCCCGGACGTGTTCATCCACCTGGGGCGTCAGGAGCTCGGTGCGATGGCGCCCGGCGAGACGCGCCTGGCGGTGTTCGACCTCGAGGTACAGGAGGGATTGAAGGCGCGCCTGGTCGAGCTCGGGCTCGAGGTCGCGGACACGGCGGGGTCGTTCTTCGCGCCCGGGCCGGTCGCGGTAGAGCTGGCGATATTCCCGGACGCGCTGCCGGCGCGCATCCCATTGCAGGGCTTCGCGGTGCTGCCGAACGTGGCGACGCGACTGCACGGTGGGGCGAGCCGCGACGCGCCGGAGGTGGCCGAGGCGAACCCGGGTGCGGTGCTCGAGGTGACGGGCAAGGTCGGCGATTGGCTGGAGGTCGCGTGGCGGGACGGTCCGGGCACGGGCGCAAAGCCAGTCGAGAGTCGGCGCGGCTACCTGCCGGCCGAGCGGGTGCGTCTGGCGGATGAAGGCGGCATTACCCGCGACGCGGTGCGGGCATTGGCACAACATCGGCCGCCGGTGCTGGAGATCGGGGCGACCCCGGCATTCGCCGATGGCGCGGACCTCGCGCTGAAGGGGCTGGCGCGCTTCGCGGCGACCGGCAGCAAGCGCCGCATGGTCTATGTGTTCCGTGGGCGCGACAAGCTGTTCTTCCGCTCGGCGGAGTCGCTACCGCAAGAGGTGCGTGGGCAGGAGGCAACCCTGACATTCGACACGGTGCTCGGCCTCGAGCCTGGGCGCAACGAAATCACCGTGGTCGCGCGCGAGGGCGACGAGAGTGTCGCGCGCACGATGTTTGTCGTGTACCGGCGCTGACGAGAGCGTCGTTGCACGTCGGGCAGGGCGCGGTCCCCGTTGACAATCGCGGGTCTGCTGGTTAGACGACTCGTTCGCTCGGCCCCCTTCTGGAATCGCGGCCGCGCCCGGACGGCACGATGTTCGATACGCTCTACAACGGCTTCAAGTCCGCCAAGGCGAAGCTGACCGGCAAGACGACCCTCGACGAGTCCAACATCAAGGACGCGTTGCGCGAAGTGCGTCTGTCGCTGCTCGAGGCCGACGTCGAGTTCGGCGTGGTCAAGCAGTTCCTCGCGAAAGTGCAGGAGAAGGCGGCCGGCGAGCTCGTGCACCTGCGCGCCACGAAGGGCGACAAGAAGGTCGCCGTCTCGCCCGCGGACCACTTCATCAACATCTGCCACGACGAGCTCGTCGAGCTGATGGGCCCGGTCGATACGAGCATCACCTTCAAGAAGGGCTCGGCCGTTTCGACCATCATGATGGTCGGTCTGCAGGGCGCCGGCAAGACCACGACGACCGGCAAGCTCGCGCGTAAGCTCCAGAAAGAAGGCCATAAACCGCTGCTGGTTGCGGCCGACATCTACCGCCCCGCCGCTATCGACCAGCTCCAGGTGCTCGGCCGCCAGCTCGACATCCCGGTCTTCTCGGTGCCGGGCATGTCCCCACCGGAACTGTGCGAAGCCGCGCTGAAGGAGGCCAAGGCCAATAAGCACGACATCGTCATCTTCGACACCGCCGGCCGCCTGACGATCGACGAAGCCCTCATGGACGAGCTCGACCAGGTCAAGGCGAAGACCAAGCCCGACAACATCTTCCTCGTGCTCGACGCGATGACCGGCCAGGACGCCGTGCGCACCGCGAAGACGTTCGATGACCGCCTGTCATTGTCGGGCGTCGTGATGACCAAGCTCGACGGCGATGCGCGTGGTGGCGCGGCGCTGTCGGTGAAGGCCGTCACGGGCAAGCCCATCAAGTTCCTGGGCATCGGCGAGAGCCTCGACAAGCTCGAAGAGTTCCGGCCCGAGGGCCTGGCGGGCCGCATCCTCGGGTTCGGCGACGTCGTTGGCCTGGTGAAGGACTTCGAGGGGGTCGTCGACGAGCAGAAGGCCGAGGAGGACGCACGCAAGATCCTCTCGGGCAACTTCAACATGCTCACGTTCTTGGAGCAGATCCGGACCATCAAGAAGATGGGATCGCTCAAGGACATCCTCGAGAAGATGCCGTTCTTCAAGGACAGCATGCCGGGGGCGGACCTCGACGATAAGCAGCTCGACAAGGTCGAGGCGGTCATCTGCTCGATGACCAAGAAGGAGAAGCTCCACCCCGAGCTGCTCTCGAACGCGAGCCGCCTACGCCGGATCTCGCAGGGCTCGGGAACGACGCTCATCGACGTGCGCAACATCGTCCAGCGCTTCTACTCAATGCGCAACATGATGAAGAAGGTCGGTAAGCAGCCGGGACTCCTGGCGAATCTTCCGGGCTTCAAGCAGCTGAACATGCTGAAGCAGCTGCGCGGTGGCGCGGGCGGCGGCATGGACATGCTCGGCGACCTCGAGGGCAGTTTGGCGGATCTGGTCGGCGGTGGCGATGACGGCGGATCCCCGGGCGCCCCGCGACGGCCCAAGGGCCCGTCCGCGGCCGAGATGCAGGCGCGCGTCGACGCCAAGAAGAAGCGGCGCGAGGGCAACAAGAAGGCCGCCAAGGCCCGCAAGAAGAGCAAGTAGGCTCAGGTTCGGAGGACAACCGAATCTCGCGGAGGTGCGCCTGATCTGATAGACGGGAATCGGCGCGGTCGGCGAAGTGCTTAGCCTTGTTCCCCTCGGACGAGCTACTTCGTTGCCCTCGGACCCACTAAGGATCGCCCCGATGACCCAGCCTGCCGTGAAATCGCTCGTGCTCGTGTTGACCTTCGCGCTCATGGGCACAGGTGCAGCACAGGCGGCGAACCGATCGCGGCCGGAGCGGCGCGCCTCGCTCGTCTGGCTGCTCGCGTCGTATCATACCGAGCTGCGACGCGACACGCTCGACGAGCTCGGGCCGGATACGGTCGAGCTGTTGATCGACATCGCCAACACGCCGCGTGACGCGCCGAGAGTGCGCGTGCGGGCGCTGGCCGGACTCGGGCTCTACCCGACCGAAGACAGCTACTCGTTTCTCACGAGCCTCCTGAACGAGCGCAACCTCATCGGCAACCCGGACGGACTCCAGATGCGGCGGCAGGCGATCCGCTCGCTCGGGCGTGCCTTTGGTGAGCGGCCGATCGACGAGCTGATGACCTTCAAGAACGACGAGCAGGCGGGCATCCGCCAGGCGGTCGCGCAGGCGCTGGGCGACTCGCGCTGCCAGCGCGCGCTGCCGGTGCTCGAGCTGTGGCTCACGAGCGAGCAGGATCTCTTTGTCCGAGACGCGGTCGACAAGGCCGTGAACCAACTCCGCGGACGGTGACGGATGCGCATCCAAGGCACGCTGACAGCGCTCTATACGCCGTTCACGGCGGCCGGTGACATCGACCTCGACGCCTACACCGGCCTGTGTGAGCGGCTCATCGCCGCAGGCTCCGGGCTCGTTCCGTGTGGCACGACGGGTGAGACGCCGACACTCACGGTGACCGAGTACGAGCGGCTCGTGACGCGCGCGGTCGAGGCGGCCCGCGACAGTGTGCCCGTGATCGCCGGCACCGGGACGAGCTGTACCCGGACCACCATCGAGGCGACCCAGCTCGCGCGTAGGCTCGGGGCCGATGCCGCGCTGGTCGTGACGCCCGCGTACAATAAGCCGCCGCAGAGCTCGCTCTTGACGCACTTCAAGGCGGTCGCCGACGAGGGCGGGCTGCCGGTGCTGCTCTACAATGTGCCGGGGCGAACTGGCTGCAACATGAGCGCTGCGACCGCCTGTGAGCTCGGGCGGGATGCCCGTTTCCTGGGGGTGAAAGAAGCGGCCGGCAACCTCGCGCAGGTCGAGGCGCTGGTTCAAAACGCGCCCGAAGGGTTCGCGGTGCTGTCGGGTGACGATGCGTTGACGCTGCCGATGATGGCGCTCGGGGCGCACGGGCTCGTGTCGGTCGCCGGCAATATCGCGCCACAGCTGGTCGTGCAGATGGTCACTGCGGCGTTGCGCGACGGGTTCGCGGCGGCGCGCGCGCTGCACTATCAGCTCAAGCCGCTGGTCGACGCGTTGTTCCTGACGACCAATCCGATCCCGGTGAAGCGCGCGGCGGCGATGCTCGGGCATGCACGCGACATCGTACGGTTGCCGCTGACGGCCGAGGCGCTCGACGAGAAAATGGAGGCTGCCTTGCGTCACGGGCTCGTCCAGGCGGGTCTCCTATGAGCGGATCGGAAGCGACTACCTTACCGGTCCCAGGGCTCGTCATCGTCGGGGCGCATGGCCGCATGGGCCGACGCCTGTGCGCGCTGGCGGGCGACTATCAGCTCGACGTCGCGGCGGAGATCGACGCCGACGGGCCGGGACTCGACGCGGGCGTCGCCGAGCGCGCGCTGTGCGTCATCGACTTCTCGGTGGCCGAGCAGGCATCGACCACGCTCGCCTGGTGTCGCGCGCACAAGGTGCCGGCGGTGCTCGGCACGACGGGGCTCGGGGCCGCGCACGAAGAGGCGCTCGAGAAGACGTCGCGCGAGGTGCCGGTCGTGTGGGCGCCGAACTTCTCCCTCGGCGTGCACGTGCTGCTCGAACTCGTGAGTGAGGCGGCGCGCATCCTCGACGAGGGCTGGGATGTCGAGCTGGTCGAGACGCACCATCGCAAGAAGGTCGACGCACCCTCGGGCACGGCCCTTGCGCTGGCGCAACGGGTCGCGGCGGCGCGTGGCACCGGGCTCGCGCAGGTCGCGAAGTACGGCCGCGAAGGGCTGGTCGGGGCACGCCCGCGCAGCGAGCTCGGCGTGCATGCGCTGCGCGGCGGCACGATCGTCGGCGACCACAGCGTGAGCTTCTTCGGCGACGGCGAGGTGCTGACGTTCGAGCACCGGGCGCTGGACCGCGACATCTTCGCGCGCGGCGCGCTGCGGGCGGCCGCCTGGCTCATGGCGGCACCGCGTGAGCCGGGGCGCTATGGGCTGGCGGACGTGCTGCGGAGGGACTGAACCGTGTCGGCTGACAATCACGATGACACGCGGGCCGAGGCACTCTATCGCGAGCTGTGCGCGAGCCTCGCGGCCGAGGGCATCATCGTATTGCCGAAAGCCGAGAGCCGCTTCAGTAAGCTCATCGATGTCGCCTTGAGGGTCATTACGTTCGGCGGCCAGTCGCGCTTCATGAGCGAGTTCGTCACGACGCTCGGCAAGCGGATCTATACGCCGAGCAACTGGGCGCAGCACCCGGCCGGCCAGCGCTACCTCATACTGCGGCACGAGGCGGTGCACGTGCGGCAGTTCCGGCGCTTCACCTGGCCGGGCATGACGGTCCTTTATCTCCTCCTGCCGGTGCCGATGGGGCTCGCGGGCGGACGGGCCTGGCTCGAATGGCAGGCCTATCGCGAGACGCTGGTGGCGACCTGGCAGCTCTATGGGCCGGCCGCCGCACATGCCCTCGAGGATCACATTGCCGAGCGCTTCACCAGTGCAGACTATGCGTGGATGTGGCTTCCGGGCCGGCAGGTGCGACGGTGGATCGCCCGCACGCTGGCGGACCTCGAAGCGAATCCACCTCCCATTTTGAGCCCTGCCCCGTCGCGATGAAGCCGCCTTCCCACCCGACGTGTAGCGCGTGACGAGCGTCCGCCCGACCCCGCGTGCGCCGACGCCGTCCCCCGACGGCGACAGTGGGCTGTTCGTCGGGCGCTACGAGCTCCTGTCGCGCATCGGCTCGGGCGGCATGGGTGAGGTGTACCTCGCGCGGGCGGTCGGCGCCGGCGGGTTCGCGAAGGAGGTGGTGATCAAGCGCATCCTGCCGCACCTCGCCAGGGATGAGGGGTTCGTGCAGCGCTTCATCGAGGAGGGCAAGCTCGTCGTGCGCTTGCGCCATGCGGGCATCGCGCAGGTGCTCGACATGGGCGAGGACGGCGGCGTCTTCTTCATCGCGATGGAGCATGTCGACGGCAAGGACCTCGGCGAGCTGATGCGGATCGCTGGCGCGGCCCAGATGAAGATGCCGGTGCCGCTGGTGGCGCATCTGCTGGCGTCGCTGCTCGACGCGCTCGACTACGCGCATCGCGCGAAAGACACGGAGGGGCGGCCGCTCGGCATCATCCATCGCGACGTGTCGCCGTCGAACGTGATGATCGCGACGACCGGCGAGGTGAAGCTCCTGGACTTCGGGATCGCGCGCGCGACCGAGCGGTTGCAAGCGTCGACGACAGGCGCAATACGTGGAAAGTACAGTTATATGTCGCCGCAGCAGGCGGCGGGCGCGGAGCTCGATGCGCGCTCGGACTTGTTCTCGGTGGGCGTCATCGCGTGGGAGCTCCTGACGGGGGAGCGGCCGTTCGATGGGTCGTCGGATCTGCTGACGCTCGATCGGATCCGCTATCACGATCCGGGCGCGTTGGCGGCGAAGGCGCCCGAGGTGCCGGCGGATCTCGCGGCGATCGTCGAGCGGCTGCTCGCGAAGGTTCCCGAAGGTCGCTTCGCGAGCGCTGATGAGGCGGCCGAGGCGCTGCGCGCGCACATGGTGCGAAGCGGCAAGCTGGCGACCGCGCGTGAGCTGGCGGCGTGGCAGGAATCGGTGCGCGAGAGTCTGCCACGTGGGCTGCGCGAGCGGTCGGTGCAGGGGCTGTCGATCGATGACCTGTTGCGCATGAGCCTTGGCAGCGAGCCAGGCGGGGCGGCGGCAGCGCAGACGCCGAGCGGGGTGTCGCTCGGAACGCCGCGGGGCCAGACAATGGTCGTGTCGTCGGGGCTGGTGATAGCGAACGAGGTATTGCCGCTTGGAGCGGGCGCTGGCGCGGTGCCGACGACAGCGACGGGGGCTGGATCACGCAAGAGCTTCCCGATGTTGTTGGTCGGGTTGAACCTCTCGCTGATCGTGCTCGTGCTGTTCCTGGTGTTGCGCACGGACGGGGACGACAGGCCGGCGGGGGCCGACGCGGGTGCGACGCGCGAGGCCGCGGACGTGGTGCAGCTTGCGACGGTCGATGTCACGGCGACCCGCGCGGATGTGGCTGGCAAGCCCGAGGATGGTGGGGTCGAGGTCGTGGCTGCGGTCGTTGTCCAGGTCGCACCGCCACCAGTCGCTGCCGGGCTCGCCGCGGGTGCGGTGTTGGCCGGTCTCGACGAGTCGATCTTCGCGGGCGAGGTGTCGCTCACGGTGCGCGTGCACCCGCCGGGCGCGACCGTGGCCGCGACCGGGTTCGGGAGCGGGCGGGCGCCGCGCACCTTCGTCGTTCGTCGCGGCAGCGTGCTGAGCCTGCGCGTCACGGCACCCGACCACGAGCCACGTACCTATGAGGCGGTCGCCGACGAGAGCGATGCGATCAGCATCACCCTGAAGCCGGTCGCGCGCGGCCGTGTGCAGTTCAAGTTCTTCCCGGCCGAGGGCACGCGCGTGAGCATCGACGGCAAGGGGCTGGCACTCGCTGGCAATGTGGTCGGGACCGAGCTGCCGGTGGGCTCGCACACGCTCCTACTCGAGACCGATGATGGCCGACGCCTGCGGCGCCCTTTCGAGGTCGCCGCGGGCGAGACGACCAACCTCGGCACGCTCGAGGTCGGGAGCCCGAACTAACAGCCACAATTCGTGAAGCGAGGCGCGCGCGGCCGAGGAACCGCGACCAGGCCGACCTCATAGGTTGCCGAGGAGCGAGCGACGAAGGCCCCGCGCGCATCGCGAGCGAATTCTGCATTGACGGTGTCCGGCGGTGGATCCATCCTCCGCGCCCTCAGGAGATTCGCCATGCGCATGTTCGTCCTCGCTATCGTCACCACCCTCGCCGCCTGCGGCGGTAAGAAGGCCGCCGAGCCCGCACCCGTGCCCGCGCCCGTCGCGGCCGAGACCAAGCCGGCCGAGAAGCCGGCCGATCCGGCGGCCACGCCCACGCCCGCACCCGCACCCGCACCCGCACCCGCACCCGC
>Ga0105044_10003380_pt1 | contig 21920 bp, 6 predicted proteins | sample MAT01_FD_78092 | JGI IMG/M metagenome (GOLD analysis project Ga0105044, IMG submission 78092) | Freshwater microbial communities from Lake Fryxell liftoff mats and glacier meltwater in Antarctica - MAT-01 | ecosystem: Environmental > Aquatic > Freshwater > Ice > Liftoff microbial mat | place...
ACAACAGCGCTGGCAAAATAGTTTTCCCGATACCAAAATCACAAAATCACAAAAGGACGCAGATATCTGCGTCCTTTTTGTTTAGAGGCCGCGCAGCAGCGGCACAAGCAGTGGCAGGACGATGGCGGCAATGATCACCAGCATAATGAGCGCCATCATAATCCGCTGCCGTGTCCAGAAGCCTCGCTTGCTCTTCTTGCGCTTGCCCACCATCCCAATCGTCAGCGCATCATTGTCCCAAGGCGACTCATCGCCGAACTTCTCAACATCGCGCTCTGTTGGGAATTCATTCTCCGACAAAAATTCATCGTGTCTGTTAGAGGGCCTCATCAATGTCTCCGCCTTCCTTAATGTTATGGACGTTAAGACAGCGCCGCTTTCAGCGCATCCAGGATGATACTGACGCTGGCGGGTTTGGTCACATACTGGATGAGATTGGAATATTTTCCGGACGGCTCCAGATTGACGGATGCCGTCATCAGAATAACCGGAATAGTCTTGAGTATGTCATCGTGAGACATGATTATTTACACCGAATCCTTATTACTATAACCTGTAGGAGGTTTATTGGACAGATTTATTTACAATTATCCACACCAGGATTGCTGATGTCTATTGTATCTCGAATCAAGACAACATAAATGTCGATAGGAACTGTGTGCAAACGAGGGCAGACGCCTTAAAATACCTGTCTATAGATTGGTCCTTGGCAAATGGAGGGCATACGTGCCGACACATACGTTTATTCCAAAGCACTATTATCGCACCATCGGCTCCCATACCCCTGTCCTGCATATTGCCCCTGGCGACAGCGTGATCACCACGACGGTTGATGCGTGGGGATTAGATGCCAATGAACAGCAGGCGACAGAGAGAGGCAACCCGATGACCGGGCCGTTCTATATCGATGGCGCTGAGCCGGGTGATACGCTGGTTGTCCATCTGGATCGCCTGACGCCGAATCGGGCGACAGGATGGGGACGCACCAGCCTTGCCAGCAATGTGGTTGATCCCTCCGCCGTGACGAATCTGCCCACCCAAAATGAGCCGATTCACTGGCGGCTGGATCTTGCGACGAATACGGCTTCACTGCGCGATCCTGTCGGCAAGCTGGGATCACTCCCCCTGCCCATGCGCCCGATGTTAGGCTGCTTCGGCGTGGCCCCTGTTGATGAACAGGCCATCTCCACTGCCACCTCAGCCGAACATGGCGGCAATATGGATTACAACGGCTTCGTGGCCGGGACAACCGTCTCTTTTCCTGTCTTCCAGCCGGGTGCGCTGTTTCATCTAGGCGATGGTCATGCGCTGCAAGGTGATGGCGAGATGTGCGGCACAGGCATCGAAACCTCGTTTGAAGTGCAGTTCACAGTGGATGTGCTCAAAGGGGTATGCAGCGGTTGGCCGCATGGCGAAAATGCTGAGTACATCTTCACTGTCGGCAATGCGCGGCCCCTGGAACAGGCGGTGCAGAATGCCACCACCGAGATGCTGATGTGGCTCCAGCAGCGCTATCATTACTCGGCCTATGAAGCCAATCTGCTCATGGGCTACGGCGTTGAATACGCACTTGGCAACATGTTTGATCCGGCCTATACGATGGTGTGCAAAATTCCCAAACGCCTGCTGTCTGTCTAAGGAATCATGCTGATTAGCCTCAAACCATATCTTCTCGCACAGCTATTGACGCGAGAAACCCCTCAAAGCAGGATGAGACCCGTGTCAGCACTCATCCTGTTGTTTGTGTTTTTCGTATCCGTTCCCATCAATCAGGCACAGGATGACGTGCCATTCCCGCCGGATATTTTTACCTATCATGATCCTCAGAGCCTGCTGGCCCAGCGTGCGCCCGACGATATCCTGATCATGGCGACGGGCGATGTGCTGCTGGCCCGCACCATCAATGCCCGCATGGTCGAACGATCAGATTTCACCTTCCCCTTTGCCCAGGTCGCGGCCTATCTCGCGCAAGCCGATCTTGCCTGGGTCAATCTGGAGACCCCTCTGGTGACGGGCTGCCCGCTGCGCTATCGCACGAAGGATTTCTGTGGTGATCCGCGCACAGTGGCAGCGCTTGTGTCCGCAGGCATCGATGTGGCGAATATGGCAAACAATCATGCGGAGAACAGCGGCCAGAAAGGTGTGCTTGAGACGGAGCAGATTTTGAATCAGGCGGGCATTGACGTGACGGGGCGCACAAATGTCATCCTTGAGGTGCAGGGCAAGCGCATCGGATTGTTAGGGTTTAATGACATTAGCGCCACACGCTGGGTCAGCCGCGCCAGAGCCGAGGATGTTGAGGCGCAAATTAAGAACCTGCGCGATCAGGTCGATTATCTGATCGTCTGTTTTCATTGGGGCATCGAGTATCAACTGCTGCAAAACAGCCGCCAGCGCAATCTCGCAGAAATTGCCATCGATGCAGGCGCAGATGTGGTGGTGGGCCATCATCCGCACTGGCTGCAAGGGGTTGAGATCTATCACGACAAGCCAATTATCTATTCCCTGGGCAATTTTATCTTCGATCAAAAAGGCGGTGGATGGATCGATCAGGGCGCGATTGCCCTGATCACCTTTCAAGCCAATGGACATGTGCAGCTCAATTTTGTGCCGACCATCATCGAAGACCGCTCGACTCCGCGCTTCGCCACACGAGATGAGGCCGAAGATATCCTGCGTCGTATGGCGAGCGTGAGTTTCCATTTAGACGATCAGGGCCGCCGTCCGAACCGCTAGACAAACCAAATTGAGACAATTGCAGCCCGTTCTATCTCCTTTGTACCCAATGGAGTAGGGAACGGGCCATTTGGTTATTATTATAGGTGAATACAATTTTCTATCTCCCCATCTGGTCATATAACATTACAATCATAAACACAACCTTCTAAATCTTTACGGAATAAAGGCCATTTTCAAACTATCCTTTTAAAGGATGGTAATGTCAGCAAGGTTTACGGATTTTCCTTATTATGCAACTTACTTCCAAGACGGAGGTTATGTTTGCGTATGTAATAAATCGTCATTTTCATCTTGCGCTAATCGTGTTTCAAGGGTATGCTGAGAATAAGAAACGGGTGAACATTCGGTTAGTTTGGTTGATGATAGCGCGGTCATTAGAAATTATCTTCAGTACGCGCCAGTGCCATTATTTCAAAACGTGAATCTAAACGACAACAACATCGGCCATCATCTCAAACATGGCTTTACGTCATACAAAGTCAGCACGTCTCATCATCTAACAAAGGAAAACACTGTGCGAAATATCCATCATCGCTCCTGGCCTCACCTCATCGGATCTTTACTTGTGCTGCTGGTCATGGTATGGGGGAGCGTCATCCCTTCTCAGGCCCAGTCCAACCCGCTGCGTATCCGCAAGACTGTTGTCGGCGGATTAACACAGGTCAAAACCGGACAAACCTTTCAGTATCGTGTGACTGCCAGTTGTAACAACCTGACGAATTCATGCGGCGATCTGACATTGATCGATGACCTGCCCCCCGGCTTGACATTGGTTGGCATCAGCGGCCCGGTTGAACCTGCGCCTGCCGCGAGTGCCGCGATCAAATACGTCTACCAGAATGACACTCCAGCAGTAGGCGAATTGACCATCCGCAACAAACGTGGGGCTGAGGTCGGCGCAGGTGAATTTCAGGATGGTGAAATCGTCGAGTTCCTGATCACAGTGCGCGTCGATTTGAATGCCGTGCCAGGCACGCTCGATAATAGTCTCACGGGCGATGTGACGCAGGGCGACATACCGGGCGATCCTGTCCCAGTTCCTCTCCCACCCGTCACAATCACCCTGCTGCCCCCGCTCCCACCCGCTGCGAACGGCAGTGATTGGACGTACACCAAAGCCCAGGTCATCCCTGTGCCGCCACAAAACCCCACGACGGGCCAACCCACCCTCTACAACATCACCGTCTGCCCTGTGACGCGCATTGGCGTTTTGCCGTATACCGGGCTGACCATCACTGATACCTATCCCACAGGCGCAACCGTCCTCGATAATGGCGGCGGCACAGTGACGCCCCCCCAGATCAGTTGGGCCATCCTGGATGCCGAAGTCCTGAATGCCTTGACCAATAACACCTGCATCACACGAACCATTATCCTGCGCTACGACACCCCCACCTTCTCCGTCCCCACAACCGGGTTGACGAACGGCGTCAGCGTTGATGCCAACGAATGTACGACGGTCTGCGGTGGCTCCACCGTGACCTTTAATCTGGTGAATCCGGTTGTGGACGTTTCCACTCAGAAGAGTATCTCCGGCTCCCCGGTGGGTGAAGGCGGCGTAGGCCGTTTCTTCCTGAATGTGAATCCCAATCAAGGCAATGTGCCTGCGCCCAATCTAGAGCTTTTTGATGATATTGATGAGACACAAGTCCGTGTGACGGAAATCCAGAGCGGCGCTTGGGCCGTGCTAGATCCGTTGCTGCCCTTTGTCACGGTGCGGGCCACAGTTCGTATCACCGATGATATCGGCGGTGTCACCACGTCCGGCCCCTTTACTGGAGCAAACACCGTCGTCACACCGCTGCCTGTTCCGCCGCGCTCCGTCAGCGAAGTGCGCTGGATTTTTGAGTATGATCCTGATGGCCCCGGCCCCTCCCTATTCCAGCCCGGTTTGCCGCTTGGCTTCCAGATGGGCGAACCGCCGGAAATCGTCTTCACGCCGCGTACCAACCCGCCCTTTACCACCGCATTCACGCCAGGAACTTACCCCAACTGCGCCAATGCCACCTTTACAGGTGGAGCAGGCACGGCGACCAACTGCGTCAACTATGTCCTCGGTGATCCCGGTGTGACGGGCACAAACATCGACACCAGCAAAACCTCTCCGACTGGGCAAACCGACTTTACGCCGTTGCAGGAATTCCCGCTGGAACTGCGTTTGCGTCTGTCAGAGCGTGCCCGCCTGGGCGATACCATCGTCAATCCATCGATTATTGACACCCTCCCACCTCAGCTTGAATTTGTGAGCTGGGATTCAGTGACATTCGTCAATGTGCCGGGCGGCCCCCACCCCATGCCGTTCTTCCGTCAAACAGGCAGCAACCTGCAATGGTACTGGCAGACAGCGCCTCTGGTTGGCTCCGTCCAACCTGCACCAGCCGGCTTGCCCAATACCGTGTCTGCAAGCGGATCGACAGCCTTTACCATGACCGCCAATGGCACGGATCAGGATGTGATTGTGCGCTTTACGGTGCGGATTGCCCCGACTGTTGCCCCCAATCCTGTCCCTGATCCGTTCTATACCAACACCGCCTATTTCATCGGGCCAGATACGCCCATCTGCGAAAACGGCACGCTTGGGGATGAGACCAGCTTTGGCATTGACGATGGCGATGGCATCCCGGAACAGGTCTGCCAGACCGGGTTTGATTTCCGCGTCCGCAAGGCGCTGGCGCTGGAGGGTTTCAAGTGGATTCGCAACGGCAATTATGCCGCGACCCCGCCGCGCTTCCCGGAGTTTGCGCTCTATAACAGTAATACCGTATCCTATAACATCCTCAATGCCACAACGGGCGAAAGCTGCACCAATCCCAACAACTATTTTGAGTATCCCGCCGCGTCAGGCCAATTCTGGGTGCGCTATCCCTGCGTCGCCTTTGGCTTCCCAGAGAGTCCTCTCACCGCTCTGCCGCCCACAGGCGCATTTACGCCTGCTGCGCCCAATGATGATCAGTTTGAATACCTGCTCGACGTTCGCAATTCGGGCAACGTCAGGGGCCAGGATTACTACCTGTACGATATGCTGCCGCGCATTGGCGATACCGGGTCGGGCGGCCCCCTCAGTAGCACACCGCGTGGATCACGCTTCGCCACCTATCTGACCGGGCCAGTCACCCTTGACGCGTCGTCAGGCTTAACGGGTGGAACGCCCATCATCGAATACAGCATTGATCCGAATCCCTGCCGCACAGAGGTTTTCGATGATCCAGCGCAGGGGGCCTGTAACAATACCTGGTCGACCATTCTGCCCGCTGATACCCGCACAGTGACCGCCTATCGCATTCACTTTGATGCCGCCACGCGCATTAATATCGGCGGACGGATGCTCTTTCGCGTGCCGATGCTGCTCTCCTACGATGCCCAATATGGCAATGGGCAGATCGCCTGGAATTCATTCGCACATACCGCCATCAATGAGGAAAACGCGATAGAAGGCTTCCTGCCCCCGGCAGAACCGCGCAAGGTCGGTATCCGCGTGCCGGAGCGCCTGAGCATCGGCAACCGTGTGTGGCGCGACTCGGATAACAGCGGCACGATCAACGCGCCAGACAATACCAACCCTGGTATCACGGGTGTTACGGTCAACCTGTATGCCGATTTTGATGGGAACGGCGTGCCGGATGGCGCGGCCATTGCTTCCGAATTAACGGATGCGGATGGCTATTATCTGTTTGATAACATCTTCCCGGATGCCAACCCCAACAACAATCGTTATGTCGTCGGCATCCCGGCATCGAATTTTGGCGCGGTACAGCCGCTGTTTAACCTCCGCAGCAGCACCGGGCCAGCCAATGTCTACGTCACGCCGCCCGAAGGCATCACCGACAGCGACGACAACGGATGGGACGAAGTGCCCTATGTCCCACCGTCCGGCGAAATCCTGAGCGCAACGATCAATCTGCTGCTGTACAACGAGCAGACCAACGAAGGCGATCTGAGCGCCAACCCGCGTGATGGCGCATTCTCACGCGGCACACGCGGTGAAGCGAACTTCAACAGCGACCTGACGATTGATTTTGGCTTCTTCGGCGGCGCAGATTCACCTTTCAGCATCGGCAATCGCATCTTCTATGATGATGGCAATAATGGCGCAGGCTTCACACCGTTGATGCGCGATAACGGCCTGCAAGATGGCAATGAGTTGGGCGTCAACGGCGTGCGCGTGGAGCTGTACCGCGATGGCAACGGCAACAATCAGCCTGACGCAAATGAGTTGATCAAGTTCGATATCACGGCGGCGGGTACGGTTGGCTTGGGTCGCCCTGGCGCAAATCTGGATGGCTATTACCTGTTCGACAACCTCGATGTCGGCACGTACTTCGTCGTCATCCCGGCCAGTGAGTTCGGCGTCGGTGATCCATTGGGGGGCTGGCACAGCAGCACGTTTAACGGGACAGAGCTGGCAGGCGCAGCAGGCGCTGTCGGCACACCCGCCACTGATCTTGATGATAACGGCATCGAACCCGCCAACGCCCGCCCTGACCTGAGCGGCGTTCGCAGCGGTGCGATTGTTCTGGCACGCGGTGTCCCCGAGGTCACAGGTGAGACCGATCTGAGCCTGGAACCCGACCCCGGCACACCCAATGCCAATGATCCGCTGGCCGATCCGCAAACACTCGGCATCTACGGCCCCACCGTCTGGGATGGCCCGAACTCGATTGGCCGCTGGACGCTCGGCACGATGGCCGATACAGAGAGCAATGTGGCCGTCGATTTCGGCTTCATCCCGCCCATGAGCATAGGCAATCGCGTGTGGCTGGATGACACAAACGATCCCGCTAATTGGTCGACCACGCGCAATAACGGCCTGATCGACGCGACGGATGATGGCAATCTGACGACAGCGGGCCTAGACAATCCGGGCATTGCGAACGTCGATATCATCCTGGATTACGACATTAACAACGATGGTGATTTCGCTGATGCAGGTGAAACGGGCTATCGCACGACCACGACAGCAGCCAACGGCTACTATCTGTTCGATGGACTGCGGCCCGGTAGCTATCAGGTTCGCATCCCGTCGAGTGAGTTTGGCGCGGGCCAGCCGTTGAACGGCCTCATCAGCAGCTTCGATGCCGCAGCCCAGGCCACACCTACTGACCAGATCGACAGCAACGATAACGGCGTGGACAACGCAGCCCCGGCGACCAATGGCATCAGCAGCACATTGATTCAGCTTGTGTATCTGACCGAAGCCGCCCTCGAAACCGACCCCAACAATCCGCAGGTGCAGACGGATCGCGGACGCTTTGGCGAGGCTGACACCGACAGTGACCTCACGATTGATTTTGGCTTCGTGCGTCCGCCGCGCAGCATCGGCAACCGCTTATGGTTCGATGTGAATAACAACGGCATTCTTGACGGCGGCGAACTGCCTGTGCCAACGGGTGTCGCGGTCAGCCTGTATCTGGATGCCAATGGCGACGGTGTGCCGGATGGTGCGGCAATCCGCACCGATACCACCGATGCAAACGGCTTCTACCTGTTCGAGAATCTGCCGCCGCTTCGTTATCTCGTGGGCGTAGATCAGAGCAACTTCATCGCGCTCGGCCTGCTGGAGGAATACACCAGCAGCACAGGCAATGTCGACAATGCCAGCAGCAATCTCGACAACCGCGATAACGGCGTGGATCGTGTCGCGCCACAGGATGCGGCTCTCTCCCCCAACGGCATCCTCTCCACCCCGATTGATCTCAGAGCCAATCCGCTGGTGGGCCTGCCCACAGGCGAGGCAGGCAGCGGCAATCCAGCGGATAACATTGCCAACGGCTCACGCGGTAATCATGGCGAGACCGATGGCAACAGTGATCTCACTATCGATTTTGGCTTCTTCAAGCCCATGAGCATCGGCAACCGCGTCTTCCGTGATGATGGCACAGGCGGCGGCACAATCAACAATGGCATCCAGGACACCAACGAACTGGGCATCGCCAATGTGCGTGTGGAGCTGTGGCGCGAGACAAACGGAACGGCGGGCTTCCAGTTTACGGGCGGAACGCCGGATACCCTGGTCACGTTTGACACCACCGATGCGACGGGCTATTACCTGTTTGACCGCCTGATATCGGGCACCTACTTTGTGCGCCTGCCCGCGACGAACTTTGTTGGCGCAGGGCCGCTGCTTGGTCTGTTCAGCAGCATCCCCACAGGCGATGAGACCACCGTCGGGACTGTCGTGGGCAACCCCAACACACCCGTGACGGACCGCGATGACAACGGCGTCAATGACTCCCGCCCTGATCTCAACGGCGTCAACAGCGGCGCGATTGTGCTGACAGTGGACAGCGAGCCAACGGGCGAAGCCGATCTGAGCGGTCAGGCTGACCCTGGCGCGGCCACCAGAGCCAACAACGGCCCCACCGGATGGGACGGCCCCACGCCCGGATCACGCGGGCGCTGGAACGAGAGCGACGACAACAGCAATCTCACCATCGACTTTGGCTTTATCCCGCCGATGAGCCTGGGCAACCGCGTCTGGTTAGATAATGGCGCTGCCGCCGCCCCGACACCGATCAATCTGAATCAGTTCAATGATGGCCTCCAGAACGGCACCGAAGCAGGCATCGACAGTGTACTGCTCAACCTGTACTTTGACTCGGACTACAGCGGGACAATTACAGGCGTCGAGGCCACCACGCCCTATCTCACGACCACTACCGCCAACGGCGGCTATTACCTATTTGATCGTCTGCCGCCGGGACTGTATCGTGTACAGGTCGCCCCTAGCAACTTTACCGGCGCTGGCGTGCTTCTCAACCTCATCAGCAGCCTGGACAGCGTGCAAATCACCCCGCCTGCCGAGAATAATGAGGATATGGATGACAACGGCATTGACGATGCCGCGCCAGCCACTAACGGCATTTCCAGCAGTCTCTTTACGCTCTATTACAACACCGAGCCGCTCACAGCCCCGCTCTTACCGACTGAGGAGACGGATATCTCCACGAATACGGCGACCTACGGAGCGGGCAATCGCGGTCTGTTCGGTCAGCTCGATGGCGACAGCAACCTGACGCTCGACTTTGGCTTTATACCGCCGCCCCGCTCTCTCGGCAACCGCGTCTGGATTGACACGGACAACAGCGGCACGATCAACGGTGCTGAGGTGGGCATCCAGAGCGTCAACGTCAGCCTGTATCTGGACAACGATGCCACGCCGGGCGTGCCCGATGACATCAATATCATTGGTGATCGCACCGATGATGCCCTGCGTACCGATATCACCGACGTGGGCGGCTACTATCTGTTCGATAAGCTGCCCCCCGCTCGTTATCTGGTGGGCGTAGATCGCAGCAACTTTGCCACAGGCGGCTTGCTGGAGGAATACACCAGCAGCACGGGTGTGCCTGCGGCGGCAGCCTTCACCAATCCCCCCGCCAGCAACGGCGACAGTAATGACAACGGCATTGATCGTCTGCTGCCAGCAGATGCCATCCTCTCCCCCAACGGCATTCTGTCGGCCTCCATTAACCTCACGGCCAATCCGCTCGGCGGGCCAACAGGTGAACTGGATCTGAGCGGCGACAATGTGACGCCCAATACCTTCACCAACGGCCCGACCAGTTGGGACGGCCCCACCCCTGGCTCACGCGGGCGCTTTGGCGAGACCGATGGCAACAGTGATCTCACTATCGATTTTGGCTTCTTCAAACCGATGAGCATCGGCAATCGTGTGTTCCGCGATAACGGCACGGGCACGATTAACAATGGCATCATGGATGCCGCCGAAGCGGGCATTGGCAATGTGCGGGTGGAGCTGTACCGCGACGATAACAGTGGCGTATTTGACGCCGGGGATACCCTCGTCACATTTGATGTCACCGACGCCAACGGCTTCTACCTGTTCGATCAACTGCCCGCAGGCAACTACTTCGTCCATATCCCATCGGGCAACTTTGGCCCCGCATTCGATGTGGATGGCGGTGGCCCGCTGCCTCTCGCACCGGGGGCGCTGTTCGGCTACTCCAGCAGCATCCCCACAGGCACTGAGGATACGATCGGCACGGTTGTGGGCAACCTCAACACGCCTGTGACGGACCGCGATGATAACGGCGTCAATGCCATTAATCCGACCACAACGGGTGTGAGCAGCGGCCTGATCGTGCTGGCGGTGGACAGCGAGCCGGCCAACGAAACGGAATTGAGCGGCCAGGCCAACCCCAACAACGGCACCGAAGATGATTTCGGCCCGACGGGCTGGGATGGCCCCACCTCGGATGGTCGCTGGAACCAGAGTGCGGATAACTCCAATCTCACCATCGACTTCGGCTTCATCCCGCCCATGAGCATCGGCAACCGCGTGTGGTTGGACAGCGGCGCGATTGCTGGCCCGTCCACCGACATCACGCAGTACAACAATGGCCTGATGGATGGTGTCGAACCGGGCATTGGCGGCGTCACGGTCAATCTGTATTTCGATACAAACTACAACAACATAATCGACCCTGCCGAACTCGTGACGCCCTTCCGCACCACCACGACCAACAATAACGGCGGGACGGATGTCGGCTACTACCTGTTTGATGCGCTTCAGCCGGGCCTTTATCGCGTGCAGATCGATCCGTCAAACTTTGCGGGTGGGCCGCTGACGAATCTCATCAGCAGCATGGATATCAATCAAGCCTCAGCGCCTGCCGATGACGGTCAGGATACGGATGATAACGGGGTTGACAGCCCCACCTATCTCGCCAATGGCATTTTCAGCAGCGATATCGTCCTCACGCTCAACGTCGAATCGATAGGCGAGACGGATATCGCGCCTTCCAACGCTGCGAATAACCTTGCGTTCGGCACAAATCGCATTGGTCGCTTCGGGGAACTCAATTTTGACAGCGATGTGAGCATCGACTTTGGCTTCATCGCCCCGCCCCGCTCTCTCGGCAACCGCGTCTGGTTTGACGACAATAACAGCGGCACGATTGACGCAGGGGATCGCACCAATCTGGCAGGCGTGCGCGTCAGCCTGTATCTGGATAACGATAACGACGGCACACCGGATGATCTGGGCGTCCTGGGCAATCGCACTGATGACTGGCTGCGCTTCGATAATACCGATCCGGGCGGCTACTATCTGTTCGACAATCTGCCGCCGCAGCGCTACATCGTCGGGGTAGATGCAGGCAACTTCGCCGCCGCCGCTGTCCTCGAAGAATACGGCAGCAGCATTGGGCCGAATCCGGCACGGGCCTTTATCACGCCCGCTGGCAACAACGGCGACCTGAACGATAATGGCATCAATCAGGCCGATCCCGCCAATCTCGCCACCGCCCCTTACGGCGTCATCAGCGCCTCGATTGACCTGACGCCCAATGGGCCGCTCGGTTTGAATGGGCCAACGCTTGAACCCACGAGCCTCGACACGACCACGACCCTGGGCAACAACCAGACAGCGGGCGACGGTCTGGGATCGATTGGGCGCTTTGGCGAACTGGATCGCAACAGCGATCTGACGATTGACTTCGGTTTCTTCAAGGCCATGAGCATCGGCAACCGTATCTGGCTCGATAACAGCGTCGCCGGATACAACAACGGCATCCTCGATGCAGGCGAAGTCGGCATTGCGGGCGTGCGCGTCGAACTCTATCTCGATAACGGCGATGGCATCTTCAATGCAGGCGATACCTTCCTCGCTTTCGACACGACAGATGGCGGCGGCTACTACCTGTTCGATGGCCTCATCCCAGGGACATATTTCGTCTTCATCCCCAAAGATAACTTCATCGGGGCAGCGGATAATGTCCCCACCGACCCGCTGGCAACGCTGAACAACAGCAGTCCAGTGGGTGTGACGCCCACTCAATTCCGTGATGACCGCCTCGACAGCAATGATGTCGGCGTCAACGAAAACTTCCCCGAACTCAACGGCGTCGTGAGCGTGCCGTTTATCCTGGCCCGCGACAGCGAACCCGTTGTAGGTGGAAGCGGTGAGTTCGATAACAGCTTTGATACGGGCGTTGCCACAACCAACAACCCGACAGCAGGCGATGGCCCAAATCATCGTGGCCGCAACAACGAATCCGACGATAACAGCAATCTCACCGCTGATATGGGCTTCGTCGGCCCGGTGTTCAGCATCGGCAACCGCGTGTGGGCCGATATCGACAACAGCGGCACGATCACCCCAGGCGACGACGCCAATCCCCTGCTCGCAGGCGATCAGCCGGGCATTCCCGGCGTGCGCGTCGTGCTGTATCGAGATGGTGGCGATAATGTGTTTAATGCAGGAACGGATATCGTCGTTAACGCCAAAAACACCGATGCCAACGGCTACTACCTGTTTGACAATCTGCCATCGGGCAACTACTTCGTCTGGATCGATCAGGTCAACTTCCGCGTGGTCGCGGGGATCGCGCAGCCGCTGTTTGACTGGTACAGCAGCACGCTGGAGGCCGTAGGCGATTTCGCAGCGCCCAGCACCGATCTGCCCAGCACCGACAATGATGACAATGGCATCAATGATCTGACACCGGATCTGGGCGGCATTGTCAGCCCGCTGTTCCGCCTCACCAAGAACGATGAGCCGATTGGCGGCGTGGGCGCGAACGATGAAGACAATACCACAGGCACGATTACGCAGGGTCTCAGCGGTAATCCTCTGGATGGGCCAGTCGGTCAATCACGCGGCACACACGGCGAAATTGATAGCGATAGCAACCTCACCGTTGATTTCGGCTTCTACCGTCCGCTCAGTGTCGGCAACCGCGTTTGGTTTGATGCCAATGGCAACGGCCTGATCGATGTGCTGACAGAAGCAGGAATCGCGGGTGTGCGCGTGGAACTGTATCGCGACAATGGCGACAGCACCTTCACCGCAGCCGATACGTTCGTCAAGTTCGACACAACCGACGCGACGGGCTACTACCTGTTCGACAATCTGCCACCCGGCAGCTACTTTGTCCATATCCCGTTGAGCAATTTTGGTGCAGGTCAGCCGCTCAATGGGCGTGAGAGCACCACGACCAACAACGCGCTGGGCGTCGATTTGAATGATAACGGCGATGATAACGAGTTGGATGGCGTCACAAGTACGGCCATCACACTGGCTGTCAGCTATAATAACCTGCCCAATCCGCAAAAGCAGCCAATCAACGAAGGCGACCTGAGCAGCGATATTGGCGTCGGTGCGGGCGATAACCCCACCAATGGCGACGGCCCGAACAAGCGCGGTCGCTTCGGCGAGACCGATGGCAACAGTGACCTCACAATCGACTTCGGCTTTGTGGGTGCGGGCATGAGCCTGGGCAACCGCGTGTGGTTCGATGGCAACAACAACGGCCTGATCGATGCAGCGACCAGCGATGACTTTGTGGCAGGTGGCCCCGTCGCCCCCGGCATCCCCGGCGTGACAGTGCGCCTGTACCGCGATAGCAATGCGGATGGCATTCCAGACAGTGCGGTTGCGGTTGTGCCGGATCAGGTGACGAATGCCAGCGGCTACTATCTGTTCGAGAATATCCAACCCGGAACGTATGTCGTGGGGCTGGTGAACAGCAATTTCAGCGCAGGCGGCGTGCTGGTCGGTTTGATCAGCAGTACGACAACCGGGACAGAAGACACAGGCATCCCCGGCAACCCGAATACGCCGAACACCGATAGCGACGACAATGGCGTCGATGCCATCAATGTGACATTCGGCCTCCTGTCGTCGCCTGTGGTGCTGGTTCTGAATGGAGAGCCGACCACTGAGGCAGATCTGGGGACAAAAGGCAACGGCACTGTCGGCGCGACGCCCATCACAGCCGACAACAGCCAGCTCACTGTTGATTTCGGTCTGTATCGTCCGATGAGCCTGGGCAATCGCCTGTGGTTTGATACCAACAGCAATGCCGTACAGGATGGCAGCGAAAGCGGCGTCCCGGCAGGTGTAACCCTGGGCCTGTACCGCGATGACAACAACGACAATCTGCCGGATGGCCCGTCTATTGCCACCACGACCACCGATGCCACAGGTCACTATCTGTTTGGCGGTCTGGGGACGGGGCGCTATATCGTCATCGTTGAAGCTGTGAACTTCCAGGCGGGCAATCCGCTGGAGAACTATCTCAGCTCCATCGGGGCGGATGGCACAACAACAACGGATCGCAACGACAACGGCATTGACGATGTGACCCCGCAGACCAACGGCATCCGCAGCAATGTCGTCACGCTCACGCCCAACACCTCCCCCACCAACGATGAGACCGACCTCAGCGGCAACCCGATTGATGGCCCCAACTCACGCGGGACGAACGGCGAGACCAACAACAACAGCAATCTCACGATTGACTTTGGCTTCGTCACATCCGTCAAACTGAGCATCGGCAATCTGGTATGGTTGGACACAAACCGCAACGGCATCGTCGATGCAGCCGAAACGCCGTTTGCCAATGTGCGCGTCAACCTCTATCGTGATGTCAATACAGACGGTATCCCGGATGATCTGGGCGCACCGGGGCCGACGGGCGATGTCATCGCCACCGACACCACCGATGCTGAGGGGCATTACCTGTTCGACAATCTGGCACCGGGCAATTACATCGTGGAATTGGCGGCGGCCAATTTCAATCCGGCGAGTGTGCTGGATGGCTACGGCAGCACAACAACGCTTGCGCCGGACACCAACAATCAGGACAACGGCATCGACACCGCAAATACCGTCAATGGCATTCGCAGCGGCACGATCACGCTGTCGGTGGGCGGTGAACCTGCGACAGCAGCCGTCCCGTCCAATCCTGACGACAACGAAGTGCTCCCCGGAGCCAATGCCAAAGGCTATGGCGTGGGCGTCGTGGATGCCAACGGCAACATGACGGTTGACTTCGGGCTGTATCGTCCGCTCAGCATCGGCAACCGTGTGTGGTTTGATACAGACGCAAACGGCCTGATCAATGGGACGGAAAACGGCATCCCCGGTGTCGTGGTCGAACTACATCCTGATGTGGACAACAACGGTGTGTTCGATCCGCTGATTGTTATCGTTGTCGCCGCCACCGACACCACCGACAGCCTGGGCTACTATCTGTTCGGCAACCTGATCCCTGGCACGTACTTCGTCTATATCCGTCCCGACCAGTTTACAGGCGCAGGCGTGCTCACAGGCTTCGCCAGCACCATTGATGGGTCGAGTACGACGGACAACGACGACAACGGCGTCTCCGATGGCGGTACAGGCATCGTGAGCGGCCCCGTCGTCCTGACGGAAAATGGTGCGCCCACCACTGAGACGGATTTCAGCGGTGACGCCGTGAATGATGGCCCGCGCTTCATCGGCAAGAATGGCGAAAATAACCGCAACAGCGATATCTCGGTTGACTTCGGCTTCACCGCCACGCCCATGAGCCTCGGCAACCGCGTCTGGTTCGATGCCAATGATAACGGCTACATTGATGCGGGCGATGACTTCGATAAGATCACCGCAGGCGATCAACCGGGCATTCCGGGCGTGCGCGTCAACCTGTATGCCGACTCCAACCAAGACGGCACACCGGATGGCGGCATCATTCGCTCCGATACCACCGATGCGAACGGCTTCTACCTGTTCGACAATCTGCCGCCGGGAAGCTATCTGGTACAGATCGCGCCGAGCAACTTTGCCACAGGCGGTGTTCTGCGCGGCCTGTACAGCAGCACGGGCAATGATATCGCCAACCCCGGCAACACTATCGGCGACAGCAACGATAACGGGATTGATAATATCAATGCCGCCACATTGGGCATCTTCAGCGGAACCATCGTGCTCACACCCACCCCGCCGCAGCCCACAGGCGAAACCGATCTCAGCGGTAATGCGACGGATGGCCCTGTCGGAGAATCACGCGGCACGAATGGTGAAAGCGATGACCATTCCAACCTCACCATCGATTTCGGCTTCTCCACGCGCTTTGACTGGGGCGATGCACCGGATACCTATCAAACCACCAATGCAGCGGGTGGGCCGAGCCATGTCATCGTCAATAACCTGTTCATGGGCAGCATCGTCGATGATGAACCCGATGGGCAACCGAGCGTGGGCGCGGATGGCGACGATACCAACGGCGTCGGCGGCGATGACGAAGACGGTGTGACCATCCCGAAAATCATTGCAGGCACGCGCCTCGATGTGCAGGTGGTCGTCTTCAACAACACCGGGATAGATGCACGGCTTGTCGGTTGGATCGATGTCAACGGCGACGGTGTGTTTACCCCCGGTGAAGCCTTCTGGCAGGATAAGAATGGAAACGGCACGTTTGATGCAGGCGAGGACACGATTACAGTGCCATCGTCAGCCGCACCGCAAACGTTGACGCTCTCGTTCAACATCCCGACGACAGCCGATATCGACACGGGCGGCTCACTCGATCCGCTTGGCATCGGCACAACCTATGCTCGCTTCCGCCTGACAACTGACCCCCTGACAGCGGCTGATTGGGGTGGCGCGGCCAGAGATGGTGAAATTGAAGATTATCGCGTGCGGATCAACCCGCCCGGCGTCTCGATCACCAAGACCGACGGCAAAAACTCGATTGTCGTAGGCCAATCGACAACCTATACCATCACGATCCAATACAGCGGTTTGACGGGCATCACCCGTGTTCTGGATGATGTTGTCTCGCCCGCTGGCGCATTCACCCCAGCGTCGGTGACATGGACGTGCGATGCCAATCTCCAGGCGAGTTGTATCACTGGGCAGCCGCTCGGCACGGATATCACAACGCCCACCGCCGGACTGATGGTCGGTCAAAGCATCGATCTGCAACAGGGTGGACAGCTTGTCTACAAGCTGACAGGCACGCTGCGCCCCGACTACGATACCGCCTTCCCTGGTATCCCGAACGTCGTCAATACCGTCTCGCTGGACAGCGGCGAAAAAGACTTTGACGATAACGGTGTCATCTTCGATCCGCCCTTCGGCGTCAAATCGGGTGTGGCGATCAATGCCAACACCATCCGCTGGACGATGGTGTGGTTCAATACAGGTCTCCCCCAGGCTGTCAGCATCAACGATGTGCTTGATCCGGGCCAGACCAATCCGACCAATCTGGTGTGTACAGGCTTTGGAACCACGACGAAGGTGACAGACGTGCCGCCCGCCATCTGCGAAGTCCAGGGTGGAAACACCATCTTCTGGAGCGGCACACTGGGCGATGGAACTACATCCGCCAACCGTAGCGCCAATCGACTGCAAATTGTGTTTGATGTGACGGTTCCCGGCCCTGGCAACTATCGCAATCTGGCCGCGCTGACCCCGACAACACCTCTGCCGGGATCGCCATCCATCACAGCCAGAAACATTGTGACCATCCCTGGCCCAGGCGTCACGCCGCCGACAGATGAACCGGGAACATCTGGCCCTGGCGATCCGGTCATCAGTAAGCAGGTTGATCCGCCGTTCGCACAGCCCGGCGATATCGTCACCTGGAAAATCCTGGTGTATAACCCAGGGGACATCGCCATTCCCAAGACCGCCGTGACCGACGGTGTGCCAGATTCGTTGGAAATCCTGTCAACGCTCACCACAAAGGGGTCGGTATCGGTCAATGGTCAGGTGGTGATCCTGGATATTGCGCCGCTCGATGGACGTGAAACAGTCACATTGACGATCAAGACGCGCATCAGGAAAGATGCCAAAGTCACCGAAATCCGCAATCTCGCCGATCTGTATACGCCGGATAAGGGCAAAATCCAGACCGCCGAGGCCAGCGTCCTGATGGTGAAAGAACTGCCACAAACAGGCGAATTACCGCTCTCATGGTTCCTCATCCGAGGGCTGATCATGACGATCATCGGTGGGGCCATCAGCTTGAGCGCTTTCCGTGTCTATCGCATACGGCGCACGCAGTAACGCAAACATCAGGCCCAAACAAAATGCTCCTTCTGGTTGAGAAGGGGCGTTTTGTTTGGGCGTGCTGTGAGGGCTTGGCGTGCCAAGCCCCTACAACAATATGATGGGCAGCAATCACACGATTCGATATACCGTCCCCTCTATCCACCGCTTATGTCAACTGATCGGCCACCACAATCAGGCGTTTGTTGTATACATTCGTCACGAAGTCATAATCATCGCAGGTGATGAGCGTCAGCAGGCTCTTCGTCTGCGGATAGATCGGCTCTAAATTGGTGGGATCGGTAAAATACACCTCGCTGATCTGATAGCGAAAATCCCCATCTGCCGTTTGCAGCACGATCAAATCACCATTGCGCAGGTCTTTGAGCGAGGCAAAGATGCCTTTGCCCCCATTAGCCATCTCCACATGGCCGAGCAGCACCACATTGCCCTGCGTTGGCAGCCAGGCCGTTCCTTTGAGATGGCCGACATTCTGACCGAGGCGACTGACGTCCCAGCTTGTGCCATCCAGATACACCTGCACGATCTGGGCCGCAACACCCAGCGACGGAATCAAGATGCGCGTGCCTGTCGGAATATCCGGCTGTTCTGGGGCCTGAGCCACATCCGTCGGCATGTCTGTCGGGACAATGACAGGCGCATCAGTGGGCATCGCCGTTGCAGCAGGCTTCAAGGCCCCTGGCGATTCAGGCGAGAAAAAGTAAATGGCGAGCAAGCCGCTAAAACAGCCTACAGTGAGAAGCGCAATCCACCTTAAGGGGGAGCGGCGGCGTTTTATATTCAACATATCCCTCGATGCTCCTATTCACCTCTTAGTGTGCCGCAAATTCCGCCAAATGTAACTTAAGAGTTGTTTATCGCGTAAAAGTCACCATCAGAAAATACATACGACTACAGCAATAAGATAAGACTGAGGGCGTTTCTGCAAAGGCAGGTATGATAACGTGGTCAAAATTTTCATGTCGCATCATAGGTTCTCAATGGGTCACAGCGCTTTTTTAGGGGCGCGATATATCGCACCCCTACGATAATCCCATCTCAAATTGAATAGGTATCGACACAACCACGCTGCTCTGTACCCCGACCAGCGTGCGACGCCCATGATTTAAAGATCGTCATCGTATCACCCTCACCGTAAAGCGCGTGCCAAATCCCACTCGGCCCCCAGACCCTTGAAGGTCGCCTGTGCCTGAGACAAGAGCGGCGCACGCTGAGGATGCTCCTGCGGCAGAAAACGCGCTGTATGCAGGGCTGCCAGTCCCATTTCATAGACAAGCCCATAGCGCTGCGCCTCCTGTATGCCTCGCTTGCCCAGACGCAGCGCCTTTGTGGTTTCACCATCGATGCCCGCTAACCAGCCTTCATAAATCCAGCGATAGGCTTTGCCTGTGTTGAAAATGCGCCCAAACCGATGCATGAGCATCACAGCCGTCTCCGCCTCTTGGCGCTGGGCGGGCGTGCGCTCCTGCTCATACTGCGTGAGGGCGAAATCCGCCATGCCCTGGTAGCCTTCCAACAGGCCGTAATTGCCCGGCTGCGTATTGATGAGCCAGCCTTTCACTTTTTCAGCATGGGGGCGAGCCGCTGCCAGATCACCCTCACGGGTATACACCTGGGCCAGAGCGCCATGCACCCAGATCTGGCCGCTGGTATCGCCAATCTGCTCATAAATCGTCCGACTCCGCGCAAACAGGTCGAGCGCCGCTGCGTGTTCGCCCAGATGGTAATACACCCGCCCCAGATCATCTAACCCCCACGCCTGACATTGCAAATTGTTGGAGGCCAGCCCACTCGCCAGGATTTTTTCAGCCAGGTCAAGCGATTTTTGCCATGTGCCGTTAAAGAAGTACACAGCAGCCAGCGAGAGCAGGGCTTCCTGGTAGCGGCGGATATTGCCCGCTTGCTCGGCGAGTTCGAGACACGCGACCAAATTCGGCGTCGCAATCTCCCATTCGGCGGTGTTGGTCGCATACAGGCCGGACATCATGAGCACCCAGCTTTGCAGTCCGGCATCGTTGTTGTTGGGCATATTGGCTTTGGCAAGGCGCTGCTGGGTTCGCGCCAGACTGTACAGCGGAATCAACGACAGCATGACAGCGAACATCGCTTCAAGGCGTGACAACTCATCTCGATGCATTGGCCCCGCTTGGCTGGCGAGATTTGTCCCTTTCAGGCTGTAATACAGGGCCTGAAATTTTTCATTCTTGAAGTAATGCACGATTGCCAGTTGCAGACAGGCATTGGCCGCATCGCGCAAATACTCGCCTCTGGCGGGCGCAGGCGTCCACCCCTTCCAGATCGAGTAGCGAAGCTGCTGTACAACATTCAATCCGATGCGCCCGTACAGCATCGCCGTACTGCCAGACAGCACCCGCGATATCGGGGCAAGCGCCTGGGTGAAGCTGGCATAGGCATCGTTGAGCTGCCCCAGGCCAAAATAGGCATCGCCAATTTGCTTGGTCAGGCTGGCCTGGCGCTGTGGATCAACGCGACTGGTCTGAGAGTACGTCAGCGCCCGCTGCAAAAACCCAATCGCCTCCTGATAATTGCCCTGCGCCAGCGCCTGCTTGCCCGCCAGCCCATTGAAGTGGCTCTCTTTCTCAGGACGGCCTGCCTCGCGCCAATGAAAGGCCAATTGCACATAGAACGACGGATCATTGGGATAGGCGCTCTCCATCGCGGCAGCGACCTCACCATGCCGCTGGGCCAGATAGTCTTTGGACATCTGCTCAAGGACGGCCTCACGCAGTTTGTCATGGGCAAAGCGCCAGATATTATCCTGCACATCCAGCACGCTACTGCATTCCAGCAGCCATTGCTCCACCTGAATGGTGGGCATGAGATGTGTCAGGAGCTTCAAATCAAGCTCACGCCCCGCCACCGCCGCCCATTCCAGGATGGCATAGGCATGACGCGGCACACGCGCCACCCGTTGATAGATGGCGGCGCGGATACCACCTGCAAACACGGTGGGCGGCAGCGTGGCTTGTCCCACCTGCGACAGTTGCCCGGCCTCGGTTGCCAGCGCCCGCACAATCTCAACGATGAAAAAGGCGTTGCCTTCTGTTTCTATTTGCAGGAGTTCAATCAGAGGTTCGCGCCGCCCAATCGTTGTCCCCAGAATCGACTCGCTCAAATCCGCGATTTCGCTGTTGGTCAGGCGCTTGAGGCGCAGGGTCTGGGCTTCGGCAAAATGGGTTGCCAATTCCGGGCGCTCATCATCACGAAATGTGCCGACAATCATCAGCGGCAGAGTGGTAATAATTTTTGCGAGGCGGCTCATGACCACGAGGCTTTCCCGCGCCCACTGCAAATCTTCCATAATGATCAGCGTCGGCTCGGTGTGGCGGCGGAACACCGTCTCCAGTGTGTTGAGCAG
>Ga0105044_10003381_pt1 | contig 21918 bp, 12 predicted proteins | sample MAT01_FD_78092 | JGI IMG/M metagenome (GOLD analysis project Ga0105044, IMG submission 78092) | Freshwater microbial communities from Lake Fryxell liftoff mats and glacier meltwater in Antarctica - MAT-01 | ecosystem: Environmental > Aquatic > Freshwater > Ice > Liftoff microbial mat | place...
CGGGCTGGCGCTGACGCCCCTCCTATTGGACGGACTCGAACACCTTACCTTTGGACCGTATCAATACTGCGGGCAGTGGGTAACCGTCCAATGGGTGCGGGAGCGGGGGTATGATCTACACATGGTGGAGATGCATGGGTGAAAATGTGTCTAGCACTGCCCGTTGCAACGTGATGATTAGACACGCAAGGCTTGCGAGGGTTGACAAGCTTTAGCGCACAACCAATGGCAAATGCTGTTGATAGAGCAGTGCACTGCTCGTGGCAGTTGGCGTGGGCGAATGCGTCACCGTTGCTGTGTTGGTGGCAGTTGGGGACGGCTGAAGTGTGCCGGTTGCTGTCGGCGTTGGAGTTTGCGCTTGAAATTCCAGATAGCTACGCCATATATCATAATCGCGCGCGTGATTGTCAACCACATTTTTGGCATAACCGATCAAATAGCCACTGCGCGCGCCAGTTGTGTAGTTAGTCATGGCAACGGCTAACTGACCAGCATTCGACAAATCCAGCCGATCCCCAACCCCCGCGCTGGGGCGCATCGAACCATCCAGGCGGAGCAATTGGCCATTGGCCGTAAAGCGTTGCAAACGAAGCAAGGGCAGGTAGCCGATAAAAGATTCGAAGTGACCGCTGACAGCCAGCGCGAATTCTTGATTAAGCGCATCGAAGCTGCTGGTCAAAAACCCGGTTGGCGCATCATTCGGGTGTGATTGCCCAAAGCTCATCCGCATCAACTCAAATTTTGCGGCGGTCTGCGGATCGTTGATCAGTTGCCCGATGACCTGCCAAGTTTCACTCGAAACGGCGCTGGTGTGCTCAAACCAGGTAACCAGGAACCCACCCGCGCCGCTGACGACACTGGGGCGCGGGGTCCAGGTGGCAGAGTTATCCCCATTTTCATAGCTAACGTCCGTTGCAAGCGCCAGATTATTATTGAGCAAGGTCAAATCCGCGCTTAAACGCTGGCTGTAGACGTCAAAGCGATAAGGGAGACCCGCGCTACTGCGGCGGTCTTCCCAGGCCAGCAAATATTCAGATCCGCTGGGGGCCAAGGCCAGCGCAGGGCGAAAGGCACCGCCTTGCCCTTGCGAAACTACGGTTTGTTTATCCAGCGTCGGCAACCCTTGGGCAAAATGAAAGGCGGCTGCCCTAACCTCACTGGTGCTGCTCGCATTACTGCCACAACTTGCCACATCAGTCAGGCTGGCACCCGCCAGCACGGGCGGCAAATAATCATCGCCGACCACAAAAGCAAGGACATATTGACCCAGCGCCCCATTGTAGAGCAGTTGCGGTGAGTGCTGATGCCCTGTCAGACCAAAATCCAATAATCGATCCGGCTGATTGCTGCTATCGGTGACGGGCTGCGTCTTGAGCCGACAAGCCGAATTGAGCTCGGTCCACGCGACAACAAAGTTCATGCCATCGCTGGTGACAGTGGGCAGATTACTGCGCGCAACCGTGTTGCTATCCGAGATCCGAAACTGCCCCCCGCTGGGTTGACCGGCTTGGTCCAGAAATTGTCCATACAGATCAAAGCCAGCATTTTGCGTGCCGGCATTGCGCAGCGAAAGCCAGACCAACAGAAAACGTTGGCTGGCCGACGCATAGGCCAAGGCTGGATAGATATCCACGTCGCGCTGATCGCCGCCGGCTCCATAGGTGACCACTGGGATGGGGGTGGCCACAGTCAGCACCACTTCTGCCCCTGCTGTTTGAATGGGTTGGGCTTGCGCGCTCAACAGCACGACCCACAAGCAAGCAAACAATATGATCAGACAAATCACACCGAACCGTGATCCCGGAACGCGACGAATGACGTGCAGCGCAGGCTTTTGCATAGGATTAACGTTGAATGGTGGGCAGGAAGAGTGAGAAAAAGCCACCTAGCGAGTTGACATAATCCCACGCTTCGACAAAGGTCATCCCTGGTAGCCGTGCCCAGTCGATGCGCGCCGATTCCGTTGCAATGGTATTGACCAACGCCTCATTACCTGCGTCTAGCGCGCTTTGCTCTAGCTCGACCAAATAGGCACGCACGGCGGCTACCATTTCCGCACTGATCTGCGTGTCTGCGCCTTGCGCGGCTAACAAATTCTGCAAACCAGGCGTAAATATTTCGATGATCTGGCCGGTGCGCGTGCGCAGGCTGGGATTCGCCAGCAGCAGCACACTAATCTCCGTTGTCGTTTTGTAGTAAAGGTCGGTATAATAGCGGCCCGTTGCGGTTTTGGACATCTGCAGATCGCGCAGATCGTGTAACAACGCGATGGTTTGCTTGCTGTCTGCGGAAGACAAACTTGCGATGGCGATACAGGTACATTGATTGGCTTCTGGCTGCCAAGTGGCCGTGATCCCGACATCGTCAAAGCCTTTGGTTACAAATAGGGTGAGCGTTGCGTAAAGATCAGTTGTTGCTTGGAGCACAGCAGATCGGGCATCCTGAAAGCTCGATGTAGGCTGCAAATAGTCGACAAGTGTCTTATAAAAAATCTGCTCGGCCTTATCCTTGCCAATCGCCGTGGCAATGTTGTAGTAGGCTTTGTTAAAAATTCCGCTATTGGTGTGGACACCCTCTTGATCGGCACAAGTCTGCACCCATGCATCCGTATGGCCGGGCTGGCTGAAACGTTCTGGCTGCGCCATGTCGCGAAATGCTTCCTGTCCAAACGCATCGGGCGCAATGTCTTCACCGATCAACCAATCATCACGGTCGAGCATGGCTCCAAAAATATCCGAAAAGCTCTCGTTGAGCGCGCCCGATTGCCAACGGTATTCGAGATTGGCCGTGGATTGGGTGACGGCGTGGGTTAACTCATGGCCCACAATATCGAGCACCGGAAAGCCATCGCCATAAACCATCTGCTCGCCATTCCAATAGGCGTTCTGCATATTGACGCCATAATGAACCGTGGAGATGACAACTGCACCATTGTCGTCAAAACTGTTGCGACCGAAATTGGTCAAGTAATAGGCAAGCGTAAGCTTGGCGAAATCATGCGCATGATCAACATCCGCATCACCTACCACCGGCTCATCATCACTGCGCAGCAATGTACCCGGCAAAGTTTCCGCATTCTGCGCGGCATAAGTGGCTAACTTTTGGGCCATGGTGGCGAATGGAAGCTTCCGTTCAAAGGCACTAGGGGGCTGAACCGGGGCTAGCTGGCTCGCATAGCTACGCTCCAAAACATCAAACAATTGGCCCGCATTGGCGTCGATGACAAAAATTTTGTGGGCAATGTTATTGTGTAGATCCACCAACCAGGCCAGCCGCGCCTGTTGGGCCGAACGTTGGCCACCAACGCCAGGATAAATGACCAAAGTAGGTGGCTGATTGCTTGCTGCGCCGGGTAAAAGACGTTGTGCCAGGCGTAGCGCATCGGCCGCAGCCACCTGGGGTAGAATGGATAATTGTCCAAGCCCCGCCACGTAGCCATTGCCCACGGCTAGCACCAGATTGGCGTTACGATCCAAGTGGACCTTTAGCAAGGAATTGTAAACCGGCACCCCTTGTACAGTCTGCTGAAAGGTTACGTGGCTAATGCCGAGGGCATCGACTTCTGTGGTCACGGTTTGCAGCTCGCGCGCCACATCGTTAATGCCAAAGCGTTGGGCATAGGTGGCCAGAAAGGCGCGTGCCGCATCCGCATCTGGCACGGCGGCGGCTTGCACGGTTGCCGGTAGTGGCATCTGTCCGCGCAAAAACGTGGGGTAAGCAGAGTCACGTCGCCAACTTGCCTCGACATTCGTGAACACGGCCGGAATTTTGCTCGCCGCTACAGCAGAATTGATCTGCCCTTGATTGATTGCAAATAATGCGACAAGGATAAAACCGACAAGGATCCAACGCAAGCGTTTCATAAGCTCTCCTCTGGGGTAGAGTAGGATATTGGGCTGTCAATATTACTGGGTAGACTGGTTGGTAGATTTAATAATTTCACTTAACAGGGCAAGGAGCGGCTGAAGCATCGCTGGCGTGGCGGTGTCAAAGGTCTTTACCGAATGCCCTTCATACATGATCACATGTTCTAAATAGTCTGCCCCCTGTCGAGCGGGAAGGTACTCGGCGTTTAAGTCTGCAAAATGCGCCGCCGCCAGGATCGCGTGCAGATTCTGCATCTGCGCCCCATCTAACTGACCGCTGAAAGATTGACCCTTGCGCGTCAACGTGATGACCCCACTGTTGGTAATCAGCAACTGATCATCAAGCCCAGCAATGCCACCGATTCGTCGATATTCAAGCAACAGATCGGGCGGCAGCGTAATATTTTCACTTTCGCTAACGGGCGATGTTGGAGATAGACTGCAACCGCCGACGGCCATAATTGCAACGATGACCAGCACAGAATACCATATAATGGCAAGCCAATACCTCAATCCTTGCCATGTGAAAATCCTACAATTAATATACAGACCAGATAAATGGGTGGGCCAGTTTGATTGGCACATAGTGATCCTCAACACGATTACACTTCAGGCAATTTGTCCAGCCAATCGCGTAATGCACTGGCATCTGTGTTCAACTGAATCTCTTCCATCAATTGGAGCGCGGCCAGCCCGAAGCTTTTGGCTTCCGGGTAATTTTTCTGGCCTTCTGCCACCTGGGCCAATCCCCAGCGTGCGTCGGCCTGAATCTCGGGTATGGCGGCGCGTTCGGCATTGTCCAGTGCGATCTGGAAGGCTTGCGCGGCTTGTGCAAATTTCCCCTGCGCCACCAGCAACTTACCCCAAGCGATCTTTGTATCGGCAAGCGACCATTCACTTTCTAGGGTTTGGGCAATCGCGTTGGCTTCCACCAAATAGCTTTCTGCCTGATAGTGACGGCCTAGAAAGACAAGGATCAGCGCGGCGTTGGTCAGAAATCCCCGAATTCGCTCTAGGTTGCCTTGTTCACGCACAATTTCCAGCCCATCTAGATAATATTGAAGTCCTTCCTCAATCTTTGCTAGTTCATTATGTAAATAGCCATCATTGCTGACGCCTACAGCCAGATTATTAAGCAGACCGCTGGCCAGCTCGAGTTGACCAATCTGCTGCGCAATGTCGATACCGCGCCGGGCATACGTCGTTCCAGCTTCGATGTTGCCCTGTGCAATCAGCGCGCCGGCCAAATTTTTTAAGGCGGTAGCCGTCCATTCGCGATGATTAATCGATTCTGCCAATTGTAATGCTTCACGCGCATGGTTTTCGGCTTTGCCATATTCAGCTTGCATACCAGCCAGGCCAGCCAGTTGGATTAAGATCGGTATCATCAGTTCTGCATCGGCAGGTGGCCGCGCAAGCATGGCCGCTTGATTTAGGAAAACTTGTGCTTGCTGTAGCTCTGAAGTGAAACAGGCACTCCGGCCTAATAGGTAGAGAACGTAGGTGAGCCGCCCCTGATCATTTTGCTGGCGGACATAGATGAGGACTTCGTGTAAGTCTGCCAGCGCCGCGGCAAAGTCGCTTAGGTTGAGCGCTAACTCGGCGCTTGCCTGCCTTACATCGGCCACGAGACCGGCGTCTTGCTCGGCGGTTGCATAGGCTAACGCGGTTTGCAAAACACTGCGCGCTTCCTCTAACAAACCCTGTTTGCTCAGAATGCGCCCTTGCAAGGTAAGTATCGTAGTAAGTTCGGCGCGCAAACCTGCCTCGGCAGAGAGTTGCCTGGCCAGTTGCAGAAGTTGCTGCGCCTGAATATAGCTACCACGCACCAGCAGATAATTGACAAGGCGTTGTGTCGCCTGAACAAAGCGCAAAGGCTCCGCCTGTTGCGCCGCCAATCGCACTGCTTCGACCAGGTTATCCGCTTCTGCATCAAGCCACGCATAGTCACGTTTGTTGTTGCTTAAATAACCCAGAAAATAGTCAACATAGCGCTTTGCGCCCGCGGCATGCACACTGGCATAGTGAGCTTGTGTGGATAGCGTTACTTTGACGACATCGGATTTTACAAAGTAGTGCGTCAGCGCATGTAAGAAATAACGGTTTCCTTCGAGCCCCATCGCTGGCAAGTGATTTGTTTCTAGAAACGAAACTTGCCATAGCTGACGTAATTGTGTGTTTAGTTCTACATCGTCCCAGCCGCTGACACTCCGCAATGCAGAAAAATTACTGCCAGCGGGCTGAGGAAAAATTGCCAACCAGAGGAGTAGATTGCGGGCCGCTTCGGGGAGCCTTTGCCACGAGGGCAAATAAATAGAGCGAAATAAATCGGCGTAGGCATCATCGTTACCAGCTTGCCGCAGGAGCATGGTCCGTTGTAGATTGGCTAGGACTTGGGCCAAAGGCAGCAGCGTTAATTGACCAACCACCAGCTTCATGGCCAGTGGTGATCCACCAGTTACATGAATGATCTGTTCTAGCTCACCCTGGGCAGCATGATCCACGACTGTGATTCTTCTATCTTTGGCTTCCTGGCGGATCAATTGCTGCGCTGCCTCAATTAGTAGCCCATCCAGATGAATCGTATAAAAGTCCCCGATAAACCGCTGACGGCTTGTAAAAAGTGCCTTGCTGCTCCCTAGCAGTGGCTGTAAGCGCTGGGCAATTTTCGTCGCTGGCTCATCCGCCGTCTCCAAATTATCGACAACGATCAAAACCCGCTGTCTGCGCAAGGCGGCACGGATTTGGGTTGCCTTTTTCTCAGCGGGCAATTGGGCAACCTCAGCGATACCTACGTCACGACCAATCGCATTGAGCATGGTTTGAAACGTGAACGAATTCGAATGAGGTGGGTTGTCATCATCCGCCAAGTCCCCGGCCGCACTGACCCAGATGATCCGAGAAAACAGCTTTGTTTTCTGCACCAGGGTCATGACTTCTTGGGCCAGCGATGTCTTACCGATGCCGCCGATGCCATCAATGCTCACAATGCGGCGCGCATCTGGATCGTTGAGTACCGCGAGAATTTCATTAACTAACGCCGCCCTGCCTAACAGGACGCGGTAAGTTTTCGCTAACAATAATTCTTGCGATGCACTGGGCAGATGCACAAGCGGGGTAATTTCGGCTACGGCTGGGAAAAGTTCATCACACAACGCGTGGGGGTGTGGGTATCCTGCGCTATCCAAAAAGCTGTGCAACCACTCGCGCGGCAAATCACTACGTTTGATCAGCTCACGCGCCAATTTATCCAAATCGCCCATAGCAGGGAGATTGCCTTTACGCCAATGCGCGATGGCTGTGCCGGCCCCTTTTTTACCCAATGCATGGCCTAATTCATCCTGAACAACGTTAACTGGCTTACCAGCTTCACAGGCACGAATGCGATGGATCGCCTGGGCAAGCAGGTTGCGAAACGCTTCAGAATCTTTCATCGTCTATCGCCTCAGGGATCAGGAGTGGAGAGGAGCAAATTGGGAGTAAAAAAAGAGTACAACTCCCCCTGCTGGATACCCCTCTGCTCTATAGTAGTGATCAAAGCAACATGGCCATGCTGCTTGAAACACTACTTACATCTTGTGCTTGTTGAGGAGACACGCGTGCACCGCCACGAGCGGTGGAGATCTCCATACTCAATGGGCCTCTAATTTTTCAGAGGAGCATTGAAATGAACACAGGAACAATTTTAACGTACACCTGGCGTTGGTTGCTGGTGCTGGTAGTTGCTGGCTACTTATCCGTATCAGCGTATGGCTGGTGGCAATCAGACATTAGCCACTCGACACCATCAACCATGCCAGCACTGGCTGGCCCCGTCGATGGTGGGGGCAACGGCGGCTAGTTGATGGGTATGTTGCGTCAAACTTTCGAATAAAGAGGTATAACCGGATTGGTCTATCAGGTGCGCTACCTGTTCAAACCCTTGTTGAAAGGCGTTGGCCGCCTGGGTAGGGCAAGCTTGCGCCAGATAGACCAATCCTAATTCATCCCATGAGTTTACCAGACAATAGAGATTTTCCAACCGCCGCCACTGCTCAATCGCGGCCAACAAAGTTTGCTCTGCAACAATCAACTGCCCAGACTCGCGTAAGGCAATGCCCAGATTCATGGTCAGGAGAGCCAGATGTGTTTCATCTTGCGCGGCGCGGAATATCGGCTCGGCTAAACGATACAAAGCCAAGGCGTTTTGCGGCTGTTGCTGGATCAGATAAAGGTTGCCCAGGTTCATCTGCATCACGGCCTGCTGCACCTGATCCTGAACCGCACCAAAGCCAGCAATCGAATCTGCATAACAGGTCATGGCTTGCTCCAGGCGGCCAAGTTTCCGGAGTGCTGCGCCCAGGTTACCCAAGTAAAGCGCGGCCAACCGTTGATCGCCCAGCGGTGCCGAGAGTTTGAGGGCGTGCTGAAAGTGTTCGATTGCCTGTTCATACGTTTCTGCGTCGCTGGCGACCCAGCCAAGCACAAAGTGGCTAAATGACCGCCCCGGATCATCTTCGCTTAGGATGGTCAGTGCTTTGTCCACCAGGGCACGGGCGACGGTATGTTGACGACGGAGATGGGCAATATACGCGAGACGATTGAGCGCCTCTGCCTGCCGCCCTGGTTGGCCCAGTTTCGCATAATCCGCGACACTTTGGGTAAGATGCGTAACGGCCTGCGCATAGCAGGCACGAAACTGATAAAGCATACCAAGCTGTAAGTGCAGATAGGCAACGGCTTCCCAGTCGTTGAATTGCTGACTCTGCTGCAAACCCTGTTTTAGAAAGGGAATCCACTCATCGCGCTGCCCCATCTGCTCCATCTTGGGCGCTAGATCGAGTAAGAGCGTGCGGGTCAGTGGCCAGGCATCTGCCAACTTTAGCGCAAAAGTCAAGGTGTGCAGCGCTTGGTCGCGCACAACGGTGGGGAGTGTATGGCGCGACGCTTGCACTTGCGCCAGGCTACCTTGGAGAGCACGCAAAATAAAGTCGCGAAAGAGTTGGGGATAATTGCCTGACGAGAACGCCGCGGTCATTGCCATTGGCCGACTTGCTCCTGTAAGAACAGGCGGGTAAGACTATGCAGCGTGTAATAACGCTCATTGACCGAGCCGTGACTGTTGACCAGGTTGAGGCAGATTAATTTTTCCAGTGCGGCGCGTAAATCGTGGCTACGCAACTGGGTAATCGTGGCCAGACTTTCCAGATTGGCATTCCGCCCAATTACGAGCGGCAAGGCTAGCCAAACGTAGCGCGCCCTTTCATCCAGGGTGTCCCAGGCGCGCCGATAGATGTGGGTGTAAAGTTTTTCCACTTGGGCACCACGCGCCGCGGCCAGATCGGCCAGAATCAAGGGAAGGGGGTCAAAATAGCTTTGCCCAACGACCAGGCGCAGCGCCAACGGGTTGCCGCCCACTGTAGTATAGATAGGATGCAATTCGTGATCGCTGGCTGTGGCCAGATGGGGAATATTGCTGATCGTCGCCGCTTGCCGCACAAGCTGGATAGCATCTGTTTCACCCAAATCTGGCACGCTGAAGTGATAGAGGCTTGGTTCGTCCAGAAAGCAGTGGCGTGAGGTCAAGAGAAATTTTGATGGGTTACTCCATTGACGTAACAAGGGCAACAGACATTCGACATCGTCCCGCGTCTCTAGATTGTCAATCACGATCAAGTGCGGACTTTGCTGCAAGCGTGTTTTCAATGCCGCCTGTTGCTGCTCCACCGGTAAGGCCAGCAGCAAAGCGTCGTTGTTCCATAATTGGGCGACGAACAGTTGGGTTAAGGTGGTGGGGGTTAACGCTGGTTGTTCAAGCGAGTTCAGACCGCCGCCCAAGTCAAAGTTGGCACGGCGTGCCGTCACCCAGCCAAAATCGCCAAACATCGTTGATGCCGCCAGCCGCCGCATTAGCGCATCGGCCAGCGCCGTTTTGCCAATGCCGCCAATGCCTTCGATGGCAATCAGCCAGGGTGGCCCAGCCGTCGTCAACAAAGCGCATAGTTGATCGAGATGCGGCTCGACCCCAATCAAATGGGTATAAGTGGGTGGTTCCAGCCGCTGTTCACGGCTGGTGCGCTCGGTGGCACGCAGGTGCAACTCCTCTTTATAGAGTAGGCGCCCCAGGTGATCAATGCCTTCGCGCTGAAGGGTAAAGATGGTTGGCTCTTCTAGGTTCAAATGGTTGGCGGTTTCCCGCACCGTACGGCCATCCAGGTAGCGCAGGCGGAGCACGCTGGCACGTTTCGGGTGTTCGGTGGCTAATTGTTCAAGGAGTTGAAGTAAGATCTGGTTAACAATCTGACGAGAATTGCCACCTGTGGTTTGTTGCGATTGGCGAAAGATAGCTAAATCGGCTAATCGCTGGGCGGCGGCGGCAACCTGCCACTGCTTGAGCGCAGTCTGCAAATCGGCCCGCAGTTTGGCTAAGGACAGTTCACCATTCGGATGCATGGCAGCGTTACTCACGTAAGATAGGGTAGCAAAGCCAATCATAGACTAACACTCTCGTAAATTCAGCATAGCACAGGCTGATTGAAAAAACAACTTGCAAATCCGGTATATAGAACGATAAAGCTGGGCAATAGGCGAGCAATAGGTGTTCGATAGATCAGCCTGGCCCAGCCTATGCTATCTTATTTACCAGGAATACGCAATGGTGCGAACATCTCACCTGGCCAAAATTGTAAGGAAGCTCAGCATGGCTAACGCCCATCCCACCATCTTCGTCCTTTGGGGCGAACATTTTGATGAAGCCGCCGCCGTGCTGGTTATCACGAGCCTGCGCGCGGCCGGTTTGCGCGTCAAAGTCGTCGGGTTGGGTGGCCGTTGTGTCAAAGGCATGCACGGCCTGGGCTTGCTGGCCGATTTGACGCTGGATCAGGCATTAGCCCAGGCCGATCAGGCACGCTGCGTGGTGATCCCCTGCACCCCGCAGCGTTTTCAGCGGGCGCGGGATGATCCGCGCGTGGGGGAATTTTTGAACCGCACAGTGGGCGCGGGAGCAAGGTTTGTCGTTGGTCTGCGGGACAGCAGAGATGTAGATATCCCAACATCTTCACTACCCACAAATCAGCTTGTTTGTTAGATCGAATTTACCTTTTAGTTCAATCACAACATACCACTCAAAAAGGAAACCGTATGATCAAGTTTTTTCGGCAAATTGTTGTACCACTGTTCGTCATTTGTCTTATCAGCATAAACGCAGCAAGTGGGCAGGCTCAGAGCCCTGATCCTGCCGACAATCCGTCCCCAATATTTTTGCCACTTGTGGCTGGGGGCTCACTGCAAGCGGATCAGTTAATCCCCAACCAGTACATTGTCGTCTTCAAAGATGACCTGGTGATGAGCGCCAGTGTATTGTCGATTGCGGCGGAATTGGTTAGCCAGTACAATGGCAATTTGCTCCAAACCTATGATACTGCGCTGAATGGCTTTGCGGTCAATTTGCCTAGCGCAGTGATTACAGATGCGCTGACCGCCTATCAACAAGATCCGCGCGTGGCCTTTATCGAACAGGGATCGAGTGATTGCGCTTGACCCTACTGAAATGGCCGGGGCCGTGATCAGCGAAACCATCACCACCGAAGTATCGGCTAGTGCCACCGATGCCACCCAGACCAATCCACCGTGGGGCTTGGATCGCATCGATCAGCGCGCGCTGCCACTCAACGCCCGCTACAACTACGTGAGCACGGGGGCTGGCGTGCGCGTTTACATCATTGATACAGGTATCCGTATTACACATAGTGAATTTCAAGGGCGCGCCAGTTATGGAATAGATACCATTGATGGAAGTCTTCCAGCGAATGATTGCAATGGACATGGAACCCATGTCGCCGGATCAGTGGGTGGGCGAACATACGGCGTGGCAAAAGGGGTGCAACTGATCGCTGTACGCGTTTTGGATTGTGCCGGCAGTGGCTCTAATAGTCAAGTTATTGCAGGTGTGAACTGGGTAACTAACCAACGGCGCGTGAACCCAACAATTCCGGCCGTTGCAAATATGAGCCTTGGCGGCTCAACCTCTCCGACGCTAGATGCAGCGGTCACTAATTCAATTGCCGCTGGTGTCACCTTTGTGATTGCCGCAGGCAACAATAATGGCGGTAATGCTTGCAACATTAGCCCTGCGCGTGTAGCGCAGGCGCTCACTGTCGGCGCTACAACCGCAACCGATGCACGCGCAACTTATTCTAATATCGGTAGTTGCGTGGATCTTTTTGCGCCTGGTTCGGGGATTACGTCTGCTTGGTGGAGCAGTGACACGGCGATCAATACCCTCGATGGTACATCGATGGCTACACCCCACGTCGCGGGTATAGCCGCCTTATATTTGCAAAGCCATGCAAGCGCATTGCCAGCAGAAGTTGCCAATGCGCTTAACAATAATGCGACGGCGAACCTTGTCAGCAATCCAGGTGCTAATTCACCCAACCGCCTGCTTTATAGCGGCGTGATCCCATTTAATAAACTGTCACCCGCCAATGGCGCGGCGCAAGTACCAACCTCGCTTACACTCGCTTGGGAGCCAGCGGCCGGTGCGGTGCAATTTGGCTACTGTTTTGATGCTGTGATCAATAACACGTGTGGGCAAGGGGTTGATAACTTTACCCGGTTCAATGGCACCAACGTTACGCTCGCTTTACAACCCAATACTGTTTATGAATGGCAGGTACGCGCGTACACGGCCAATGGTGAATGGGCGGCGGGCAATGGGTACGGCAGTTGGTGGACTTTTACGACCGCGGCCGGTGTTGCACCAGGTGCCTTTGGTAAGCTAAACCCCGCCAACAGCAGCACTAATGTATCACCCGCTGTGACCTTGAGTTGGCAGCCAGCCACCAATGCCGTGCAGTATGGCTACTGTATTGATACAACGCTGGATAGCCTCTGTGATCGGGGCGTGGATAACTTTATCCGGGTCAATGGCACAAGCACCGCGCTAGCCCTGGAAACAGGTAAAACGTATGAATGGCAGGCACGTGCCTACGCCGCCAATGGGGCATGGACACCCGGTAACGGCTCTGGGCAATGGTGGCGCTTTACCACATCTAGTGCGCCTGGGCCATTCAATAAAACCTACCCTGGCAACAATGCTACCAATGTGCCAACCAGCATCAACTTGACCTGGAACCTATCCGCCGGCGCGCTTTACTATCTGGTGTGCATCGACACAACGGCGGACTCGTCGTGCAATGGGCTGGGCGATAATACGAACTTCATTCGCGTCAATGGCACGAGCTACGCCGTCAATCTTGCCCGCAACACTGCCTACTCTTGGCAAGTGAGAGCCGTTGGTGCCAATGGTGCATGGACGCCTGGCAACGGTGATGGTCAATGGTGGGGTTTTAGAACGCGACCATAAGTGGTAAGTGATGGCTCAATGTCATTACGGTAAGCCCATCTACCGCGACACCCAGCGGGTTCCCGAAGAATGTCGGGTACCCGCTGGGGGCGCCTTTATCAACATCGTATCGTATCTACTTGCCAGTGCTTTCTCGATCGACGTTGGCTTTGAAGATAGCTTGGTTTTAGCAGAAACAGAAGTTGTCTAAGGACTAAATTTTGATGCTGTCTCTGGTTGTCAATCGGCAGGCTCGTATACCCTTTCTATTGATTTTCATCCTGGTATTGCTCTTATGTGCTGTCCATTCACCTTGCCGGCGAGCAACGGCCCAAGCGCAAGATCCCGCGGCCACGGCGCAATCTTTCTTCCTGCCATTGGTACTATATGCGACCGCTATGCCACCAGCGCTAACCGCCGATGGGCGTGCAGCTTGGAGCACCCCTATTGCGGTTTCACCGCTTGATCAAAGAATTTGGACAGTCAACCCGGATTCAGGGTCGATCACTGTGATCAATAGCCATCCGCCGGCCAGCATCATCGAAATTCCCGTTGGTAAGGAGCCCTGGTCGCTGGCCATTGCACCAGATGGCAAGTGGGTTTATGTCACAGACCGAGCAACAGGCCAACTGATTACTGTAGACGCACTCAGGTATACAGTTGTCATGACGCTGGCGGTTGGCTACGAACTGGGCGGGGTTGCCCTCAGCCCAAGCGGAGCCGAGGCTTATATCACATCGATGGCGACAGATGAAGTAGTGGTGGTCGATACGCAACAGGGACAAATCACCCAGCGCATTCCAGTTGGCGCGCTGCCCTATGCCATTGCTGTGACCGATGATGGCGATGGCGAAGATCAGGATGAGCGGCTCTATGTGACGCATCTTTTTGCCGCCCAAAGCGCCGGTGGGGTTGAAGCAACAGATGACGGACGCGAAGGACAAGTCACGATAATCGATCTGTCAAACTCGGGCCAATTGACGCAAAGCGTCCTTCTGCCCAACAAGAACGGTTTTCCCAATCTCTTGACATCGATTACGCTGGCGGGTGATCGCGCCTGGCTGCCCCATGTGCGTATGGCGCCAGATTTGCCCAATGATCTGACGACAAAGGTTTTTGCTGCGGTGTCAACCTTGAATACAGAGAACCAAACCGAAGTGATCACGGCCTACCTGCCCTTGAACGACCAAGCTATTTTTGGCTCGCCCGTCAATAATCCGGTCGCTGCCCTGCCTTCGCCCGATAACAAGCGCTTGTACGTGGTACTGGCCGGCAGCGATCTGGTTGAGGTGATCGACATCTCGACACCTGAGCAACCAAGGCTAGAGAAATTTGTCGCCGTCGGGATGAACCCACGCGGCATGGCGATCAATTCAACCGGCACAGAGGGCTATGTGTTGAACTATCTTTCCCGTTCTGTGTCGGTGTTGGATTTGACCTCCTTAGCCGTGACAGCCGAGAGCACGACGACAGCAGAAACACTCGCACCAGCAATTTTGCGCGGCAAGATTCTCTTTCACAATGCTGGCAACCCCCAACTCAGCCAGGGATCATGGATTTCATGCGCCAGTTGTCACCCCGACGGCGGCACAGATAGTGTTACCTGGATCTTTCCCGACGGCCCACGCCAGACACAGCCGCTCTGGAATGCTGGGCAGACCTTGCCCTGGCATTGGTCCGCTGCGCTGGATGAACCCCAGGATGTCGAAGATACCATCCATGTGATCCAACTAGGCTTGGGTTTAGCACCCGGCACTGATCCTGCGCTGTTGGACACCCCCAACGCCGGGCGCGCCGCCGATTTGGATGCATTGGCAGACTTTATGCTACAGGGCATTCGTCCGCCCAACGTTAGAGTAGACCCTGCGGCATCGGCGGGGCGACTCCTATTTAGCAACACCGGCTGTGTCGATTGCCACGGAGGGCCAACCTGGACAGCCAGCCAGTTGCCTGGCGCACCCGGCGACCTTGACCCGGACGGCAATGGCATGCTGGACGCGGTGCTGCGCAATGTCGATACCGTCAATCCGCGTGACATCCGCGGCGCGACGGGTTTTGATCCACCCGCGTTGCTGGGTGTCGGGCTGACCGCGCCTTATTTGCATGATGGTTCAATGCCCTCGTTGGCGGCAGTGCTGCGCAGCGGTCATCCGCGACCCAACGCTGGTGGCAACGGTCTTAGCGAGACAGAGATTGTTCAGCTCGCGCAATTTTTACGCTCGATTAGCATAAACACGGTACCTTTCGTAGTGCCATAGCTTGCCCTGCAGGCTTTGGACTTTTGATTTCCATTCAATTTTTTGGAGGATATCTTATGCAGCATCGCACCAGATCGACGATTGTCGCTACCTTGGTTGTAGCATCACTTATTTTGCAACCAATTTTATTCACCATGCAACTGATGCAATCGGCCCCGGCTTGGTTGCAGCCATTTGCGGGGCCTATCGCCCGCGCCCAGCAAACGGGTGGCAGCATTTATCTACCCTTGGTGGCCAATGGAACAGGCAAACCCAATCCACCCGCCTTTGCCATCACGACGCCCACTGCGGGTGGCGCGGTCAGTGGGATGATCTTCTTTGCGATCCAGGCGCTTGATTCAGCCCCGATCACAAGCGTAACCTTCAAAGCCGGCGATACCGTACTGGGCGCCGACAATACGGCCACCGATGGCTTCAAAATTTTTGCCAATGCCAGCAGCCTACCGGCCGGCGTTGCCCAATTCTCGGCGATTGCCACGGGTCCCGGTGGCAGCACCACGCAGAGCGTAGCCGTTAGCGTTGTGCCTAATCCGCCCGCCAACGCCACGATTGGCGCGTCCGGTGGCGTTTTGGCCAGCCAAACCGGCAGCGTGATCTCGATTCTGCCTGGCTCTGTGCCCGACGGCACCGCCATCACCGTCACCGAACTGACGCAAGACGAAGTAACCGCCAAACATGGCATTCAATGGGACAACATTGGCGTGACCTTTCTCGGTCAGCAGGATATTCAATCCAGTGCGCCCTTCTCGCTTCCGTTGGGCTCAGTTTCGTCCGCCGGTTTTGGCAATCGCGTGCAGCCGGGCCAGGCCGTAGTCAACTATCGAATTCTGCCCGATGCCGATGGCGATGGCGCGGATGAAATTGTGGTGGTGAATACGGCGAGTGTCGCGCCGAATGGGGCTGTGGTGGCGGATCCTGTTAATACGATTTCGATTGCTAACGTAACAATTCAATCTCAGTTATTTAGTGAAATGCAACAGAGTCAAAGAAGCGAAATTTCGGGCCCGCCGGGTACAATTGTTACAATTAGTACAACTGGGTTAAATCCTAATTCTATACAGGGCAATATTGCTCGATTTCAATCGTTAGTAGACGGTAAAATCTTTGAGTCCCCTGTGGTCGTTATTCCAGACAGTGTGGATCCCAAAGTTCAAAGTGTAACCCTCGTCATTCCGCCCTTATCGATTGGATCTGCAAAGCTTATGCTACGCAATGAAGGGACATCAGAAACAAGCAACAGTATAAATGTGACGATCAAACCACTCGGTACACTTCCTAAAGCAGCAAACCAAATCTTGCATGAGTTCTTCATAGACTCAATTCAATTTTTCAAAACGCTACCAGCATCGCAGATATCAGAAATTTATCGCCAGCAAGTAGTTTCCTCATTGACGAATTCCCAATCGCTGTTTACGCAATTATATGCCGAGCCAAACGCAGCTGTCCAGAACTTTCTCTACGAATCAGCCGCAATAGTCTATCCTGTACATAACTCACTCCATCTATATCAACAGGTAGGTGCTTCGGCAATTGACCTAACTCAGAGGCAGATTGTCACAGGGATTGCTGTGGTCGCCGGTGTAGTTGGGGCTGGAGCTGCTGTTTTAGCAATTCCTGCGGTCGGTGCAGCACTGGGAATAAGCGCCGCGACATTAGGGATAATCGCGGCAGCAGGAGCAGTTATCCGTTTTGGTGCACAAATCGCAGGTGCCATTGCATTCGGTATGTGGTTGCAAGAAAGTGACGGAAATAATCGCCAATGCGAACCAGCACAAAATGGCTCCAGCGGACCAACTGGCATGGGATCTGCTCTGCCTTCTGGAGGCAATGGTTGTGGCAATACTAGTGGGAGTGCAATAGCTCTCGTTCAAGTCTCAGCCAGTAGCCAAGTCGCCCAAAGTACTCAAGTTGCTGTCAAAATCTACGTTAACGGCAAAGCCACGCCCTTCACCGGCATGACCGATCCGGGTGGCTATTTCTTTATCCCCTTGATCCCCCAGAATGAACCCTTTACGGCGATTGCCTTTGACCGGACCACCGGCGAAACCCGTTCGTTCAGAGGCGTTGGGCCGCAAATTGGCAAGTCGGTTTTCATGTTCTTCGACTTCTTCAACGCAGAACCACCCAGCATTCGTTGGGATGGTGGTGGTGATGGCACATCGTGGGCGGATGCCCAGAACTGGGACACCGACAAAACGCCCGTTGCCGCCGATCGCGTGGCCATTGACGCGCCTGTCAATACAAAGATTACCATCAGCCAAGGCAACGTTGAGATCGTCAGCCTGCACAATGCGGCGTCCCTACAAATCAGTGGCAGTTCGCTTACCATCAATGGCAATTCTGTGATCAGTGGCTCGCTCATCATCACGAACAGTGCCGCCCTCACCGTCAAGGAAGTAGCGGCAGCGCTGACCGTGGGTGGCGACCTGACGATGAGCAACAGTGCGCTGCGTGCCATTGGTCTAAACTCTAAGGTTGAGGTGCGCGGCAACGTCGCCCTCTATCGCGCCGACCTCAACGCCACCAATGGCAGCAAGATCTTGTTGCCTACCGCGCAACAGTACAATGCCGGGTCAGGCGGGATTGGGACAGGCGTTATTATCAACGCGACGGGGGCAGGCAGCCGCATCGATTTGTCCAAGGTGACGAGCCTGCTGGGTGATACCTCTTGGGGTGGAGATTTGGTGGTGCAGGCGATCAATGGGGGGCAGGTGGATCTGCAAAGTACATCTGTCCTGACCACAGGCAACATGAAGGTGACAGCCGACGGCGCTGGCAGCCAGGTCAATCTGACTGGCTTGCAACGACTTGACTCCACACCAGGCTTTCAAGGCGGAAACTCACTACTTGCCGTAAAGAATGGCGGGACGATCCTTGTGCCTAACTTGGCAAGACTCAGTCAAGTTGATTTGAACCTCAACGCTGGCAGTACGCTCGCCACTAGCCAGATGATCAGTTACACCACTGGTCAGGCCACCTTTACTGGTATGGTTGTCGATATGAACAACATCACCACCTTGGACAACGTTAATTTCATCCTAAAAAGTGGCGGAAATGTTCGTTTGAATGGATTAACCCAAATGCGGCGGGTTGGCCTTGATGTCAACGACGGCGTCACATTTGTTGCCCTAAATCTCAAACGCTATGATGCAAGCAGTGGAGCCATTGCAAGTGGGGTTACGTTCAAAGCGACGGGCACAGGCAGTCGCATTGATCTTTCCGCCGTTACCACCTTGTTGGGGGATGTCGGTTGGGGTGGCGGTTTCGCCGTGAAAGCGATCAATGGCGGGCAGATTGATCTAAGGAATAGCACTAGCTTGATAACCGGCACCATGTCTGTACTGGCGGATGGGGTAAATAGCACCGTCGATCTGAGCAGTTTGATCGAATTCCGCGCCACCCCGGGCTTTCAAGGCGATCAGGCCGCGCTTGAAGTGCGCAAGGACGGCACGATCAACCTCAACGCCAATGGGCTTACCCTGCAAAAAGTAGTCGTTCTAGTCAGTGCCGGCGGCGCTTTGAACTGTGGCGCATTGGACCTGGCCGTAGCGGCAAAACTCGCTGGTGACGGTGTCATCCCTTGTGCGATAACTAATCAAGGTGAAGTAGCGCCGGGCTTTTCACCAGCCACCCTCAGCTTGACAAAATCATATGCGCAAACGAGCGCTGGCGCGCTGACAATTGAGATTGGCGGAACAAGTGCCGGCAGCTTCGATACGATGGCGATTAGCGGCGCAGCGACGCTGGCAGGGACTTTAAATATTGCCCTCATCAACGACTTTCAGCCAAACATCGGTGACAGTTTTACGATTCTCGGTGCCAGCTCAGTCGCGGGAACTTTCGCCACCATCGATGGCAGCGCGATTGGCAACGGGAAAAAATTTCAGGTTCAATACGGCGCTTCTAGCGTAACCTTGCAAGTTGTTCCGCAATAGCTTATGCCATGTTCGCCAAAGCGAAGACCAGTGTCGTTGCGAATAGCACCTGGTGGGCAGCTTTCGCACGCCACCACAATCGTCGCCAATCAACCCTTGGGGGTTAGCCCATCGAACTTGATCAGAGCTGTCACATCTAAGCCCCAAGGGTTTGTCATCACCGATTATGCTTTATCCATTCTTATCTGGCCGTTTCAACAAGGAGAAAACCATGCTTACTTTTCAAAGCCGAGTTGTTCGTCTACTACTCTTGCTCGTTCTACTTAGTTGCTTCAACCTCATGCCAACTTTTCTGCGCGTGGCCTACGCCCAAGCGCAACCAGCCACTGCTGTACCGAATGCGGTAGATTGTAATGTGCCACCGGTCGTATGCAAAGGTGGTGCGCTAACCAGCAACGAAACCTGGCAAGCGGGCAAGATCTATGTGATCACCAGTGATTTGACAGTGGGACCGGGCACCACATTAACCATTGAGGCGGGGGCCATCGTCAAGTTTACCGACATTTGTTGTGACAAAAGGAATTTATTTGTGGAAGGAACGCTCAATATCAATGGCACCGCCGCACAGAAAGTCTATTTCAGTAGCATTTACGATGATGCGATTGGCGGTGACACCAACAACGATGGCGGCAATAGCCAACCGAGGGCTGGCAATTGGGATAACATTGTCTTCAAAAATGGCAGTCATGGGATCAGCAATTATGTGGAAATCCGCTATCCCGGCGGCGGTGCCATCGTCCTGGATGGCAGTTCGCCTACCCTAGATCATGTCACCATCAAGCATGGTTCGTGGGTCGCAATTAGTGCATTACCCACGGATACACCGACCATCACCAACTTTGCCGCGGAGGATGTTGTGCTGGCTGGAATGGAAATTCGTGGTGGCGCTTTGACCACCAATGCCACCTGGGATCAGACTGGCATTGTACACATCATTACCAATGATTTCACGGTGGGAAATGGTGCAACCCTAACAATTGAGGCGGGGGTCGTCGTCAAATTTGTAGATATTTGTTGTGACAAAAGGAACTTATTTGTGGAAGGAACGCTCAATATCAATGGCACCGCGGCCCAGAAAGTCTATTTCAGTAGCATTTACGACGATGCGATTGGTGGCGATACCAACAACAATGGCGGCAATAGCCAACCCCGCGCTGGCAACTGGGATAATATCGCCTTCAAAAATGGCAGTCATGGGACCATCAATTATGCGGAGATCCGTTATCCCGGCGGCGGCGCCATTAATTTAGATGGTAGTTCGCCGACTTTAGATCACGTCACCGTCAAACATGGTTCATGGGCTGCGATCAGTGCGTTACCCACGGATACACCGACGATCACCAATTTTGCAACCGAAGATGTTGCGCTGGCTGGCCTGGAAATTCGTGGTGGCGCATTGACTACCAATGCCACTTGGAATCAAACAGGCATTGTCTATATTTTTACCAGTAATTTTACGGTTGGGAATGCCGCCACCTTGACCATTTCGCCCGGTATTGTGTTAAAGCTGCTGAGCGTCTGTTGCGAAGCGCGGATACTTACGGTTGAAGGCACATTAAATGTGAATGGCACGGCGGATCAGCCCATCTATTTCACCAGCTTACGGGATGACGCGATTGGCGGTGATACGAATAACGACACCGGCAGCACCCAACCGCGGGCTGGCGATTGGGGCGGCATTCGCTTTGTCGCCGCCAGCCAAGGTAACTTCGCCCATGCCGTGATTCGGTATGCCGGCGTTTCACGCACCTCCGGTGCACTGCATATCAAAGACGCCGCCGTCACGATTGTCAATTCGGTGATCAGCAACAACGTGATCGGCTTATTTGCAGAAGGGGCCACTGCCGAGGTACAAGCGCAAATGCTCAACACGCCCGCAACGGTCAGCAAGTCTGGCCTGTATAGCAATACCGAATACGATGTATTTGCCAAAGCAGGCGCGAGCGTGGTTGCGAATAGCAACTGGTGGGGTAGCAGCAATGCCCAACCCAAAGTGAGCGGCGACGTAACCACCGAAGAGCGTTGCGCGACTGAGGATTGCACATCCGTTGTTAGCCCGATCAGTATCTATCTGCCATTAGTAATTCGTTAAAATAGCGTAACTGTTCAGGCTCGCTTACTACAACGGATAAGGATAGGAGCGGATTCATATTTTACCATCCGTTCCTATCTTCATCTGCTGTAGTAGGCTGAATCGTTACGAAATAGCTTTCTAGAGAAAGATGATAGGTTTTGAGTAGGTCAGCGAAGTAATTTGGCGTGTACAATCAGTCGATGTTTATCGACAAACACTCAACTGACCGTGATGTGATCTATGCGACAGGCAACCAGTCATCGCTGATGACTTGAGTGTAAGTTGGTACGGATCTTGTTCCCTCCGCCTATCCGCGGTTGTCCCTAGGCCACGGATAGGCTTTCATGATCAGATCCACTAAGCTCGACTTTGTACATTTTTTGAACATTAGCCGGGTAATAAAAGAAGGAACAAAGGCGACCTGAAGTAAGATAGGAGTGACGAAACGACTATCAGAACA
>Ga0105044_10003382_pt1 | contig 21916 bp, 16 predicted proteins | sample MAT01_FD_78092 | JGI IMG/M metagenome (GOLD analysis project Ga0105044, IMG submission 78092) | Freshwater microbial communities from Lake Fryxell liftoff mats and glacier meltwater in Antarctica - MAT-01 | ecosystem: Environmental > Aquatic > Freshwater > Ice > Liftoff microbial mat | place...
ACCGATGGGTGGACGGATGGGTGGACGGATGGGTGGACGGATGGTCGGTCTACCGGCTGGAGCGGAAGGTGATGATCATGCCGTCGGCGGCGTAGCCCCGACCGAGCTTGGCCAGGAGGCGCTCGAGGGCGACCGCGAACATGCCGGCGAGGCCGAGCACCCGGGCCGCCAGTCCGACGCCGGAGATGTCCTTCACCGACGGCACGTAGACGGCCGTCGCCGCGACCTCCCACCCGTGGCGCGACGCCAGGTTGGTGAGGGTGCGCCACGTGAACATCATCACATGGTCGGGGTGGTTGATCTCGCGGAGGGCCAGCGACGCCAGCACGTTGAACAGGCCGTACGCGTTGGGGGTGGTGACGACCAGCTGGCCCCCGGGTGCGACCAACGTCTGGAGACCGGCCAGGAAGGCGCCCGGGTCGTCGAGGTGCTCGATGACCTCGCCCGCGATCACCAACTGGGCCGGCGCGATGCCCAGCGCAGCGAGCGCCGCGGGATCGCGGCAGTCGGCGGCGTAGGCCTCGTAGCCCGCCGCGGTGGCGTCGGCGACGCCCTCCTCGTTGACGTCGATGCCGACGAGGCTGCTGCTGACGTCGTCGAGGTGCCCGTGCAGCCAGGTGCCGGCCTCGGCCTGCATGGTCTGGCACCCCGTGTCGACAAACCCGACGTGGATCACCCGCCGTCCCCGCGCCAGTTCGGTCAGGTGCTCGATGCGGTCCACCAGGGGCGCCTTGGGCAGCTTGTGCACCATGGTTCCCTGGGTGAACTCCTTGGGCGTGGTCACGGGGCCTCCGAGGTCTGGGACGGGTCAGGGGTGCCCGACGGGTGGAAGGTGCCACCGGTCCGGGCGAGGTCGAGGCGGTCGCGCAGCGGCGGCCCGAAGGACCCCGAACGGGCGCCGAGGCGGTCGAGCTTGGCGAGGAGGCGGCGCCGGCCTACCCACAGCGCCGGGCTCATCCAGCCGGCGTCGGGGACCCGCCAGTACGGCTCGTCGGTGTCGATGTCGTAGGGATGCATGTAGGTCCACGGGAGCCGTCGGGCGCCGCGATCGTGGATGCGGGTGATGACCGCCTGCGGGAGCACGCGCAGGTAGGTGCCGCCGAGGTAGGGCAGCTGGAGGCGACCGATGCCGGTGGTGGGCACGGGCAGCTCGGCCAGGCCGCAGGGCCACAGGAACGGGTCGTGCGGGGCACCGGGGTAGCCGTACAGCGGTGACCGCGCCGGCAGGACGCTCGAGGAGTACGAGTAGCCGGCATCGAGGAGCACCTCGGTCGCCCAGACCGTCTCGGGCACGAGGGAGAACGTCGGGGCCCGGAACCCCACGACCTCGGACTGGGCGAGGTCCTCGAGGAACGCCTTGCCTCGTCGTGCGTCGGAGGCGAGGGTGGCGGCATCGAGCTCGGTGAGCACCACGTGGCGCCAGCCGTGCAACGCGAGCTCGTGGCCTCCTGCTGCGATGTCGCGGATGAGATCCGGGTGCTCCGCGGCGACCTCGCCGACGACGAAGAACGTGCCCGTGATGCCCCGGTCGTCGAGGGCGGCGAGGATCTCCCGGGTGACGTCGGGGTACCGCACCGGCACCGACGGGTCCGGCCGGTGGTCCTCGAGGTCGAGGGTGAAGCTGATCGCGGGGGCCATGGTGTGGAGGCGTCGCCGCCCGCTCAGTACGCGTCCATGTCGAGGAACTCGTACGTGTCGAGCTGGAACGTGAGTTGGTCGAGGTCGCCCACGCCGAGGATGACCAGGTTGAGCGGGACGGGCTTGAGCCGCTCGGGCAGCCGGATGCCTCGCACCGAAACGTGGCGGTTGTGCCCGGCGTAGACCGCGGCGGGCGCCCGGTGGTGCGCGCAGATGGCGTTGATCAGGTCTCTGCTCGCCAGCGGACCGAACCGGCCCGCCCGAGGGAGGAGCTTGAGCACCACGGCCACCGGGACGCCGAACATCTCGGTTCGGGTGCTCACTGCGACGATCTCGGGTCCGACATGCACCGTGTAGGCGGCGGTGGGGGCGGCGAGGCGCCAGGCGAGGTACTCGGCGGTCCAGCAGTTGGTCCAGTGCCAGGCCGGTGACCGGTCGAGGTCCGAGGCGATCGTGGTGAAGGCCGGCGAGGCGAGGAACTCGGGGGTGGCCGGGTGGTGCGCCACCGGACCGATCGGCCGGCCGGTGGGGACGAGCAGCTTGACGGGGATGGGCCCGACCACGCGCCACCCGTTCTTCTTGACGGCGCCGGTGGACTTGGCGTTGGTGACACCGATCACCATCCGGACCCCCTCGTCGCCGGCCCGGCCCCAGATGCGCCGACCGATCTCGCCGAAGTGGCCCTTGCGCTGGCTGCCCGACCGGGAGACGGCGTTGAGCGAGAACACGAACGGCGACGCGCCCCCGGCGTTGCGGTACCGCTGCGGGATCAGCGCGTAGTGGCCGACCCGGACCCCGCTCTCGTCGTCGATGCCGTCGTGGTAGCCCTCGCCGAGCGGGTTCTCGTCGTAGAGCCAGGTGAGGTAGCGCTCGTCGACGAAGCGCTTGTCCGGCAGCTCGGCGTTCAGCAGCTCGGTGTTGGCCCGGTGGTTCTCGACGCGGTCCCGCGACGGGCGGGCGACGGACGGCGCGACGTCCGTGGTCGGGTCGACGGCGGGGACGGGGTCAGGCATGGGGCATCAGACGGGGGTCAGCTCGGAGGGCGGTCGCCGGTCGGGATCGTCGCGGTCGCTCGGGGTGCCGGCGCCGTCGTCCTGATCGGTGCGGGCCGATCGCCGGTCTGGTCGGGGGTCGATCGTACCGGTGTCTCGGGACGGCCACCGCAGCGACAGCAGGCGTTCGATGCCGACGGCGGCCAGGATGGCGATCATGACGTCGGCCGGCACCCGGTAGCGGGTGATGCCGAGGGTCGTGGCAGCGGTGATGGTGATGACGGCGGCCATGGCCAGCAGCGGGCTCACCGGGATGCGCCGACGCACGAGCACGAGCAGTCCCCCGACGGCCAACGGGATCTGGACGTAGTACACCCACAGGCCGACGATCGACGCGAGCTCGCCCCGGCCCTCGACCTGCCAGTTGAGCTGGGTGTTCTGCCCGGGGGCGTAGAAGTCCCACATGCGGCCGACGCGGGCAGCCATGACGATCGGGAGCTGGCGCTTGTTCTCGGCGAGGTAGCGCGTGGCGAAGTCCCGGCTGACCTTGTCGAGCTCGGACTCGTCGAGCGCCAGCGGATCCGGGTAGCAGCGGCGCAGCGCTGCGGTGTCGACGTCGCTGCGGGGGGGATCCTTCCAGGCCACCGCCACCGCTTCGTCGTCGCAGCCCGGGAACCGGGGGTCGCCCTGCACGTAGCCGTTGCGGATGTACTCGTCGTAGCAGTTGGCGCCGTAGTAGCCGATGAACTCGCCGCGGAACGCCGGGTCGCAGCTGCCGGCCAGCAGCACCGCGCCGGTGCCCGAGGTCATGAACACCGGCTGCTCGAACCGGGATGCGTTGAAGAGGAACCAGGGCGCGAGCACCAGCAGCCCGACGGTGCCGCTGATCACCGCCAGCGCCGCTCGTCGGCCGAGGGTGAGTCGCTCCAGGCCCCACGCCAGTGGCAGCACCATGAAGCCGAACAGGATCAACGACTCGGCCCGGGTGAGGGCAGCAAGGCCGATCACGGCCCCCATGACCACGGCGGACCGGATCGATGGCCGCTGCCAGAAGTGGTAGCCGGCCAGCATGGCCAGGGCGACCATCGGCACGTAGAGGGCTTCGGACAGCAGCATGCCGTCGTTGATCCACAGCATCGGCGTGACCGCGCCGAGCACGGCGGCGATGATCCCAGCGCGGGGGCCGGCGATGCGCCGGGCGACGAGACCGATGAGCACGACGCCGGCCACGCCGGCCAGCGCCGACACCAGGCGGGCCGAGGTGATGCTCTCGAGACCCAGCTTCGAGAAGAACCCGAGGTAGAGGGCGTACAGCGGCGGGTCGCCGGCGCTGGGAACGAAGCGCTCGCCCCCGCTGCCGACCCACGCCGCACTGCCGATGAACCAGTGGCCGTCGGCGATCATCCGGCCCTGGACGTAGCCGTAGGCGGAGTCGCCGGCGATGGCCCAGCAGTCCGGGCCTCCGATCCTGACCGCCTGCCCGGACTCCACCAGGCCGACGAGGTCGCCGTCGCACGTGGGCCGCCAGACCAGGATGTTCACCAGCCGAACAGCGGCGGCGAGGGCGCCGGCCAGGGCGAGCCCAACGGCGAACGCGTGGCGGCGGATCCAGGTCATCGGGAGGCTCCCGCGATCTCGGACGGGCGATCCGCGTCGGGCCCGGCCTGGCCGGTGTCATCGCCCGCTCCGGTGTCGGTCGAGCGGGTCGACGACGGTCGCAGGCGCCGCCACAGCGCGTCGAGGGCCACGGCGGCGAGCACGGTGAAGGCCACGTCGGCGCCCACCCGGTAGCGGGTGATGCCGAAGCTGATGGCCGCGGCGAGCGTGGTGGTGGCGGCGATGGCCACGAACGGGATGATGGTGACGCGTCGCCGCCAGAGCACCGCGGCGCCGGCCAGCGAGGCGATGAGCAGCGGGTAGTACATGACCATGCCGGCGAGGGTGGGCGTGGCGCCGCGGCGCTCGAAGAACACGTTGAAGTCGTAGCTCTGGCCGGGTCGCCACAGGTCCCACATGCGCCCGACCCGGGCGGCCACGACCTTGGGCAGCTCGCCGGTGTGGTCGCCCACGTAGGCGACTGCGGTCTGGCGCTTCGCGGCTTCGACGACGGTCTCGTCGCCGGCGGGCCAGGGGGTGCGGTCGCAGCCCTGCCACCAGTAGCCGAGGAACTCGTCCGCGTCCTTGCCCGGTTCGGGGTTGCCGGCGGCATCGAGGGGCGGGGCCAGGCCGTAGGTCTGGTCGCAGTTGGCGATCTCGAGCACGAAGCCGCTGCCGTTGGACACCGTGATCGGATTGCTCTCGAACGTCAGGTAGTTGCGCACGACCCATGGGGCGAGCAGCAGGGCACCGGCGACGGCGGCCACGGCGGTGAGGGTGAACCGCCGCCGGACGTCGATAGTTCGAGTGAGCAGCACCACGGGCACCACCAGGATCACGAACAGCAGCGTGGCCTCGGCTCGGGTGAGCGCGGCGAGGCCCACGCTCCCGCTGAGCAGCACGACGTTCAGCGCGCTGGGGTTGTCGCGGAACCGGAAGGTAGTGAGCAGCACCAGGGCGATGGTGAGGGCGTACATCGACTCGCTCAGCATCATGGCGTCGTTGACCCAGAGGTTGGGATACACCGCCGCCAGCGCGGCGGCGATCAGCCCGGCCCGGTTGCCGGCGATGCGACGGGCGGCGTAGCCGATGGCCACGACCGCCGCGACGCCGAGCAGGGTCGACGCCAGCCGGTGCCAGCCGTGGCTGGTGCCGCCGAGGAAGGAGACCGCTCCGAGGTAGGCGGAGTACAGCGGTGGGTGCACGGCGGTGGCCACCCGCTCGCCGTAGCTGTTGCGGTAGACGAACCCGAACCCGTCGGCCAGGTCCTGGCCTTGGCGCCAGTAGAAGTTCTGGTCGCCCTCGGGATCGAGGAACCGGGTCCACCGCAGGACCGCCAGGACCCGCACCAGGAGGGCGACACCGGCCACGATCCCGAGCTGGACGCGGAAGTCTCGGAGGCGGTCAAGCACCCCGCGACACTAGTGCTCCGGAACCGGGGCTCCGGGTACCCGTGGGGCCCGCCTCAGCGGGCCGATCCGAGGGCTTCGTCGAGCATCCGTTGGACTTGGGCACGGCGCGAATCGATGACCTCGCCCAGCTCCCGGGCCAGTTCCGGGTGGGCCCGGATCAACGTCTTCATGACCGCGGGCGGGAGGGCGAGCACGGTGACCTCGGTGACGGCGACGGCGCCGGAAATCACCGGCTGGCGGGTGAGCACGCCCATCCCGAGGTACTCGCCGGCGCCCAACCGGGCGACGGGGACCTCGACACCGGCGCCGGTGTCGAAGACGGTGGCGATCGTCCCGTGCTCGATGACCAGGAGCGCGTCGGGCACCTGACCGATCCGTTGGATGACCTCACCGACGCCGTAGCGATGCACCGTGGCGCCGAGCGCGATCCGGGCGATCTCGTCACCGGCGATCCGCAGCGTGCGGGCGCTCGCGGCCACGGCCTGGGCGATGCGCTCGGGGGTGGCGAAGTCGTCGCCCGACTCGCCGTCGAGGTGCAGGCCGGCGCGGCGAGCGGAGTACCAGACCCGCAGCAGCATCGCCGTGCGCGTCTCGCCCTCGTGGGCCGCCGAAAGCACGGGGATGGAAACCTCGTACTCCCCCGCGCCGATCGGCACCGCCTTCGGCATCGCGCCCGGCGCGAGCATCGGGAGGTCGCCGGCGGTGGTCACCAACGTGTCCACCACGGTGTGCGGCGCGTCATCGAGGCCGAAGGCGAAGGCGATCTTGGCGGTGTAGGTCCCGCCGGGTCGGCTGAGGTTCTTGAACGACATCTTGGCCAGCTCGCCGTTGGGCACGATCTGCAGACCACGCCCCGTGTCGATGTGGGCGGCCCGCCAGTTGACCTCGACGACCCGGCCCTTGACCGTGCCGAGGTCGAGCCAGTCCCCGATGGTGAACGGCTGCTCGAAGAGCAGGAAGAGGCCGGCGATGACGGGACCGACGGCGTTCTGCAGGGCGAGGCCGATCACGATCGAGGTCACCCCGAGGGCGGCGAAGAGCCCGCCCACGTCGGCACCCCACACCACCGAGAACAGGAGGGCGAGGCCGATGCCCACGAGGACCAGGCGTCCGATGTCCAGGAAGATCGATGGCAGGCGCTGGCGCCACGTCCCCGGCTCGGCGTTGCTGAAGAAGACCACGTTGGTGACCGACAGGACGAGGAGGATCACCAGGAACCCCAGCACGGTCGCGACCACCCGGGTCCAGGTCTGCTCGACCTGGGCGCTGGCGTTCGAGACCTGCGCGACGAGCAGCAGCAGCGCCAGCGTCGGCACCACGTAGTTGCGCAGCAGCAGGATCGGCCGGGCCCCGGCGCTCCCCCGCCGCACCAGCGAGACGTGGAGCTCGCCCAGCACCAGCAGGGCGATCGGGAGCCCGACCACGATGGCGGCGCTCGGCCAGAACCACGACTGCCCGGTCAGGTCGATCACCGGTCCGCGTCCAGGACGAGGGCCCACACGGTCTCGGACCCGGACGCGGTCGCCACGGTGCCGGCCTCGACGAAGGTCCGGGTGTCACGCAGGTCGTCGTACACCCGCGGACTGACGAACACGCCGGCCCCGGTCGCCTCGGCCCCGACCTGGTAGGCGAGGTTCACCGCGTCGCCCCACAGGTCGTAGACGAGCGAGCTGCGCCCGACCAGACCGCTGGACACGGCGCCGACGTCGACGCCGGCGCGGAGGCTGAGCCCGGTGCCATGTTGCACGTTGAACAGGTCGAGCACGCCGATCATCTCCGCGGCGAGGTCGACGGCCCGCCGCGCGCTGTCGACCCGGGGGACGATGAGCCCGCAGCTGGCCAGGTACCCGCGGTGAAGCGTTCGCACCCGGTCGACGCCGAGGCGATCGGCGGCGGCATCGAAGCCGCAGACGATGTCGTTGAGCATCGCCAGGGAGCGGGCGGCGTCGAACGTGGCCGACATCGCCGGGAAGCCGGTGATCTCGGCGTAGACCACGGCGACGCCGGTGTGGTCGTCGGCGATGATCTCCTCGCCCTCGCGGTAGCGCGACGCCATCGAGGCGGGCATGAGGCTCAGCAGGAGCTTCTGGTTCTCCTCCTGCTGCTGCTCCAGGAGGTCGTTCTTGACCTGCAGGCTTCGACTCATGTCGTTGAAGGCGACGGTGAGGTCGCCGATCTCATCATGGGTACGCACCACCACCTGGGCGCCGAGGTCGCCGGTGGCGACCCCCTGCACCCCGGTGACCAGCCGGCGCAGCGGTCGGGTGAACACCTGGGCCAGCACCAGCGACAGGAGCGAGACGACCAGGATGATGGCGGCGATCGAGAGCATGAGGTTCCGGGCGAAGACGTTGACCGGGGCCAGCGCCTCGTTCGAGTCGATCTTGGCCACGATCACCCACTGGAGACCCTCGATCTCGATGGGCGCGTACGCGACGAAGCTCTCCACCCCGGTGTAGTCGTCGACCACCGCGGTGCCGGTCTCCCCCTGCAGCGCCCGATCGACCGCCTCCGTGTCGACCGGTTGCAACAGGATCGACCCGCGGACCTGGATCTCTCGATCGACGACGTCGGGCGGGGTACCGGCGGCAACGACTCGGCGCCGGTACTCCTCGGGATCCTCGAGCAGCAGGCGCGAGACCGACCGCATGGTCCGGTCGCTCCCCGCCAGGTACACCTCGCCGGTCTCGCCCAGGCCGTCCTCGGACCAGCCGCCTTCGCCGGTCATGACCTCGTTCACACGCGCGATCGGGACCTGGAGGGCAAGCACGCCGAAGACCTCGCCCTCGTCGCCGATGGTCGAGGTGACCCATGCCGCGGGCGCGCCCAACGACGGCTGATAGCGCTCGAAGTCGCTGACGTAGGCCTCGTTGATGGTGTTCGAACCGATGGCCCGCTCGTAGGCCGACGCCAAGTTGGAGTTCTCGTAGGGCCGCGACCGGACGTTGGTGCCCAGGTCGACGTCTTTGACCGCGGCGAAGACCACGTTCCCCTCGGTGTCGAGGATCAGCGCGTCCTCATAGCCCGATCGTTCCACCAGCTCGCGGAAGAAGTCGTTGTACTTGGCGCTGGCCGCGCTCCACGCGCTGCCGTCACCAGCGTCGTCCATCGCGATGGCCACCGCTTCGTCACCGCCCGCGGCCACGGTGTAGGTGCTCTGCAGGTAGCGCTGCGCGCCTCCGGTGGGGATGAACACGTCCGGTTCGGCCTGCTCGCCCGTGGCGGCCTCGAGCTCGGGAACGAAGATGTTCTCGTAGTGGGCGGTCAGCGCCTGGTCCTGCGCCGGCGTCAGGGTCGACGACTGCAGCTCGGCGAACCCGGCCGAGAACTCCCTCGCGGCCTGGACCGTCGTCTGACCTCGGGTGTAGAGGACGCTGGCGTCGGAGAGCTGCTCGAAGAACCTCGCGACCTCCACCGAGCGCGACTGGCGCACCTCGGTGAGCCGGTCGGTGGCGGCGTCACGCAGCGACTCGGTGCCCGTGCCGTAGCCCACCAGGCCGACGACGACCGTGGACGCGATGCTGACGCTCAGCAGCATGATCAGCAGCTTCGACTGGATCCCGAGGCCGTGGCGACGCGATCGGCCGTCCGGCGCGGCCGGTTCGGCCTCGCCGGTGCCTGCTCCGGTTCCGCGCTCCGTCACTGCCGCCGCCTCCGTCGTCTCTGGACCGTCCGAGCCATCCCTATCGGTCGGGGACCTCGCGAGGTGAGGTCCTCCGTCGGCAAAGGGCCGAACGGCCCTCGGTGGCTGGTGCCGGTCGGCTGGGCGGGGCGACCGGTACGCTCCCTGGCCGTATGTCGACCCGCTGGCGCCGCCTCCTCACCGTCGCGGCGGCAGCTCTCGTCGTCGTGCTGCTGGCGGAGGGCGCGTCACGGCTGCTTGCGCCGTACCTGACCGAACCCGAGCGCTACGGGGACGACGCCACCGCCGTGAAGGTGGCCCAGATGGAGGCCCGGGGCGACGGCTGCACCGACCTCGTGCTGGCCGGCAACTCGATGGGACGAGACGCGTTCGACCCCGCCGCCTTCACCGCGGCCGATCCCAACCACCGATCGGCCTACAACGCGTCGCTCGACGCGGCATCACCCGAGCTGCTCGAGCGGTGGGTCGTCGAGGAGGCGGTCGATCGACTCCGGCCGACCACCGTCGTGCTCACCCTCGCGAGCCTGGACGTCAACGCGTCCGGCCCCGCCACCCGTGCTGCCCTCGAGGCCTACGACGGCGCCGAGCAGACCCGCGCCGACCTGATCGGCCGTCTCGGGGTGACGGCCGGTTCGGTCTCCGATCTGGTCGCCTACCGGACCGAGCTGCGCGATCCCGCCGAGGTGCAGGCGGCCCTCGATCGGTGGCGATCCGGCGCGCCGGCCGAGCGGCCGTCGGCCGACGGCATCGACAAGGTCCTCGGCGCCGATGGCGAGGGGCTGTCGCGGCGGGCGTTGCGCTACCGGGGCGATGCCGGCGCCAAGCTCTTCACCCGCGAGCAGCTGCTGAAGGGGTGGACCCTCGACGCCGATCAGGTCGCCGCGTCCCGCGAGCTCATCGAGGAGCTCGAGGCGCAGGGCATTGCGGTGGTGCTCGTCGTGCTGCCCGTGACCGACGACTACATCGCCCAACACCCGAACGGCGTCGCCGACTTCGACGCCTTCCTCGGCGCCGCGGGCGGCATCGCCCGCGACACGGGGGTGCCGTTGATCGACCTGCACGACTCGGCGCCGGTGGAACGGTTCGCCGACACCCACCACCTCAACGGCGACGGCGCCGCCTGGTTCAGCGCCGAGCTCGCGGCGCAGCTGGACACGCTCGGCGTCGACCCATCGGCCCGCTGCTCGGACTGACCCGCCCCACCACCGCCCTCGCGGCGCCACGGTGAGACAAGGGTCACCCACTCGGGGTGCCCGAGGGAGCAAGCTGGGGCCATGGAAACGGTGATCGTACGACCGGCACAGTCCCGTACCTCACCCGGCGGGGTGATCGACCTGGAGAGGAGCCGGCCGATGCGCGATCCCGTCATGGCGTGGCTGCTCGATCCGATCGGCCTCCACCGGGAGTTCAACGACCTGTTCGCCGGCCTGGCCGAGCCCGACGGCCTGGTGCGCTTCCGTGACCGCGCCACGGTCATCTGGCGCACCAAGGACCCGCTCGTCCACGAGTACGTCTCGTCGCTGCCGACCCGCACCCCCGACGAGTGGGAGTCGGGCTTCGAGGAGAGTCACGTCGCCGAGTGGTACCGGGTGCTCATGGCGGCCCACATTCGACCGGCACGCGGGTTCCGGTCACCGTCCGCGGTGAAGGACCGGCTGCCGGATCTCGGGTGGCTCCCGGCCGAGGCCCGCCGCCTGGCATGGGGGCGCGAGCTCGCCACGCTCGCGGAGTCCTACGCCGACCCGGGCGCCGCCGCGGCGCTGTCGATGGTGCTCCCGCTCGGCAACAAGGGCTGGCTGAGCCAGGACGACATCGGCGACTTCCTGCACCGGCTCACCCACATGGACCGTCGCAGGTTCCGCGGCCACAAGAACCTCATCCCGCTGACCGAGGAGATCTACGGCGCGCTCAGCGCCAGCGCGTCGGTACCCGACCGCGTGCTGCTGCTCTCCCCCACCTGAACCGTTCGCCCCGACCCCACCCAAGGTCGCAGCTCCGGGGCCGATCACGCGTGCACCCCGCCGCACCTCGGGGGTGCGAGGGCGGCGACTCAGTACCGGGCCAGCTCCGTTCGGAGGTGGTCGAGGCCGACCGGGCCGAGATCGAGGGCGAAGCGGTGGAACGTCTTGAGGGCGAAGGCGTCGCCGTGGCGGGCCTCCGCGTCGGCGCGGGCGTCGAGCCACACTCGCTCACCGAGCTTGTAGCTGATCGCCTGGCCGGGCCAACCGAGGTAGCGGACGATCTCGCTGGCCATGAACGCCAGCGGGAATCGGGAGCGCTCGTCGACGAAGCTCTGGCCGAGCTCGGGTGTCCACCGCGCCCCGGGGTGGAACGACTGGCCGGCGGGGATCTCGAGCTCGAGGTGCATGCCGATGTCGACGATCACCCGCACCGCCCGCATGGCCTGGGCCCGCAGCATGCCCAAGCGGTACGCGGGCTCGGTGAGGTAGCCCAACTCGTCCATGAGCCGCTCGGCGTAGAGCGCCCAACCCTCGGCGTGACCGGACACGAACGACGATCGCTGGAACCGGCTGAGGCGGTCGCGGAGGAAGCGGACCTGGCCGATCTGCAGGTGATGGCCGGGGACGCCCTCGTGGTAGGCGATGGAGACCTCGCCCCACAGGGGGAACCGGGTCTTGCCCAACGTGGGGTACCAGGTGCGCCCGGGGCGGCTGAAGTCCTCCGATGGTCCCGTGTAGTACATCGCCGCCGCGCCGCCGGCCGGAGCGATCATGGCCTTGACCCGCTGCACGGGTTCGGGGATGTCGAAGTGGGTGCCGTTCAGCTCGGCCATCGTGGTGTCCATGAGGTCCTGGAGCCAGCGGCGCAGCTCGTCCTCACCCTCGATGACCAGCGGCGAGTCGTGCTCGAGGTGCTCGATGGTCGTGGCGATGTCGTCGCTGACGCCGATGAGTCGGCACTCGGCGCCCATCTCGGCCTCGATGCGCGCCAGTTCGTCCCACGCCCAGGAGTAGGCCTCGTGCAGGTCGATGTCGGCGCCGAGCGCGAGTCGTGCGTAGAGCCGGTAGCGCTCCTCCCCAACCGCGTCGCGCCCATCGGCGACCGGGGCGTACTCCTGGCGCAGGAACGTCGACAGCTCGCCGTAGGCCATCGCCGCTCGGACCGCCGCCTGATCAAGCTCGGCGATCAGGGCCGGCGTGACGTCGGGGAGGGCGTCGGCCCGGTTGACCAGTAACTCGAAGAACGGCGTGGTCCCACCGTCGCCGGCCCACGTGGCGGCCTGGTCCGATGCCACGAGTGCCTGGCGTCGGGCGGCGACGATGCCGCGGCCCATCCCTTCGCGCAGCGCCGACCGGAAGCCGGCCAGCGCCTCGGGCACGGCGGAGAGGCGGCGGCTCACGATCTCCCAGTCCTCGGCGGTGTCGGTGCGCATGAGGTCGAAGACCTGGCGGATGCCCTGCACCGGGCTGGCGATGTTGCGGACTGTGCGGAGGTGCTCCTCGGCGTCGGCGAGCGCCAGGGCGGTATCGAGCCGTTCGGTCATGAAGGCCGCGGCGATGCGATCGTCGTCGTCTCGAGGTTCCAGTGAGGCGAGCGCCGCGAGCGCGTCCCGAGCGAGTGCGTTGCGCTCGGCGGCACCTGCCGGGGAGTAGTCGGTGAGGCGGTCCTCGTGGCCGGGGACGCCGAGCGAGGTGGCCCGGATCGGATCCAGTGCGCACGACTCGGTGACGTAGCGGTCCGCCAGGGCGTAGATCGGGCTGAGCCCACCGGGAACGGCAACGTCGTGGAGGTGATCGGGCGGTGTCATGGCGACATCGTTCCCCACGGTCCCGCCGCCGTCGAGGAGCCCGACGGCCGTCGGACCCGGTCTGCGGCGATCAGGGCGCCGATATCGAGGGGATGAAGAACCGGCTCAGCTCGTCGCGGAGCCCGTTCGCCGACGAGGTGGTGGCGCCCTCGACCACGAGCTGCAGCAGGATCTGGCGCAGCGTCCAGTCGAGCGTCGGCCGGGGTTCGGCCCGCAGCACCCCCGCCGCGGACGCGGCTTCGAAGTACGGCAGGAGCAGGTCCCAGACGCCGGCCAGGAACCGGTCGTCCTCGTCGAGCGAACCGATCTGGGTCGGGGTGACCCGCTCGACGAAGAACGACAGGACCGGCGACCCGCGGACGGTGAGCACGACGAGCACGATGGCATCGACGACCCGATCGGCGAACGGCCGGGTCTCGTCGCCGAGGATCTCGTGGAGATCCCCGGCGACGGTCGCCGACTGATCGAGCAGGACCGCAACCAGCACCTGATCGCGCGAGCCGAGCTGGCGGTACACGGTCATCCGGGTGACGCCCGCCTCCTGCGCGATGGCTTCCATCGACACGTCGAGACCGTCGCGCGAGAGCAGCCCGGCGGCGGCGTCGAGGACGCGACGGCGGGTGGGCGTGACGGCCATCTCCGGGCTCCGGCGCTCGTCAGCCGCCGTTGCCAGCGGGCTCGTAGCTTCGGCAGGGCTGGCCGCGCAGCGACGGGCACGGCGGCTGCGCCGAGGTGGGGGTCAGACCCGGCACGACCGGCAGCACCAGCTTCGAGGGCCGGCTCCCGCCCAGCGACACCGTGTCGGTGACCTCAGCACCGGCCGCCGGCGTGGCGAACGTCCAGGCCGGCCGGTCGCCCCCGGGTGCGGTGATGGTGATCCGGATTCGCGAGCCGGTGCGGAAGGCGTAGGTGATGGGGAGGATGGGGACCCGCACCTCGGTGGCCTCTCCGACCGGAAGCGGCTTCGCATCGCTCGCCCGGTAGGTGGGGACCGGGTTGGTGGCGGTGGAGCGACCCTCGTCGAGAACGCGGTCGCTGGCCCGTAGGAACCCCGACTGGACGTACAGCTCCATGCCGTCGGGGCGCACCTCGGAGATCGTGACCTGCAGGTCGGTGTCCTCGGCGGTGGACTCGACCAGCAGGTCGACGCTGGCCGGCCCGACGACGGTGAGGTCGGCGGTGAGCGGCTCGGACACGAAGCCGAGGCCGTCGTCGCCCGTGACCGGCGCCCAGACGTACGGCGGCAGCGCCTTCCACGGGTCGCCCTCGGGGAGGCTCTTGCGGGGTCGGGCGTCGGGATCGGGCCGGAACGAGACCGTCGTGTCGGAGGACGGGGCGGCCTCGCTCATCGTGCCGTCGGGACCGAGGTGGTACGACACCGCCTCGGTGGCCGGTGGCGGCCAGGCGGTGAACGACGCCTCCCAGAGCGGGCCGAGCGAGCCCGGTGCCGCGGCGTCGCCGCCGTTGTCGAACAGGACGCGCACCCGCGGGTCGCGGGCGAACTCCTCCCTGGCGGCCTCGAGGCTCGGCGCGTCGCTGAAGCGCACGGCGGGGATGGCCTGGGCGGGTGCACCGGCCACCTGCTCGTAGAGGGTGCCGCCGAGCGCGGTCAGCACGGCGCGGGGCCGGGGAACCTGGTCGGCCACGTAGAGATCGAGGAACTCGACCCAGCGCGAGATGGTGGCCGGACCCAGCGAATCGATGTGGGTGCCGTTCAGGAGGGTGACCCACACCTGCTCGTTGGCGTCCAGGGCCGGGATCAGCGAGGGCCACTGACCGCCGGTCTGCTCATCCTGCAGCGCGCCGACGAGGAACGTCGGGACGTCGATCGACGCCGCCCACGTCGTCGGCGACCGGTCGTCGAACAGGGCAGGGTCGCGGTGGGGGGTCGTCTCGAGGAGCTCGGTGACGTCCTCGGTCTGGAGTCGCAGGTCCTGGTTCGCGAGGCACTGCTCGTCACCGTCGTCGATCATCGCCTTGGCCCACGGCTGGCCGCCCTCGGGAGCGGGCTCGGCGTCGCGGGCCCGCTCGGCGATCCAGCTGGCGGCGAACCCGTCGTTGAAGATGCCTCCCGGATACCCCGTGGAGTACAGGTCGTCGGTGACGCTCATCGGCGCGATCGCGGCGAGGTGCGGCGGCTGGGTGCCGGCTGCGAAGAACTGCGAGATCCCCGAGAACGAGATGCCCACCATGCCGACCTTGTTGCCCTTCACCCACGGTTCGGCCGCGATGGCCTCGACGGCGTCGTAGCCATCCGCGGTGGTGGGCAGGTCGAAGAGACCGAAGGCGCCACCCGAGCAGCCCGACCCGCGCATCTGCAGGCTCACGGTCGCGTAGTCGAGGAGCGGGGCGATGATGCCGCCGACGGCGGTGGACGTGGACGGGATGAGCGGGTCGTTCGCCGCCGCCTCGGGGTCGAGCAGGCCGGTGAGGGCATCGTGGGGCGGCGCCACCGCGTAGCCGGAGTGCTCGATCACCGTCGGGAACGGCCCGTCGGCCAGTGTCTTGCCCTGCGGGAGGCGCACCGTGGCCGCCAGGGTGACGCCGTCGCGCATGGTGAGGTAGTTGAGGCCGACCTCGAGTTCCTGATCGTCGTAGAACGACTGGTCGGGGACGTCGGTGATGGCCATCACCGCGAACGCGTCGGTTCCGGCGACCGCGTCACCGTCGACCGACCGGAACGTGTAGCCCGGCCCCGGCGCCAGATCGCGCACGACGAGGCTGCCGAAGGTGTCGGCGAAGCCGCTGGCGACCTGGCGACCGTCGGCGTCGGCGAGCACCAGCTCCTGACCGGGTTGCGCGCCGAGCACGTAGGCCTGCTCGACCGAGCCGTGGGCGTCGAACGGGGCTTCGGCGTTGACGACCGGTGCGGCGACGGCGACCGCCGGGTCCCCCACCGCCCCGTTCCCCGCCGCGTCGCTGCCGTCGGCGGCGGTGCCCGACCCGGAACACGCGGTCAGGGCCAGGGCCGTCGTGAGCACGAGGGCGGTGGCCCTCCTGGCTCGCTGGTTCATCGTGGTTCCCCCAAGGATGCGCCGGCCGAGACCGGTCTGCCCGCCGTCAGATGTTACGCGAGCGGGGCGAACGTACCATCAGATCCCCGCCCGGCGGGGTCACGTCGCCGGCGCCGGATCGTCTCACCCGGTGCGCGATCCTGCCGGCTGATCGCCGGGGGCGCAGGGATCACGGCGCGAGCAGGTCGCCCAGGATCTGGCGTGCGCGGGTGATCGGGATGAGGTGGCCCCCACCGGGGTGGGTGGTCACCGTGGCGTCGGGGATCCGTCGACCGAGCTCGTCGGCCCAGGCCACCGGGACCAGCCGGTCGGTGGTGCCGTGGTGGATGGCGACCGGCACCGTGACGTCCTCGGGTCGGAAGCCCCAGGCGCGGCCGTAGGCGCGGTAGTCGTCGACCTGGCCGGCGGGGTCCGCCGAGCCCTCGGCCATCGTCTCGGCGAACCAGTCCGCCCGGCTCGCGAGGGCACCCGTCTCGTCGCCGTCGAGATCGGCGGCGCTCATCGACGCGAGTCGCTTCGGAGCCCAGGTCGCGAGCAGGTGGGTCATGCGGATGTAGGAGCGCGCCGCGACCGGCCGGTGGTCGCACCAGTGGAGGAGCCGCCGGTCGAACTTGCTGAGCTGGACGCGGTTGGCCTCGTCGTCGATGGGGAGGCACCCGGCGATCACCACCACGCGGTCGACCCGGTCGGCGAGCGAGACGGCGACGGCGAGGGCGTGCTGACCGCCGGCCGACCATCCCATCACCGAGAACCGCTCGAGCCCGAGGTGATCGACGAGCGCGGCGACATCGGTCGTGACCCACTCATCCATCCCGTGCCCGGGCAACCGGTCGGTGAGACCGACCCCGGGACGATCGGGCGAGATGAGGCGCAGGCCCAGCTCGCGGGCGACCGCGTCGGACGGAGCCACGTCGTTGCGGCTCACCAGGCCACCGTGGCAGTTGAGCACGGGGACGCCGTCGGGGTCGCCGAACGTGGCGTACCCGAGTCGACGCCCGTCGCCCACCTCGATCACGTCGTCGTTCGGTCCCGGTTCGCCGCCCCGTCGTCCCATGCCCGGCGAAGCTATCGGAGCCCGCCGCCAGCCGGCGTCGACGCTCGCCGCCCCATCGGCTCGTCCGGGGCGCAGGTGCGGGCGCCACGCGCCGACACGGAGGTCCCTGCGTGGAGCCGCCGGTCCCGCTCCATGGGCCGTTGGGCCCGGATGGCTCACGGGACCCCTCGGGCGGACCGATGATGGGGGCAGAGGACCACGACCCCGGCGCCAGGACGGCGCACGAGGGCGCGTCGCAGCCGGCCGGCTGCGGGCGGAGCGGTGGGCGGTGGCCGAGCGGCCATCGTCGGAAGGGGCACAGGGCGACATGTTGGAGAAGCTCGGACGGTTCATGGCGCGGCACCACTGGCCGGTCATCGGGGTCTGGGTGGTGCTGCTGGTGGGCGTCGGCGCCTTCGCCGCCGGCCACACCGGAACGGCGGTCGACGAGTTCGCCATCCCCGGCGCCCAGTCGCAGCAGGCGCTCGACCTGCTCGAGCAGGACTTCCCCGGCGCGGCCGGCACGAACGCCACCGTCGTCTACGAGACGCCGACGGGCCAGACCCTGACCGACGCGGCCAACGCCGCCGCGATCGGCGCCACCGTGGCCGAGCTCCAGAAGCTCCCGAACGTCAGCACGGTCAGCAACCCGCTCGACCAGCAGCCGACCGGGATCACCTTCGACGAGGGCAACCCGCAGCTCCAGCAGGCCTACAGCCTCATGAACGAGGCCAAGACCGTCGGGTACTCGTCGGTGTCGTACTCGACCACCATCACCAGCCAGGACGAGGCCAAGTCCCTGTTCCAGGCGCTGGAAGCGGCGACGGGTCCGGCCTCGACGGCGGGCCTGAACGTGACCTTCGGCGGTGCCGTCACCGACGCCGGCAACCCCGCCGAGTCCGGGATCTCGGATCACTCCGACCAGATCGGTCTGGGCATCGCGGTGATCATCCTGCTCATCGCCCTCGGATCCGTGGCGTCGATGTCGGTCCCGATCCTCACGGCGATCATCTCGGTGGCCATGTCCACGATGATCGTCAGCATCCTGATGGAGTCGTTCACCATCGGGACGGTGGCGCCGATCCTCGGCACGATGATCGGTCTGGGGGTGGGGATCGACTACTCGCTCTTCATCGTCAGCCGCCACCGACAGAACCTCCAGGAAGGGATGGAGGTGGAGCAGTCCATCGGTCGCTCCATCGCCACCTCGGGTTCGGCGGTCCTGTTCGCCGGCATCTGCGTCTGCATCGCCATGTGCGGGCTGGTGCTCATCGGCATCCCCTACGTGTCCAACCTCGGGCTCATCGCCTCGCTGTTCGTGGCCGTCACCATGGTCACGGCCCTCACCCTCACGCCGGCGCTGCTGGGCGCCTACGGGAACCGCATCAACGCCCTCGCCATCCACCACCGCAAGGAGGAGACCGATCCGACCAAGACCTTCTCGGGTCGCTGGGCCCACGTGACCTCGCGCCACCCGGGGGCGTTCGCCGCGCTCGCGGTCGTCATCCTCATCACGCTGGCCCTGCCGCTCCGATCGATCGAGCTCGGGTTCACCGACGACGGCGACCAGCCGACCGAGATGAGCCAGCGCCAGTCCTACGACCTGCTCACGCAGAACTTCGGACCGGGCATCACCGGTCCGCTGATCGTCGCCATCGACCTGCCGCCGGTCACCAGCGAGAACGCGGCCGGCGCGCTCGAGGCGGTCGCCGGGCTGAGCACCGCGCTGAAGGACACCCCGGGTGTCGCCACGGTCTCGCTGCCGCTCCCCAACCAGTTCCCGACCACCGCCGATCCGTCCAAGGTCCCCACCGCGGTGATCATGGAGGTCGTCCCCACCACCGCGCCCAACTCCGACGCCACCACCGACCTGGTCTCGACGCTCCGCGAGACCACCATCCCGAAGGCGCTCGAGAACGCGGCGATCCCCTCGAGCCAGGTCTACGTCGGCGGTCAGACCGCGCTGCTCATCGATCTGACCGAAGCCATCCAGGCCCGGCTGGTCTGGTTCATCCTCGCGGTGATCGCGGGGGCGTTCCTGCTCCTGATGATGGTGTTCCGGTCGATCTACGTCCCGGCCAACGCTGCAGTGATGAACCTGCTGTCGATCGGCGCTGCGCTCGGCATCGTCGTCGCCATCTTCAACTGGGGTTGGGCCAAGGACGTCATCGGGTTGACGACGTCGGTCCCGATCGTGTCGTTCGTGCCCGTGATGATGTTCGCCGTGCTGTTCGGGCTGTCGATGGACTACGAGGTGTTCCTCCTCAGCCGCATCAAGGAGGAGCACGACAAGACAGGTGAGAGCCGCCAGTCGGTGATCAACGGCGTCGCGTCGACCGCCCGGGTCATCACCTCGGCCGCGCTCATCATGATCTCGGTGTTCCTCGCCTTCGTCCCGAGCCCGGACCCCACGGTCAAGATGATCGGCTTCGGCATGGCCATCGCCGTGCTCATCGATGCCACCATCGTCCGCATGCTCCTGGTGCCCTCCACCATGGAGCTCGCCGGCAACGCCACCTGGTGGTTCCCCAAGTGGCTCGACAAGATCCTCCCCAAGATCCACGTGGAGTGAAGAGGCCCGACAGCGGTCCACCGCCGCGACCGGCGGGCGGGGCGCTCAGCGGAGTGCGTCGGTGTCGGCCATGGCCGCAACCAGCGCCGCCCGGTCGGTGTCGGACGGCAGTCCCCAGTCCGGTTGGTACGAGAACACGTCGGGCAACGGGACCGATCGGTGGTTCGACTCCAGCACCTCGAGCTGCGACGCCGTCACCAGGGAAGGGTGCGGGTGGCCGCACGCCCGAGCCAGGCGCACGAGCTCGAAGCGCAGCGCGGCGAGGTAGTTGGCGACCTGCACCGACTTGCGGGCCGGATCGAGGCCGTGCTGGAGCCAGCGCGACTGCGTGGCGACGCCGGTCGGGCAGCGCCCGGTGTGGCAGCGCTGCGCCTGGATGCAGCCGACGGCCATCATCACCTCTCGGCCGACGCTGACCTGGTCGCAGCCGAGCGCCAGGGCCGCGAGCGCGTTCTCCGGGAGGCCGAGCTTGGCCGAGCCGATCCACACGATGTCGTCGTGGAGGCCCCGCTCGGCGAAGGCGCGGTAGACCCGGGTGAACCCGACGCGAAACGGGAGGGCGACGTGGTCGGTGAAGGCCAGCGGTCCAGCGCCGGTGCCACCCTCGCCACCATCGACGGTGATGAAGTCGACGGCCCGACCGGTCGCCTCGATGCGGTTCGCGAGCTCGGACCAGAAGGCCTGTTCACCGACCGCGGACTTGATCCCGACCGGCAGGCCGGTCCGATCGGCCATCGTCTCGACCAGCTCGAGCAACCCGTCGACGTCGCTGAACGCGGTGTGGTTGGCCGGGCTCTTGCAGTCGACGCCGACGGGGATGCCACGCATGGCTGCGATCTCCGGGGTGACCTTCGCACCCGGCAGCATCCCGCCGATCCCGGGCTTGGCCCCCTGCGAGAGCTTGATCTCGATCGCCCGCACCTGCGGGTGGGCGGCCACGACGTCGGCGAACCGGTCGAATGAGAACCGGCCGTCGCCGTCGCGGCACCCGAAGTAGCCCGTCCCGATCTGCCACACCAGGTCGGCCCCGTGCTCGTGGTGGGGTGAGATGCCGCCCTCACCGGTGTTCTGCCAGCACCCGGCGATCGCGGCCCCTTCGTTGATCGCCTCGATGGCCGCCGCGCTCAGCGAGCCGAAGCTCATGCCCGAGACGTTCACGATCGAGGCCGGCCGGAACGCCAGACGGCGGCCCCGGGCGCCACCCAGGACCTTCGCGGCGGGCACGGCGAAGTCGGGTGTGGGGCGGGCCGATCCGAGGGGCAGTGGAAGGGCCGCCTGCTTGATGATCAGGTAGTCCTGGACGTGGTCGAAGTCGTTGTCGGTCCCGAACCCGAAGGTGTTGTCCCGGTGCTTCGCCGACGTGTAGATCCAGCGCCGTTGATCCCGGCTGAAGGGACGCTCGTCGTCGTTGTCGGTCACGAGGTACTGGCGGGTCTCCGGGCCGAAGGACTCGAGGATGTAGCGCAGATGGCCCACGACCGGGAAGTTGCGGAGCACCGCGTGGCGCCGCTGGAGCAGGTCGTACCCGGCGACTGCCGCGAGTGCCAGTCCGACGACGCCGAGGATCACAAGGGGGGCCACGACCCGAGGTTACGCGGCGGCCGGGCGAGGTCGCGGCGCTCCGACCGTCAGAGGAGCGCCTCGATGCGGTCGAGGGGGCGGCCGATGGCGGCCTTGCCGTCGACGAGCAGGACGGGGCGCTCCATGACCTCGGGGTGCTCGACCAGCAGCGCCACGACGGCGTCGGCGGTGACGTAGTCGGCGGGGTCGACGCCCAAGGCGGTGAACTTGGCGTCCTTGGTGCGGATGAGCTCCTGGGGCTCGCCGTCGAGGCCGGCGACGATCGCCTCGAGGTCGGCCCTCGACGGTGGCTTCTTGAGGTACTGGACGATCTCGACGTCGATGCCCCGATCCGTCACCAGGTCCTTGGCGGCCCGGGACTTGCTGCAGTTGGGGTTGTGGAACAGCGTCGGCGTGGTCATGGCCCGATCGTAGGTCGCGCACCCGGTCACTCCGTCGGGTCGGTCGGGTCGGCCGGGTCGGCGAGCCCGTCGATGGACTCGGAACTGCTCCGGCGCCGCCCCACCACGACGGCCGCCAGGCAGATGGCGGTGTAGGCGACCACGACCCCCCAGAACGCAGGATCGAGCTGATCGTCGAGGTACGCGGCGAAGCCGGCGCCCAGCCCCAGGGCGAGCAGCAGGGTCACGCCGACCTGCCGGCGGGGCGAGTACCGGACCACCCCCA
>Ga0105044_10003383_pt1 | contig 21914 bp, 19 predicted proteins | sample MAT01_FD_78092 | JGI IMG/M metagenome (GOLD analysis project Ga0105044, IMG submission 78092) | Freshwater microbial communities from Lake Fryxell liftoff mats and glacier meltwater in Antarctica - MAT-01 | ecosystem: Environmental > Aquatic > Freshwater > Ice > Liftoff microbial mat | place...
ATTGCAAAGCCGGAGAGTCGATCGGAGCGAACTTTCCGACGATAGAGTTCGGAGTCCGGCCTTTAGGCCGTCCGGCGAGATTTCAATCGGATTTCGGACGGCCTGAAGGCCGGACTCCAAGCGCCATTGCAAAGCCGGAGAGTCGATCGGAGCAAACTTTCCGACGACAGAGTTCGGAGTCCGGCCTTTAGGCCGTCCGGTCGCACACCCGCGGGAGACAGGGCACAAAACTCTTTTTGGCGTTTTCGTAAAATCTGGGTATAGACACAGCCGGCCCTTGTCGCACCGTCCTTCTGACCATGCCTTCTCTTTTCGATCCTCTGCGTCTCGGGGCGCTGGAATTGCCGAACCGCGTTATCATGGCGCCGCTCACCCGCTGCCGCGCAGCTGCCGGACGCGTGCCCACGGCGATGAACGTCGAGTACTACACCCAACGCGCCTCCGCGGGCTTGATTATCTCGGAGGCCACCTCGGTGGATCCGCTGGGTGTGGGCTATCCGGATACACCCGGAATCTGGAGCGATGCCCAAGTCGAAGGTTGGAAACGCGTCACCGGCGACGTCCATAACGCCGGCGGCCGGATCGTCCTGCAACTCTGGCATGTCGGGCGCGTTTCGGATCCGAGCCTGCTCGGCGGCGCGCTTCCGGTCGCCCCGAGCGCGATCGCCGCCCCCGGAAACGTCAGCATCCTCCGTCCGCAACGCCCCTACGCGATTCCGCGTGCGCTGGAGCTATCCGAGATCCCAGCCATCGTCGAAGCGTACCGGCTGGGCGCGGAGAACGCCAAGCGCGCCGGCTTCGACGGTGTGGAAATGCACGGCGCGAACGGATATTTGTTGGATCAATTTCTACAGGCCTCCTCCAACCGTCGCACCGACGCTTATGGCGGCTCGGTGGAAAATCGTGCCCGCCTCGCGCTCGAGGCGACCGACGCGGTGCTCTCCGTTTGGCCGGCCGGTCGCGTCGGGTACCACATGGCGCCGCGCGGCAACAGCCACGGCATGGGCGATTCCAATCCCGCCGAAACGTTCGGATACCTCGCGACCGAGTTAGGTCGCCGTAAACTGGGGTTCCTTTGCGTGCGCGAGGGACTCGCCGAACCCCGCCTCGGCCCCGCTCTGAAAAAGGCATTTGGCGGACCCTTGATCGCCAACGACGGCTTCAATCGAGACACCGCTTCGGCAGAAATCGCTTCGGGAGCGGCCGACGCCGTCGCTTGGGGAAGACTTTTCATCGCCAACCCCGACCTGCCGGCGCGTTTCGAAAAAGGCGCGGCGTTGAACACCCCCGATCCGAATACTTTTTATGTTTTTGGCGAGGGTGACCGTCGCCGGGGATACACCGACTACCCTGCGCTTCCGGCCTGATCCGAAACGCCGAACCGACGATCGACTTGCCCTTTCGTTCGTTCGCCTTCTCCTCCTTCTTTTATTCGTTCTTCCGCGCAGGACCGAAAGTCTGCTAACGTGAAGGCGAATTCCGAAAACTAGCGTCCAAACCCACAACCCACATCTCATCATGCAACGCACCGCCACCGCCGTCTGGAACGGCTCTCTCAAGGCCGGCTCCGGCCACGTCAGCACCGAAAGCAAGACCATCGTCGATACGGCTTACACCTTCGCGACCCGCTTCGAATCCGGTAGCAAGGGAACCAATCCCGAAGAACTGCTGGGTGCCTCCCACGCCGGCTGTTTCACCATGATGATCTCCGGTCTCTTGGGCGGCGCGGGATTCACTGCCGACTCGATCGAGACGAAGGCGACGGTCACCCTCGAACAAGTCTCGGGCGATTGGACGATCACCAAGATCGCCTTGCAAACGAGCGCGAAGGTGCCGGGCATCTCGGCCGAGAAGTTTGCGGAGATTACCGGCCAGGCAAAAGCGCAGTGTCCGGTTTCGCGCGTCTTAAAAGCGGAAATTTCGCTCGACGCGAAATTGGTTTAATCGATTCGATTGGCTCGCGGCGAGGGACAGCACCATGCCGTTGAAATCCCAGCCAGGCGAAAGCCTGGCTTTTTTGCGTCGGCCGCCCCGTCACTCGCTCACCCAGATCGCCGCACGCTCGGCATCGGCGACCGCGCGCCCGTGGCCCGACGCAAGCCGGAGTGAGGCGAGCGTCAGGGCTCCGATTCGCACCCGGATCAAACGGAGGGTCGGATGCCCGATGGCAGCCGTCATTCGTCTGACTTGGCGGTTTTTTCCTTCCACCAGCTCGAGGGTCAGCCACTCGTCCGGCACATTCTTGCGCACCCGGATCGGAGGATCGCGCGGTGCCAGTTCGGCCGCTTGCACGCCGAGACGGCGGACGGTGCAGGGTCGCGTCCGATAGTCGCCCAGGTCGATTCCTCCCCGGGCGAGGCGCGATAAACTCGCGTCCGTCGGAAGTCGTTCTACCTGTACCCAATACTCGCGCCGATGACCCTGCGACGGGTGCAGAAGGCGGGCGTTGAGCCCCGGTTCGTCGGTCAAGAGCAGCAACCCTTCGGAATCGGCATCGAGTCGGCCGAGGGGATAGACGTCATGGGGAAATCCATACCCAGCGAGGGTTTTCCATCGCGAATCCGGCTCGGGCGTAAACTGAGAAAGCACGCCATAAGGCTTGTTGAATGCAAAAAGCACGCCTTCATTGGAAGGCGATCCTCCCGGTGCGCAACCCTGCGTCACTCTCGAGCCCTCTTCGCCCCGTCTCTTCCATGCGCGCCGTTCAACTTACCGCCGTCAATCGTCTGACACTCGCCTCCGTCGCCTCGCCGAAAATCGGCAAGGGCGAGGTCCTCGTCAATCTCCGCGCAGCGGCGCTCAACCACCGCGATCACTGGATCAAACAGGGACAATATGCCGGCCTCAAGTTCCCCTGCATCCCCGGATCCGACGGCAGCGGCGTCGTGACCTTTGTCGACCCCGCCGCGGATGCCGGCTGGAAAGGCCGCGAGGTGGTGATCAACCCCAGCTTCGATTGGGGAACGAGCGAACGTTCCCAAGGCCCGAGCTTTTCCATTCTCGGTTTGCCCCGGGATGGGACCCTCGCGGAGCAAATTGCCGTCCCGGCGACGCAAATCTCCGCAAAACCCGCGCACCTTTCCTTCGCCGAAGCCGCCGCGCTTCCCCTCGCCGGACTGACCGCCTACCGGGCGCTTTTCAGCCGTGCCCACCTCGAAGCGGGCGATCGCGTCCTGATCACCGGCGTCGGCGGCGGGGTCGCTTTGTTCGCGCTCCAGTACTCGGTCGCCATCGGCGCGCAAGTCTGGGTGACGTCGAGTTCGCGCGATAAAATAGCCCGAGCGGTCGCGCTCGGCGCTCGGGGGGGATTCGACTACACCGCCTCAGACTGGATCAAACTCGCCGCCGCCGGACAGGGCGGTTTCGACGTGATTGTCGACAGCGCCGGCGGGGAGGGCTTCGAAAGTTTGATCGACCTCGTCGCGCCCGGGGGCCGGATCGTTTTTTGCGGAGCCACCCAGGGGAACCCCAAACTTCTGCCGATGCGAAAAATTTTCTGGCGACAGGCTTCGTTGCTGGGAACCACCATGGGGAGTCCGCGGGACTGGAGCCAGATGCTGGAGTTCGTCGCCCGCCACCAGCTCAAGCCCATCGTGAGCGAGATTTTCCCGCTGGACCGGGCGGCCGAAGCATTTGCACTGATGGAACGCAACGACCAGTTCGGAAAGATCGTGGTCGCGATCGCTTCCTGAACGGCACGACGAAAGTCGCCCCCAGCAACCGCCTAAAACGTCGCAACGTAGCTCACGCTCAGCGTGCGCTGCTGACCGGGACGTGCGAGCAGCGCGACCAGATCGCGATCCAATAGATTCCGCACGCCGAGACCGACACTATGATGGATTTTCCGTTTAAGCTGCGTCCAGCCATAGCTGGCATTGGCACTTAAGAGGAAATAGTCCGGATATTCGTGATAAAGCCGATTCCGATCCTCGTAGCTAAAAACGTAACGACCGACGTACGTCGCAGTGACGCCAGACGAAACGCCCTTGAAGCGTCCTTTTTTGAAACTGTAACGCGCCCCAAAGACCGCAATCCGCGACGGCAGGCGAGTCAATTGACGACCCACCTCTTCCGGAAGATCCGGGGACGCCGTCGTTATCGCGCGGGTGTAGGTCGCCAGGCCGGTGAAGATCCAGTTCTGTCCCAGCGCATACCGAACGTTGAGCGAACCGCCCGCGAACTCTTCTTCGCCCGCCGCCACGAGCTGCGGTTGGGTCTGGTTGGCGTCGGCGATGGGATCGTCCAAAAGCGGATTCCGTCGCGAAATATTCTCGTTCGTATAGAGAAAACCCAGAACCGTCGCCGTCAGGGTGCGTCCGCGCAGCAAGGTTTTGAGCCCGACCTCGTAGCCACGAGTCGTCTCGTTTCCCTGGATACGATTGGTGCGGGCGTCCACCCGCGTCGACGGCTCGAACGCGGTGCTCGTGTTGGCAAATAAAAGATAGCGACTGGGCACCAGTTGGTAGTTCACGCCGGCAAGCCAGGTGAGCTCCTTGGTCTCCTCCTCGATGTGCGCCTTGGCCGCCGTGGGCCGTCGGTCGTCGATGTCGATTCCCACCAGATCGTACCGCAAGCCCATCGCCAGTACGGTTCGTCCTTGGTGCAAGGCCATACGTTCGGTCAGGATGGCCGACGTATAGCCCGTCATCTCCGTCCGATCCGTAATCGCACGCCGGTAGGTCGAAGGTCCCAACTCCGGGCGAAAATAATCCGGAGCGTACGGATCGAAGCGTCTCACCGTTGCCGGCAGGGCGGCGCGCTCCGCCGTATCCAGTCCGCGATTCCTCCGATCGTAATCGACCCGGGAGGAGTCGATCGAAGCGAGCAGCTTGTGGTCCGCGCCGAGAGCGAAAAAGCGAGCGGTCATCTCCACTTGGCCGATCAAGGCGCGCACGTCCTGCTCCTGGTGCTGTGGCTCGCGGTTGCCGGCGAAAACGCGCTCGTCGAGCAGGTACTCGCCCTTGGTGAAGCGATCCTCGTCCACGGACCTCCAAAACCATTGCGCACTCGCGCGAAGGCCGATCGCCTTCGTCGGCTGCCCCTCGAACTGGAGGCTCGCGCTGGCGACCCGCTTGTAAATGAGCGCGCCCGGCCCGTTCATGTGGAAAAACGCCAGCGGCAGATAGGGCCCGATCGCCTTGCTCGTGCGCGAGAGCCGGTACTCGGGCACCCCGGAACCGGGATTGGCGTGGGTATCGGTATAGTCGACCTGAAACATCGTGCTGGCGGCACGGGAGTGTTTGACCGTGACGGCGCCGCTGACGGAACGCGTCCGATTGTAGGAATAGGTTTCGGGACCCTTCTTCTCGCGCCAGCCCACCGCCCAGCGCTGCCAGACCTTTTTCGGAATCACGGGGGTGTTCGTTACGATGCCGAAAGAACGATCCTGCGAACTCGACGCGCCGAAAGACAACCGCCGGAGCGGAGTGGACCGGGGACGCGCCGTCATGACATTCTCGATTCCGCCCGGTGCGGCCTTCCCCGTCACCGGAGTAAGGGGACCCTGGATACGATCGCCCCCGCTCCCGTTGACCGCCTCGGGCACCCCGCTCTGGCTGAAACCGTTCCGCAGACGAGGGGTGGGGAAACCCCGCAGGTTGATGCGGGATACCCCCGCGACCAAATCGGCCGGCGACGTCGTGGCGATCATGGCGAGTTCCAGGTTAATTTCGGCCACCGACTCGGCGTCCTCCGGATTGCCCATCACCAAGTCGTTCGAGAACGGAGGCTCGCTCAATTCCGCTTCCCGCGAGCCCATCCCCGTCACGTCATACGACCGATCGTCGGCCCTGGTATCGACAAGGAGCGGATCGAGGTGGATCGCCTCCTTATCGATCTCGACCGCTCGCATGCCCGTTGCAGTTTTCGGCAGTCCCACACAGACGAGCCCGAAAAGAACGAAAACGCCTCTAAAACGAACCATGATGACCAAGTGAACGGACACAATCCGACCAAGCCCAGCCCGTTTTTCGAAAGACCGTCACGACCGCATCTAGGCGATTGCGATATGTCGTGCCACCCACCTTCCCGCGGTCTCCCCGGCAAGCCGAGTAAAATCCCTGTTGACGAAGCCCGCCCTCCCCGTTTTCTCTCACCCTTCACGGATTTGGCAAGATAGCTCAGTTGGTAGAGCAGAGGACTGAAAATCCTTGTGTCCCCGGTTCGATTCCGGGTCTTGCCACCATCCATGTCCTGGGTAACGCAATGATTTCGAATCGATTGCCAAACGCCCAAATTACCCCGTAAACCGCGGCACCCCGGTGAAACGCGTGGCACAATGGAGGCGCTGCCAACAGGTCACACCTAGGAAGCCGATTCTCGGTTGAAACGACGGGCCGCGGCCTGAAGACAACACTGAGGTCTGCGCACTCCTTCGGCCGATTGAGCGTTTGCCAGCCCGAGCCGAAACGTGAACGGTCCGGGCGTGTCCAACCGTATCGAAATTACCTACTGCTCGCAATGTCGTTGGCTCCTGCGGTCGACCTGGATGGCGCAGGAGCTCCTCACGACGTTCGACGAAGATATCTCCGAACTCGTTTTAAAACCGGGCAAAGGCGGAATTTTCGAAATTCATGCCAATGGTGCGCTCGTATGGTCCCGCAAAGCCGAAGGTCGATTCCCCGACATCGTCGAACTCAAGCAACGTGTTCGCAATTGGATCGCGCCGAGTAAAAACCTGGGACACTCGGATCGAAAAGAAGACGACAAGCCACTCGGCTGACATGGGTACGATCTCCGGGGGAGTTAGGGCAATCTTGGTCTGTCCTTCACGAGATACCTTCCGAATCTTCAGACCGAAAACGTTGTCACGCGAAGAGGCGAAGGTTGCGGAAGTTCGACCCTTGGCAGACTCGCCGGTGCGATCCCAATCGACAGTGCGACTGTAATAATAAGTCCCAGGAACTTTCGTTCCCGTGGTCTACCGGTACCGCTTTTCTGCGGGTTCACCTCCAGCTTGAGATGCCTTTGGATCCATTCGCTCACACTTGCGAGCGCGCGCTGAGCTTTCATGTCAGGCACACGAGTCCGGCCTTTAGGCCGTCCGGAGAGAGCGCGATCGGTTTTCGGACGGCCTGAAGGCCGGACTCCAAACTTTCTGCAGCGAAGAGGGAATCGACCTTTGCGTTGGGGTGGCGGTCGACCGGAATCCGCTCGAACAAAGCGGATCTTTTCGTTCTGAGCCTAGGCCAAGGCGGCGACGAAGTGCCGCTGCGAGGGCTGGCCTTGGAGCGGTTGCGGGACCGTCTCCAGAGCGTGGCCCACGGAGCGGAAGCTCGCTCGGGCGAACGCTGCGCTTACCGCACGCCGCCACCGGCAAGCAGTTGCTCGCCCGTGAGCCAGCCGGAGTCGTCGGAAGCGAGAAAGACGGCAATCGAAGCGATGTCACCCGGTTGGCCGATACGCCCAAGCGGAGTTTGGGCAACAAGGCCTTTCTCGCAGTCGGTACCGATGAAGCCGGCGCTGTGCGTTCCTTCCGTTTCCACCATCCCGGGATTCAGCGAATTCACTCGAATCTTCTTAGGTCCCAATTCGCGCGCAAGTACACCGGTGATCGCGTCCACCGCCGCCTTCGTGGCCGAATAGACGGCGCTGGCAGGGGGGGTGATCCGACTGACGACCGAGCCGATGGTGACGATGCTCGCCCCTTCGCCGAGGTGCTTGACCGCTGCCTGGGTGGTGAGGAGGAGGCCCAGCACGTTGATGTTAAACTGCCGATGAAAATGGTCTTCGGTGATGGCTTCGAGCGGAGCGAATTCGTAAACGCCCGAGTTGTTGATGAGGATATCGAGGCGTCCATAAGTCGCGATCGCCGCATCGACGATGCCCTGCGCCCCGGCCGGTTTGGACACGTCGCCCGCCACGGCAACGGCCTTGCCGCCTGCGGCGACGATCTCGGCGACGACGGCGTCGGCGCCGGCCTTGCTCGATGCATAATTGACGACGACGGCAGAGCCCGGGGTATGATAATTTCATGAAACCCCTGTTTCACCCCTCGGTTGAGGACATGACGGTCGAAGCCATTCTTCATGCGCTTTCGGATCCGGTCCGCGTGGCCATTTTTGCCGAAATGGCGGGTTCGAGCCGTGCCTCGAACTGTTCCAGCTTCCTCCAGGTCCGGGGTAATGCCGTGCCGAAATCCACGCTCTCCCAGCATTTCAATATCCTACGGGACGCCGGCCTGATTCGCAGCGTTCGCCAAGGAATCCAGATGCAGAACACCTCGCGTTGCCAGGAGATCGAAAAGCGTTTTCCGGGACTGATCCCGGCCATCGTCGGCGCGCTGCAAACTCAGCTTAAAGGAAAGACCCGGTCGGGCGGGGCAGGAAAAACGAAAAACGCGCCGTGAAGCACGACGCCGAGTAAACGCGCCTCGCCAGCCACCCAGGAGCGATTACCTCGGGATTTCTCCTCTCCACCTTCGTGTTTGGGGTAAAGCGGATCGTGCCAAGCTTCCCAACAGACTTGAGACCGGCGGAATCCGGATCGCGGACTCGGCCGGTCGCAGCAGCGTGGCGTCACCGAGGTCCTTATGGTCCCACGATGACGCTCGCCGTCACGTCGACGCCATTGCGTTCCAACCGGCCGAGGTTGACCTGAGCCGGGAGAAAGGTCCCATCGGACCGCGTGCCTGGATTCATGCGCACTATGGCGGCATTGCCGAACTCGATCGCGCGACCGTTGGTTTGGAGGAGATTTCCTCCGGTGATCAGAATGTTCGTGCCCACCGTGCCGGTTACGAGCTTGGGGAAGGCATTTTCGCGTGCGTCGATATCGTAGAGATTCATCGGGCCCGCGAAATTCACCCCCGGCGCGAAGATGCCGGTATTGCCCGAAACCGCGAAAAAGCTGGCGTTGCCGATCCGCACGCCGCCGAACTGACCGGACGCGCTGGTGAAATTGACGAGCGCGACATCCGCGAAACCGTCATAAACGGTGCCCGGCTTCAGCACCGCCACATTGCCCGTCGCCGCTCCCACGCTGTAAATACCGAAGTTGGTGGTGGCATTTGCACCCGTGATGGTGACCGTCGCGTGGCCCTTCATGTAGCTCACGGTAGGTTGATTGTAGTTAACCGCCACGGCGGGACCCGAGGCGTTCGTCAACGCGATCGTCAACGTGCCTGCGCCGGAATATTCGAGTTGCACGATGTCGTCGTTGAGATCGATAAAGGAAATCCGCGCGATCTGCCCCGGATCTGCCGTGATCGTGGCGGAGGTGCCGGTGAGCAAGAATTGGTCATACACGTTCTGCGTCGTGGGGTGAACGATGTCGCCCGCAAATAGCACGGCATTGCCGAGGGGCCGCGAGGTCGGAGTAATCCCGAGCGCCACCGGAGTCGTGACTAAGGTAACCCCATTGGAAGTCACTGCTACGGAATAAAGGCCGACGTTCCCCGGCTGTGCGGACGGAATCGAGTACGTTGCGGCGTTCGCACCGGCAATCGCGATCCCGTTCAAGCGCCATGCGTAGGTGACCGAGAGGGCGCTCGGGTTGTTGAGGGCAACCGTAAAGGAAGCCGAGGAACCCGAGGTCACCGTCTGAGCCGTGGGCTGCAAGGCAATCGTCACGGCAATCGGATCGGGCCCGCCGCCCGTGCCCGCACCGGTACTCGTTTCCGTCGTCGTCATTGTCTCGAACGTCAGCGGGGTGCTAGCCAACAAGGTGGGCGCGAACGCCACATCGGTGATGATCGCGGACGTCAACGCGAGAGAAACGTCCGACACCACCAAGCCCGGATTCGAAAGCGTCGGACTGGCGTCGGTGAAGAGCGTGGCGCTCGCGCTGGCCGCAAAGTCGTCCTTGAACGTGGCGACCTCCAAGGCGCGATCGGCATCGTGGAAAAGGGAAACCGCCACGTCGTCGCTGTCGTAATCGGGCGAGACCACGACGGAGTTCATGTTGTTCTTGTATTTCTTCCAGCGGATATTCGCGAGCGTTGCGTCGGCGAGTCCGACGTACGCCGGACGGGCCTCCGTGCCGCTGCTGCCGGCGGTAAGGCCGATCCAGATACGTCCGGCTTCGGTTTGAACCGACGCCGCGTTAACGGTCGCGAAGGAAAACTGCGTCTGCGCCTCAAGCGCCCCCGTGGAACCCAAGACGCCCAAAACCGAGGCGGTGGCGATGCCCTGAAGCGAAGCGGTCGCTCCCTGCAGCAGAAACTTATCGCCGGAGAGTTCGCCCAATCCGGAAACGGTGGTTCCGCCCGAAATACGTTTTGCCCAGACTAGAGTCCCGGTCGACGTGAGTTTAGCAACGAAGGTGCCCGGAATCGTCTGCGAACCGAGCGCAGGAAGTTCGGTTCCGGTGAGGAAGAGCGATGTGCTCAGCTGTGAAGGGATGGCGGCAAAGAACGCATTGCCGCTGGGCTTCCTGGACCACTCGACACCGCCGGAGGCATTGAGCTTCGAAAGCGTCGTGTCGTAACCGGCGGAGAACGTGGTCAAGTCGATGGTGAATCTCAGCACTTGCAGGAGTAGTCCACCGTCCGCCAGCGGAATGCCAAAGACGACCTGCGTATCGGTCGGAAGGGTCGTCCCAAACGACACGGACGAATAACGACGCGCCCAGGTGACTCCCCCGTTCGCATTGAAGGCGATGACTTCCACGTTCGCACCGAGATCGCGAATCATGTATAGACGGTTCTGGTCGTAGGAGGGGACGACCACCGTCTTCGCAGGATTCGAAGTGAGTTTATTCTGAAAAATCGGCGTATACGGTGCTGTCGAGGAATAGAGACCAAACGTCACTTCCGTGCCTAAAGTCTGCTGCGCGAAAAAGCGCGAGCTGTCATTGGTCGTGAGAAGATCGACGCCCAGTTGCAGGGGAGAGATCCGACGCGTGGTATTGCCCGCCCCGTCGAATTCGAGGAGTCCGCCGATGCTCGTGTCGTTGCTTCCGGTCACCGAGGTGATGCCATAATAGCCGGTCCGAGCAAAATTGGGATAGACAAAGCCGCTGTTCCACGCCCCGAACGTGACGCCGCGTGCCGTCATCCGTTTCGGGAAAGCCGCAGCCGTGTCGGCCGTGTTCGCTGCGGGGGTTGCCCCTGTCGGCAACGGGAGCACTGCCCAAGCCGGCGCGACCGCCATTAAGACGAGGCCGAGAGCCGCGAGCCGAAGCCCCGAACTCACCGGACGTTTTCTGCGACTACAGTTTCCGTCGATCGATAGTTTCATTGGGAAAGGGGAGCGCCGAGAGAACGCGGTCGCCGATGCCACCGCGAGTCAGAAAGGAAATTTCTGGGGCGAAAGGCCCAGAGCGCGCCGCACTCGCTTCCGCGAGCGGTTTGCGGGGATCGCCTCCCTCGTTTCGATCCCACCGACGTATGCCGCTTTAGCCCATTTCACCGGCGCTCCCAAACTTGGCGAAGCCAAGAGCGGAAAGGGTAACGAACGACGGGACCACCCAGGCAAGAGGAGACCGGGAAAGTCCTTTACACCTGAGTGAAATCCAGGTTGTCGCGGAACGATCCCCCGCAGTCCCCCAAGACGAAGGACGCCTGAGTTCATCCCTCGCCCTACGTGCGGCAAAAATTTCCCTCATTCTCGAGGGAAATTTTTTTTGGCCTTGTTTTTGCCAAACGGAAATTTAATCACGCATATATCGTTGTCATTCAATTTCTTATTTATTCAACGAAAGCATGGCCTCCGAATTGCTTATGGGGAACATCCTTTAGCCGTTCCTTCCTTTTCGCCGTGCCATGATCCCTCCGTTCGTCCTTTCTTATCAGAAGTCGCTGCTCACCGCGCTCGAGGGGCAGGACTGGGATAATGTCGTCCTCCTGGCGGAGGCTCTCCACCGGTGCTGGCGCGAGGGCCGGCAAGTTTTTCTCTGCGGCAACGGCGGGAGTGCCGCCAATGCGATTCACCTCGCCAACGATCTCCTCTATGGGGTGGACAAGAAGGACGGCTGCGGACTGCGCGTCTGGGCCCTTCCCGCCAATCAGGCGGTGATGACCTGTCTGTCCAACGATCTCTCTTACGAAGACGTTTTCTCCCAACAGCTCTCCGTTCAGGCCAATCCCGGCGATGTCCTGATCGCACTCTCCGGCAGCGGCAATTCCCCGAACATCCTCAAGGCCCTCCTGCGCGCCCGGCAGCTGAATGTCACCAGTTTCGCCATCCTCGGATTCTCCGGCGGACGCGCCCTGGAGATGGCCGACCACCCGATCCATTTTCCGGTGAACGACATGCAGGTCGCCGAAGACCTCCAGATGATGGTGGGTCACATGCTTATGCAGTGGCTCAGCGAGCACCGTCCGACTTATTCTCATGAACGGCAAAATAGCGATTCTCGGCAGCACGTCGTTCTCGGGAGCTAGTTTTGCCCGGCACTGCCTGGAGCAAGGCCTGGACGTCCTCGGCGCGAGCCGCTCGGACGAACCGGCGGGTTGCTTCCTGCCCTACCGCTGGCTGCCGGTCTCGCAACGGGAGCGTTTCCGCTACCTGCGCGCCGACCTAAACCACGATCTCGATGCCCTCATGACGGCACTCGACGCCTTCCAGCCGGCATGGGTGGTAAATTTTGCCGCCCAAGGTATGGTCGCACAAAGTTGGCTGTATCCGGAGCACTGGTACCGCACTAACGTCCTCGCCAACGTTCTCTTCCACGATCGTCTCCGAAAGTGTCCTTGGCTGGAGAAATACGTCCACGTCGGCACGCCCGAAGTCTACGGCAGCACGTCGGGCCCGATCGACGAGAGCGCTCCCTTCAATCCGAGCACGCCCTATGCGGCCTCGCGCGCCGCGTGCGACCTGCACCTGCGCACGTTTTTCAATCAATACCGGTTCCCGGTCACCTGGACGCGCGCCGCCAATGTGTACGGACCCGGCCAGCAGCTCTACCGGATCGTCCCCCGGACGATCCTCTCGATCAAGCTAGGCCAGAAACTTCAGTTGCACGGCGGTGGACATTCCGTGCGCTCGTTCATCCACATCGACGACGTCTCGGTCGCCACCCTCGCGATCGCCCAGCGCGCCGCCGCCGGAGAATGCTACCACCTCTCCACCCCGCATTTCGTTTCCATCCGCCAACTGGTCGAAATGGTCTGCCGCGAGATGGGAGCGGATTTCTCCAGCGTCGCCGAGGTCACCGCCGATCGTCCGGGTAAGGACGCTGCCTACCAACTCGATAGCCGGAAGGCACTCCGCGATCTCGATTGGCGCCACACGGTGAGCCTGGAGAAGGGCGTGAGGGACACGATCGCCTGGGTCGATGCGCACATCGACGAAATTCGCCAGCAACCGTTCGACTATCGCCACAAGCCCTGAGTCCGCCATGTCGCACGAGAAAATCGTTTCCTTCGGCCAAGCCGCCGCCGTCTTCGCCGCCCTTCGCCGGAAGGGAAAAAAAATCGTGCAGTGTCACGGGACCTTCGACCTCATTCATCCCGGCCACATTGTCCACTTTGAGGAAGCCAAGGCCCTGGGTGACATCCTCGTGATCACCGCGACCGCGGAGAAGCACGTCAACAAGGGCCCGGGTCGTCCCTATTTCAACGACCGGCTGCGCGCCCGCTGGCTCGCCGCCCTCGCCTGCGTCGACTACGTCGTCCTCGTCCCCCACCCCGCGGCGATCGAAGCGATCGAATGCGTGAGGCCTGCGATCTACTGCAAAGGTCGCGAATACGAGCAGACCGAAAACGACGTGACGGGAAACATCCGCGACGATGTCGCCGCGGTCACCCGCGTGGGCGGCGAAGTGCGTTACGTCGGTTCGGAGGTCTTCAGCTCCACCAAGCTGCTCAACGAGCACTTCGATCCGTATCCGTCCGACGTGAAGGCCTTCTGCCGCACCGTCGCCCAGGAATGCACGCCCGCGCAGTTCCGCACTTTGGTCGATAGCTTTGCGAATCTCCGCGTGCTCATCGTCGGCGACGTCATTTTCGACCGCTACACCACGCTCGAAGTCCAAGGCCTGACTTCCAAGAACCGCATTCTCTCCGGCCGCTTCGTCTCCGACGACATGCAGGCGGGTGGCGCCCTTGCGGTCTACCGCCACATCCGGGAATTCACCACGCAGGTCAAACTGCTCGGCTTGGTCGGCAACGAACCTTGGCTGGAATCGACCCTGAGCGGCTTTCTCGAACCGGAGGGCGACGGATTGGTCCGCTCCTCCGAATTCACGACCGTGGTGAAACAGCGCTTCGTCGAGCCCCGCGCCGAAGGCAAAGAGCTCTCCAAACTTTTCTCGGTCAATTTCGTCGATAAACGCGGGCCCGGTCCGGCCTTGCAACAAGCGCTCCTCGACAAGCTCGAGACGGAAATCGACCGCTACGACTTGGTGCTGGTGATGGATTTCGGCCACGGCGTGATGGAAGATCGCATCCGCGATTTCGTGCAGAAGCGCGCGGGTTTCCTTTCCGTCAACTGCCAGACGAATAGCAACAATCACGGTTTCAATATCATCAACCGCCGCTATTCCCGCGCGAATGTCTTCACGCTGGACCAGGCGGAACTGACCCTCGCCGCGGGACGTCGGGACCTCGACTACGGCAAGGAACTGACCGTCCTCGCCCAGCAGCTCGGCAGCCGCTACGCGTGGCTTACGCGCGGCGCGACCGAAACGATCGGTCGGAATTGTGTGAAAGACATTTCTTCGTGCGCTCCCTTCGAGCGCAGTGTCGTCGACGCCTTGGGCGCCGGCGATGCGTTCTGCGCCGTCGCCTCGCTCGCCGCGGCCAGCGGCGTGCCGCTCAACGTCGCCACCTTCATGGGCCAGCTCGCCGGTGCCCAAGCGGTGCGGATCGTCGGCAACTCCGAACCGATTCGCAAACCCCGCCTGCTCAAGGCCGGCATGACGATGCTCGCATTCTAGAACGCAGCCTCCCCCACGCTGCATCCCTTTTTCCAAATCTCTTTAACGCTATGAATATCCTTCTCACCGGCGGCTGCGGTTATGTCGGCACCCCTCTTACGGAAAGTCTGCTCGACGCAGGGCACACCGTCACCGTGGTCGATCTTCAATGGTTCGGCAATCTGCTCGCGCCGCACCCGAAATTGACCGTCATCCGCGAGGACGTCCGCAACGCCGAGCGCATTGCGATGAAGGGTTTCGACGTCGTCATGCATCTGGCGAACATCGCCAACGACCCCTGCTCCGACCTGAATTCGAAACTCAATTGGGAAGTCAACGCCCTCGCGACGATGCTCCTCGTCGAGCGCGCGATCGACGCAGGTGTCGGTCAATTTATTTTCGCGAGCTCCGGCAGCGTCTACGGCGTCAAGGAAGAAGCCGAGGTCACCGAAGACCTCTCGCTCGTGCCGATTTCCGACTACAACAAGACCAAGATGGTCAGCGAGCGGATCCTCCTCAGCTACGCGGATCGCATCCTCGTCAACATCGTGCGGCCCGCGACCATCTGCGGCTACTCGCCACGCATGCGTTTGGATCTGTCCGTCAATATGCTGACGATGCAGGCGCTCATGAACCGTCGGATCACGGTCTTCGGCGGCGAGCAGACGCGTCCGAACATTCATCTCCAGGACATGATTCGGGTATACCATCATTTCCTGAAAAACGGCGCGAAGTTCCCCGGCATCTTCAATGCCGGCTTCGAGAACATCTCCATACTCGATATCGCCTACCGGGTCACCCGTCACGTCCCCGCCGAAGTCGTCGTGACGCCCTCGAACGATCCGCGGTCATACCGTCTCTCGTCGAAGAAACTCCTCGCGACGGGCTTCGAACGCAAATTCGGGGTTGAGGACGGGATCAACGAAGTGATCGCGGCGCACCGTGACGGACGCCTCCGCGACAACGAGAGCTACTACAACATCAAGACGATGAAGAAGCTCGCCACCCTCGCCTGACGCCATGCTCGCGCTCGTCCCCACTCCGTTGTCCGCGACCGACGAACTGGCGCACCGGCTCCTCGAGGGCATGGTTCGCATCCGTCTGATCGAGGAAGCGATCGCCACGCGATACGCCTCGCAGCAAATGCGCTGCCCCGTGCACCTTTCGATCGGCCAGGAAGCCGCGAGTGTCGGCGTCTGCGCGGCCCTCCGCCACACGGACCAGGTGATGAGCGGACATCGCTCGCACGCCCATTATCTCGCCAAAGGCGGCAATCTCCGCACGATGATCGCGGAGTTGTACGGCCGCGAGACCGGCTGCTGCAAAGGCCGCGGCGGCTCGATGCACCTCGTCGATCTCGACGCCGGATTTGTCGGCGCCGTGCCGATCGTCGGCAGCACCATTCCCATCGCCACCGGTCTCGCCTTTGCGGATCGCCTGCTCAAACGCGATCGGCTCACCGTGGCGTTTCTCGGCGAAGCGGCCACCGAGGAAGGCGTCTTTCACGAGAGCGCGAATTTTGCCTCTCTCCATCGGTTGCCGATCGTCTACGTCTGCGAAAACAATCTCTACTCGGTTTACTCGCCGCTCGAGGTGCGCCAGCCGGCCCACCGCGAGGTCTACGAAATGGCCGCGGGACACGGCATCCGCGCCCGCCAGGTCGACGGCAACGATCCGCTCGCCGTTTATGACCTCATGCGCGAGTCCGTCGCATTCGCCCGCTCAGGCGAAGGCCCGGTCTTTCTCGAACTGAAAACTTACCGCTGGCGCGAGCATTGCGGTCCGGGCTTCGACAATCACATCGGCTATCGCACCGAGGCCGAATACCTCGCGTGGAAGGCTCGCGACGCCGTCGCCGCAACCGAGAAGCGTTTGCGCGATGCCGGCACCTATCAAGCCGAGCGACTCGACCGTTTCAACGGCCGCGTGCAGGCGGAACTCGATCGGGCCTTCGCCGAAGCGATGCGCGCTCCCTTTCCTCACGCCTCCACGCTGATGGATCACGTGTACGCCCCTTCTTCAAACTCATGAGCCGCCAACTGACCTATGCTGAAGCAATCCGCGAAGGATTCGCCGTCGCGATGGAACGCGATCCCCGCGTGATGCTGATGGGCCTTGGTGTGCCCGATCCCAAAGGTTTTTTCGGCACCACGATCGATCTCCACAAACAGTTCGGTCCCGACCGGGTGATGGACATGCCATGTGCCGAAAACGGGATGACCGGTGTCGTCCTCGGTGCCGCGCTCAACGGTCTCCGGCCCGTGATCAACCACCAGCGTCTCGACTTCGCGCTCCTCGCGATGGATCCGATGTGCACGCAGGCGGCCAAGTGGAACTACATGTTCGGCGGTGTCATGAAAATGCCGGTCGTTTTCCGCATGATCCTCGGCCGCGGCTGGGGCCAGGGACCGCAGCACTCGCAGTGCCTGCATTCGTGGTTTGCCCACATTCCCGGACTCAAAGTGGTCATGCCGACCACCCCGCATGACGCCAAAGGCCTGCTCATTGCCGCGATCGAGGACGATAACCCCGTGGTTTTTCTCGAGCACCGCTGGTTGCATCACATCAAGGGCGAAGTTCCCGCCGGCCACTATACCGTTCCGATCGGTCCGGCCCGCATCGCCCGCTCCGGTGCCGACGTCACCATCGTCGCATTTTCCTACATGGTCCTCGAAGCGCTCGAAGCCGCCGAAAAACTGGCGGCGCTGGGCGTCGACGCCGAGGTGATCGATGCGCGCAGCCTGCGCCCCTTCGATCGCGAAGCGGTGATCGCATCGGTCAAAAAAACCGGCCGTCTCGTCGTCGCCGATACGGGATGGGCCGCCGCCGGGATGAGCGCCGAGGTCCTCGCGATCGCCACCGAATCCGCCTTCACGTCGCTCAAGTCGGCGCCTCGCCGCGTGTGTTTCCCCGATTGCCCGACCCCCACCGGCCCGTCGTTGGCCGCCGAATACTATCCCCGCGCCGGGCACATTGTGGCTGCCGTTCGCGAAACGCTCGCGTGGGCCCCTCAAGCCGACGACTGGCTCGTTCCGGTCGGGGTCGAGCTCGACAAACCGAACCCCGCCTTCACCGGTCCGTTTTAACCGCCATGGCCGAAATCAATCTCCTCGACCGTCTGCCCGCGGTGAAGCGCGATCCCAAGGCTCGCGCTTTGGCAAAGACCGCCGACGACCGGGCGCTGGCCAAACAGTTCGGTCGCGACTTCTTCGACGGCGAACGCCGGCACGGCTACGGTGGCTACCGCTACGACGGCCGCTGGCTGCCCGTGGCCAAGCGCCTCGCCGAGCACTACGACTTGCGCCCCGACGCCCGCATCCTCGATGTCGGTGCAGCCAAGGGTTTCCTCCTTCACGATTTTCTGCAGGTCCTCCCCGACGCAACGGTGCGCGGGATCGACGTTTCCGCCTACGCCAAAGAAAACGCCCACGGCACCACCGGCGCCTCGATCGACCTCGGGTCGGCCGAGCGTCTGCCTTACCCGGATAAATCGTTCGATTTGGTCATTTCGATCAACAGCATCCACAACCTTCCCCTCGGCGCATGTAAAGTGGCGCTGCAGGAAATTGAGCGCGTCAGCCGAGCCCATAAATTCGTGACGATCGACGCGTGGCGGACCGAGGAGGAACATCAACGTCTCCTCGACTGGATCCTCACCGCGGAAACTTATATGAGCGTCGAAGACTGGATCGGCCTCTTCGCCGAAGTAGGCTACACCGGCGACTACTGGTGGTTCATTCCATGAAAACACCCGCCGCCATTCTCGTGGAGCAGCGCAAGCCGCTCCTCATCGACGAAGTAGAGCTGCCCGACCTGACGTACGGTCAGGTCCTCGTGCAGGTCAAAGCGACCCGCCTCTGCGGTTCGCAACTCGGCGAGATCGATGGCGTCAAGGGCGCCGATCGCTACCTCCCCCACCTCCTTGGCCACGAGGCCGGCGGTATCGTCCTCGAGGTCGGACCCGAAGTGAAACACGTGCGCGCCGGCGATCGCGTCGTCCTGCATTGGCGTCCCGGCGCCGGGATCCAGGCGCCGCCTGCCAAATACCGGTTGGGTTCACAGACCGTCAACGCAGGCAATATCACCACCTTCCAAGGCCTCACGGTCGTCTCCGAAAACCGGCTGACGAAAATTCCGGAGACCGTCGATTTCGAAACGGCCGCGCTCCTCGCCGACACGCTGACCACAGGCTTCGGCGCCGTCACTCGCGATGCCAAAGTCACCATCGGCGAAGCCGTCGTCGTCATCGGCGTCGGTGGCATCGGCCTCGGCGTCGTGCTCGCCGCCCATCTCGCCGGAGCGCACCCGATCGTCGCCGTCGACGTCCACGATCGGAAACTCGCCAAAGCCCGCGAGTTCGGCGCCACCCATACGATCGATTCCCGCACCGAACCCTTTCTCGACGCCGCCCTCGCCCACCTCGGCGGAAACGCGGATGCGGTTTTCGACGTCACCGGTCAACCCGGCGTGATCGATCAAGCCTGGAGAATCACCGGTCCCAAAGGCCGTCTCGTCCTGGTCGGGGTGATGCGCCACGACCAGCATTTCAGCCTCAACACGCTTCCCCTCCACTACGGAAAATGCCTCACCGGATCCGAAGGCGGCAGCAGCCTGCCCCACGTCGATATCCCGCGTTACCTCCGGTTGATCGAGGCAGGACGCTTCGATCCGCTGAAAATGATCTCGCATCGGTATCCACTGAGCGACGTCAACGCCGCCATCGGCTCGATGCGCTCCGGCGAATCGATCCACACTATTCTCACCTGCTAATCCGACCATGAATTTAGGAATTAAAGGCAAAGTCGCATTGGTCACGGGAGCGGGTCGCGGTCTCGGCGAGGGCATCTGCCAGGCACTCGCGGCGGAAGGCGTCCAGGTCGTCGCGGCGGCACGCACGCCTCTCGATCTTGAGACACTCGTCGCAGGTTTGGGCGGATCCAAGGCAGGCCATCACGCGTTCGCCATCGACCTCGCCGCGAGCGACGGTCCGGCCAGACTAATCGAGTTTGTCCATTCCCTCGGGCTCGCTCCCTCCATTCTGGTTAACAATGTGGGCGGGAATCTCGGCTTCACCGACCCCCTCGGACCGGTGGAAGAGTGGCAACAGGTCATGCGGCTGAATGTGGAAGTGGCGCTCGAGCTCAACCGCGCCTTCATTCCCGCGATGCGCGCGTCCAAGTGGGGACGGATCTGTCACGTCTCTTCGATCGCCGCCCTCGAGAATCAGGGACCTCCCGCCTATTGCGCGGCCAAGGCGGCTCTCAACGCCTACGTCAGGAGTCTCGGCCGCTTTGTCGCCGCGGACAATGTGATCCTCACCTCGGTGATGCCGGGAGCCGTCTTCACGCCGGGCGGTTATTGGGACGACGCGCAGCGCGATCGCCCGGGTCATGTGGAAAAATACCTCAAGGAACGCATGGCGATCCAGCGCTTCGGGCGCATCGAGGAAATCGGCGGACTGGTTTCGTTCCTGTGCTCGGAACACGCCTCTTTCTGTGTGGGCTCCTGCTTACTCGCCGACGGCGGGCAGGGCCGTGTGTTTCAACCCGCGGAAAATTGATCTTATGACACTCAACGCCGATCTCCGACTCCTGATCGCTCGGATGGTGAAAACCTCGGGCGAGGGCCACATCCCCAGTTCGTATTCGATCGTCGATTTGATCGACCATCTCTACGGCCACGTCCTCCGCGTCGATCCCCGTCGACCGCAGTGGACCGAGCGCGACTACTTCATCCTTAGCAAGGGCCACGGCTGCGGTGGACTCTATGCCGTGTTGCACAAATACGGTTTTCTCACCGACCAGGATCTCGCCGACTACAGCACCGCCCGCGGCATTCTCGGGGGCCACCCGGACTGCACCCGCGTTCCCGGCGCCGAAGCCAGCACGGGCTCGCTCGGACACGGCTTTCCCACCGCTGTCGGAACCGCCCTCGGGCTCCGGATTCAGAATCGGACGAATCGAGTCTTTGCCTTGTTGGGCGACGGCGAATGTCACGAAGGCACGATCTGGGAATCCGCCAATGTCGCGGCCAATCTGCGCCTCGGCAACCTCTGCGCGATCGTCGACTGGAACGGATCGGCCGCCCAGCTCATGCCGAAAGACGATCTGCCCGCAAAATGGCAGGCCTTCGGCTGGGAGACCCATATCGTCGACGGACATTCGACGGACGCGATGCACGCCACCTTTTCCAAACTCGATTACCGCCCGGACGGCGCTCCGAAGGCGATCGTCGCCCGCACCGTCAAAGGAAAGGGCGTCAGCTTCACCGAAGGCCACGGCAAGTGGCACCACCGGGTTCCCACCGACACCGAAATGACCGCCCTGACCCAGGAGCTTGTCGCATGAAAAAGCTACGCGAAGAATTTGCGGACACGATGCTCGAGCTCGGTCCGATCGATCCCCGCCTCGTTGTGATGGTGGGCGACATCAGCCATGGCATCCTCCAGCCATTCGCCAAAGCGTGTCCAGGCCGCTACTACAATATCGGCATCTGCGAGCCCACCATCGTCAACATGGCGGCGGGCCTCAACAAGACCGGACTTATCCCGGTCGTGCACACGATCGCCCCTTTCATCACGGAGCGCGCCTACGAGCAGATCAAACTGGATTTCGGTTATCAGAATCTCAGCCTGAACCTGATCTCGGTCGGCGGCGCATTCGACTACAGCCAGCTCGGGTGCAGCCATCACTGCTACACCGATGTCTCGCTGCTCTGTCACCTTAAGCGCGCCACCGTCGTGATTCCCGGCAGCCCGGTCGAATTCAACACGCTCTTCAAACACGCCTACGCCAACGGCCAGATCAACTACTTCCGCCTGCCCGACCGTCCCCACGGGGTCGAGTTCGCGGCCGCCGATTTGAAATTCGGGCGCGGCATCCGCGTCCGCGAAGGGCGCGATGTGACCCTCGCGGTGATTGGAACCCAGCTCACCAACACACTAGCCGCGGCCGATTTGCTCGCCGGTCAGGGCGTCTCCGCGGAAGTCCTCTATTTCCACACGATCAAACCCTTCGACGCCGACCTCTTGCGCGCGAGCGTCGCCAAGACGCGGCGCTTTGTGACGATCGAGGAGCTCTCCGCCCACGACGGCCTCTACAATCTCTGCCTACGCGCCA
>Ga0105044_10003384_pt1 | contig 21913 bp, 11 predicted proteins | sample MAT01_FD_78092 | JGI IMG/M metagenome (GOLD analysis project Ga0105044, IMG submission 78092) | Freshwater microbial communities from Lake Fryxell liftoff mats and glacier meltwater in Antarctica - MAT-01 | ecosystem: Environmental > Aquatic > Freshwater > Ice > Liftoff microbial mat | place...
CTCTTCCGAAACCCGCCCAAATGGGTCATGGGTGCAGAGTTCGCCAGCACCTCTCGCCTCTTCATCCGCACCGTCGCCCGCATCGAGCCCGACTGGGTCAAAGCCATTGCACCCCACCTGCTCTCCACCAACTTGGCCAACATCGCCTACGACGAAGTCGAAGGCGCTGCCTTCGCCAACGCCCGCGCCGCCATCCACGGCATCTCCTTGGGCGGTGGCTCCCGCGTGCGCATCTCCACCATCGACCCAATCGCCGCCCGCCGCGCCTTCATCACCGAAGCACTCGTCCGTGGTCGCATCGCGGCGGACGTCACCACTGTTTCCGGCGCAACTTCAGAGAGCATCGGCCGACCCAACGGCCACCCGGCTCTCCGCCACAACCTCTCGATGCTCTCGCTGGCGGAACGCGCCAAGGCTGCACTACGCAAGCCCGGATCCGTGGCCCCCGATCAGTCTTTGCACGACTTCTTCGATCAATCTCTCCCCTCCCGCGTGGTTGACGCCGAGACGCTGTTTGCATGGCTGAACGCAGCCGATCCCGCGGAGATCGAGGCCTTCCGCCTCCGCCCCAACGATGTCCTCGCCCCGGGAGTCGGCGACCGCTTCACCCCCGACGTCTTCCCTGCTTCACTCCATGTCATGCACGCCGGCGAAACGGTCGAGTGTCCCATCGAGTACCGCTTCGAGCAAGGCAAATCCACCGATGGGCCCCTCCTCACGGTCCCGCTCTTCGCCTTGCCCTCGGTGGACACCCGCCGCCTCGAATGGCTCATTCCCGGCCGCCTCGAGGAACTCATCGCCGCGATCCTCAAGCGATTGCCCAAGGCCACCCGCAACCGGCTCGACAACATCGGCGACACCAACGCACTCGCCCGCGATATTGCGCAACTCCTCACCTTCGGCTCGGGCGACATCCGTACGGCCATCGCCGAGACGCTCGCCGGCCTGCACAGTCTCCTCATCCCCGCCCACGAGTGGACGATGGAGAACCTCCCCGACCATCTGATGATGCAGGTCCGTGTCGTGGATGATCACGGCACCGAGGTTGGCCTCGGCCGCGACATCGAAGACCTCAAACGCCGCCTCGAGGGCCGCATCCGAAAGGCGTCCGCGGGCCGGGCCCGCGCATCCTTTGAACGCACCGGCCTCACCTGCTGGACCTTCCCCGACCTCCCCGATTCCGTGCCGCTCGAAGTCGGCGGTGAATCGATCACCGCCTACCCGACGCTCATCGATACAGGTACAGCAGCCGACCTCACGCTCTTGGAAGATGCGGTCCTCGCCGCCTCGCACACCCGCCTGGGTCTCCGCAGGCTTTTCGCCCTCGCGATCCGGGATGAATGCCTCGCCCGCCTCGATGCTTGGGCCGGACTCAAAGAACTCGCCCGCCACTTCGCCGCGGTCGGCACGACCGAAGACCTCAACGATGGCATCGTCTCCATCGTCGCCGATCGGGTCTTCCTCCTCGGCCAGCCCGACATCCGCACCCACGCGGCCTTCGATGAACGCCTCCAAGCCAACTGGGGCCGCATCGGCCAAACCCTCATCGACACCGCGACCACCCTCGCCGGCGCGATGGACGCCCGCTTCAAGATCGCCCACCGACTCTCCGGCGGAACCTCCCGCATGTGGGCCACCAGCATCGCCGATATCCGCGAACACGCCGCCTATCTCATGCCCCGCGGCTTTCTCCGCCTCACACCCTGGCCCCACCTCCGCGAATTCCCCCGCTACGTCACCGCCATGCGCGAACGCCTCTTCCGCCTGCGCGAAGACGGCTCCGGCGTCGAAACCGTCGCTCTCAAAGACGTCCTCCCGCGCTGGAAGCGCTTCACCGGCCTCGTCGCCAAGCGCATGTCCGATCAAAAAGTCGCCGACGCCAGCGCGGGCCTGCTCGCCCGTGCCGCCCTCACCAAACGCCCACCCCTGCCCGGTGCCCGCCGCGCGGCCCCGAGCATCAACCTCGAAGCCGGTGAGTGGGCCATGCAGGTCGGCAGCCTCAGCAAGCCCGAGACCGATTACCGCTGGTTGCTCGAAGAACTCCGCGTCGCCTGCTTCGCGCCCGAGATGCCTTCCAAGGCAACGCCCGCAGCCCTCGACGCCGCGTGGAAGAAAGAGCAAGAGGACGAACGATGAACCATCTCGACACGCCTGCCGCTATTTCGTTGCGCCCACAACCCTCCCGTTCCACTGTTCGCCCAATCGCTTCACCGACACCGGGAAGGCCGTCCGCAACTCCTGGGCGAACAGGCTCACCCGATACTCCTCGATCATCCACCGCATCTGCCGAACCGCTGGGTCCCGGTCGCTCCGCACGGGGTCCTGCACCGCCAGCGTCGCATAACTCCTCCACCAAGGCTGCAATTCCGCCAGTTTCCTCAGATCTTTCCCGATCCCATCCCCACCCAGCCTCATCAACCTCAACTGGATCGCCGCGAAATACCGCGGATAGTGCCGCATATTTTCGTAGGGTGTGGTCGCCATGAAACCGGGAGGACACAACAGCGCCATCTGCTCCCGCACATCCACAATCACCGGTGCCCACCCCGCCGGCGACGGCTTCCCTAAGAGCGCATGAACCGCGTGCCACCCCGTCAGGATCTGCTCAAACAACGTCGCCACTTCATCAATCGCCCGTCCCAACCTCGATAGCCCGCGATCCACAAACTTTTCAAACGCCTTCGCATCCCGCGGCAGCACTTCCGCCTTAAGCAACCCCGCATCGTCTGCTAAAAACGCCCGATCCGCGATCACCTCCCGCATCAACGGCTTTAACTCCGAAGCCTTCCCGAGCACCGCGTACGACAACGCCAGCCGGTCCGCGGCGGGCAGAAAGGCAGTCGCCTTGCGAAACTCTTCTCCGGCCGTCAAGATCGCCAGCCGCCGCAACCCCGGACGCAAGCCCTCGTCCGCCGCCGCGGGCGAATCAAACAGTTTGATCGACACGCTTTCCTTCATGTCCACGATCGCCGGATACGCCTCGACCGCCATGCCGAACCGCCGGATCTGAACCGACGAGGCAAGCACACCAAAGTCCCACACTTTGATCTTGTCCTTGGTGAACGCCGGGTCGGAGATGGTGAGAAACCGTTCTCGCAACTTTGGAGCCAACTTTTCGCGGATCGGCCCAAGATCCCGGCCCACCGCCAAGACCCCGCCGTCCTCCCCCACCACCTCGAACCGCATCCGCAGGTGGGTCGGCAGCATCACGGCCCGCAGTTCCGCCTCGGGCACATCGGCCCCGGTTTCAAGCCGGATCAACCGCATCAACCGCTCGAACAAGTCTCCTTCGCCGAACTTCAAGTCGGGCAACAACTTGGAGGCCAGTAACGAGGAGTGCGGCAAAGCCCGGCGGAAGTCCTTCGAAAGGCCCTTCAAAATCGTTTGCAGTTTCTCATCAAGCCACCCCGGCACCGTCCAATCGAAGCGTGTTCCGTCCAACCGGGCCAAGGCCTCCAGCGGCAGCCGCACCGTCACGCCGTCGTCGTCCTTCCCCGGGTTCAGCGCGTACCGCAGCGGCAACTTGGCATCGCCGATGGTCAGCACGTCCGGGAATGCCTCCGCCGCGGGAACGCCGGCTCCGGCCACCAAGAGGTCATCGACCCCCATCATCAGCACCCGGGGCTCGGTCTTTTCCTTCTCCGCGCGCCACCGCTCGAACGCCACTCCCGTGTTGATCTCCGCCGGGACGCGCCGGGCGAAGAAGTCGTACCGGGCTTGCTGGTCGAGCAACAGGTCGGTGCGTCTCGTCTTGGCTTCCAGCCTCCGGACTTCGTCGATGACCCTTGCGTTGTGCTCGATGAATGGGCCTCTGGTTTCCCATTCTCCCATTACCAGCGCGTGCTGGATGAAGATCTCGCTGGCCGCTTTGACGTCGATCTCACCGAAGTTCACCCGCCGCCGCGCGTACAACTCAAGCCCGTAGATCGTCCCCCGCTCATCCGCGATCACGGTCCCGGTTTCTTCCGCCCAACGCGGGTTTGTGTGAGACCGTTTGAGGAGTGCGCCCGCCAACCCCTCGACCCATTCCGGCTTGATGGCCCCCACCGTTCGCGCATACACGCGACTGGTGCGGACGATCTCGGTCGCCACCACCCACTTGGGCCCGTTCTTGTGCAGTGCCGAACCCGGGAAGATGTGAAACTTGATGTTCCTCGGCCCGGTGTACTCGCCCGCCTCGCCTTTGATGCCGATGTTCCCGAGCAACCCCGCCAGCACCGCCCGCTGCACCCGGTCGGGCCCATCGCGTTCAGTGAGAACCGACTTGCCCGAGGGACGCATCTCCATCTCTTTTACCAATCCAAGCAACTGGGCGTGAACCTCATCCCATTCGCGCATCCGCATGAACGACACATAACTGTCTTTGCACAGCCGCCGCAACCGACTTCCCGAGAGGGCTTTTTTGGCCTCCTGGAAGTAATCCCACAGTTTCAACAGCGACAGGAAGTCCGACGATTCGTGCCGGAAGGTGCGGTGCGCCATGTCGGCCTTGTCCTGCTCATCCATGGGCCGCTCGCGCGGGTCCTGCACGGAAAGGGCCGCGGCGATGATCAGCCCCTCGCTCAAACAGTTTTCTTCCTGAGCCGCCAGAATCATGCGTCCGATCCGCGGGTCGATCGGCAACTTCGCCAGCCGCTTCCCGTTGGGTGTCAGTTCGTTCCGTTCGTCTACCGCCCCCAGTTCAAGCAGCGTTTCATACCCGTCTTTGATCATCCGCGAGTCCGGGGCCTCCACGAACGGGAACGCTTCGACCGCACCCAGGTTCAGCGCCTTCATCTGAAGGATCACCGCGGCCAAGTTCGACCGCACGATTTCCGGATCCGTGAACTCGGGCCTTGCGCGGTAGTCGTCCTCGGAATACAACCGATAGCAGATGCCCGGTGCGATTCGACCGGAACGTCCTTTCCGTTGATCCGCCGAGGCCCGCGAGATCGACTCGATTTCCAGCCGCGTCACCTTGGTCCGAGGGCTGTAACGTTTGATGCGGGCCACACCGGCATCAACCACTGCGCGAATCCCGGGCACCGTGACCGAGGTCTCGGCCACGTTCGTCGAGAGCACCACGCGCCGGCCACCGAAGGGCTGAAACACCCGCATTTGGTCCGCCGAGGACAGCCGCGAGAACAACGGCAGGATCGCCCACCGCTCGTTGGGCGTCGGAGCCTGAGCCGAAAGGTCATCGGCAACTTCACGGATCTCGCGCTCGCCGGGCAGGAACACCAGGATGTCCCCGTCCACGGTGTGGGCCGCTTCCGATATGGCCGCCTTGACGTGGTCGTGGAGGCTCCAATCTCGATCTTCGAGCGTCTCCTCCGGCAACGGGCGATACACGACCTCCACCGGAAACGCTCGACCACTCACCATCACCACCGGAGGGCGCCGCCCTTGGATGGTGAAGTGGTTCGCGAAGCGATCAGGATCGATGGTCGCCGACGTCACGATGACCTTCAAGTCCGGCCGTTTCGGCAGGATCGTGCGGAGATAGCCCATCAGAAAATCGATGTTCAGGCTCCGCTCGTGGGCCTCATCGATGATCAGGGTGTCGTAGGCCTCCAGCCAGAGGTCGTTCTGCGTCTCCGCCAGCAGAATGCCGTCGGTCATCAATTTGATGAGCGTCTCGCCGGAAGTCTGTCGCCAAAGCGGATCTTGAAACCGACCTGCCGCCCCATCGCGACGCCCAGTTCATCGGCGATGCGGGCCGACACGCTCGTCGCCGCGATCCGCCGGGGCTGGGTGTGGCCGATGAGCCCCCGGACGCCGCGTCCCAGGTCAAGACAGATCTTTGGCAACTGGGTTGTCTTGCCCGAACCCGTCTCACCGCACACCACCACGATCTGGTTCTGGTCAATCGCCCGGGCGATGTCCTCACGCCGCTGCGAGATCGGCAGGTCCGGCGGATACGAGGTCCGGGGCACACTTGCGCGCCGCGCCCGCAGCCGTCCTTCCGCCCCTTCGATTTCCCGGACGAGGTCGCCGACGGCCCGGTCAACGTCCGCGGGAACGCGCCGCCGGAGGCTATCGAGTTTTCCCGCGAGACGGCGTGAATCGTTCGAAATCAACCGGGAAATGCGGTCTTTGAGTTGTTGTGGTGTGGGAAGCACGGGCGGGCCGAAGGGTAGCGCCATCGACGCGGCAACAGCGCACCCCACGCCTCATCATTGAAGCAATCCGCACCGCGTCGATCTTCGAGCAGGGCCGATCGTTTCAGCAGCCCGCCTCGAACGCGCCGAAGAACGTCACGATGTCGTCGCTGTCGGAATCGCCGTCGCCATCGACGTCGCCTTCACCGTTGTCCCAGTCGTTAAAGAACAGCACGATGTCGTCGGAGTCGCTGTCGCCGTCTGCGTCCCAGTCCGAGGCGCAGGCTGGAGGCTCACCCGCGTTCACTGTCACGACCACCGTGTCCGTGGCCGTTGCCGTGTCGTCATCGGTCACCGTCAGCGTGATCGTGTGCACACCCACGCTCAGCGACACCAGCGCCGTGTTCGAGGCCCCGGTGGCGAGTTCGGTAACGCCCTCGGTCCAACGGTAATTGGTGATCGTGCCGTCAGCGTCAGAACTCAGTGAACCGTTCAGTGTCACGCTTTCCGAAAGGTTGTTGTCGGCATCGGTAACGGTTTGGTCGGCCCCGGCGTTCGCCACCGGTGGGTTGTTCGCGGGCGTGCCCGCGTTCACTGTCACGACCACCGTGTCCGTGGCCGTTGCCGTGTCGTCATCGGTCACCGTCAGCGTGATCGTGTGCACACCCACGCCCAGCGACACAACCGCCGTATTCGAACCTCCGGTCGCCAACTGCGTGGGACCCTCGGTCCAACGGTAATTGGTGATGGTGCCGTCCGAATCGCTGCTGAGCGAGCCGTTCAGGGTCACGCTCTCCGAGAGGTTATTGTCCGCATCAGTCACGGATTGGTCGGCCCCTGCGTTCGCGACGGGGGGGTTGTTCGGAAGGCCGGGCGCAAAGCCCGATTCGCCCGTCGGCGAGAGATCGCGGTACACGGTGCTACCCAACTGCTGGGCACGGACGAAGTAGTAGTACGTCACGCCGGGCGTCGCCGTCAGATCGTCAAAGAGGGCCGTGGTGCCGCTGTACACAAGCGTTGCCCCGAGGATGGTGTTGGCGGTATTCCGCCGAACCTCATAGCCCGTCGCGTCCGGGATCACCGTCCACGACACTCGCACGCCACCGGGAAAGGTTCCATCGGTGGCACCCACGAGGAGGTTGACGGATTGGGCCGTCACCGTCATGCGGTACAACTGTGTTTCCGTTGGGATGCCGTTCTCGCTCACCCGGACATTGAAGTTACCCGCGGGCCCAACGAGCACACCCGTCACCGTCTCTGCGAACCCGGCCGCCGTGGCATCGATCGTCCGCCACACCGCCGAACCACTGCTGCTCGAAACCTCGAACCGGAGGTTCGCCGTCGTGAGGGCGTTCAGATTGTTCCCACTCGTCTGGCATGAGCCATTGGGGTTTTGGTCAACGTCTTGGTACGTCGTGCCAACCGGCGTCACCGTGATGTTGACCAATCTGGGCTGCGCTACCGAAAAGCGATACCAGTCCTGATCGCCATCGTCGTCGATTGACAGGTTCGCCGCGCCGGGGATGCTTGCGCCGGTGATAGTTCCCAGATTGACGGCGACACCCGGCGTGAGCTCGCCCATCATTGTCGTGGTGGTCGAGGTGTTGTTGGGTTCGTTGGGGTCGCCGTAAAAGAAGTGCGCCCCGCGAACCTCGTCTTCCCGCAGTCCGTCAAAGCCGGTATTGAGCAATGGCTCCATCAACTTCGTTCCATTGCCCGGGCACACGTGGTCGAATCCCAGTGCGTGGCCGGTCTCGTGCATCACCGTGTTCCGCAAAAACCGATAGGTCCCCGACGTCGACGCCCATCCCTCGGACGAGTCGATCAACATATCGCCGTTATCCGGGTAAGCGTTGTACGCCAGGATGCCGTTACCGCCGTCGATGTTCCGCATGGCGATGCGGATGTGGCCCCGCGTCGCCGAATTGCCGCTGCCCCACACCGCCCCATCGTCCCAAGGATTCGAGCCGTTTTGAACCCGCGTGAAAGAAACCCCGGACAGGAACGACCACCGCGCAAAGCACGCCTCAAACTGCGCAATCCAAACGGCCCGGTTTGCCGCTCCGAACAGCGTGTCCATCCGACTGAACAAATTGCTGCCCGCCGCATTCCCGCCGTTGTCGAATCCCCCGTTCGACGGAATCGAAACCCCGTCTGGGACAAAACTCCATGTCAGAGAGATCGGCTCGCCCACAAATCCCGACCAACGGTCAACTGCGTTGAAGGCGGGTCGAGCGCCACTCATCGCCTCGTGCACCATCGCCATGATCTCCGGAGACGGCGGAAATTCGGGGTGGAAGCACGCCGCGAACGGCGGTATTTCCCAGTTTCGGGGCGATGAAGATTCCGGGCTGACACCAAGCCTGTCGGAATCGTCACCCGTCGGCCCGGCCAAAGGAACAGAAGCGATGGCCGCCACACCGATGAGCGAGATCAGGAAGAAGGCGAAAAGTGCTTTCAGCGACATGCGTTCAATCCTCAATTCAAACGGACAAACTTCACCCCGATCGGGCTTCCTCGAATCGGGTTTTTCCAGCGAACGATACAAGGACAGGCCGAAACGGCGTGTGAATTGAAACGCTCCAAAAAGCGCCTCGATAGCCCTTACGGACAAAGGTCCAAAGGGGTTTCCATGGTCGCCCGGACCGACGAGGGCCACTCTAGGCACTTTCGCCCATGAACTGGACCAGTCACCTCCCAACCAGCGAACATCCGAGTCAAACACCTCCAAAACCACACCCGCCGCCACGTCAGGTCCTATAAACCTCTGGCTTGCCGCGAAACCGTCAGACTCGCTCTGCCTTCCACTTACTACACTTCCCCGACCGACCCCTCCCTTTCCAGCGGCAAGGACGCCCCGTGAAAGCACTCTTCCCCAGTTTGTTCCATCGACGATTGCTTCTCCTCGCCGTTGGATGCCTGCTGCCCCTCTCGGGGCTCGCGTTCCGTGTCGTGACGCTCACGCTGACCCAAGGCGAAGACCTCCGCGCGGCTGCCGACGCCAAACTGGTGCGGCGTCAGTGGACGGCGACGGTCCGGGGCCGCATCCTTGATCGCAAAGGCCGTGTGCTGGCCCAAGATCGGCCCAGTTACGACCTCACGGTGCCCTTTCCCGTCATCACCGGTGACTGGGCCAACGAAATGGCCCTTTCCGCCGCCCGTCGGGCCGCCGGAGCCAGTTGGCTCGACCTCAAACCCGCCCAGCGACAGGATCTCATCGCCGAACTCCTGCCCGTTTACCAACTGCACCTCGACGCTGCTTGGAGCGAACTCGCGGCACGCACCGGGATTACACGTGAAGAGCTCGACGCCCGCCGCGACCGCATTATCAGTGATGTCGATAGCCGTGTTCAGGCGGCGTTCGCCCGTCGCCTCGCCGCTTCCCTCGAAGCCGCGCAACTCCGTGGCGAACCGATTACCCCGGAACTGACGGCCTCGCTCGAACGCTCCGCCCGCCAACCCCTCGCCGAACAGAAATCGTCGCACATTGTTGTTTCGAAGGTCTCCGACACGCTCGCCTTTGAAGTCCAGTTGTTTGCGGAAGAGGAACGCGAGCCGGATCTCTCGACGCTCAGCCCCCAGACCGCGAGCCTGTTCTCGAACCGGAGTCCTGCACCGGTAGCCCGCATCCCCGGTCTTTCGGTGAACGACGGCGGCGACCGCACGTACCCGTACGAACGCATCCCCATTGTAGTGCCTCGCAACACACTTCCTTCACCACTCAGGAGCGACGACACCATCACCATCGAGGTCGATGGCGTGGCCTGCCACCTGATTGGGCGAGAACGAGGCCGCGTTTTCGGGGATGGTGAACGCATCCGGGCCGACGGCACGACCGTCGCCACCAGGGGCGACGCCCGAAGGCGCAGCGAGTTTCTCACGCTCAACCCGCGCTTCTCCGCGGCCGCCTTCGACCAATCGAACGAAGACCGGGGCCTCTACCGAGACGGCGACCGCGTCGGGGATACCGGCGTCGAAGGTTCTCAGGAACACACGCTCCGCGGCATGCGGGGCCTGCAAACCCGCCGGCTCGATACGGGCCGGATCGAAGTCGTGGACCCCACCCCGGGCCACGATGCCCAACTGACGATCGATGTGATGCTTCAGGCCCGTGTCCAAGCCGTCATGTCCAAGGAACTCGGCCTGTGCGTCGTGCAACCCTGGCACGCCCAAGAGAGTGCTACACAGCCCATCGGCGCGGTGCTCAACGGCGCGGCCGTTGTCCTCGACATCGACACCGGCGAGATCCTCGCGATGGTCTCCACGCCCACCTTCACCCGCGAAGAACTCCGGGAGAATCCGGACTGGGTGTACAACGACGCCGTCAACACGCCCTTCCTCAACCGCGCCATCGCCAAGCCCTACCCGCCCGGCTCCATCGTCAAGGCTCTCATCCTTTCCGATGCGGTCACCAAGGGCAACTTCAAACTCGACCAGACCATCGAGTGCTCGGGCCATCTCCTGCCCAACCAGCCCAACCTCTACCGCTGCTGGATCTACAAACGATTCCAGACCACCCACAACGCGCAACTCGGGCATGATCTTTCCGGGCGCGAAGGTGTCATGGCATCGTGCAACATTTTCTTCTTCACCCTGGGTCGTCGCATGGGGGTCGAGGGCATCGTCGATACCTATCAACGTTTCGGCGTCGGCACAACCTTCGATCTCGGCCTCGGAATCGAATACGCCGGCGCCCTCGGCCTCAAGGGTGATGGTTCCGACCTCGAACTCCCCGATGCCATCCAGATGGGCATCGGTCAGGGGCCGGTCGCGTGGACGCCGTTGCACGCCGCCAACGCCATGGCCACGCTCGCCCGTGGCGGCCTCTCGCTGCCGCCCATAATCCTTCGCAATTCCGAGCGCCACCCGCCCGTCGATCTTGAACTCGACCAAGCCGGAATCGACGAAGCCCTCGAAGGTCTTCGCCTCAGCGTGACGAACGAATTCGGGACCGGCCACCACCTCACCATCGACGGCGCACGCGAACTCATCTTCGATGTCCCCGGAGTCAACATCTGGGGGAAAACCGGCACCGCCGAGGCCCCCGACATTTACATTGACCCCGACGGCAAGGCCGGACCCAAGCCCAAAGTGCTCGCGGAAGAAGGCGACCACTCGTGGTTTGTCGTCTTGGCGGGCAAAGACCGTCCGCGATATGTGATCTCCATCGTCATCGATTACGGCGGTTCTGGGGGCAAAGTCTCCGGCCCCATCTGCAACCAGGTGCTCCACGCCCTCATCGCCGAAGGATACCTCTAAGGTGGCACGCCGGGTCAACGCCATCTCGATCTCTGGTATCGCCGGCGGTGTGTGGTCGTTCGTCAAAGGTGGCCGGGCGGCTTGGCTCACCGTCTTCGCATCACTCGCGCTCTCGTTGATCGGTGTCTACTCGATCGACGTCGCCACCGTCACGCTGCCCCACCAAGTCCCCGTATTGGGCCCTGTCGCGTTGCGGCAACTCATTTATATGGGGGTCGGCATCGGGGCGGCTGTGCTCATTCTCATCCCCCACTACCGGGCCTACGGATTCGCTTCGTGGTTGCTGCTCGCCGCGGCGGTGGCGCTGCTGGTGTTCCTGCTCGTCCCCTTCGTTCCATCGTCCATCGTCCGGGCACGAAACGGTGCACGCAGTTGGATCGACTTCGGCCCCGCCGACTTCCAGCCTTCTGAACTCGCGAAGATCGCATACGTGTTCGTGCTCGCTTGGTACCTCCGCTTCAGCCGGCACCATCGCACGTTCCGCGGGCTGTTGCCCCCGGCCATTATCACCGCCATCCCCGTCGGCCTCATCACCCTGCAACCCGACTTGGGCACCGCTTCGCTGTTCGTCCCTGCACTGTTTGCGGTGCTTGTGGCCGCGGGTGCCAAACTCAAGCACCTCGCGGCCATTGTTCTCATCGCCGCCATGGCTGCTCCCGCGGCCTACCCCATCCTCAAGCCCCACCAGAAGGAGCGTTTCGTCGGCCTTTTCAAGCAACTCAAGGGCGACACCAGTTCCGATCAGGACATCAACATGCAGTCGGTCACGGCCCAGCGCGTGGCCGGCGCGGGTCGATGGGACGGCACCGGTGATCGGCAATCTCGGGTTCTGCTGAAGTACAACGCCCTTCCAGAGCGTCACAACGACATGATCTTCGCGGTCATCTGTAACCGCTTCGGCTTCGTGGGCGGCGTCGCCGTGCTCGGCCTCTATGCCCTTTGGGTCGCGGGGGCCCTGCTTACTGCGGGGCTCTCGCGCGAACCCTTCGGCCGCCTCGTCCCGGTCGGCCTGGCCGCCTTCATCGCCGTCCAGACGTTCATCAATGTCGGCATGAATCTCGGCGTGGTCCCCATCATCGGCATCACGCTCCCCTTCGTCAGCCACGGCGGTTCGAGCATGATCGCGTGCTGGCTGATGACGGGCCTCGTGCTCGCCATCTCCATCCGTCAACCCAACATGGCGCTTCGACGCACCTTCGAGTGGGACGATTGACCGGGCCAAGAAACACAGCAACGGGTGGCGCCTTCATTTCCCACGGACCACGCGGTACACAAGGCCCAGCACGAGCACCAAGAGTGGCATCCCCGCGATCACTCCGATCCGCAGCCGCGTCACCGTCACCGGAGACAACGCCATAATCGTCGGCACCGACTTGGCCGTCGGGCTTTGCGCGATCAGGTCATCCTGGTTCGCCAGCCACATCACCGCTGCCTCAAGAAATTCGTAGTTGCCCGGGAAAGCCGGAATCGGCCGGCCATCGACCTCAACCTGTCGCCGCGCCACTCGATCAATAAACCAACTGTTCGACCCCACCACCACCAGACGCTGGGCCGTCGATCCCACCACAAACCGCTCGGCGGCCGCGGCGATCACCCACCGTTCGCTGGTCTTCTCGGGTTTTCCCCCAGCCGCCGTCGGGGCCCGCGAGTCGCGCCCGGAATCAAACGTCGGCGGGTCCGGCATCATCGTCCGCTGCTCCCGCGGCGTCTGCCACACCTTCAACCATTGCGATTCTGCCCACACCGCATCCGAAGCCTCCATCGTGTACAGCGGCGTCACTGTGGTTCGAACCTCAGCGAGTTCCGGCCGCTCAGACAACGAGATCGGCCACGGAAATAGCGTGTTCAGGCCTTTCGCCGCCTTCGCGAGCGGGTGTTCATTGTCGTCGGCCAGCAACGTCCGATCAGTATCCATCGTCCGACCCGTCGGCGCGATCACCTCGGTCAGTAGCGGCCGCCCGGTATCCGCCGTCAGTCGGAACCGTGTCAACAACCCCGCCAGCGGGTCGCGCTCGCCATAGCCCGGCAGCACCGACGGGTTGAGCGAGAGCAACACATTCCGGCCCGCTTCGAGTTGCCCATTGACCGAAATCGCCAGCGCTGCGGCCCGGTCCGAGCCCGAGGGTTCGCCCTTCGCGCCCTCCCCCGCCGACGAATCCGGCGATAACACCACGAACACGACGGGTCGCTTCCCGTTCGGATCAATTGCCGACACGCTCGGTGGTTCCGCCTCAATCGCGGCCGCCCATTCCAGCGTCTCTATGCCCCGGAAGTTCAGCCTGTCGACCAACCGGTCCACGATCGCAACCTCGCCCATGAACCGGCGCGGTTCGCCGTGCGTCAACACCACAATCGGCTTGTCCGGTGTCATCAGCGACGCGAGCGCGGTCCCTAGCAACTCTTCCGTGCGCCGCCGCAAATCCGCGCGTGTCCCCGCAATCTGCGGAGCACCCGCCGCTGGCAAGAGTGATTCCACATCAATCGCCGCGAGCCCGCCATTTTCTGGCCCGACCACAATCGCCGCAGACCCGGCCCGCAGCACGTCCACAATCCGCAGCACGTCGGGCTTCTGAAGGCGTGAAAGCCCATCGAGTACCACCGCGCTCCTTGCGCGACGCTCGCCCACGGCCGCCGCCAGCGGTCCCGCCGCATCGGCCGCGGGGCCGGCAAAGGCTTCGTCGGATGAAAATCGTCCCAGTTCCTTTTCTAACCGGTCAAGAAACGTGACCGCCGGCCGCAGTGCTGCGGTGAGTTTTTCACTGGCTTCGGGCGTGTCGGGCAAAGACTGCCCCTCCATCTGTTGATTGAGGCTCTCGGGCAGTTTCGAGGCCGCCGTCGTGAGGTCCCGCGCGGCGATCCGAGCCGCGGCCGCCGCTTGCTCAAAGTACGCCCGGGCACGGTCGGTCTGCTGGGTGCCCCCCGCGGTCGAATCCTGCAGCGCGATTAGCGCTGGGCTCAGCGTGTCGGTCAACCACACCGCCAGGCTGGTCGCACCCGCCCCGGCCAGTTCAATCGACGCTTCCTGGTCGTGCAGCACGCCCGCATCGCGGGCGATCAGCCGCGTCACTAAAGCGCGATACTCACGCACCCCGCCCACCGACGTTGTATCAATCATCGACGACCGGAACCTCGGCGAGGCACGCTCCATCTCGTCCAGCACGTCCTGCACACGCAGCCGAGATGTCGCCTCCACCGACCGAAAATCCGCGGCGATCACAATCTGATACGGCTCCACCATCCGGTCCATGATCACCCGCGTCCGCGGCGCGAGTTTCTGCTCGCCCTCCGCCGTCACGTCGATCCGAACCCGAGCGTCGGTCGCCCCGATGGTCGCGAACACGGCCGCACCCATCGCCGCCGCCAATACCACCGCACCGAGGACGGCGGCACGGAGTTTGCGACCCCGCCGCGGCGGGAGAGCCGAATCACATGTTCCGGTTTCTTTCTTCATGCCCGTGTTCAACTCCATCGACGCAACTCGACCGCCGTCGCCGCCCCCACCACGCACACCGAGGCCGAAGCGATAAAGAACACAACGTGCGAGAGATCGATGATGCCCTTTGCAAAGTCCGACGCCCGGGCCGAAACCGAAAGTTCAAAGAGCACTGGTTTCACCCAATCAGGAACAAACTGCCCACCCACCCCGGCGAACAGCAACATCAGGATGACGAAAAAAGTCATCAGAAACGCCAGCGTCGAGTTGGAGGTCAGCGACGACGCCAGCGTCCCCAGGGCGATGTACAAACCGCCCATCAACACCAGCAGCAGATACCCGGAGAGCACCGGCCCCACGTCGGGTGATGGGTCACTCACGAACTGAAGAATCAACGGATACACCGCCGTCGGCGCAATCATGGCGAGCAGGAACGTCATCCCGCCCATGAACTTGCCCGCCACCAACGACCACCCGCTCACCGGGGCCGTCAGCAAAGATTCAATGGTGCCCGAACGAAACTCTTCGGAAAGCAGACGCATCGAGATCGCCGGAGCCACCGGCAACAGCAACCACCCCGCCACACCGAAGAACTCACGAAGGGTGGCCGGCTGCCCCGGTGTCAGGCTTGAGAGCGCGAACACCAGGCCCGTCAAAAACAGATAAATCGCGATGATGATCCAGCCAGCGGGCGCACGGAAATACGCTCCTAACTCCCGCTGCGCAATCGCCCGGGCGGTCCTCATGGCACGCTTCCCTCGGTCTCGATCGCCCGCATGAACACACGCTCCAACGATGCCGCGTCTGTCCTCAGTTCCCGAACGATCAACCCGTTCGCAAAGGCCGCTGCACCAATGAGTTCCTGCGCATCACCCGCACCTTCGCGGCACAACAGCCGCCAACCTTGAAAGCCCTCCCGTAGCGCAATCGTTTCGCTCTTTACGGGCTCGGCCGCGGCGACAAACGGCATCGATGCGAACAACCCGCGAAGGCGGGCCTCGTCGCCCACCTTTGAAACCTTGACGCTCACCAGAACGCCGCGGTCGCCGCCCGCGATGCCGCCGGTCGGCCCATCGGCCCGCACCACACCGCCCGCAACAATGATGACCCGCGAACAAAGCCGCTCGATCTCCGGCAGAATGTGGGATGAAATCAGCAGCGTGCGATCGCGTGCCAAGTCGAGCACCAACGACCGGGCCTCACCGATCTGCGTTGGGTCGAGGCCGTTTGTGGGCTCATCCAAGACCAACACCGGCGGATTGTGCACCAGCACGCTCGCCAACCCCACCCGCTGCCGATACCCCTTGCTCAACGCCCCGATCCGTCGTTGGGCAACGTCGGTCACGCGGCAACGCTCGAGCGCCCAGTCCACAGCCTTCTTCCGAACCGAGCGTTCTAACCCAAACAGCCGGCACCGATACGTCAAATACTCGCGCACGCGCATTTCCGGATAGGTGGGTACGGATTCCGGAAGATACCCGATCAACCGTCGCGCCTTGATGGGGTCGTCGATGGTGTCGTGCCCCTGAATGCTGATTCGGCCTCGGTCAGGAGCGAGAAATCCGGCCACCATGCGGATGGTTGTTGATTTTCCGGCTCCGTTCGGCCCGAGCAGACCGGTCACCTGTCCGGGCTGAAGCACAAAGGAAATCCCTTGTACGGCCCGGACCGCTCCGAACGACTTGTGGACCCGGTCAACCTCGATCATCCCATGAGGGTTATCGGGAATCGGACGATGGAAACCGCATCAAACGGGGCATTTACACCGGAATTGCTCACGAACCAGCCATCGGAACGCATCACACCGCGTCCGAGGCTCGTATTGTTTTGTGGCCGTTCGGCCGTTCTGTGAGTTTCAAGCGAGTGAGACGCCAAATTTGGTAACGCAACGAGGACGGGGCGAGGGCCCGGCAGAATCAACAAGCACCGGAATCGACACGCACGGAGCCACCGATTCAGGTGGTGGGTTTTCCCGGTCTCTATGCTTTCGTCCGAACGATGACTTCGCTCCGGTGGATAGACGGATCGAAATGCCGATAACGCTGTGGGGAGGTTCGGCCCAACCCGCCGACGATCGGATGCACTCAGGACTTTCCGTAATCCAGACTCAAGCCGGACCGACCGTTCCCTCAGTCGGTGTACTCGCCGTGTCGCTCCTTAATGCAATCGGCGAAGGCGTCGGCTTGTGTACGCGCTCAGGCGAGGTGATGTGGTCGAACGACCTCTTCCAACGCCTGAGCGGCGCGCTCCGCGAGCGAATCGCCGTTGCCTGTCGGAGGTTTAACTCCGAGCACCCGGTCCTTCCGCCCGACGCCGACGATCACGCTGCCATTGTCGAACCCCGCCTCGACGTTCTGATGGCCGATGAAAACCGCTTCTATGAAATCGGGGTCCTGCCAGCCCCACTTATGACGCTTCAGCGTGAAAACGGCGTGACGGAGCCACTCCACGGGCTGGTCGTCGCCGTCCGCGACGTCACCATCTCCAAACGACTCCAGCACAAGATGCATGCGATCGATCAGGCCGGCGGCGAGATCCTTAAGTTCGAGGCCGACGCCGTCCGCAAGTTCAACGCTCACGAACGCCTGAAACTGATCGAAGAAAAAATCATTCGCTACGCCCGCGACCTGCTTTCGTTCGACCACTTCGCCATCCGGCTCCTCGATGAGCGTTCCGGCAAACTCGAACTCGTCATGGGCTATGGCTTGCCGCCCGACTTTGATTCCTTCGAGATTCGGCCCGCGCTCGAGGGTCACGGCATCTCCGGCTATGTCGCCGCATCCGGTCGCAGTTATGTCTCGGCCGACACAACCACCGACGCTCTTTACCTCCCCGGCGTGACCGGAGCCCGCTCCTCGCTCACCGTTCCCCTTCGCCTGCACGACAAAGTCATTGGCATCATGAACGTCGAGAGCCTGCAGCCCGACGCCTTTGACGAAGAAGACCGCCAACTCGGTGAAATCTTTGCCCGCTACATCGCCCTCGCGTTGCACATGCTCGACCTCCTGGTGGTTGAACGCAGCACCACCAACCAGACGGTCAGCGGCCGCATGACTGATGAACTCGCCGAACCCTTGGAGGACATCGCACACGAGGTCGACCTGCTGCAGGCCCACGGCCCCCATGACGACGAAACGCGAAGCCACCTCGACCGCATCGAACGCGACATTGAATCGATCCGCAGCCGGATCAAAAACTGCGCCGCCGGTCCCTCCACCCTCTTGGGTGTCGAGCAGGCCCTCGCCGACAAGTCCGTCGACCCCATCCTCGCCGGCAAACGAATTCTCATCTCCGACGACGAACCCAAGATCCGCCAGATCATCGGCTCCGTCCTTAAGAACCGCGGCTGCGCCGTCACCGTCTGCGAGAACGGGGCCAAGGCCATCGAGGCCATGCTGGCCGCCGGTCCTAACTACTACAACCTCATTCTCTCCGATATCCGAATGCCCGACAAAAACGGGTATGAAGTTTTCGCCGCGTCACGCAAGCAGAACCCGGAAGCCCCCGTGATCCTTATGACCGGCTTCGGCTACGACCCTCATCACAGCATCGTCCGCGCGTCGCAGGAAGGCCTACAGAGCGTGCTCTTCAAACCCTTCCAGGTCGAACGATTGCTCGATGAAGTCCGCAAAGCCCTCACCCTCAAGGCCGCGGCACCGGGGCTCTGAACATTTGCGTCCAACACGTACTCCGCGTTTCACGGAGCACACCGCAACATCGCACCGGCCGTTGACCTGCCCGCTACCGATCCACCAGAAGGCCTGTTGTCGTTCACGCACGCCCAGAGGCCGTGAATACACTCCCAGCGAACCCCTTGGAGATAAGCCATGACGACGTTCGCCCCGCAGACTTCCGTTCAACCGTCCGCAGCCGCGACCGACCCGCTGACGCTGATCGATGTCGACCATGTGCGCTTCTACTGCGGGAACGCCAAGCAGGCCGCGTACTTCTATTGCCACTGCTTCGGGTTCACCTGCGAGCAGGTGCTCGACCAGACCAGTGGGAGCCGCGAGTCCGCCCACTACTACCTCACGCAAGGCAACATCCGGTTCATCCTCACCACGGGCCTCAACCCAGACCATGCGGCTTCGCGGCACGTCGGCCTCTTCGGCGACGGCGTCAAGGATGTTGCGTTCACGGTCCACGACGCCCGCAAAGCCTGGGAACAGGCCATTAAGAACGGCGGAACATCGGCCCAAGACCCGACGGAACTCACGGATGCCCATGGCACCATCGTGACCGCTGCGATCAAGACCTACGGCGAAGTGATCCACACCTTCGTGCAGCGCCCGCAGAGCGGGCCGTACGCACTCCCACAGGTCAAGAAGGACGTCGGGGTCGGAGCCGGAACCTTCATGCCGGGCTTCACGCAGACCAAGTTGTTCCGCGGCCTCAACGAATTCAATGCGAAGAATCCTTGCGGACTCAAATACACCGACCACTTGGTCGGCAACGTCGAACTCGGCAAGATGAACCATTGGGTCAAGTTCTACGAAGACGTCATGGGCTTCAAACTCTTTATGTCGTTCGATGACAAGGACATCGCCACAGACTATTCCGCCCTGATGTCGAAGGTCATGGCCAGCGGGCAAGGGCTTATCAAAATGCCCATCAACGAACCCGCCCCCGGCAAGAAGAAGAGCCAGGTCCAGGAATACCTGGACTGGCACAACAACACGCCCGGCGTGCAGCACCTCGCCCTTCGCACCGACGACGAGTTGGCTTCCATCGCCGCCCTGCGTTCTCGCGGCGTCGATTTCCTCGCCATCCCCGACACCTACTACCAGCAGGTGTGGAACCGCATCGAGCCCATGATGAAGGCCAACGGCAAAGGCGATGTGAAGGAAGACCACCAGAGGGTCAAGGATCTCGGCATCTTGGTGGACGCCGACGACGAGGGCTACCTCCTCCAGTTGTTCACCAAGCCCCTCCAAGATCGCCCCACACTCTTCTTCGAAATCATCTGCCGTCGCGGCAGCCAAGCCTTCGGCAAGGGCAACTTCAAGGCCCTCTTCGAAGCCCTCGAGTTGGAGCAGGAAAAGCGCGGAAACCTGTAAAAATTGAGCGGACGCCGGAAGTCACCGGCAGTCAGCGGAGGACATCAGGTTGGGCGAATATCGTGCACGCGTGGTGATTATCGGCGCGGGTGGTTACAGCGGAGCCGAACTGGCCGAACTGTTGCTCTCCCATCCCCGCGTTGAAATTGTCGGCCTCTTTGGCTCGGCCCGGCGCGAGGAAACAGGGAAAGCACAGGCCTTCTCGGATTCGTGGCCCAGGTTCCGCGGCTTGCTCGATCTTCCGATCCGCGCTACAGAAGTCGCCGCCGTCTCAGCACTCGCGCCCGATGCCGTGTTCCTCGCGACCCCCCACGAGGCCAGCGTTGAACTCGCACCGGGCTTGCTCGCCGCGGGGCTGCGCGTGCTCGACCTTTCCGCGGCGTATCGGCTGAAGAACGCCGGTTTATACCCGAAGCACTACGGATTTGAGCACCACGATCCCACGGGTTTGGCCGGTGCGGTGTATGGGTTGCCCGAACATTTTCGCCACGAGATCAAGTTCGCCTCGCTGGTGGCCGTGCCCGGGTGCTATCCCACCGCGAGCATCCTCGCGCTCGCACCGCTCCATCGCGCGGGCCTTGTCCGTGCGGGCACGCGCCCGATCATCGATGCCGCGAGCGGCGTCTCCGGAGCGGGCCGATCCGCGACTCAGAAGTCGCTCTTCTGCGAGGTGAGTTTGCAGCCGTACGGTGTGCTCAAGCACCGGCATCAACCCGAAATCGACGCCTATGTGGGAATGGAGACGCTCTTCACCCCGCACTTGGTGGCATTTGATCGCGGGATCCTCGCCACTATCCACGTTGATCTCGTGCCGGGAACTTCCTATGACGCCATTGAAGCCGTCTACCGCAACGCCTATGCCGATGAACCGTTCGTAAGGATCTGCCCGGTCGGGCAGTGGCCCGCAGTCGCGGACGTTCGAAGGACCAACTTCTGCGACATCGGCTTCGCCGTCGATCCGTCGTGGGACCACGCCATTATCGCCTCCGCCATCGACAACCTCACCAAGGGTGCGGCCGGACAGGCCATTCAGTGCATGAACCTCATGCTGGGGTTCGCGGAAAACACCGGCTTGGGCATCGGCGAGCGTGCCCATGGCCCCGCCCACCATTGACCTCCATCCGCGGCAAGATCCGGGCAATGAAAGATTCGGGCAATGCAAGATTCGATCATGGCAAGATTCGACCATCTCAGGATTGAGGTGCGCCGGCGAGATACCGTTTCTCCCTTTTACAAGCGGACCCATGAAGGCCGCTCACCTTTCCGCCGTCCAAGTGTTCCGGTCCCATCTATGCACGCACCTCTTGTCATCAAAATCGGCGGATCCGCGCTCGAGAACGAGGTCACCGCACCCAGCGTCTGGAAGGCCATCGCGCAGATCCATGCCGCTCGGGCCGGTGGTGTGGTGTTGGTCCACGGCGGCGGACAAGCGGTCGATCGTCACTTGCTCCGCCTCGGTCTTGCGAGCGAGCGCCGCGAGGGCATCCGCATCACCCCACCGGAACACGCCGAGGAGATCGCCGCGGTCCTTGCGGGCAAGGTCAACAAATCAATCGTGGGCGAACTCGCGAAGTTTCAGGCCCGCGCGGTTGGGCTGTGCCTCAGCGACGGCATGAGCCAGAAGGTCATCAAAACCAAACGCTACTCGTTTGACGCCGGACGCGTCGGCGAGGTCGTCCGCGCCCACGGCTTTGATGGTGCGTTGATCCGCGTCCTGCTCGCCCACCACTTTCTTCCGGTCCTCAGTTCCATCGGAATTGATGACCGGGGTTTTCTCAACGTCAACGCCGACGATGCCGCGGCCGCACTTGCCCGCGAACTCTCGGCGGGAGCGCTCGTCCTTTTGACCGACGTTCCCGGAATCCTTGACGGCAACAAACAGGTTGTGAAAGAAATCACGCCGCTCGAGATCGAGACGATGGTCACCGCGGGGAGTATCTCGGGCGGGATGATCGTGAAAGCCCGGGCCGCGGCCGAAACCGCTGTTTCAACCGGTGTTCCCGTCGTGATTCTTTCCGGGAACGATCCGGCGTCACTCGCCGACTGGGCCGCGGGACGGGCCGTCGGAACCCGCATCGTTGCCC
>Ga0105044_10003389_pt1 | contig 21900 bp, 15 predicted proteins | sample MAT01_FD_78092 | JGI IMG/M metagenome (GOLD analysis project Ga0105044, IMG submission 78092) | Freshwater microbial communities from Lake Fryxell liftoff mats and glacier meltwater in Antarctica - MAT-01 | ecosystem: Environmental > Aquatic > Freshwater > Ice > Liftoff microbial mat | place...
CCAGGCCGGCTTTGCTTTCGACGATCGTGAAATTGACCAGTTCGCCCTTCGGGTTGAGCGGCCAGAGGTCTGCTTTCGCCCTGTAGTCTTTGTCGCTCATGCCCCAACGGGCGGCAGCATCGCCAATATCCTCCGGGCGCGTGCCCCCTTGGGATTTGAAGCGCATCATGGCCAACCCCTGCTTCACCTCATCGGCGCTTTCGACGTCAACAAAGACAACACCCGATACGCCCAGGTTGAGTTGTTTGGCGATCCGTTCGGCGGCCTTCGCGGGGTCCGGCGCGATTTCCGGCGTCTTCACGAAGAGGGGGTGTGTGAGGCGCTTGCCTTTGAGCATTCCGCCGTCGACCAGGCCCTTGGCAAAGTCTTTGAAGCCTGCGTATCCGACGTCAAAGTTGCCTTCCATTGTGCCGTCGAAGATGTAGTCGCTTCGCGTGTATTGGAGGGCGTCTCCGGCCAACTGCGCCTGCGACTTGGCCGAATCGGTTGGCGGGGCGGGCTGTCCGGGGCGAGCGCGTCGATTCGCTGGCGCGTACAGGCCGAACACGGGCTTCGACGCCGACAGGAGATCGACCACCGGATTCAGGTGCTGCTGCCCCAAGGCACCGCTCACGGGGAGTAACGAAGTCACGGCCGTAGCCGTCAGTATCCAGCGGGTACGCATGAAGGCATCCTTGTCGAAGGCATCGGATCGGGCGGCCGACCTGCGGAAGGTCGAGCCATATCGATCCAGGAGGGAAGTGCGCGCGTCCAATCTTCGTGTACCGTGCGTCCAACGGGCAAGGGAAGCACCCCGTTAGATGGGTAGAGTCTGATGGCAGGAAAGAGTTTGAAGTACAATCGCGCATGAGGGGAACGCACCGCTACGGCGAATCGCTGTTCGTCGAGCGGTGGGGTTGCCGCACCGCAGGGTGTGTCCCAACTTTCCAGTCTGCATCCCGCCGCCGTTCGCCCTGACCCCGAGGACCGGGCATGAAGTCTCAGATCACTGCTGCTGGTGCCGCCGTCCTGCTGTGTGGAGGAGTGGTGCTCGTTGGGCAGTCCGTGTCGCGTGAACCAGGTGACCGATTCAGTCGGTCGTTGTCGCCCACGACAACAACCCTTCAGGCCGCTGCGGGCTTTAACGCGCATCCGTCGCCAGCGTATGTTGCGCCGTCGATTTCTGAACAGCGGCTCACCTCCTCGACTTGGCGTTCGCGAAACGTGGCGCGTTCTGCCGCTGCGCATCCCGCGGCCACAATGATCGCTGCAGACGAGCTCACGAACGTCGTCAGGAAGACGTGTGCTGGATGTCACAGCGAGGCGCGCAAGCAGGGCAACCTGTCGCTGGCCACGTTCGACATGACAACGATCGGCTCGGCCTCGCCGGAGATCGCCGAAAAAATGATTGGCAAGCTGCGCACCGGGATGATGCCGCCGCCAGGACGCGCGCGGCCGGGCGGTGACACGTTGTCCGTGCTCATGACCACGTTGGAACGGTTGATGGACGCGAAGGCGGCCAGGGTGCCCAATGCCGGCTCGCGGACCTTTCAGCGATTGAATCGTGCCGAGTATGAGCGCAGCGTGCGGGAAGTGCTTGCGTTGCATATCAACGCCGACTCGTGGCTGCCGCTGGATACGAAGAGCGCCAACTTTGACAACATTGCCGATGTGCAGATGCCGTCGGCGACCACGCTGGACGCGTATCTCGACGCGGCGAGCGACATAGCGCGCTTGGCGGTCGGTGATCCGAAGGCCAGCGCGTCGACGTCAACGTTCAAGATCGCGCGCCTCGCCTCGCAGCTTGATGAAGTGGACGGTGCGCCGCGCGGAACGCGCGGGGGCGTATCGGTGACGCATAACTTTCCGGCCGATGGTGAGTATGTCTTCACGGTCACGCTGCATGCGATTCCGACCGGGCAGCTGTACGGATCCACCGCACCATTCGATGAAGAGATTGAAATTTCGGTGAACGGCGCGCGCGCGGCGTTGATCGACATTGATCGTGGGATGTCGCAAGCAGACTCGTTGGGCATGGATATTCGGACGAAGCCGATTCAGGTGCGCGCCGGTCCGCAGCGTATTACGGCGGCCTTCGTGCGCACGTTCGAAGGACCGGTGAATGACAACATCGCTCCCATCGGTCATAGCATTGCGGATACCCAGATTGGTTCGCAGGGCGGGGTGACGATCCTGTCGCATCTGCAAGGATTCGCCGTGACCGGTCCCTATAATCCCACCGGTGTATCCGAGACGCCCAGCCGGCAGCGCATCTTTTCGTGCCGCCCCACGTCCAGCGCAGAGGCGCGGCCGTGTGCCGAGAAGATTGTCACGCGGCTTGGTGGACTGGCCTATCGTCGGCCGCTGAATGCTGGTGATGTCAAGTCGCTGATGACCTTCTACGATGACGGCGCGACGATCGGCTTCGAGACAGGGATTCGGACCGCCGTGGAGGCGATGCTGGCCAGCCCACACTTCATCTTTCGTGTGGAAGAAGTGCCATCCACCGCCAAGCCTGGCGAACGGGTAGGCGTGAACGGCATCGATCTGGCGTCGCGCTTGTCGTTCTTTCTCTGGGGCTCGCCTCCCGACTCGACGCTGCTCGCGCTCGCGCGCCGCGGGGTACTGACCGACACGACCGTCCTTGTTGCGCAGACCAGGCGGATGCTTGCTGATCCACGCGCGGAGGCGCTGTCGACGCGCTTCGCCGCCCAGTGGCTGCGATTGCAGGACATCGACAAGGTGCATCCCGATGCGCTGCAGTTTCCGGATTTTCATGAGCAGTTGGCGATCGACATGCGTCGCGAGACGGAGCAGTTCTTCGACTATCTCGTCACCAACAATCGTCCATTGATGGAGCTGTTTTCCGCCAACTACTCCTTTATGAACGAGCGGCTGGCCAGACACTACGGGATGTCCGGCGTCACGGGCTCGGCGTTTCGGAAGGTCCAGTACACGGACAGTCTGCGCGCCGGGATCCTGGGACACGCATCGGTGCTTACGCTCACGTCGCACGCCAACCGCACGTCGCCCGTCTTGCGCGGCAAGTGGGTGATGGAAGTGTTGATGGGATCGCCGCCGCCGCCGCCGCCGCCAAACGTGCCGGATCTCGAAAAGACGGGCGACAGCAAGGAAGGCGTGATGCTGACCACGCGTCAGCGCATGGAAATGCATCGCGACAATGCCTCGTGCCGGTCGTGCCATCTGTTCATGGATCCCATCGGCTTGGCGCTCGACAATTTCGACGTGACCGGCCAGTGGCGCATTCGTGAGAACGGCGCGGCGCTTGACACGCGCGGTGATTTCTACGATGGCACCAGGATCTCCACGCCAGTCGAGTTACAACGCGCGCTGTTGAAGCGGCCCGTGCCCCTGGTGCGTGCCTTCACGGCGAATCTCATGGCGTACGCGCTCGGACGTCGCGTGGAGTACTACGACAACCCGGCCATTCGTCGCATTGAAACATCGGCGCGCGCCAACAACTATCGCGTCCAGGATTTTGTGCTCGGCGTCGTGAAGAGCGACGCTTTTCGTATGCGGCAGATGCCTGTCGCACACACCATCCCCGCAGCTTCCGTCGCGGCGCCAAGCCGCAGTCGTTAGCGAACGCGCTTTTATTACTCGGAGCCTCTCACTATGAATTTCCTGACCGGCAAAACGATTCCGCGACGACAGTTTGTGCAGAGCTTGGGCGCGACGTTTGCGCTGCCGTACCTCGATGCGATGTTGCCCACGGGGCGCGGCGCGTGGCGTGCCGCCAACAAGGCGCCTCGCCTTGTCGCGATCGAGATGGTACACGGCGCGGCCGGCTGCAACGAACTTGGCGCCAAACTCAACATGTGGTCCCCGGCGCTGACGGGGAAGAATTTTGACCTGAACCCTACGGCGCTGCATACCCTCGATCCGTATCGGGACTACCTCACGATCATCAGCAATACCGACGTGCGTGAAGCCGAGCCCACGTCACCCAACGAGATCGGTGGCGACCATTTTCGGTCGAGCGCTACGTTCCTGACGCAGTCGCACGCGCGGCAGACCGAGGGATCGGACGTGCGTGTGGGCACGTCGCTTGATCAGCTGTATGCCCAACGCTTCGGGCAGGATACGCCGATCCCCTCCATGCAGCTGTGCATCGAGAACGTCGACCAGGCAGGAGGCTGTGCGTACGGATATGCGTGTGTGTACACCGACTCCATCAGCTGGTCGTCACCAACCGATCCGCTGCCGGTGATTCGTGATCCTCGCGTCGCGTTCGAAAAACTGTTTGGCGTGGGTGGGTCATCAGCGGAGCGGGCCGAACGTCGGCGCACACGACGCAGCATTCTGGATTTCGTGTCGGGCGAGATGTCGTCGCTCAAGGCCAATCTTGGCGCCGACGACAAGCGCCGCTTGGATCGTTATCTCGAGGACATCCGCGAAGTCGAGCGTCGCATTCAGCGCGTGGAAGCGCGCAACAGCAGCGGCGAGGTGCGGGCGCTGCCTGAGGCGCCGGCCGGCGTACCGGACTCGTTCGCTGAACACGTGCGCCTGATGTTCGACATTCAGGCGCTGGCCTTCGCGGCCGATATCACTCGCGTGTTTTCGTTCAAGATGGGCCGAGACGGATCGAGTCGGACGTATCCTGAGAGTGGAACGGACAAACCGTTTCATCCCGCGTCGCATCATGGCGGCACGGACCGCGGCGTGAAGGATTTCCAGATGATCAACAAGTATCACGTGGCGCAGTTGCCCTATTTCCTGGACAAGCTCAAGAGCATTCAGGAAGGCGAGGGCAACATGCTTGACGATACCATGATCATCTACGGATCACCGATGGGTGATTCCAACTTGCACAACCATCGTCGCTGTCCGCTGATTCTGCTGGGGCATGCGGGCGGCCGACTGAGTGGTAATCAGCACGTCAAAGCGCCGGACGGTACGCCAATGGCCAACGCCATGCTGAGCATGATGCATACGCTCGGCATGGAGGACGTGAAGAGCTTTGGGGATAGCACCGATGCGCTGACCCTCCGCGCCAATGTCTAAGGCACACGAGATGGACAGCGCCCGCTCGGCGTCGGTCGGTTCGGTGTCGGTCGGTTCGGCGTCGGTCGGTTCGACGTCGGTCGGTTCGGCGTCGGCCGGTTCGGCGTCGGCGCGTCGGCGCCGCGCTGTCGCGGGCGCATGGATCACCGGGGCGGTCCTGTTGTTCAGCGCGTGGCGAGGGCGGGTGAACGAGTCGGCCATCGCCGATGCGGTCATGCGCGGCGACAGTGCCGCCGTTCGGGTGTTGCTCAGGCAAGGTGCCGATGTCAACGCCGCACAGTCCGACGGCATGACGGCACTGCACTGGGCCTCGATGCGAGGCGACGCCAGTGTGGCGAGGATGCTCATGTTCGCTGGCGCGCGTGTGGAGGTGCTGACGCGGAACGGCAACTACACCCCGTTGCATCTGGCGGCGCGCGCGGGGAAAGCGGCTGCGGTGAAAGCGTTGCTGGATGGCGGCGCCGACGTGTCAGCAGTCACGTCATCGGGTGGAGCCGTGGCACTGCATTTTGCCGCGTCGAACGGCGATGCCGAAACCGTGAAAGCGCTGTTGGACAAGGGCGCGACGGTCGATGCACGCGAACGGTCGTGGTCTCAGACGCCGCTCATGTGGGCGGCCTCAGCGAATCGTGCCCGCGTGGCAGAATTGTTGCTTGCGCGCGGTGCCGACATCGAAGCGGTGTCGAAGATCGAAGATATGTCCGCGGTGGAAAAGACGGAGCGCGCTGCCCTGACGGCGCGTGCTCGACGCGTGGCGGCGCTCAAGACAGCACAGCAAGGGCCCTCAGTGCCAGGAGCAGGCACGCCGCCGGGCGCGCCTGGGCCCGCGATTGTGAAGGCACCAACTGACAGCGCAGCGCGCGTCGTGATGCCAAGCTCCCTGCCTGCCGCGGCGCCCGCTGCCGTGCGCGCCAACGTGCCTGCTGCGGCGCCCGCTAACGTGCGCGCCAACGTGCCTGCTGCGGCGCCCGCTAACGTGCCTGCCGCGGCGCCTGAGTCGGCACCGGCGTCGGTCGCGGTTCCCGCAGGTGGCCGCGGTGCCGGTGGGGCGGGGCCGGCGCGTGCTCCCGGTGATACCACGAAGCCCACAAGGGGCTTCAACAATCGTGGTCCGACCTACGGAGACCTGATCGGCAACAAAGGTGGATTGACGCCACTCCTGTTTGCCGTGCGCGACGGCAGTGCGGAGGTCGTTGACGTGTTGCTTAAAGCGGGTGCGAAAATCAACCACGTGAGCAACGGCGATCATACCAGTCCGTTGTTGATGGCCACGATCAACGGCCGATTCGATATGGCCAGGATGCTTTTGGCGAAGGGCGCTGATCCCAGGCTGCCCAGTGACGCGGGCGCAACGCCGCTGTACTCGACGATCAATATTCAGTGGGCGGCAAAATCCTTGTATCCGCAGCCCACCGCGCAGTTGCAACAACAGACGACGCATCTGGAGTTGATGGAGCTGTTGCTCAAGGCCGGCGCGGATGTGAACGCGCGACTGACCAAGCATCTCTGGTACATGTCATTCAACTTCGACTTGCTGGGCGTCAACACCACCGGTGCCACGCCCTTCTGGCGGGCGGCGTACGGGACCGACGTGCCGGCCATGAAGTTACTTGTGAAGTATGGGGCCGACATCACGATCGCCACGATCAAGCCTGTTGGCCGGCTGCCCGGCGATGATTCGCAGGCCGAAAATGCCACGGCCGTAAAGGATCCGTCGGGGCTGGCGCCGATTCCGGACGGTGGCCCGGGTGTGTATCCGCTGCATGCGGCGTCTGGCGTTGGCTATGGCGAAGGGTTCGCGGCCAACTCACACCGCCATGCGCCAGACAGCTGGATGGCGTCGGTCAAGTATCTCGTTGAAGAGCTCAAGCTCGATGTGAATCAGCGCGATCACAACGGCTACAACGCGATTCATCATGCGGCCGCGCGCGGTGACAACGAGTTGATACAGTATCTGGCGGGCAAGGGCGGGGACATCATGGCACTCAGTCGACGTGGGCAGACCACCGTCGACATGGCGAACGGTCCGGTACAACGTATTCCGCCGTTTTTGGACACCGTTGAGCTGCTGGTCGAGATGGGTGCGAAGAACAGCAACAAGTGCATGAGCTGTTAGTCTCGCGTCGCGCAAACGAGGGGCGACGACAGCCCAACCTCAATCGTCGTGATTGAGCTCGTACTCGCGCTGCGCATGCATGCGTTCAGAGCCTTGCGCGCGGTCCCGGCGCTTGGCCGCTTGCATGGCCAGACCCGATGTTGACGCAGTCTTGATGGCTGGGAGGGAGAGCAGCTTCTCAAGCGAGGCGCTCTTGCACGCCGGACAGGTCGGCGCCATGATCCCACGCACCAACGCCTCAAACTGCTTCTTGCAGTCCGTGCACACGAAGTCGAAGATCGGCATCTTGTTGTTTCCCGTTTCCTACGTTCACCTATCCGTATAGAGGACCTTGTGTCTCAGCTCACGATCCCCGCGTTCCTGCTCACGTGCACGCTCGCCGCTACCCCCCTCTTTGCGCAAGGTGCGCGGACACCCGTCATTCCCGAAGGGCAGCGCGCTTCGGCGACACTGACGCCGGGTATTCGCGTGGGCAACATGATTTACGCGTCCGGGCAACTTGGGTCTGCCAGCGACACCACCATTGGTGGGCAAACCAAGACGGCTCTTGAAAAGACGAAGAGTGTTTTTGAGGCGGCCGGGACCACCATTGCCAATACGGTCAAGTGCACGGTGTTCCTGACCGACGTCAAGGACTACGTCGGCATGAACGCCGCGTACAGTGAGTTCTTTAAGGGCATCGCACCACCAGCGCGATCGACGGTGGTCGTCGCTGCGCTGGTGGTGGCCTACGGGAAGGTCGAGATCGAATGCTTCGCCGCCATTCCATAAGGCGCTACCTGGCTACTTCTTCGCCGCTGGCCAGAGTACACCCTGGTTTGCCCGTGTAACCGATCCCAAGCCCTTGTAGGCAAATTTCTGGAGCCGCTTGCCTTCGTAGGTTTCGGTGGTGTAGATGTTGCCCTTCGAGTCGGTCGCGATGCTGTGCACGGCGAAGAACTGGCCCGGCTGACGCCCACCGTCGCCGAAGCTGGTGAGGATTTCGAGCGACTGCCGGTCCATGATGTACACGCGTTCGTTCTTGCCGTCGGCGAGGTACAAGTACTTCTGTGCCGCGTCGCGCGAGAAGGCGATGTCCCACACAGACCCGTCGCCACGTGTGGCGGGCGCGATGCGCACTTCTTTCACGAACTCGCCGTTCTTTTTGAAGACCTGAATGCGATCATTCGGGCGATCGCAGACGTATACCAGGCCGTCGTTCGTGGGCTCCGCGCAGTGCACAGGATTGCGGAACTGCTTGGCGAGCGGTGCGTCGGGGTTGTACGGGCCAAGGTTGGCGTCGTCGGGGCGATTGCCATATGCGCCCCAAAACCGCTTGAGTTTGCCGCTGTTCATGTCGAGCACCGCAACACGCTTGTTGCCATAGCCGTCGGAGACATAGGCCTCGCTGGCTTTGGCATCAAACGAGATCTTGGCGACGCGTCCAAAGTGCGTACTGTCGTTGCTGTTCGGCCGCAGCCCCGGTGTGCCGATCTGCATCAAAAACTTGCCGTCGTGCGTGAACTTGAGAATGTGCGAGTCGGCGGCACCATTGCCGCCAATCCACACGTTGTCCTTGTCGTCGATGGTGATGCCGTGATTTGAAGACGGCCACTCGTATCCCTCGCCCGGTCCGCCCCACGCTTTCACCAGATTCCCCGCTGGGTCGAACTCAACGATCGGCGGGGCCGACTGACAGCACTCGGCGATGGGTGGCGTGGCTTTCATACCCACCTCGGTACGCTGATTCAGCGTCGAATCGCCGCGATGGATGATGAAGATGTGGTCCCGGCTGTCAATGCCGACACCGATCACCGAACCCAGTAGCCAGTGATTGGGCAGTGGTTTAGGCCACACCGGATCTACCTCAAACTTCGGTGCCTGCACCAGCTGCCGATCGGAGGCACCGAGCGTAGCTTGGGCCGCGCCGAGCGCGGCTACGGCGATCACCAGTCCCGCACCAACCGCGCCTTTTTTCGAACGTGTCATTCGAGAACTCCGTCTGGCGCAACGCCAGCGAGCACAAGCCCCTGTGCGTTGCGCATCTTGGTGGTATGTTCGTGGCTGTTCCGCGAGTGATCCGAGACGTCGGTCACCCTCGTGATCGAGAAGTTACCCGCCTTCCTTCTCCTGTCCAGAGACTCGTGCGCGTTTTTCGCATCGCGACGTTGCTCGTCTACGTCGCGCGTGTCGCTTTCAGCACCACCGCGCGCCTGACGCGAACCCTTCGCCTTCAGGGGTTTGTGTTCGGTGTGCTTGGGCTGTGCGTGGTGTGGCCCCGCGCGCTGGCGGCGCACGAAGTCCCGCGCCGGGTCGCCGTACAGATGTTTGTGCGACCCGACGGCCGCGTGGTGCGTGTGTTGGTGCGCGTGCCGATCGAGGCGATGCGCGACGTGATGATGCCGCTCACTGACGCGGGGTTTCTCGACCTGGCACGCGCCGACAGCGCGCTTCGGGAGGCCGCCCAGCTCTGGGTCGCCGATGGGATCTCGCTCTTCGCGAACGGCCAGGCGCTGCCGAAAGGCACGATCGCGGCCGTACGCGGGTCGCTGCCGTCGGACCATGCGTTCGATTCCTTTACCAGTGCGCTGACCTCGATCACCGGCGCACCGCTCGACGTCGCCACGCGAATCCCGGCGCCGCAGGCCATGCTTGATGTGCTGCTGCAGTATCCCTTGGGTACCGCAGACGCGTCCACTGACGTGCGCCTGGCGATCGAGCCGCGCCTCGCGCATCTTGGTGTTCAGACCTCGACCGTGTTGCGCCTTGTCCTGCCGAGCGGAGCGGAGCGCGCGTTCGTGTACGACGGCGATCCAGGGCTGGTGCAGCTGGAACCTCGGTGGTGGTACGCCGTGTCGCGCTTTGTCGGCATGGGAGTGGGTCACCTGTTCTCGGGTGTGGACCATCTGCTGTTCCTGCTCTGTCTCATTCTGCCGATGCGGCGCCTCCGCCCGCTGATTGGCATTGTCACGGCGTTCACCGTCGCGCACTCCATCACCTTGACCGCGGCGGCGTTGGGCTTTGGCCCCTCGGCGCTCTGGTTCCCGCCGCTGGTCGAACTGCTGATTGCCGCGTCCATCGTGTTCATGGCCGTCGAGAACGTGATTGGCGCAAACACGGAGCGACGGTGGATGGTGGCCTTTGGCTTTGGCCTGATCCATGGATTCGGCTTCTCGTACGCGCTTGGCGAGTCCTTACAGTTTGCCGGCGCCCACCTGGCGCTGGCGCTGGCGGCTTTCAATGTGGGCATCGAGCTGGCGCAGCTCCTCGCGATCGCTGCGGCCGTACCGGTGATCTCGTGGGTGATCCGGCGTGTGGTGGCTGAGCGTCCAGGGATTATTATTGTGTCGGTAATGGTCGCGCACACGGCGTGGCACTGGATGACCGAACGGTTTGAGGTCGTCCGTGCCTACCGGTTGGTGTGGCCAGCATTCGATACGGGCCTTGCGATCTCGGGGATACGATTCGTGATGGGGCTGTTGATTATCGGTGGTGTGGCGTGGGCGATCTCCGGCGTGATGACGAGACTCGCCTCGCCAAGGACTCGTGATTCGTTGCTTGCGGTCGCGCTTGTCGCCGGCATGATCGGCGCCACGCTGTCGTTGGCGACAGCGGCGCCGCTGGCTGCGCAGCCGTCTGTTGCCAAACGCAGCACGATGTCCGGCGTGTACACCGCCGCGCAGGCGAACAAGGGCAAGCAGGTCTTTGCCGGTTCGTGCAGCGGCTGTCACACCGTCGCGTCGCACAGTGGCGATGTGTTCTGGGCGAAATGGATGGGGCGCCCGCTGGCTGATTTCTTCAACTACGTGAGCGGGCTGATGCCCAAGTCGGCACCGGCGACGCTCACCGAAGACGAATACGTCTGGGTCACGGCGTATGTGCTGCGGCTGAACGGCATGCCGCCAGGCACCAAAGAGTTGGAGGCCGAGCCCGCGATGCTCAAGGCCATTCGCATAGATACGTCGTTGAGCGTTGGCACACGGAGCGGAGACCGTGAAGGGAAGGGCGCGCACATCCGATGATGGCGCGGAGACACGTGGCAGTGGGAATCACAGCTCGCCTCGCAGTACGAAACGCAGTGGGAATCACAGCTCGCCTCGCAGCACGAAACGCAGTGGGAATCGCAGCTCGCCTCGCAGCACGAAACGCAGTGGGAATCACAGCTCGCCTTGCAGCACGAATCGCAGCACGAACGGAGAATCCATGATGCAGCGTTCTATCAAGCAGGTGTTCGGCATAGCGGCGGCAGCGGGTGCTGTCGCCATCGGCGCACTTAGTCTACAGTCCACGCGATCGGTGGCGCAAGCCGGCACACCGCTCGTGCGCGGCAACGCGTATGGCGAGTGGCGCTACTGGGGCGGCGATGCGTGGAGCACACGCTACTCGCCATTGGAGCAGATCAACGCATCCAACTTCGACTCGCTGAAGGTGGCGTGGAAATGGAACGCGAGTGCGTTCGGCAAGGACGAGTACTATCGCACGACGCCCTTGTATGCCAACGGGCGTTTGTTCACCGTTGCCTCGACGCGACGGGTCGCGATGGCGCTCGATCCCTCAACGGGCGAAACGTTGTGGATGTATCGGTTGGAAGAGGGTATTCGCTGGCAGAAGGCACCGCGCCAGTTCGCCGGCCGAGGATTGTCGTACTGGACCGATGGTCGCGTAGAGCGCGTGCTGCTGGTCACGCCCGGATATCACTTGGTATCACTCGACGCAAAGACCGGGCGTCCCGATCCACTGTTCGGCAAGAATGGCGTGGTGGATTTGATGGACGGACTCGGCTACCCGATGGTGCCGCTCGCCGTCGATGACTCCGGTCCGCTGATCATCAGTGACGCCGCGCCCATGCGCAAAGCGAAGGCGGGCGAGAAGTGGGACATGATCAAAAAGATCGGCGCCGACGGCACGGTGGGCCTCGATCCCGAGGCTGGTCAGATTGCCGCGAGCTCGCCACCGATTGTGGTTGGCAACATGCTGGTGGTCGGAAACTCGTCGATTCACGGCTACTATCCCATTCGCACGCACAACGTGCCGGGCACGATTCGTGGCATTGATATCCGCACCGGAAAGCAGATGTGGAAGTTCAATCTGGTGCCGCAGCCTGGGGAGTTTGGTGCGGATACGTGGAAGAACGGATCGAAGGTGGGCACGAAGGGCGTTGGCAAGAACGATGCGTGGGCACCGTATGCCGCCGATCCTGATCTTGGGCTGGTGTACATCCCAGTCGGCATGCCGCTGATGGACGAGTACGGCGGGCATCGCCCCGGCGACAATCTGTATGGCAACAGCCTCGTCGCGCTCGATGCCAAGACCGGCCTGCGCAGGTGGCACTTCCAGATGGTGCATCATGATATCTGGGACTACGACACGCCGATGTCGCCCAACTTGATGGACGTCATGGTCGACGGAAAAATGCGCAAGGTTGTCGCGCAGACCACCAAACAGGGATGGGTGTACACGTTTGACCGCGTGACCGGACAGCCCATTTGGCCCATGCCAGAAACGGCAGTGATGAAGAGTGATGTGCCGGGTGAGATCTCAGCGCCGACGCAACCGATTCCCTCCAAGCCTGCGCCCTACTCGCAGCAGGGGCTCGTGGAAGCCGACTTGATTGACTACACGCCGGCGATCAAGGATTCGGCGCTCAAGATGGCCAAGAAGTGCCGCATGGGGCCGCACTTCGTTCCCCCGGCTGCCGCAGACGGCAAGGGCTCGACCGGTTTTCGCTGTTCGTGGTACGCACCGGGCGCGAGCGGTGGTGTGAATATCGACGGTGGTGCGGCGGTTGACCCCGAGAAGGGCACGCTGTTCGTGGCGTCGATCACCGGCATGAGCACGGCGCAGCTGCAGAAGGATCCGTGTTCCGAGTTCGACTACAGTTCGCCGCGCGACAGCTGTGGCTTGCTGGGTGCGCTGCCGGCGCCGGCGGGCTATGTGAAGCCTTCGGCCGGCGGACGCGGCGATGGCTTTTCGGGGCGCGCAAACGGCGCAATCATCGGCGGCGTGTCCATCGTGAAGCCCAAGCCGTATGGGGGCATCACGGCGTACAACATGAACAATGGCGACAAGTCGTGGTGGATACCGAACGGCGGCATGGCCAAGGTCACCAGTCGCGATCCACTCTTTGCCGGCGTTGCGCTGCCTGATCAAGGCGCACGTGGTCAAGCGCAGGTGATGAATACGAAAACGCTGATGATCTACGGCACTGGCCGCGGCGGTGGCGTGCCCGGTTCAGAGCCGATGCTGTACGCGGTTGACAAGGCTACTGGAAAGCAGATTGGCGCGGTCAAGCTGGAGTCGCGCACCACCGCGATTCCCATGACGTACCTGCACAACGGACGGCAATACATTCTGTTTGCGACCGGTCAGGAAGACGAGGCCGGGATGACAGCGTTGGTGCTGCCGCGCAAGTAGTGCGTGGGGGGGAGCGAGGCGCGCCAGTCGCGCGCCTCGTCTCCGTCTACTGCTTTGTCTACTTCTTTTTCTCGTACCGCTTGAGTGCGCGCTGTCCGACTTCGGCGCCGTAAATGTTTCCCTTGGCGTCGACCGCAACACCCTCGGCCGAGCTGGTGCTGGGCGCTTTGGTGTCTGGATCAGGAATGAAGGCGGTCACTTTGCCGGTTTTCGCGCTGCCGATGCGAATGCCACGCGTCCACGCCACGTGCGGCGGTGCGACGGAGCCGGACTCACTGTCGGCCACATAAATATTGTCCTGCTTGTCAATGAAAATTCCGCTGGGCCGACTGAACTGGTACCACGTGTCGAGCAACGTGAAGTTCTGGTCCATGATGAAGATGCGATCGTTGCCGCGATCGCCAACGAACAGTCGACCGCGCGAATCAAAAGCGAGTGCGTGCGGTTGGTCCATGTCGGTCGGACCCTTTCCAAACGTGCCCCACGTTTTGAGCAGCTTGCCGGTTTTGTCGAACTTGAACAACCGCGCGTTTGAGCCAGCGCGAGAGGCATGCCCTTCGGCCACGAAGATGTCGCCGTTGGGAGCCGTCGCAAGGTCGTTCGGCATCCAGAAGAACGTGCTGTCGCGCCCGCCACCAGCGGCACCAAGCGTCATCAGGAGTTTGCCCTCGGGACTGAACTTGAAGATTTGGTGGCCCCGTGGCGCGGCGGGGGGGGCACCTGCCGCGACAGGGGCAGTCCCGCCGGTGCAGGCGCAGTCGGTAACCCAGATATTGCCGTCGCGGTCCACGTGAATGCCGTGCGGCGACATCAGCAGCCCTTCGCCAAACGCCTTCACGAGATTGCCGCTGGCGTCGAACTTGAAAATGGAGGGGAGCGTTGAGGTGGCGCAGCTGTTGACCGCGCATCGTTCGGCGACCCAGATGTGCTTGCCGTCTTTGTCGATATCGACGGCGCTTGTTGCGCCCCACACTCTGCCGGCGCCGAGTTTTGCCCAGCCCGTTAGGGTCGTGTACGGGTTAGGCGGGTCGTTCACGGGAGCCATTGCTGCGCCTTGGGCGAGCGCGACGGGGGCGATCAGCAGCGGGGTAAGCGCGGCAAGGAGGTGCGCAGCGAGGAATCGCAGCGGTTGCGGGGGGCGGGGTTTGAGGGACAGCATGGCGGCGGGGACGGAGGGGATGCGACAGAGGGCCAGCCTAAGGTGGCGCGCGAGCGACTGTGCGGCAATGCATGGGGGGCGATCTGAACGGCCTAGCTAGGGTTGAGGGTGGAGGGTTGAGGGGGGGAAGGCGTGAGGCACATGCAGGCGTGAGCTGTGAGCTCTGGGCTGTGAGGTGAGAGCTCCAGCCTGAGGCCTGAGGCTTGAGGCACGAATTCACTGCCTCAAGCCCCGCGCCTCAAGCAGGCGCTCTCACCTCACAGCCCAGAGCTCACAGCTCACGCCTGCATGTGCCTCACGCCTTCCCCCCCTCAACCCTCCACCCTCAACCCTAGCCAGGCCGTTCAGATCGCCCTGCCACGTGCCGAGCAGCCGCAGTTGTGCCAGCCCGCCCCCGAGTCGATTCTTCTCGACTATGTCTTCCTTATCCCACACGCCGAGACCGCGCGCCGAAGCGCCGCGCCTGCGACGGCGATGAAGGACCTCACCACCGGCTCCATTCCGCGGCACATTCTTCGTCTTGCACTGCCGATGGCGGCGGGCATGATTTTCCAGACCATGTACTACATGGTGGATCTATTCTTCGTAGCCAAGCTGGGTGACGCGCTCGGCAATACGGTGCCGTCGATGATCAGTAGCGCGGCGCGTTTGCTGACGTACGGGTTACCGGCGCTGTGGTTGTCGTCGGGCGCCGGCTTCGAGATCCGACATATCTGGTATCTCGCCGTTGCCGCAGCGACCGGTCAAGCTGCACTGAGTGTGTGGATGCTGCGGGCGGCGTTATCGAAGCGGGATCTCGCGGCGGCGCCTGCGGTATCGATGAATGCGTCGTAGGTCTGCGGTCGCGTTGTGCATTGGCGTCATCGTGTGCGCCGCGTGTTCACGCGCGGAGCGCTCCTCGCCGTCTGATGTCGTGGTGCAGTTCTACACGATGCGTGATGCGGTCGGCATGCAGGGCGCGCCCAGCGAACGTGAACTCGCGGCGTTGCGTCCATTCATTGCCGACACGCTCGCCGGTCGCTTGGCGTACGCGGACACGTTGCGACGCACGGGAACGATCCCCGCGTCGGATAGCGCATCCCTCATCGTGCGTGGCGATCTGTTCTCGAGCCTGTTCGAAGGCCCCTCGACGTTCCGCGTGATGCCGAGTACCCCAGTGGGCGAGCAAGTGGTGGTGCCCGTCGAGTGTACCTCAGAGCGCGTGCGACCCGCTGTGCGATGGACCGACACCGTGACGGTGGTCAGCCAAGGTGGTCGCTATGTCGTACAGAACATTCACTTCGGCGCGGTGCGCGGGGCGAATCGCGCATCGTCGCTGTTGGCGCGACTGGCACCCCGCCCGTAGAAAATTCCTGGAGGTCTGTCGCGGCCATTAGCGGTTGTTCGACGTGTCGACTTTCCGCAGCCGCACCGACCCGGAGCCCGATTCAATGCGGACCCGTCCAGCGCCGTCGCCAATCGAACCGCGCAGGTGATTGCGTTCCAGGCGTGTCGTGCGCACCGGGAAGTCGGTAGTGATACCTCCGCTGCCGGTCTCAATATCCACGTCGGCGCCGAAGTTCGCGGGCAACCCAACCGACACAGCGCCCGAACCCGCATCGACGGTGAGCGATCGTACGGCTGACGTGAAGTCAAGCGTCACACCGCCGCTGCCAGCGTCGACGTTGGTGTTGCTGGAAGCAATGCCGGACAGGCGTACGCTGCCCGACCCCACATCGACGCGCAACGTGCCGCACTCGGCGCCGCTGCCGCGCACACCGCCTGAGCCGGTGTCAATGACGCACGACTCGGCTTGCACATTCTCCACGGCCACGCCGCCAGAGCCCACGTCGACCGAGAGCGTTCTGACGCGTGCATCGCGCACGCTCACACCACCGGAGCCCGCATCGATCGTGAGCGTGCCACGGTGGCCGACGGCACTGACGCTTGCCGACGCCACATCAAGTCGCACGTCGCCATCCACGCGCGTCGACGTCATTTCCCCAACGGCGAGATACACGCCAATCGTTTTGCCAGCCGGGACGCGGATCACGAGATCGGCCCACGCTTCCGTGCCGCGTCCGCTCGAGCGAATGCGCATCCGCCGTCCACGCCACCCGTCGCGATCACGACCGCCCCACGTGCCATCGCGGTCTATCGACAGCTCCGAGCTGCTGTTGCCGTATCGGGAATTGTCGCCGCGATAGATGATATCTTCGTCGTCGGGGTAGAGGACGCGCAGTGTATTGCGGCCGCGGATCTCAGAAACTTCGACCTTCAGGTCGCGTGCGTCGCGCCCACCGCGCGTGATATCGACGGTCACGTTGGGACCGCTCCCGGCTTCCACGCGAACGCGACCCGCCGGGTTGTAGATCGCCACCTCAGCACCGCTCAACGACTCGCGATCCGAAGACCCAGTACTGCTCGTGGATTGCGCGAGCAAGCTCGTGGGCACTACAGCGAAGGTCAACAGCGCGGTGCGCGCGACGGACAGGCGCGATGGGTTGGTCATCTGCGAAGCTCTCTCAAAGGTGGCGTTCAGCGCCCCGCGCACTGCGGTGGCAGGCGCTGGCAATTTTCAGGTCAGCAGTAAGACGGTCCCGAGCGTAAAATGGTTTGAAGCGCCTTGAAGGCGCGTAGTACCACCTCTCCCAGCCGCTCGCCCATGTACACCTCCATTCCGTCGTTCCGCCTCGCGCGCACGTCAATCCAATGCCGTCGTTCCTTCGTCGCGCTGCTGTCACTCACCGCCGCCGCGATTGGTGCGACCACAGTCAGCGCGCAGACGCGCGTGCTGCCGAACACGCCTGCCGCCATCGATTCGTCTGACCCGGTGGCGGTCATCGCATCGCGTCTCGACCTGGAGCGGTACAAGGCCACCGTGAAAGGGCTCACCGCCTTCGGTGATCGTCGGCAGGGCACTGATCGCAATCGCGCGGCGCTCGATTGGATTGAAGCGCAGCTCAAGAGCTATGGATGCACGAACACCGAGCGACTGACCTACGACTACAACCCGCCGGAGTTTGCGCCTCGCCCCGCAACCCCGGCCGCAACCACTGGTACGGCTGCAGGCGCCGCAGCGGGCGTCGGCCGCGGTGGTGCGGCACCACGGGTGCAAACCGCGCAGGGCGGTGGGCGCGCGCGCGGCATTCGCACGCGCACCGGCGTCAATAGCGATTCCACATCGCAGCCCGATCCGCGACTGCGCGCGCTGAACGCGCAGCCGAGCACGAACGGCGCGCGTCAGGAAGTGTGGTGCACGAAGATCGGCAGCACGCGTCCCGATGAGATGTACATCGTGGGCGCCCACATGGATGGCATCGGGTGGGGAGAAGCGGCGAACGACGACGGCTCGGGGACCGCATTGGTGATGGAACTCGCGCGCCTGTTCAGCATGCCGGACGTGAACACAGAACGTTCCATTCGCTTCGTGCTGTGGAACAATGAAGAGACCGGACTGAATGGTGCGCGTGCCTATGTCGAGCAGCGGCAGGCACTGCAAGGCATTGAAAGCCCCAAGGGATCAGGGAAGTATCCGGAGCCCAGGTGGCTGGGAATGATTCAGCATGACATGATGATGTTCGATCACGGCATGCCCAAGGCCGATGGCACACTGGCGAAGGAGCAACGTCCCGAGGCCGACGTGAATATCGAGTTCCAGATGAATTCGAAGATGGCGCTCCAGTCGCAAGCGCTTGCCTGGGCGTTGCATTCAGCAAATGCGAGGTACGCGACCGACTACCCGGCGCAGGTGGGGCCGCACATGACCAACACCGACTCCGGTCCCTTTCAGGACATCATTGCGGCGGTGAGCTTGCGCGAGAACGAACGTGGGACGCAGACCGGCAGTGGGTGGAGTCCGCACTGGCATCAACCCACCGATTTGTACGCCACCTATACCGACGCCGACTTTCGGTTAGCGTTGAATGCGGCGCAAACCACGCTGGGTGCGCTGGGCAAGCTCACGGGCGCGACGCGCACGCGCTGACCTTGACGCGCAGCTGGGCAGGCCGACGGGCGCGACGCGTACGCGCTGACCTTGACGCGCACCTGAACGTCACGGCTTACCCGCCTTCCATGGCATCGCGGAGCGCGCTCCGGTCGGCGACATCGACACGCGGCTTGCCCATGTCATGCGTTGGAAGCGGGGCACGATCGGCCGCCGCCATTCCCGGCGGCACCCGCCCTGCCCACGGGCGTGCCCGCTCCAACTGACCGGCAATGCGAAACAGCGTTGCCTCGTCGCCGAAGCGCCCAACCACGTGCGTACCAATCGGCAAGCCATCTGCATTCCAATACAGTGGCACCGACATTGCCGGTTGACCGGTCACGTTGAAGATCGGTGTGTATGGAATAAAGCCGAACGCTTTGTCGACCATGTCGTTCAGCAGTCGACCGGAGCCAATCACGGAGCCCAGGCCCAACGCGCCGAGCACCGAGAGGGCCGTGCGTTCGACCGACGTCGGCTGCATGCTGCCGATGACAAATGGTGGGTCAGCCAGTGTTGGGGTGATCAGTGCATCATACTGGGTCATGAACTGTCCAATGGTACGACCAGCCACCTGCAACGCACGGACGGCTACGGCATAATCGGAGGCGCGAAAGTGGCGCCCAAGCACGCCCAGTGCCCACGTGGCAACTTCGACATCGTCACGACGCGGTGCGCGTTCGAGTTGTGCGCCAAGCCATTCGATATCGGCACGACACTCGGCGGCAACCACGGTCAGGAATGAGCGCGCAAGTGCAGCACCATCGATAGGCGGCGCCGCCTCCACCACATCATGACCGAGTGATTCGAGTAACGCGGCGGCGTCCGCCAATGCGGCCCGGCAGTCGGCATGCACATGATTGCCGAAGAACGGCGTGGCCGTCATCGCGATGCGAAGCCTTCCCGGCTCCGTAGTGACTTCATCAAGAAACGGCCGCGCCTGCGCGGGGCAGGCGACCGGCGTTCCAGGATCTTCCCCCGCCGAGCAGTCCATCATGGCGGCCGAATCGCGAACGCTCCGCGTGATCACATGTTCTTGAGCAAAGCCACGCCAAATGTCGCCGAGCAGTGGCCCTGTGGGCATACGACCGCGGGTGGGCTTAAGGCCAAAAACACCGTTGCACGAGGCGGGGATGCGGAGCGAGCCGCCCCCATCGCCGCCGTGCGCGATGGGTACCATACGAGCGGCGACCGCCGCACCCGAGCCACCGCTGGACCCGCCGGTGGTGCGCGTGGAGTCCCATGGATTGCGGGCGACCCCGAGCGCCTCACTTTCCGTAAACGGCGTAAGCCCGAATTCCGGCGTATTGGTTTTCCCCACGAATACGGCGCCCGCTCGGCGATAGCGTGCGACCAACTCGCTGTCCGATGGTGGCACCACCGCTTGCAGCACGCGCGTGCCGTGACTGGTCGGGACGCCCGCGATCGTGGCCTGCAGATCTTTGATCAAGATCGGGACGCCGAAGAAGGGCGCGTCGGTCGGCGCGTCGGTGCGCTGCGCTGCGGCTTGCGAGAGCGCTTGCTGCTCGAGCACGCGGACCACGGCATTCAAGGCCGGATTTCGAGCGCGGATTCGTGCCAGCGCCGCATGGACCACTTCGGAGGTGGATATCTCCTTCGTGCGAATCAAGGCGGCGAGAGCGAGTCCGTCGAGCGAGTCGTACTCGGGGAAGGGGAGGCTCATAGCCGGGAACGGTACGGTTTCTGGCGGTGGCATGCAAACTTCAGGGACGGAAGCCGACAAAAGTTCCGCTTATCCCTTCCCGAAAGGGGTTCCTCTGACGCATCATGTTGCAGCGCTCGTTTGGCCGCCCTCGGTGCCTCGCGCTGTATTGTCCGATCGACCCCTCCATTGTCGGATCGACCCCATCCCGCAAGAGATCGCCATGAATCAGACTTTCCCTTCCTCTGTGGTATCCACATCGTTCGTTGCCAGTCGCTTCCGGCGGGCCGCGTTGCTTATCGCCACGGCTGCTTTTGGACTCGCCGCCTGCAGCGACGACGAGGTCAGTGTGCCGGAGACGGCGTCGACGGTCGAGGTGACGCCGCGCTTGAACAGCGTTATTGCGGGACAGACCAGGCAGCTGGCCGCGCAAGCGAAGGACCTGAAGGGCGTGAACATCGCCAACGAAGCAATCGTGTGGCGTTCGTTGGACACCACCGTCGCGCGCGTCAGCCAAGCCGGCCTGGTGACGGTCATTGCCTCTGGTGCCACCGCCATCACCGCGACCACGCGGGGGGCGTCGGGGTTTGCCACGATCGATGCGATTGGTGTGGTAGCGTCGGTGGCTATCACGGGCCCCAGCGTCTTGCCGGCACAGCAGACCCTGCAACTTTCGGCCAGTGCGCTTGAGCTGAATGGTCGCGCGCTGTTTCGGCCCATCGAGTGGGCGTCGTCAAGCCCTACGGTGGCAACGGTTTCAAGCACGGGATTGGTGACCACTCTCACCGGCGGTTCCACCAACATTACGGCGACGAGCGACGGGAGAGTCGCCACACTGGCCTTTACCGTGCTGCCGCTCGCACCGGTGGCAACTGTCACCTTTACCATCGGCGGCGGATTTCTGCCAACGAATGTGGGCGTTCCACTAGGCGTGACGCTGCGCGATGCTGGCGGCGGCGCGTTGACGGGTCGGACGATAACGTACGTGTCATCGAACCCCGCGGCGGCGACGGTCTCCACCACGGGTCTCGTCACCGCGCTCACTGCCGGTGCTTCCGTCACCATCACCGCGACGAGTGAAGGGCGCTCTGCAACGACGGGTACGTTCAATATCCTTACCGGCCTGCGCAGCGCGACAGCTGTGACCTTTGGCGCGTTGGTTGATCAGCAGACATTGTTCGCGGTGTACGTACCCGCTGGCTCCACGAGTCTGAACGTCATCCTGCGCGGCGGCACTGGTGACCCCGATCTCTACACGTACCGCCCTGGCAACACCACGGCGCCGGTGTGCTCGTCAGAGAACGGTGGCGCGAACGTGGTAGAAGACTGTGTGGCGGCGAATCCTGCGTCCGGTGTGTGGGTTCTGCAGGTGGTGGCGTTCACGACGCATACTGGCACGGCCATTACTGCCACTGTTACGCCGACACCGCCGTGAGGACTGCGGGCTGGAGTGATTTAACTGCGGGTTGGGGCTGGACAGCGAACCGCGGGTGGGGGTTGGACTGATTTACTGCGGGTGTGGGTTGGACTGATTTACTGCGGGTGGGGGTGGCGCGCGGCTCTCGGGATTTCGGGGGCTGCGCGCTTTCTCGTTGGGG